>Ga0315282_10005442_pt1 | contig 21704 bp, 21 predicted proteins | sample YL17G07_20_MG_FD_203693 | JGI IMG/M metagenome (GOLD analysis project Ga0315282, IMG submission 203693) | Sediment microbial communities from Yellowstone Lake, YNP, Wyoming, USA - YL17G07_20 | ecosystem: Environmental > Aquatic > Freshwater > Lake > Sediment | place: USA: Wyoming | collected... | reverse complement strand
TTCGGGCTACTGGCATCAATAGGTACGTGGGTAGAATGGTGGCCGCCATTGCGACAAAACCTAAAATCATGCCCTCAAAGAGGCCACACGAGGACAGACACACACCCCCACACCCCTTGAGTATTACATTCATGGCCACGTGTATTACAAAGCGGTTTATTCTGCGCCGTTACGCGACCTTTCCGCCTCTTGAAAACGCAATTATACCAAACGGTATGCCGCGGAGCCTTGCAGCGACAACTATGAGAGAGAAAGCTAGAAGAAGGTCTCAGGTATAGCCACAATTCTGGTCCTGGGAAAGGCTTTGCCCAGCTCCTTCCCGAGGTTGATTACAGCCGGACGCTCTGTCGCAGTATGCCCCGCGTACACGAGGTTGATTTTTCGCTCCCTGCAATAGATAGGAGCGAACATACTCCCTTCCCCAGTTACATATGTGTCACATCCAAGTAATGCAGCTTCCTCAATCCATTTTGTCATGTACCCACCACCAGTAACAATCGCTACGCGGTGCACGGGACCCCGACTGTTTCTGAAGCAAGTCAACTCAGACCCCGGTACTCGCGAGATTCGTCGAACAAACTTGCCGAAGGATTGTTTCGCAACATCTCCATATGATCCAGCCCGGCCTGCACAATAATCTGCGAAATGTCCTTGGACCGAAAGCCCAAGCAGTTCCGCGAGAATCTTACTTGTCCCAATTCTCTCCGAGTTATCCAAGCTGGCATGCGCCACGTAAAGAGAAATCCCTGATTCGCTTAGCATCCTTTTCTTCTCATCAGCATGGTGCAAATCGATTTCACTCCAACCACCGTGATGCGTCAACAGAAACTGAACTTGTCTGCTGGAGGCTCTGTTGATGACTTCAAATGTTGCGTTTGTGGCAATTCCCACCTTCTGCACATTCTCAACGCCCTTGACTAGAAGACCGTTTGAAAAGTCCCCAACCACTTTGGCAATCTCAAGTTCCTGGTCTAGATATGCCGCCAAATCCTTGAGTAACACCATCGAATTGAGTCCTCCCACGAAGCAATGCATGTGCGTCGATGATTGAAAAAAGAACCGCAGGACGCAATCGAAGGAGAAAACAACACTTAACTAGGCTATGTCCGGGTTGCGAGGCGACAAGCTTTGACGCATTCTGTGGTTTTGATTAGAGGCGACGGCACTGGACCCGAATTGATTGATGCTACGTTACAGGTCCTGAGGGCCGTGAACTCGTCTGTTAATTTCGTAGAATGCGAAGCAGGATTCGAGTGGTGGCAGGCCCACGGTGGATCCACGCTGATCCCAGCTGAGAGCTGGAAGAAGATTGAATCAGCCGAGGCATGTCTGAAGGGTCCAACCACTACACCAGCCGGCCCCGGTACACCGCGCAGCGTAGCGGTGACAATCCGTCAAGGAAAGAACTTGTATGCGAATGTTCGACCGATACGAACCTTCACAGGGACAAAACAAGTCCTGGGTGCCGTTGACCTTGTCTGTGTGCGCGAGGCCACAGAAGGCCTCTATTCAGGAATAGAGCATCGTCTATCCAAGGATGTGGCCATCGCTTTCCGAAAGATCACACGTGAGCCCAGTGAGAAGTTGGCGAGAACCGCCTTCGAGGAAGCGAAACGGCGCGGATGGAAGCGAACCTTTGCAATTACCAAGCAGAACATTCTGAAGGAGACTGATGGGCTGTTCATGGAGGCCGCGCAAGCGGTCCACAAGGACTATGCAGCGATCTCTATGGAGGAGTATTTCATTGACAATTTCTCTCAGCAACTGATCAAGAATCCTCAGCGATTCAACCAGAGCATTGTTTTCGGTACAAACCTATTCATGGACGTAATCTCCGAAGAGGCCTCAGCTTTGGTTGGAAGCATCGGGTGTATCTACTCTGCGAATTTTGGCGACGATTATGCGATGTTCGAACCCGCACATGGCAGTGCACCTCAATACAAAGGCCAGGACAAAGTGAACCCAACAGCCACCATTTTGGCAGGCGCGTGGATGCTTGACTATCTGCGTGAAAAGGAGAAAGCGGCAGCGATCTTCAAAGCCACCGAAGAAGTCATCGCCGAAGGAAAGCAAGTTACATACGATTTAGGTGGAAATGCGCGCCTGTCAGAAATGACCAACGCAATAGCCGAACGAGCTCGTAGGATGATCTGAAGTCGCAAGCAATTAGTCGCACAAAGGCGAGACAGATTAGTATTAGATCCGTCCGCCAAAACTCAAGTAGAGCAAGACCGCGTTAAGCGCGAGAATAAACGTAACGAATATCCCTGCGAGAACGGTTGTGATCTTTCGGTTCACCAATTCCCCCATCAGGTTCCTATCTCTAGTAAACTTCCAAAGGGGTAACAGGGGAAGTGGCAACATCAGACTTAGCGCGACCTGACTGTAAACGAGCATCTGAAGAGGATCTAACCCACTGAGAATTGCGATCGTTGTAGGAATCGTGTTGATGAGGCGAGTAACTATTCTGCGGACCCAGAGATTGGTCCTGCGTCCAAGCATGCCCTCCATTATGGCCTGACCCGCCAACGTCCCAGTAGTCGAGGACGATAGGCCAGACGCGAGCAAGGTGAGGCCAAACACGAGTGACGCTGCTTTTCCGAAGAGGGGATCGAGAGTAAGGTACGCCTGTTCGATCGTTGCGACCTGAATGCCGCGAGACCCGAACGCTGCGGCCGCCATTACCATGATGGCGACGTTGACAAGTCCAGCGAACGTAAACATGACTATGCTTTCCACCCTGTGAAGACGCAGAACTCGCCGCTTCGTTTTCATGCTTGGATCTGCTACCTTGTCGTTGGTTAGCGCTGAGTGGACAAAGACCGCATGCGGCATTACGGTCGCTCCGATCACTCCCACGGACAGAAGGACTCTGGAGGTTGAGCTAAGATTAGGAATCAAAGAGCCGATCAAGAATGGCGTGAAGCTCGGCCCGGTGGTCAAGATCTCGTACACATAACCAAGGCCGATAGATGACACGAAAACCATGAATATGTATTCCAGTCTGCGAACCTTCCCACCAGTTATACCAAGTATGAGAATCACGTCTAGAACGGAGATGAACGTCCCATAGAGGAGTGGGATCCCAAAGAGGAGGTTCAGAGCGAGCACGGTTCCGAGAAATTCCGCTAGGTCGGTCATCGCCGCGGAAACTTCGGACGCAAGCCAGTATGGTATGACGTATGCAGGCTTCTTCAGGCGGATGCGGATGAGTTCGGGAAGCGAATGTCCGGTGGCTATTCCAAGTTTGCCTGAAAGATACTGGAGAAGCATCGCCATTATGCCGGCAAGCCAAACGACCCAGAGCATACTGTAACGAAACTCCGCGCCTCCGCTGATGTCCGTCCCAAAATTGCCAGGGTCAATGTACGCGACGCTTACTATCAATGCGGGACCAAAATAAGCAAAAAGCTCACGCCAGAAAGCGCGCGATCTCAGCTGGAAAGGTTCCTCATCAGAGACCTTCACACGCGAGAATTTAGCATCAACCAACTCACTCGCCTCAAAGCCTTTCGTAGCTCGACGTTTCACGCGGGAGAACCTGTCACGAAGAAAAGTTAGACCGCTCTAATAACTTTAGGCTAATCGTATCCGGATAAGGTTCAGGATGAATGGGTGCTGAGGCTTCGTTGGAAGGTATCGAACCATGCCTGATTTTTCGCCACGAAATCAACAAACCGAGTAATACGGTCGATCGTCACCTTATGCACATGATGCTCGATACCTTCAGCGTCAGAGTTTGCGACGTTTTCCGCGACCCCAAGTATCTGTAGGAACTTAGCAATCACCAAATGCCGCTCTTTGACCGATTTCGCGAGGCGTTCCCCTTTGCTCGTAAGTGTGATTCCACGGTACCTTTCGTAGTCCACCAAGCCCATCCTATCCAAGCGTTGTATCATGCTTGTTACGCTTGGCGACTTAACGCCGAGGTACTTCGATATGTCGATAGATCTCGCGTATCCCTTCTCCTGAATCAGTTCATAAATAACTTCCATGTAATCCTCGACACTGGTCGTCAAGTCCGTAAGAGGCTGTGTCCTCGCTTCCCTGAGCTGTGACAGAATGTAGCTCGTAGTCTTATCTCTCGAAGGCATCCCAGTTTTCCATCCGTCTATGCCAACATCTGGGGCCGCTATCCCATATAGTTAACCGCCATCCCGGGAATCGAATGGGTCGAATGTGGACGTAAATACATATTTGAGGGAACCATTCATACACGAGACACGAGAGCAATGCCAGAAACGAAAGAACAGAAAGAAGACTTCCCCGACGATGAACTCGAAGAAATCATGAACATGCATGCACCCAAAGATCAGATGAGTGTCGCTGAAGCTCGCAAAATCATTAGAGAAAATCCCCTACTTGTAGCGGGTCTCGTTTTCACTTTCGGCCTCCTTGTCGGTGTGTCTCTCTCAAGCAGAAAGAAGTGAATTGTTTACTTCTTGATTGATCCCAATGCCCTACGCGCTCTTTGTACCATATTCCATAGGTGGCCGCTAGGAAAAATGCGCCGCCGAATGAAACCCCTAAGGTAATCTTTTATCCGCAACCCAACCAGCTATCGAGCGGCGCATACTCTTGTCGAAAAACAAAGAACTGCAGGAAATGCAAAACCTCGAGGAAGTTGTGAAGAACCTGCGGAAGGACATGGACAAACGCCTAGAAGAACTCAAAGTCCAGATGAACACAGCACAGCATAAGGCGACAAAGACGGTCGTAGAACGCCCGTTACTCGCACTCGCAGTTGCCTTTGTGGTTGGCATGGCAGTTGGAGTTGCGCTCTCAAAAGCAAATGATTAGGCGAGATTCTTGCCGGAAGAAGAGAAAAGCACTCTCATCGAGAGATTGATCCTATTAGTTGTGCGTCAGACTTTCGGCGGAATCGCAAAGAGCGCTGAACGATTCGTAAAACGCGCGCTCCGCTGGGCAAGTCTAGCTCTAGCGGGTGTTGTCATCGCGGTTCTGGGAATCGCCTTCCTCGCGGTTGGTACGGTGAAATGGTTCGCTTTGCTGATGCCAAGTTGGCTAGCATGGTTTATTGTAGGCATGATACTGCTGCTCATAGGCTTGGTACTCACGTTGGCAACTCTTGCCAGCTCACGCGGCTGAGTTTCCTATTTACGATTTCTGAATTCCGTGACGGCCACACCTGAGAGAGTCAGCGCTGAGAACAGAATGTCCATTATCGTGAATGTCTCGCCCAGAACGAGAACGGAGATCAATACCGCGAGTACAGGCATCGTGAACAGAAGAACATACAATCGGAAAACGCTGGTATGCTGAAGGACATCATACCAAGAAACTAGAGCCACGCAATACAAGCCAGAGAGAAGTAGCACTGCAACCACGACCTCGGCCGAGAGAGACGAGGGCCACTTGTTTATCTCCTGCCATGCAGCGAAACCCGAGAGCACAAAAGCACCAATTACGAATGACACAGTAACGACAAAGACAGGGTCGTACCGTTTTAGCAGCGCCTTACCCACAATTCCAGACGCAGCATAGGAGGCAGCGACGCCCAGCTGCAGAAGGTTTCCGACGAAGACTAGACTGCCAAGACTCGAAAAGTCGCCTCCTGTCGACAATAGAGCTACTCCAGTCATCCCCAAAATCACGCCGACGAGATCTTTGGGCCTAACGCTCTCTCTGAACAGCGCGAAAGAAAAAAGCAGAGTGAAAACTGGTGTCGTAGATTGTAGAACACTGCTAACCGATGCTGTAGTGTACTCTAGACCAATGTTTTGAAGAGCGTTTGGGATCACAATTTGCACTATTGCCAAACCGGTGAACACCAGAAGATCAGACCTCACTATCTTGGAGGCGTTTCCTCGGTAACGTACGAGCACGAGTGGGAGCATTATTCCAGAGGCTAGAATGAATCGGATCGCTCCAAGAGTCAGTGGGGGGATTTCTGGCAGAGCTATTCGAATGAGGGCGTAGGCCGCGGCGAAGACAAGAAGGGCTATCGTCGTCTCGAGGAGGTATCGAAGTCTCAAGTTACGCCATCAAGTCAGGAAACGAAGTTCTCGTGTCTAAGGGGTGGTTTGATCGTTGGAAAGGAATTTCACAATTTTCCCTGAACCAAGCTTTTCAACTACGACCTTGCGTTCGTCTTCATTCAACTGCTTGTATTTCAGGTGGGTTTCACTGAATCCGACATATCGACCGGCCACAAGGTAAGAACTCGCATTCTTCTCTTTGTAGACAGTGATTGGCTTGTGCACAGCGGCCGCGTCACTCCCAGCGTAGATGTAAGTGACATTATCTTCGTACTTCTGTTTGTCTTCTATCTTGAACAGAAGAAGCTGTGATTCGTCAGATTTCATGGAGCCCCCTGACCCGAGCATGTGTAAAAACGTTTGCGGCTGAAGCATTGGTTAAGGAATGGGTGCGATTTGAGAAATCTCATTATGTGATTATTTCGACTAGACCTGTGCCTAAGTCGCAGCGGGCTCCGACCAAGCCCACCGAGCTGCTCTCCACGGTTGGCGAGATGATGCTGCTCGACTGCACCCTAATCCCACTGTCGCTCGACAGAGTAGCGAATCTCGCCAAATACTAAGCAGCGAATGTTCATCGGAGAACCGCGGTCATGAGCTATTCAGTTCGGCAGCGGGTTCTGAAATCTTTCGGGAACGTGCCATCACGGGGCCAAGTCATGAACTCAATGGGGAACTTTGATCAAGCCATCAAGAACTTCAACGACGTGGCGCAAGATCTCAAGCAAGTAAGCGAAACTATCCGCTGGTCGAAGCCCTGTAATCCGAGGTGCTGCTACACCTCTACTGGCACGAGAGCACGCTCGAACATAACCAGAGCTTGCGACATTGTGTCCGTCATTTCTCCCAACTCTGGTAATATTCCACTCGACTCCATGCCGAGGATTCCGGCTCTCCAGACTGAGTACATGGAGACCTCTGCTTTGCCGTCGAGATAGAACATCATGTCTCGCCAGATCGCGTCATTAAGCTGCGATTGTCGCAAATCGAGCGTAGCCCAAGTCCCCCTAAGTTCGTCACTAGCAGCTGAGGGTTGCTTGAAACAATCAACCCTACCCCTTAGCTTTACAATGACGTCAACGTGTGGTTCTAGATCGTCTAGTCTCACGACCGCTTCTTCGAGACCTCTTCTGATTATCTTCAGACGATTGGGCATGCTCAAAACCGTGTTCGAAACAAGGCCAGCCGCTTCAACGAGATAATGGTCTCGCTGATCAGTCGATTCAGCTATGGGAGCAAATTGCATGGTTTTGAGTTGGAAAACCATGTCCGAAAGAGTCTCAATGTGCTTCCTCAGAGTTTCGAGCTCCAAGCTGGGAATGCGAATACGCGAATAGCCAGGCAGCTTCAACAACCATTCTGGGACATGTTTGTAGCTCCAGCTCTCCAGACTCTGAAATCGACTCCACCCTGCGATGAAGCGTTGGCACATGTCTTTCGTTTCGATGAGTTCTCGCTGAACCCGGTCGAAGTCGCCCTTTGATGCCGCTTTACCTTTGATGGGGGCGGAGATGCCGGTATGGGCATTTTTCAGCTTATGCACCTCATCAGGCCCATCCGCTGTCAGGTAGAACAGCGAGTTGGCCACTAGTCTGAAGTGCTCGGGATTGCGAGGGTTCTCGGGATGCGGAGCGAAGAACACCAGTTTCCCTTTGCCAAAAGCAGCTGTGGCAATTGCTGCAGCTCCATCGAGGAGTCTCACGGCCTCTTCAGGAGGCATCATCCAAGGAGAATCTAGTTCCATCAATTCTGGAGCGAAGTCCGCTACCGATCTCATTGGATAGGAGAGGTCTTTCGCTATTGGTCCAGCGCCGTAGAGTATTCCGGGCGAGATGATTTCTTCGTAGTTGAACAGTACTGGAGAATTTCTGTCTCTGACTCGTATGGGTATACGAGTGCCTAGAGCAACCGGCGTTACTTGAGAATACCTGTTGAAATCTATATGGTAGAAGTATTTTCTAGCCCATTCATCGTGTGGATAATCATCTCTTCGAAGGTTTCTTGGACAATCGTACTTGACGAGATTGAGGAACTTAGTCTGCACAGTCTGTGGCGATCCAAGCGGCGCTCCATCGGCGTCGCCTGCGACATCAAGTCCACCACAGGATCCTATGTAGTTACCACCGCTCTCAAGGAATGTCCTTATCTCATCTCTTCCACCCGGCCAGAGTGCTGCAGCTTGCCAAGTCTCGTCGCCTCCAGGTTGTACATATACGTCGTATCCCCTTAGCTTGCCAGAGGAAATCTGCGAGGGAGTTAGGCAGTCGTGGGCAAACCCCATGTCTCTCAAACATTCAGTATACCAGAGGTAGCAATCCCAGGTTCCTGACCCTCTATATACCGCAATCTTGGGCGCAGAGAGCAGATAGCCGACCGGGTCGCATTGTTCCAAGAGTGCATGGATTACTACACCTCGTCGTCGGGCAATCTGTTTGGTGAAAAACCGATCTCTTGTTCCGCTGGAATCCCTATTTATCAAGATAAGGAAATCACCAGTCTGATAGGTGTGGCCTCTCGGAAACGCATCGGTACGGACGACAAAAGGTCTGCTAATCCACACTACCGGAAGTCCCATCGCGAGCAGGGAATTGATGAGTTTCAAACCAGCGAAGTAGCTCTGCAAACCTGTTCTACTCGGTATTATGAAACCGAGATCAGCGTTGCTCATTCTCACTCACTTTCAGAAACTGAACCAAGCAACTAACTCGCGTCGTAGAGATGACACGCTACATGCCTTCCTTGTCTGACCTCTGCGAGCTGAGGCTCAATTGCCCTGCATATGTCCATTGCCTCAGGGCAACGCGGATGGAATCTGCACCCTAGTGGTAAATCAATGGGGTTAGGTGTCTCTGAACTGAGAACGAGTTCCTTCCTCTTGGCTGTGGGGTCAGGGATGGGAACTGCGGACACAAGGGCCTCAGTATAGGGGTGGAGCGGTTCCCTGACCAGATCATCGGTTCGACCTGTTTCAACGATGCGTCCCAAGTACATGACGGCGACGCGATCACAAGAGTGTTTGGCCACCGCTAGATCATGCGTTATGAAAAGGTAAGAGATACCATGCTGTTCTCCGAGCTTCAGCATGAGACTGATTATCCCTGCCCTGATGGAAACATCTAGCATCGACACGGGCTCATCTGCGACGATCAGTTCGGGTCTGAGCATCAAACCTCTCGCAACCGCCACTCTTTGTCTCTGACCTCCGCTGAGTTCGTGTGGCAATCGATTCATGAATTCCTGAGGGGGAACCAAGTTGACTTCTTCGAGAGCTCTTGCCACACGCTCTTCCTTTGTGTTCTCTTGGTGCCTCAGTAGATTGTGAACACGGAGGGGTTCGGCGACAATGTTGAGCACAGTCATTCTCGGGTTGAGAGCCTCGTATGGGTCTTGGTAGATTATCTGCATTTTGCTTCTCATATGTTTCATTTGTTGAGGATTAAGAGAGAACACGTCAGTTCCCTTGAAGTAGGCTTTACCTGATGTTGGCTCAACGAGTCTCAACACAGTCCTGCCGGTGGTCGTTTTTCCACAACCGCTTTCCCCCACCAGACCCAACACCTCTCTCTCCTTGATTTCGAAGCTAACGTCGTCGACTGCTTTCACGTATCGTTGCCGGGCACCGCGAACGCTTGCCAAGATACCCTCGCGTATTGGAAACCATTTGGTCAAGTGTTCTACCGTTAAAAGCGTGCCAGACATCTCTTTCATCCCGAGTTTAGCATCCAGCAAGCAGCGTAGTTGCCCTCGCCTGTTCTCGTGTATGTCGGTTCTTCCTTTCTGCAACGGTCAAACACATAGGGGCATCTAGGATGAAAGCGGCAGCCTGAAGGAGGAGATCGGAGGTCGGGCGGTTGACCAGGTATTGACACCAGTTCCTTCTTTTCGCTTACAAGGTTCGGAAAAGCAGACATCAGACCTTGCGTATACGGATGACTTGGTTTCGTGTACACTTGTACCGCGTCGCCAATCTCAACGATCTTGCCGGCGTACATTATGGCCACCTTATTGCATGTTTCAGCCACAACGGAAAGATCGTGAGAAATGAGAATCATAGACAGTCTCAGTTTCTGGCGCAGGTCCCCGAGCAGCCTCAATACTTGGGCTTGAACTATTACATCAAGTGCTGTTGTAGGTTCGTCCGCAATGACAAGTTCGGGGTTACAGGCCAATGCCATTGCGATCATCATTCTCTGCTTCATCCCACCGCTGAGTTCGTGAGGATAGTTGTCCGCTCTGTCCGCGTCTATCCCGATAAGTTCTATGAGCTCCCGGGCCCGAGACTTCGCTTGCTGATCGCTGACTCTCTCATGTAGCTTGATGGCTTCAGTGATTTGGTCGCCGACCTTGAAAACTGGATTGAGCGCGTTCATTGAGCCTTGAAATACCATTGAAATTCTCTTCCATCGGTAGTTCCTCCGGAACTCCTGTTCTTTGAGTTGGAGCAAGTCTATGCCTTCGAGGCAAATGCTCCCTGAGACTGTTCTTCCAGGTCTTGGAACTAGACCCATTATGGCGAGAGCCGTCGTGCTCTTTCCGCATCCTGATTCACCCACTAGACCGAGAGCATCGCCTTCCCGAAGTTTGAAGCTTATCCCGTCAACGGCCTTGGTTGCTCCTTCTCGCGTGAAGAAATAGGTTCTTAGGTTGTTGACTTCGAAGAAAACGCTTCCTGGGTTCTCAGTCACGGTTCATGGACCTCGGATCGACCACATTGCGAAGACGGTTTCATTGATCCTATGGCTCTCAATTTGATTCATTTCTTCAAGTACACTATCTGCCCGTCGACGATGGTCATCTGTACTGAGACATCTTTGATCTTCTCTGGTGGAATACTGAAGATATCTTCAGAAAGAACAACCATGTCTGCGAATTTTCCAGGTTCAATAGAGCCGTTCATCTGTTCCTCGCATGAGGCATAGGCCGCATTAGTGGTGTAAACGCGGATACCCTCGTCGACCGATATCGCCTGATCCTGGCAGAATGTCTGACCACTGCTTGTTTTCCGCGTGACCGCACAGTAGATTTCTTTCATCGGTTCGGCTGAGCTCGCAGCCCAATCGGAATTTCCAGAAGCGACTATCCCCCTATCAATGTAGGACCTGTGGGGATGAAGCCATTCCAGGCGTTCCGGGCCGAAGTTCTCTATGTAATCATCGCCGAAATTCCACATGTATCCAATGGAAGAACTCGGCACCACCCCGAGGGTCTTAATTCTTTCCTGCTGCTTTGGTCCGCAAACGCTGCAATGCTCAATCCTGTGTCGAAGGCTCTTTGATAATCCAATCTTCTGCGCGTATTCGATCGCGTCTAAGGCAATGTCTATTCCACGGTCACCAATGGCGTGGATGGCAACTCTTAGGCCGGCCTCGTGACAACGCGTGACGAGTTCTGTAAGCCGTTCTCCCGGAGTCGCGACTATGCCTAGGTCCTTTGGTCCTCTATGCTGAGGAGTATAGACCGCAGCTGTTCCACATACTCCCGATCCATCTGCGTAAAACTTGACTCCCATGAGCCGTAGTCGGTCGTTGCCGAATCCGGTTCGTATTCCGAGATCAGCGAGACTCCCAAGCAGTTCAGACCACACAAAGAAGCGTACTCTGATCGGTAAGCGCCCTTCCTCAAGCAGTTCTTGATAGGCTCGAATTACCTCTCTAGTTGCTTCGATCTCCGTTATTGTGGTCATCCCAGCCTCCAAGAAGTTGTCGATGGTTTTGCGCATTGACTGCTTGATCAACTCAAACGAAGGCCAATCAGCCGGAATGACTCTGCCAACCAAGGAATACGCGGTCTCGTACAGTACGCCCGTAGGCTCCCCTGTCTTCGCATCTCGTTCTATCTTCCCGCCGACGGGGTCCGGGGTGTCTTTGCGGATTCCTGCAATCTCGAGAGCTTTGCTGTTGACCAAGAATTCATGCCCGAATCCTTTGATTACAAGAACCGGGTTGTTGGGAGCAACAGCGTCCAGTTCATCTAGTCTCACATGGCGCCTCTCGGCGAGTCTTTCATTGATGTACTGGTAACCGAGAACCCACTCGCCCTTCCGCGTGTTCGCTACCTTTTGCTCTATTTTCTCAAGAACCTCCCGGATGCTCTTAACAGGCGGGGCTTTCAGATCCACGCCGTACCAGTAAGTTGGGCTGAAACCTACATGCACATGTGTGTCCTGAAAGCCTGGCAACAGGAGCTTTCCTTCTAAATCCAATTCCCTGGTACTGGCTCCCCCTGTCGCTCTAACCTCGCTGTTTGAACCCACTGCGATAATCCTGCCGTTTGAGACAGCAACGGCCTGCGCAATCGAATTTCGAGCGTCCAGTGTCGCGATTTTTCCGTTGAACAGAATCATGTCGGCGAACATTCTTGACATAACTCTAGGTCCTCACTTTACTTGGATTCATTATTTCATCAAGAGCATGGCTCACGAACAGGATCCCCAGACTCGTAATTGTTATCATTATGCCCGGTGGAACAATCCACCACCAAGCTCCAGCTACAAACCCTCCTCTGAATTGCGCGTAGAAAAGTATCATGCCCCAGCTCACTTGCGCGGAATCCCCAAGCCCCAGGAAACTCAGTCCTGCTTCGGTAAGAATCCCATCCATTACGGAGAGAACGGCGAGAGGAATGATTGCTGGCAGGAGACCTGGCAGTATGTAGTTGAACATGATGTACCGTCTACCTGCGCCTGCTGCTACTGCGGCTTCAACATACAGTCTGGTCTTGAGCGTGATTACCTGGGATCTCACAATTCTAGTTGTGCTCGGCCAACCCAAGAAGCCGATGGACATGATTATATTCCAAATGTTTGGTCCCAGGTACGCCGTCAGAACAATAAGGAAGACTAGGTAAGGCACTGTCATGACCGCGTCTGTTAGTCGCATGAGAATCTCGTCCAACAGTCCACCGATGTAGCCGGGGTAAATCGCTATCATTGTTCCGAGGGTCGTTACAATCGCTGCGGAAAGGCAGCCCACGAGCAATGGTACTCGCGAGCCGTAAATCAGCTGTGACAAGAGATCATGACCTATGTCGTCGCAACCCAGGAGATGCGTTGGACTGGGGCCTTCGTATGGGCGACAAGTCAATGCGTGTGCCGAGTAGGGCGCTATCCACTGGGCGAACGAAGCCATAATTATCGGTATCAAAACCAAAATCAACCCCACTCTGGCATTCCTGTTCTCCGTTAGAATCTTGCTGAAGCCGCGGGCATTCATTGTCGTCTCACCCTAGGGTCTAGGTATGAATAGAGAATGTCTGCAAGGAAGTTAGCCAGCAGTACGCTTATGGTTGTGATAAGGAAAGCACCCTGCATCAAAGGATAATCTCGCGAGATGACAGCAGCATAGACCAGTGAGCCTACTCCAGGCCAAGCAAAGACGGTTTCAGTGAAAACTGCACCGCTCACGATGAAGCCCAGTAGAATTGCGGAGTATGACGATACCGGCAGCATCACGTTTCTGAGCGCGTGTTTGAATAGTACGGTGCGTGGACTGAGACCCTTGGCCTTGGCCAAGTAAATGTACGGTTCTTCGGTCACTTCAGCAATGAGATTTCTTGTTAGTAGCGCGGGAGGCCCAATGAGGATGAGTACTATCGTTGTAGCGGGAAGTACGACGTGCCAGCCCAGATCGCCAATGTATCTTGCGATGTTGTCGGGTGAAATCGCAGGCGTTAATGCGCCTGAAGAAGGGAAGATGCCAAGATAATAGGAAAAGATCAGTAGCAGTGTCATTGCAAGCCAGAATACGGGCATGGAGCGAGTGACAAATGCGAATAGTATGGTCATGGTGTCTGTTTTGCTGCCTCTTCTCCATCCTGCAGTTGCTCCCAAAATCACACCAATGATAATCGATAGCGAGTATGCAATTCCCAACAGGTACAGTGTCCATGGGATTCGGTACATGATTACCGTCATGACAGGCGTCGGGTAGAACCTGAACGAGACGCCCAGATTTCCCTGCAATGTATTCACTATGTAGAGGATAAACTGGATATGAAGCGGTTTGTCGAGACCAAATTGCCTGAGTAGCGCTTCACGTTGCTGCATTGAGAATGATGGATCGGTCAGAAACCGGTCTACAGGACTCCCAGGCATCATTCTAGGAAGAGCGAAGTTAACTGTTAATACCAAAAAAAAGTGAAGAGTGTATACGACACTCTTCTTGCTAGATAGTTTTTGAAGGTGGTCATTATGCACGTTTCCTCTTTGCGGCTACGGCCAGCGATGCAACCGCCACGATGACTAGCAGCGCGACCACGGCGTAGATCCATGTCGGAATTACTTCAACCACTTGCGTCGTTGCTGTTGTGGATGTTGATGGAGGCGGCGCGACAACTGGTTTCACGCTTAGCCAGTTGAGTTTGTTGTATATTCCTGATATTCCGGCCAGAGGGATGAATCCGGTGAATCGATCGGCTCGGTAGGCTTCGATTATATTCCCTGACCAGATGGGTACGAAAGGAAGCTCCTCAGCCATGATCCCCTCCATCTGGAATATTATGGCTTGACGCTTGTTGATGTCCACTGCGAATTTCTGTTCATCGAACAATTGATTGAATGTATCGTTCTGCATTTCTCCTGCACTCCAGTATGGGGCTACGCCGCCTATTGTTGCAACTCGGCTCAAGTACTGTTGGGGATCTGGGGACACTGTATATCCCCAAGTTGCCATGTCGTAGTCTCTCGAGTTGAGCGCTTTTGACAAGGCTGTCCATTCGACAGGAGTATTGACCGCCTTTAGGCCTATGGCAGCGAGTTGCGCTACGACTAGATCTGCCAGTCTTACGTACACGGGATAATCAGATTCACTTGTTAGTATTAGTTGAATTGTCGTACCGTTAGGATATTCTCTGAAACCATCTTTATTCCTGTCTATGAATCCCAGATTGTCCAGCATTTGCTTTGCTTTGTCCGGATCGTAAGGATACTTCGTGACATCTTTGTTGTACCAGAATGCATACGCAGGAACGCTTCCAGGCGTATCGACGACGTCGCCATAACCTAGCAATACCCTGTTAATGAGATCCTGTTTGTCGATGGCATATGCCAAAGCGTGCCGGAACTCCTTCGAATTCAGCGGAGCCCTCTGGGAGTTGAAGAGAATTTGATCAAAGTATATGTTCTGTGAGACTACGACTTTCAGGTTGGGATCCTCTTCAGCTGCCTTCACGTAGGGTGTATCCAGTCCTATGAGATCGAGTTCGCCCTTCTTTGCTTGTATGATGGCTGTATCAGCAGGCAACGCGAGGTGTTCGATGACCTCGTCGACATGGGGTCTACCCTTCCAGTACCCATCGTACGCCGCGAACCTGATGTATTCAGCAGGTTTGTATTCAACGAAGGTGTATGGCCCGCTGCCAACAGGGTGATCGTTAGCGAACTCCTCCGGCTTGTCTATCTTTTCCCATATGTGCTTCGGCAATATGGGCATTCGTGGCATTACGAAAGAAGTGAAGTAACTCACTGCCTTTGCTGTTGTAATCACTACGGTATATTGGTCGGGTGTTTTGACGTCGGTTATGTCGGCGACTACCGGAAGCCAGAATCCGAACTGGTACTGCTTTATGTAATCAATTGAGAATTTCACATCTTCAGAGGTGAGAGGCTGCCCATCGTGAAATGTGGCGTTATGCGTCAAGTGCAGTGTCCAGACCGTTCCGCTTGAGTCAAGCTCCCAACTAGTTGCGAGCCAAGGCTGCACATGAAAATCAGGAGGCGCGAAAATGGCCAGCCTATCATAGAGGAAGAGAAAGATCCACCAGTCCGGGACACTGCTGCCTAGTAGCGGGTTTAGTGAAGATATGTCCTCAACGGTGACAGCAGTATTCAGGACAATCTTCTGTTGTTGCGACTGAACCTGAACCGGAATGTACAGAGGAAGTACGATGCAAAAGACCAGTAGCAGAGTAGATATTTTCTTTCCGAGCATCTTTCGACACTCCGACATTCATCCATGAAGTCTGCGCTTTAAGACTTGGCTATATGCCACTACTGCGAGAATATATATTGTGAATTCCGCCCCGCTTCTACATATGCCATGGACACTGTTCTATATGCACCTGCTGTGAGTATCGAGAGTGTGTTGGCCTGTCATGTCCTCAGTACCAATGTTGACTTGGTGGCGACAGCGCCGGTCTTAGGAGCAAGCCAACGATAGGGTGGCATTTGGATGTCCTGCGCGCTTATTCCAGTTAGCATCCAGTCGACCACAGTATCAGCTGATGTTCCTACATGGTTCATCTCCGCCACTTCATCGATTAGGTGTGCCAGATACCTGTAATTCTCGACTCTCTGCGCGGTAGACAACCCTGTCACTCCTTCATTCTCATACGCTTCGAGATGAACAGACGTGAGGAGCATCCGTCGATACGTAAGAACAGCCGGCGGATTACCCGGCACCGAGACGAACGTTGCCTTTACTTCCCCAGGCAAGTCGGCGGGGGTCAGTCTATAGCCTCTCGTAGGTCCTCCATAGTATATTGCTTCAATTCCATTGCTCAGACGAGTCAATGCATAGTTCGGCCAATTTGCGATATCGGTGATCGGCCCTTCAAGGGTTGGAAATCGCCCGAGTAGGTATGGGTGATTGTAGAGAATCCCTTGCCAATAGTAGCTGGCGGCCGAATAGAAGAACCCCGCGCAAATACCGAGATACAATCCGTTGTGATTGTCCAGATAATCCAGAATATTCTTCCTGCCCTCTGGACCCAAGTTGTGCTGCTGCTCATATGCGTCGCCGCCGGGTTGTATGTAGAGCTTGATGTTGGGGGTAGTCACCCAGGTGGCAGTCCATTCTGATGTCTGCTGAATCAAGTACCACATATGCAACATCCGAGTTTTGTGCCTCCCACCAGTCCAGAAAATGCTTCACCCAGGAAAGGGACCAGTATCCAACAGCCCCATCCGCTGTGTCCCCATAGACAACGATGGTTATCTCAGCTGCTATCGGACAACCGGTCGATGACGTTTGATTGGTGATCGACTTGTGATCGATTCGTGGCTTCTCCTCAACCAGATACGCACAAACGATTGAAGCAAGCAGAATTACCAGAACGAGGGTTTTTTGCCAACTTCATCTCGGACTCTCTCATTCTACTTTTTCTTTCTGCAGTTCAGTCGCGCAGGCAAGATGGAACATGTTAGGAAAGGTGCTGTTCTTGCCGAACGGTGTTAGTTGACCCAGACTGTTCGCTTGCTTGTGAATTCCAAGAGTCCATAGCGGGAGAGCTCGCTCCCTATGCCGCTTTTCTTTACTCCTCCGAATGGTAGGCGTGGATCTGACGCTACGATTCTGTTTATGAAGACCATACCGGCTTCGATGAAAGGCACAAGGGTCTCCGCCTCAGCAGGGTCACCCCAAACTGAGGATCCGAGTCCAAAGGGCGTTTCATTGGCCAATTTGACTGCCTCCTCGTTTGTTTTGAACTTCTTGAGTATGGCTACTGGGCCGAACACTTCCTGGTCGTACAAGGCCTCGATCCTCACGATCGTCGGCGGTACAAAGTTCCCTTCCAACCCACTCACAACCTCCTCGACTTTCCCAAGTGACCTTAGCTCCTTCACTTGACTGACCACGGTCTCTTTCTGCTCTTTGCTCGCTAGCGGCCCAAGGAATGTGTCTTTGTCTAGTGGGTCTCCGATTTTGATCTTCGAGAACTCCTCTTTCATGCCTCTGTAGAAGCTATCGTATACCTTCTCGTGAACTATGAACCTCTTCGTCGCTATGCAAGATTGACCGTTGTTCTGAATTCGAGCGAAAGTGCAGTTCTTTATCGCGTCCTCCAGATTGGCGCTTTCGAGAACTATGTATGGATCTGATCCTCCTAGTTCGAGTACGACTTTCTTGATCTCTCTCCCCGCGGTCTCTGCTATCTTTGTGCCGATTTCTGTGGATCCCGTGAAAGAGACGCCGTCCACATACTTGATGGCGGCATTCGCCACATCGCCCCTCGCGACCGTGGACTTGAATACATCCAGTCCGAAGATTTCTTCCAGTTTCAGGCTGCTGCCCGAGACGATTGAGGCGTGTTTCAGTAGGACCGCATTACCCGCGGCAAGGGCTGGGACCGCGGCTCGCATGACCTGCCACGCTGGGAAGTTCCACGGCATGACCAGCAAGACGATTCCAAGCGGGTCAAATCTAATGTAGCTCTTCTTTGCTTCCGTCTTGACTTGTTCGGGGCTTAGCATAGCCCCTGCATTTTCCACGATGTAGTCGATGAGTCGTATGCATTTCTTGACTTCGGCTTCGCTTTGCGCGACCGGCTTTCCCATCTCACTACTCATGAGTGCAGCGAGTTCGGATGTCTTTGATTCCATTCGCTTCTTGACTTGCTTCAACTTCTCGACCCTATTGTCGACGTTGAGCTTCCAATCCTGCTGTTCGCGCCTCAGCGCCATTATCTTGGCTTTGACTTCCTCTAGAGTTTCATCTTTGTATTTCTGCAGGGTTTGTCTCGTATAGGGATTTACGGTTTCGATCGTCAATCGATACCATCGCCCAGGTTTTGAAATTCGAGCTGTCACTATAAAGGCGTAAGCTTAGGCGGTTTTGGTTGCATTCTCATAGATCTGGATTCCTTTCTGAAGCAGTGTCTCGCTGATTATGAGAGGAGCCATAAATCGCATGACATTGCCGAAGTGCCCGCATGTGTGCATTAGTAATCCGTTTTCTAGCATGTTTCTTCGAAGTCGGACCGCAATATCTTTCGACGGCGCCCTCGTTTCTTTCGATTGTACGATCTCATTCCCGATCATGAAGCCTTTGCCTCTGACTTCGCCCACGTTCTTACTTGCCTGGCCTATTCTCTCAAGTTCTGACCTTGCTTTTTCGCCAGCTTTGCTGACCTTGCTGAGCAGGTTCTCTTGCTTGATGTAATCGATGCTTGCCGATCCGGCTGCCATGGCGATTGGATTCCCTCTGTAGGTTCCCAAGTGGAACGCTTCTGGTACCGTCTCATCGTATTCCTTGCGATAAGCAATCAGAGACAGTGGAATGCCAGCGCCTACTGATTTCGATATGCAGATTATGTCTGGGGTCGTGTCGGTCAATTCGCATCCCCAGAATCTTCCGGTTCTTCCGAAGCCTGTCTGGACTTCGTCGATGATCAGGGGGAGTTGGAACTTGTCGGCGATCTCTCTTAGGCCGGGTAGGAAGTCTGCTGGGGGAACGATGTATCCTCCTTCGCCTTGGATTGGTTCTATCAGTATGCCAGCTGGTTGATCCAGACCGGAGTGATCGTCTGTGAGTAATTGCTCGAGGTATCTCAAAACAATCTTGCCCTCGTCGCCCTTCTTCTCCACTGGAAATGGAAAGCGGTAGGAATACGGGTACGGCAGATGGAAGACACCGGTTCGGATGGTGTGCGAGAAGTCAAGGTAGTGTCTGCTAGCGGTTAGGCTGACGATGCCTTGGTGTACTCCGTGATACGAGCCGCCGAAAGCGATGATCGTGTTCCTTCTGGTCACGTGTTTAGCTAGGCTGATGGCCGCTTCGCAAGCATCTGCGCCTGTAACGGTTAGGAGAAACTTCGCGTGACCCTGAAGCTTGCCAGGCATCACCGAGCTCATCTTCTCGAGGAAGTTGATTCTAGCTTCTGTTGGAAGCTCGAGTGCGTGCCAGATTCGATCCATCTGAGATCGAACGGCCGCGGTCACATAGGGGTTGTTATGCCCAAGATTCAGTACACAAATTCCACTGATCCAGTCAATGTACAAATTGCCATCTACGTCCCTTATTGTCGCGCCTTTGGCGGAGTCGACGCCGATCGGGAAGGCCTTACTGTAAATCACTGCACGGGTTTCAAGAGACGACTGTTTTGCGAGCAACTGCTGAGACTTTGGACCGGGAGGTTTCACAACTATCTTTGGTGCATCCTCATAACTCAAGGCTTGTACCGTACTCAAAAGAATCCACGGCCTAGATGCCCAAGATCGATGCTACTTAGCCTTGCGTATGAATTTCGAAGACGGTGAACTCAGCGTTAGTGCTCACGCTAGGTTTTTGGGAGAAAAAATCTCTTGTGGGAATTTCTCCGCAGCGTTCTGGGCCGCGTTTTCAGTTTCCAGTATCGGTCGCGTCCGCGGCCTCTGCCCCCGTATCCTCCACCGTATCCGCCTCCGCCGCCGAAGCGTCTTCCGCCTCCGTAGGACCGGTAAGGACGTTCCTCAACTTGCTTGTCTGATAGGTTGTTCTAGGTGTTCACATCGCCGAGTGGAGTCTCTGTGAGTTCAAGGCTTCCATATCGACCAATGTTGAGTCGCATGGATCCTTTGAAGGGGCGCACGTATCCGTTCTTCACGTTCAACGTATCGCCCTCGTTCACTTTGTCGATGTTCTCGTCCCAGAGGGTCATGTAGATGGCTCGGGTCTCGTCGCCGCACAGGGCATCCAACACGCGGTGTGTCGTGCCGTCTTGTCTGGAAACGGTCTCCACCGCCTCGCCCTTCTGGACGATTTGTTCGTGGCTCGGCTGTGGATCCAGGCAACCTGAGGGGGTAGTTCTTTTCATCCATCTTGTGGAGCCATTAGAAGAACTTCTTGGTCACAACGCGGTACGTGTGCTTCGTCCACTCTTCGAGATCTTGCGTTTCCAGATTTGCCATTAACTTCACGATGTCCAGCTTGGAGGCAAAGCGGAAATTCTCTTGGAGCGAGATTCTAATCCTTGGCAAAGTCAACAAGTAAACAAGCCGACGCTGTTCGCCAATCTGCTTGGCAGCTAGAAACTCATCGAATGCGAATATCTTCTGCTTCTCATGGTCGGGGAGCGCCTGATTTTTCCTGATCGATTCGTAGGCGCGCTCTATTCTTCTCTTGGTGTCATGAACGTCTAGCTGGATAACGGTCGATGCTGGTCCAGACGCTGGCCGATATTTAAGTCAGGAAGGGAATTGGACATTTTGTTTGGAGCCGGGGATGGGAATTGAACCCACCTCAGCGATGAATTTTCTCTATACTGCGGGTTGCGGCAAGCTTTCTGCAGCCCGCCGCCTGAACCGTTCGGCCTTCGGTGATCCCCGGATTCATTCCAGCGACCAACCCCGGCATCTTCCCCCGGCAACGAACCGTTCATACGTGAAGCTCTAATCAAGTTTTCCGATTGCGTGTTTGCCTTTTTCTCATCGTGGGGACGCGTGAGTTCGTCTTGGGTTAAGTTGGATAGGATTCAGCTCGTTGAGGAAATGCGCGTAATGATTCGGTGGTGGAGAATTGGCTGCCGATCGCAGTAATGGTCGTGGGCATAGATATCGGAACAGTTGTTCCTTCTTTGTGTGCTGGTCAGGTCCTTTGTCTCAGGGCACGTTCTCGTCTACCTTTGGCTGTCAGACTATAGCTGAACGGTGCTATGAGATCTCTATCGACTAGGAATCCTACGGCTTGTTGAACCAGTTCGTATGGGGCTTCTTTCTCAAAGGTCTTGTACAATACGGCGACGGGAATATTCAATCGCCCTCGTTTCTCCTCCTCTTCATGAAGGAAATCAAGAATCATTTCGGCCAGCCTCTTAACCTCCACCATCACTTGCTATCCTCCCGATGTAGCCAGACTGAACTATACTGTGCTCACAGAATCAGTTAAGGTTCTTTATGACTTTTCGAAAGACTCGAAAAGGCGTTACGTGCATGGGGGAAAGAGCTCCACGTACATATTATGAAAGCTCTGTGGCTTTTTGTTGAATGATCTCCCAGGCCAACGACACATCCTC
>Ga0315282_10005441_pt1 | contig 21704 bp, 21 predicted proteins | sample YL17G07_20_MG_FD_203693 | JGI IMG/M metagenome (GOLD analysis project Ga0315282, IMG submission 203693) | Sediment microbial communities from Yellowstone Lake, YNP, Wyoming, USA - YL17G07_20 | ecosystem: Environmental > Aquatic > Freshwater > Lake > Sediment | place: USA: Wyoming | collected... | reverse complement strand
CCTTCGCGGTCCGCACCATGTAGCGCATCTCGCCCGCGTAGCCGCAGGTGAGCCAGTCGTGGAGGGATAGCAGTTCGGGAAACGCGTCGGCTGCGGCGACGCCGCACAGATCAAAGCCCGCTTCGAGCGCTCTGGCTTTGATCCGTGCGGCCGACAAAGACATACGTGCAGGGATCAGGCAAACCCGTCGCCGCGGGGCTTCAGCCCCGCGGGTGGACCGGGGAGGGGCCCTGGGGGCCTACTGCCGACCGCTCTTGGCGAGCTGGCGCAGCACGTACGGCAAGATGCCGCCGTTCTTGAAGGCAACGACCTCCTCGGGCGTGTCGATGCGGGCGATCGCCTCGAACTGCCGGACCGTGCCATCGTCCGCGCGTGCCCGCACGGTGATGGCCGCCGCCGGCGCCAGGCTGCCCGCGATGCCGGAGAGGTCGAACACCTCGCGCCCGGTCAGGCCGAGGCTCGTTGCGCTCTCGCCGTCCTTGAATTGCAGCGGCAGGACGCCCATGTTGACGAGGTTGCTGCGGTGGATGCGCTCGAAGCTCTCGGCGACGACCGCCCGCACGCCGAGCAGCATCGTGCCCTTCGCCGCCCAGTCGCGCGAGGACCCGGAGCCGTACTCCTTGCCGGCAATGACGAGCAGCGGCACACCGGACTCCTTGTACCGCATGGCGGCGTCGTAGATCGCCATCACCTCGTCGCCGGGCAGGTACTGCGTCCATCCACCTTCGGTCCCGGGCGCCAGGCGATTGCGCAGCCGGATGTTCGCGAACGTGCCGCGCATCATCACCTCGTGATTGCCCCGGCGCGCGCCGTACTGGTTGAAGTCGCGCGGCTGGACACCGTGCGCGATCAGATACGTGCCCGCCGGGCTGTCGGCCCGGATGGAGCCCGCCGGGGAGATGTGGTCCGTCGTGACGCTGTCACCCAGCCACGCCAGCACCCGCGCGCCGATGATGTCGGTCGGCGGCTGGGGCTCGGACGAGAGGTTCTCGAAGAAGGGCGGGTTGCGGACGTAGGTGGACGACGCGTCCCACTGGTAGCGATCGCCGGCGGGCGCCTGCAGCGACTGCCACCGGGCGTCGCCCTTGAACACGTCGGCGTAGACCTGGCGGTACATGTCGGCCTTCACCGAGCCGAGCATCGTCTCCTGGATCTCGTGCTCGGTCGGCCAGATGTCGCGCAGGAAGACGTCGTTCCCCCTGGGGTCCTGCCCCAGCGGCTCTCTGGTGAGGTCGATCGTCATCCGGCCGGCGATCGCATACGCAACGACCAGGGGCGGAGACGCCAAGTAGTTGGCTCGCACCTGCTGCTGGATGCGTCCCTCGAAGTTCCGGTTGCCGCTCAGCACCGATGCCACCACCAGGTCCCGCGCCTCGACGGCCACCGAGACCTCGTCGATCAGCGGCCCGGTGTTGCCGATGCACGTCGTGCAGCCGTAGCCCACCAGGTTGAACCCGAGCTCGTCGAGGTACGGGGTGAGACCGGCCTTCTGCAGGTATTCCGTCACCACCTTCGAGCCGGGCGCGAGGCTCGTCTTCACCCACGGCTTTCGCTTCAGCCCTCGCTGGACAGCTTTCTTCGCGAGCAGCCCGGCGGCAATGAGGACGCTCGGGTTCGACGTGTTCGTGCAGCTCGTGATGGCTGCGACCACGACCGATCCATGAGCCAGCTCGTTCACCCAGCCGGCCGGCGCTTCGGCGACCGCGACCCCGCCCGCGTCCTTGGCCGACACGGCACGACCGCCGCTTCGGGCCGGCGCACCAGCCGCGGCGCCGGAAGAGGCTTTCTTCTTCGGTTCGGCCAGCATCGCCTGCAGCGCCTGCTCGAAGCCGGCCTTCGCCTGCTTCACGGTGACGCGGTCCTGCGGCCGCTTCGGGCCGGCGAGGCTCGGCTCGGTCGCCGCCAGATTCACCTCGATCGTTTCGGTGTACGCCGCCTCGGCGGCACCGTCGACCCGGAACAGCCCCTGGCCTTTCGCGTAGTGCTCGACCAGCCGCACGTGCTGCTCGTCGCGGCCCGTGAGCCGCAGGTAGTCGAGCGTCGTGTCGTCGATCGGGAAGACCGCGACCGTCGCCCCGTACTCGGGGCACATGTTGCTGAGCGTCGCGCGGTCCGCGATGGTGAGCGATGCGAGGCCGGGTCCGTAGAACTCGACGAACTTGCCGACCACGCCCTGCTTGCGCAACCGCTCGGTGATCGTCAGCACGAGGTCGGTGGCTGTCGCCCCCTCCGGCAGCCTCCCGGTCAACCTGACGCCGAGGACCTCGGGAATGAGCATCGAGATCGGCTGCCCCAGCATCGCGGCCTCCGCCTCGATGCCCCCCACTCCCCAGCCGACGACGCCCAGGCCGTTCACCATCGTGGTGTGGGAATCGGTGCCGACCAGCGTGTCGGGATAAGCGATCGCCCGACCGTTCTCGCCCGTGCGGAAGACTACGCGGGCCAGGTTCTCGAGGTTCACCTGATGGACGATGCCGGTGTCGGGCGGGACGACACGGAAGTTCGTGAAGGCGTCCTGGCCCCACCGGAGGAAGGTGTAACGCTCCCGGTTGCGGCTGAACTCGAGCTCGGCGTTCAGCGAAAAGGCTGTGGGGCTCCCGAAGTAGTCCACCTGGACGGAATGGTCGATGACGAGCTCGACCGGCTGCAGCGGGTTGACCAGCCTGGGATTGCCTCCCAGGCGCACCATGCCGTCGCGCATCGCAGCGAGGTCGACCACGGCGGGAACGCCGGTGAAGTCCTGCAGCAGGACCCGCGCCGGCGTAAAGGCGATCTCCTTGCGCCGCCGCTCGGCCGGGTCCCAGTCGGCGAGCACGCGCACATCGTCGGCGGTCGTGAACCGGCCGTCTTCGTGCCGGAGCAGGTTCTCCAGGAGGATCTTCAACGAGTACGGCAGCTTGGCGACACGCGGAAACCCGCCGTTCTCGAGCGCCACGAGGCTGTAGATGTCGGCCTTCTCGCCGCCGACGGTGATCTCCGAGCGCGTGCTGAATGAATCAAGTATTTTCATGGCTGCCACCTCAACCTGCGGTTACAACATTCGGGGGATCTGTAGCACGACGGCCGGAGCCGGTCAACCGGCAAATCGACGAGCGGAAGGGCTTCGCGTGGGTCGAATCGCGTTCAGAACGCAACGACCGCGCCGGCGCCGATCGCCGGAAACGCCCGCGACGTATTGTTGAAGCTGTAGCCGCCACTGCGGAAGTAGATGCGCGCGTCGAACCGGAATCCGAAGCTCTTGAAGAACCCTCGCCGACGCGCGATGACGAAGTACTTCACGCCCCCGCCCGTGTGGTAGACCTGCCCGGTGCCCGCGACGACATTCCCTTCGTGCAGCTGACGGAGATACCCGACGCCGCCTTCGACGAACGGCCGTCCCCGCCCCTCGGCAAAGGTCAGGGGGCGCAGGTCGACGAGCGCCGCCGCGTCGAGGAAGTACTGCGAGAGCCGCTCGCCGGTCGAGGTGAACCCCGGCGTGTTCTCGGCGTCCCCGGACACCGTCAGCGCCACCCCGGGATGGCTGTATGTGAACCCGCCCTCGACGGCGAACATCGACGTGACGTGGTAGGTGAGGCGGGCATCAACGCCGGCCACCGATTGCAGGCTCGCGCTCGTGTTGAAGTAGGTGTACCGGGTCTGACCCTGATCCGGAGTCATCGTCGCGGCGCTCGACCCGAGCGTGCTGGTTCCGAGCCAGAGCAGTGAGCCGGAAAGCTCGAAGGACGGAGATCTCGGCTCCGCGCGCTCTCTCGTCCGCTCCTGGCCGGTAGCCGTCTGCGAGGTCGCCCAGCCCACGTCGTCGGCCCTCACGACCGGCGCGGCGAGCACGGCAGCCACGCAGCAGACCACCGCGATGGCAGTACTCCCCTTCGTGCTCTTCGACGCGCTCAGTCCATTCGTGCCCTGCGTGGTGCTCATTTGGGCGTCACCTTGATCTCGATCGCACCGGACGATCCTCCTGCCGGCACGATCGCAAAGCGATCGTAGAAGGTGATGCGGAAGTTCAGGTCGACGTCGGGGATATCGGAATCGTCGAAGAAGCTGTCGAGGTCCGCGTCGTCGACCGGCTCGACGCGGACGACGTACGCCCCCGGGTCGAGGCCGTTGATGCCGAAGCTGCCCTGATCGTCCACGGTGAAGTTGCCGACCATCTTGCCGGTCGCAGGACTGAACGCGACAACGTGGGCGCCGAACACTCCCCGGCCGTTCTTCGTGACCCGCCCCGCTATGCTGCCCGATTGCTGCTTGAAGGCGGCTTTCGGATACAGGTCCGAGAGCCCGGCGATGTCATCCGCTTTCGGCGCGCGGCCGCTCACGTTGCCCGGAGAGAAGGCGATGGGGAACATCACCGCCTCGGCCGCGATGACGTCACGCCCGCCGTCCGGCTGCAGCGTCGTCTCGCCGAGCGCCGAATGACCGAGGCCGAACAGGTGGCCGATCTCGTGGAGGGCGATCGACTCGACGTCGAAGGCGTTCGACTGGCCGCCCTGCGCCACCGACCAGCGGAAGGACGAGTTAAAGAAGATGTCCGACTCGACAATCTCGCCCGTGGTGGTGTCGATCAGGTAGTCGGTCGCCCCGAGCACCAGCTCGAGGTCGGGGCGGCTCAGGAAGCCGAGCGTCGACATGCCGTCGTCCTGGAACGGCGGCGCGCTCGTAAAGCCCCCAAACGTCGCCGAGACGCCGGCCGTCGACACGCTCTGCCAGGTGGAGAACGCACGGCCGATCGCCGCCTGGAGGTCACTCGACGACACGCCGGGCACGCCGCGGTCAGTGACGTAGTACCGCACCGGCAGCCGGTTCCACTTCAAGGTCACCGTCTGGTTCCCGATCTGCACCCCGTAGGTCTGGTAGGCGCTGGCTGATCCGTCCCCGACGAGCACAAGCGCCACGAACAGCACAATCGGTACTGAACGCATCGCCTCCTACTTTCTCTTGCCGGGCACGCGGGAAGCCCTGACGTCACGCACGTTGGCCGTAGCCGTCGACAGGGCCCGAACCTGGCTGAGGAACTGATCGAGGGGGACCGGCTTTCGCGCGGGATCACCCCGGACAACGGTCTGGGGAGCGGTCGACTGCGCAACGAGCGCGGGCGGCGTCACCATCGGGCGGCCAGTCGCGCGGTCCTGGACGACGCGGAACACGCCCTGGCCGAGACCAATCACGTACGGCAGGACGGGCCCCTGCCCACCGAGAAACAGGATGGCCTCGTCGCCTACCTGGAAGGCAGGCGCACCAACGAGCACGCTCCGGTAGCGGCCAATCTGCCCGCCCGGCACCTGGAAGACGGTACGGTCTCCGAGATCGCCTTTCAGCCTGTCGAGGATCTGCACCGTCACGACGCTCTCGATGCGGCCTCGGCCATCTGTCCACTGCGGTTGTACATCGACGACCACACCATGGACGATCGCCTGCGCGCGCCTGGCCATCTCGGCAAGATCGGCGGAAACCAGCACAGTTGCGTGCGCGGACGCAGCCAGGAGCAACAGGCCAGCGCCCACGAGAGAGGACAAAGATCGTTGAAACATGGCTGTGACAGTCAACTGAAAACAAGATCCGTGCCGCACGGGCAGGTGGCTGACAGCTGCTACGTGCCGGGTGCTGGGTGCCAAGTGCAGTGCCAGGTGCCAAGTGCGGGTGCTAGATGCTTGGTACGGTGGTCCAGGGCTGCCGAACGACTCACCTCCGCGCCCTCCCCGTTCGCTGCGCAGCGCCAAGCCCCGCGGGTCGAGGCCTGGAGTTTTCACGAACGCCCGGCGTGGACGGCGGTCGCCTGGCGGGCAACGCGCAACACCGCTTCAGCCGCGCGGCGGCTTGCCCCTCCCGCACCGAGCTTCACGACGACCTCGCCGAGCGCCTGGCGAGTCCGCTCGCGGTGATCGGCATCGGTGAGGTAGCGGATTGTTTCCTGCGCCACGGCTTCGGCCGTGAGCCCCTTCTGGATCAACTCGGGCACGACTCTCCGCCCGGCGACCAGGTTCACCATGCCGTACATATCCACGAGCACGAAGCGCTTGCCGAGCTTGTAGGTGAGCGGCGACAGCCGGTAGACGATCACCATGGGCCGCTCGTGGAGCGCGGCCTGCACCGTCGCGGTTCCCGACGCCGTGATCACCACGTCGGAGGCCGCCAGCACATCGTCGGTGCGAGACTCGACGGTGGCCGGCATGCCGAGACGCGAAGAAGCGAGCGGCGCGAACAGGGCGGCATCCAGGTGGGGAGCGCGCGCCACGACGAACTGCACGCCTGGCACGCGGTCGGCGACGAGCTCGCGCGCCCGCGCGAGCACCGGCAGGATCTGGCGCACCTCGTTGGGACGGCTGCCCGGCAGCAGGGCAACGGTCGGCGCCGCCGGATCGAGTCCGATCGCCGTCAGGAAGCCGTTCCGCGGCCGGCTGGCGTGGGCGAGGTCGACGAGCGGGTGGCCGACGAACTCCACGGCGACCCCCGCCTCGGCGTAGATCGCCTCCTCGAAGGGAAAGATCACCAGCACGCGGTCCGCGATGCGCTTCATCGTCCGCATGCGGCCCCGGCGCCACGCCCAGATCTGCGGGCTCACGTAGTAGACGACCGGGACGCCGAGACGCCTGAGCGCGCCGGCGAGGCGGAAGTTGAAGTCGGGGAAGTCGATGGCGACGAAGACATCGGGACGCCGATCACGGGCGGCGGCCACGAGGCGGCGGTACATCGCGAGCGACCGGGGCAGGACGCGAACCGCTTCGACGAGGCCGGTCACGGCCAGGCCGCGGTAGTCACCGAGCAGCTCCGCGCCGGCAGCCGCCAGGTGGTCGCCGCCGAAGCCGAACACCCGGGCGGCCGGATCGAGGCGGGCGATCTCCTGTGCGAGGGCGCCGGCATAGAGGTCGCCGGAGGCCTCGCCGCAGGAGATCATGACGCTGGACATAGGGCAGAACACAGGACACAGAACACAGGACACAGAACACAGGACACAGAACACAGAATACAGGACACAGCATGAGGCGGGCGGGCGTCACGCGGTCCTGTCCCGGGTGTCCCGCATTCTGCATTCTGTGTCCTGTATTCTGTGTCCTGTATTCTCTCCCTACTCCGGTTTCTTGAACAGCGCGGGATCGACCGGCACGTTGAATTTGATGTGGTTCACCGTCCGTTCGGCCAGGGTGACACCGCCGCTTCGCACCGTCGCCTTGAAGGCAACCTGCACGCCGTCGATCGGGCGGTAGTCGGAGAACTGCTCCTCGACACTCTCGCGCCCTCGGGGACCGGACACCTGATAGCCCAGCTTCGCGATGCGTGCCGTCGAATCGACCCACATGGTGATCGGCTCCATGTCGTCGCCGGTCAGCTCGATCGGCTGCAGCCCGCGATCGCCGGCACCCGGCTTGTCGGGGCCTGGTGTCGCCGGCGGCGCCAGCACGCGCGCTTTCACGCGTCCGCTCGCCGCCCCCAGCAGCAGCGCGACCACGTCCCGCTTCACGCTCGCGCGGGCCGCGTCACGCACCGGCTCGGGAACCGAGTGGACGCCGCGCGGGTCCTGCATCCACGCGTCGCCGCCGGCGTACACCTGCACGATGTCCCCCGAGGGCGTCTTCGTGTCGACGCGGAAGCGGTCCGGGTACTCGATGTAAGTCTTCGTTTCGGCCTTCCTGGTCCCCTGCGGGTCGAAGAAGGTGTTCGTGGCTGTCGCCACGATCGTCCGGATGCTCCTCAGCGTCTCGAGGCCCCCCATCACCTCGACAACGCGGTCGATGAGCTGCTGCGCCGAGGCTTGCAAGGCGGCCGTCCTGATGGTCTGAGACTGGCCGGCTGTCTGACCGGCGGCCTGCCCGCGCGCCCTACTGGCGGCGCAGGCGGCCGTCCACGTCCCGGCCACCGGGAGCGTGCGATAGGCCGGCGGCGGAGTGCCGGCGAACAACCTCTCGCGCGGCGCAAGGGACCCGAACGATGGCGGGCGGCTGCCCACGGCGGGAGGGGTCGCGCGGCGGAAATCGGCGGCGCCCAGGTCGAGATCGGCCACCGGCACGCGCTCCACCCTGGCGAAGCCGAGCCCCTGAAGCTGGTCGATGAACGCGGAAGCGTTGCCCACGAGGACGACCGAGAGCCGGTCGGGCTTGATGTACTGGCGCGCCACGCGCGCGATGTCGTCGACCGTCACCGCGTTCACGCGCTGCCGGTACGTCTGCAACTCGTCGAGAGGCAGCTCGTAGAACAGGACGTTCAGGATCTTTGTGGCGATCTCGTCGGGCGTCTCGATGCTCAGCGGGAAGCTGCCGGCCAGGTACGCCTGCGCGTCGGCCAGCTCCTGCTCGCCCACGCGGTCGCGGCGGATCCGCGAGAACTCGTCGACGATGAGCCGCAGCACCTCGCCCGTCGCCGCCGATCGCGTGTTGGTCTGGGCCACGAACTCGCCGGTGCGCCTCAGGGCTTCCATGTCCGCGGACGCGCCGTAGGTGAGGCCCCGCTCGGTGCGCAGCACGCGCTGGAGGCGGTTGCTCCCCTCGCCACCCAGGATCCTCAGCGCGAGGTCGACCGCCATGTAGTCGTCCTGCTTGCGCGGAATGCCGAGGTGTCCGACGCGCATCTCGGTCTGGACGGCGGCCGGCTTGTCGAGCACGATGATGCGCCGGGTCGGGGGCGGCGGGTCGGGGGCCTCGTCGGCCGGAATGGCCTGGCGCGGCCAGTCGCCGAAGGTCTTCCCGGTGGCCGAGAGCGCTTCGTCCGCGGTGACGTCGCCGACGATCGCCAGGATGCAGTTGTTCGGCGCGAAGTAGCGCTGGTGGAACGCCACCAGGTCGTCACGGGTGATGCGGCTGATCGAATCGGGGGTGCCGTTGTTCGGGAATCCGTAGGGATGGAACCCGTACACGAGCCGGTCGAAGACGATGTTGGCCAGGTACTCCGGATCGTCGTAGCTGACCTTCATCGCGGACATGAGCTGGTCGCGCTGCCGCTCGATCTCCTGGGCCGCGAAGGCGGGGTGGCGGACCACGTCGGAGAGCAGGGAGATGGCGAGATCGAAGCTGTCCTTCATCACCATCACGTGCGCGAAGCTCAGGTCGCGCCCGGCCCCGGTGTCGAGCGCGCCGCCCACGAAGTCGATCGTGTCGGCAACCTGCTGCGCGCTGCGCGTCGTGGTGCCCTGGTCGAGCAACGCGGCCACGAGCGACGCGACGCCGGCTTTGCCCGACGGGTCCTGCGCGCTGCCCGCGCGGACGAGCAGCCTGAGGCTCACCGCCGGCTGCTCGTGGTGCATGACAACCACGACCTGCATGCCGTTGGGGAGCGCCTTCAGCTCGTAGGGCGGGAACTTGACGTCCCTGGCCGAGAGCGGCCGTGGCGGCCCTTCCGACGGCCAGTTGCGCGTCTGGGCTCCGGCGTGGCCGGCGACGAGCAGCGACACCAGGACAATCACCCCGACAGCGGGGAAACGCGGGATCCGCGAACGTGCGTGCTTCATTCGGACTTGGTAGCGCCTCACTGGCCCTTCTTGCCGGTCGCGTCCGCCGGCCCGGGCAGGAGCGTCAGCACCAGCCGGGTCTCGGGCGTGAAGTACTTCTTCGCGACGCGCTGGACGTCGGCGGAGGTCGTGTTCATGAAGATGTCGAACTCGCCGTCGGCCGTCGTGATGTCGCCCTTGTGGATGGCGACCGCGTGCGCGAGCTGCCCGGCCTTCTCCTGGCTCGATTCGCGGCCGATGATGTAGTCGCGCGCGAACTGGTTCTTGGCGCGCTCGAGCTCGTGCTCGCTCACCGGCTCGCTCTTCAGGCGGTCGAGCTCGGCCGCCAGCGCCTTCTCGGCCTCTTCGGGGGTGTGCCCCGGCTGCACGACCGCCACGGCGAAGAACAGGTTCGGCTCCTCGAGGATGTTGCCGCCGCCGAACGCGGTCAGCGCGATGCCCGTCTCGTAGACCAGCTTGCGATAGATCCTCGAGCTCTGGCCGTCGGACAGGATCTTCGACGCAATGTGCAGCGGATAGGAGTCGGGGTCGCCGTCGTAGGTGATGGGGTGCGCCACGACGACGACCGGCAGCGGCCACGGCTCGCGCAGCGTGACGTGGCGCTCGCGCGTCTGCGGCGGCTCCTTGGGGTAGTCGCGGGGGATCGGACGATCGGACTTCGGCACGCGCCCCAGGTACTTGGTGACCAGCTCCATCGCGCGCGCCGGCTCGAAGTCACCGGCCAGCACGAGCGTCGCGTTGCCCGGGACGTAATACGTCCGGTAGAACTCGCGCACGTCGTCGATCGAGGCCGCCTCGAGGTCGGCCATGCTGCCGATGGTCGGGTGCTTGTAGGGTGAGACCGTGAAGGCCTGGTCGTAGATGATCTCCGACAGCCGGCCGTACGGCTGGTTCTCGACCCTCATCCGCCGCTCTTCCTTCACGACTTCCCGCTCGCGCTCGAAGGTCTCCTTCTCGACCCGCAGCGTCGCCATCCGGTCGGCCTCCAGCCAGAGGACGAGCGGAAGGTACTGCGCGGGCACGGTCTCCCAGAACACCGTCGCGTCCTCGGTCGTGTAGGCGTTGCTCTGGCCCCCCACGCTCGAGATCATCGACGTGTGCTGCTCGGGCTCGACGTTCTTCGAGCCCTTGAACATCAAGTGCTCGAACAGGTGCGCGAAGCCGGTCCGGCCGCCCCGCTCATCCTTCGAGCCGACGTGATACCAGAGCTGGAGGTGGACGATCGGCGTCGAGTGGTCTTCGAGCAGGACCACGGTGAGACCGTTGGGCAGCTTCGAGATTTGATAGTCGAGCTTCGGCGGGCGGACCATCGCGCCGAGCGGCGCGTTGACCAGCAGGCCGAGGGCCAGCGCGAGACCGGCTCCGAGCCGCATCGCGCGACCGGAACGCACAGCAGAGCGCCGTGGAGCACTCATGTCAGACGATTATGGCACACTCGGCGCTCGGCTCTCGGGTCTTGGCTCTGAGCACGCGCGCCGCCGAACGACGGTCCGCGCGATGCAAGCGCATCGATGGCCGGCGTCAGCCCGACGCCGACCCGGTCACGACGCAGGGTGTCGATCGTGATGAGCAGCAGGTTGCGGGCGTGCTCCTGCCGGCCCGGCGCCGGCGGCCGTCTCAGCGCAAGCCAAGCCGCAACGGCGAGGACGGCGCCCGAGGACAGGACCAGCAGCCACAACCAGCGCCGGGAAACCACGCGCAGATTCTCGCAGGGATTGTGGGGGTCACGCGGCCGGCAGGATCGTCCGCTCCACGAAGGCGGAGAGATGCTGCAGGTGCAGCCTGGCCGCCACGATCCCCACGAGCTCGTCGCGCTCGGCGCCGTCGAGCGTGATCGCGCGCCGTAGCTCGCTCAGCGCGCCGCTCGGCGAGAACCGCCAGCGGACGTCGCGCTGGCCGTGCCGGGCGCCCCGAATCGACAGGTAGTGGCCGACCAGGCGGAACGCGAAGTAGTAGGCCACCAGGTTCGGGCCCGGCACCGGCATCAGCAGGCCCGAGAGCACGAACAACGCCGCGTCGACCAGGAGCCAGCGCCGATGGCGATCGCCGTCCCGCTTGAGAATCGCGCGGACCATCGACTCCGCCTCGCTGGCCGGAAGGTCGTCGGGGAAGAACGCCTGCACGTCGCCCTCGCCGCGCAGCCGCCACAGGAGCCGCTGCTCGGCGATCTTCTCGACGATCCACCGCATGGCGCGCGCGCGCAGGCGGCCCATCCACCCGTGCGGCGCGGTCGCCGCGCGCGGCTGCGCATGCTCCTGCTCGGCCGCGCTGAGAACCGCGCGGAAACGCCGGATGAGCGCCCTCGCGACACCGCGCTGCGGCTCGCCCACCGCCGGCGCGTGCTCGTCTCCCGGTTCACAGTACAACTCGTACTGCCCGCCGCCCGCCGGGATGAGATAGACGTCCACCGCAGCTACGATAGCATGACGACCTCTCTCGCTCCCTCCTGCCCTTGTCCCCTTCTGCCCTTCTCCCCTCCTCCCCTTCTTCCCTTCTTCCTCCCCCCGGCCCCCTCGTTCCCCTTCACGCTATAATCGCGAGCGCCCGACGCTTGCTCGAGGAGTGACTAGAACTGGTTTCACAACCCGCAGGCGGGTGGCGGCGAGCGGGGCGCCCCGCCCGCGCCGCAGGCCCGACACACGTGACAAGCGCTGTTCGGGCCGAGCACGGGTGGGGTAGCTCGCCGACAGGACCCGACGAGCGGCAGAAAGCGGTTTTGAAACCAGTTGTATGCACAAGGCCAGTCGCTGCGCAGCCGCCGGGTTGTCCCTGCTTGTCTGCGTGGTCTTTCTCCCCTGCGCCCGAGCCGTGGCCTTCCAGGCGACGCGCGACGCGCAGGGAGAAGCGCTCATCGCGTGCGAGGTCCGGGCGTTCGACGGCTCCGTTGACATCACTCCGGAGGCCGGCATCCGCGTGTTTCAGAGCGGCAAGCGCGACAGCCCCCTGCCCGTCAAAGCCGGCACACCGCTGGCGCTCGCCCCCGGTTACTACGACATCCATGTCGCCCGGCTGCGCGACGGGCGCGTCGTCTCGATCCGGTGGGCTGAGCACGTGCTCGTCACGCGCTATCCGGGTGAAGGGGGGCGCCGCGTGGATGTCGTCAACTTCAAGGATGGCTTCGGCGCGCTCCAGTTGGCCGCCGGGCGCCAGCCGGGAGGTGAGCGGCACTGGCGCGCAAGCGCCTTCCCCCCCGGGAACCAGATGCGCGAGGTCGGAGCAGCCAGCTACGGCGACGGCTACCTGCTGCTGGTGCTCCCCGCCGGCCGGTACGACGTCCGGCTCACGGACGATCGAAGCCCGGGAGAGCGGTGGCTGAGCGACGTCGAGGTCGTCGCCGACCGGACGACCGTGAAGACGCTGGAGGAGACCCGGTGACAATCTACCAACTGCCCGAGGTGATCGGCCGCCTGCTGCTCGCCACCGTGCTGGGCGCCATCATCGGCATCGAACGGGAGTACCGCCAGAAAGCGGCGGGCGTGAGAACCAACGCGCTGATCGCGCTCGGCAGCTGCTTGTTCACGATGGTGGGCCTCGAGATGGTTCCTCCCGGCACGGATCCCACGCGCGTCGCCTCGACCATCGTCACCGGGATCGGGTTCCTCGGCGGCGGGGCGATCCTGCGGACGGGGCACACCGTGCGGGGTCTGACAACAGCTGCGACGATCTGGGTGAACGCGGCCATCGGCATGGCGACGGCGGTCGGGCTCATCTGGGTGGCCGCAGTGACGACGGGCATCACGCTTGTGGTGCTTCGCGTGTTCCCGATCGTCGAGGATCACATCGCGGGGCGGGAGCCGCCGCCACGCCGCTAGCCGGGGTGGGATTCAGATTCTGTCTTCTGAATCCTGCATGCTGGATTCTGAATACGTGCCCCGCCTCGGCGTGCACGTGTCGATTGCCGGTGACCTGCCGTTCGCGGTCGACCGCGCGGTTGCCCAAGGTTGTCAGGCCTTCCAGATCTTCACCAAGTCCGCGCACCAGTGGCGCGCCCGCAGGCTTCCGCGCGACGAGATCGCCGAGTTCCGGCGGAAGGTCGAGGCGAGCGGCATCTCGCCGGTCGTCGCGCACGCCAGCTACCTGATCAATCTCGGGAGCCCTTCCGGCGGCTGCTGAACGACCGGCGGTTCGCGAAGCTGCCGATGCTGCTCGAGAGGCCGAAGACCGGGCGGCAGTGGAGAGGCGTGATCGAGGTGGATCCGCTCGACGCGATGAACCTGCGGACGCTCAGGGAGCTGCTTCGCGCGTAGGGGCCGGGCCCGCGCGCAGCCGTGCGGCAGGCCGGCGGGGCTGAAGCGCCGCCGCTACATCGGGACGGACTCCTCCGAGAACACTTCGGCTTCGAACTTGAAGATCCGCGCGCCCGATCGCCAGGCGCCGGAAGGCAGGCCCGCCTTGAGGCAGGTGTGTGAGAGGAAGGTTTCGCGGTCCCAGCCGTGCTCGGTGGCGACCTGCGGCAGGAGCAGGCCGCGCCACATCCCCTGCTCGACGATCAACCCGTGACGGCCGACCTCGATCTCGGTCGTGTCGGCGACCGGTTCGACCGGCCCGAGCACCGAGATTTCGACCTCGGCGCCCTCCAGCTCCTCCGGCGTGAGCGGCGGGAACCGCGGGTCTTCCATTGCCGCCGCCACGGCGCACTCGGCCACCACGTCAGGGAGCCTGCGATCGCCGCGCGGATAGCCGATGCACCCGCGGAGGTCGCCGCCCACCGTGAGCGTGACGAACGCACCCGCCCGCTGATCGATGCCCACCGGCAACGTGGGCGGTCGCGATCCGGTCAGCCGGGCAGCAATCATCCTTCGCGCGAGGGTCAGCAGCTCGTGCCGCTCGGTGTCACTTAGCACGGGAACCTCATCAGACAGTAGTCAGTAGCCAGGAGTAGGACGCAATGCGAAACACCACCCGCCCCGCCGTAGTCGCGCGGGGCTTTCAGCCCTGCGAAGCAGCAGCCATTAGGCCGAACTGTCAACCGTCAACTGCCCTGGAAGTTGCCGAACACCGCTGCCAGGTAGCCGACCACGGCGCTCTTGTCGCCCGACACGTCGCCCGAATCGGCATAGCGGAGCACGACGCCCTGGCGTGCGCCGAGCGCGCGGGCGGCGGCCATGACCGCCACGGCGGGACCGCCGCCACAGGCGTGTTCGGGAAACGCCTGGAGTGCCGCCAGCAGCCCCTCGGGGTCGAACCGCTTGACGAACTCCAGCACCCGGCCGTCGAGCCGTGCGGCCGTCGACGCGTCGTAATAGTGCGACAGGTCGCTGCTCGCGATGAGCAGGGCGCGGCGGCCGGCGAGTACCGTGCCGAGGGCGTCGGCGAGCCCCTCGATCGTCTCCGGGTGCTGATGGCCCATCACCAGCGGCACGATTGGGGTGTCCGGCAGCACGCGCCGCAGGAAGGGCAACTGCATTTCGAGCGAGTGCTCGCGCGCGTGCGTCACGGGGTCGTCGCGCACGACCGACGACTGCCGCAGGAGGTCGGCCGCGATCGTCTCCTCGATCAGCACCGGGCCGAGGGGCGTCTCGAAGGCGCCTCTCGGGTACACCGCAACCCCCTCGAACGCGACGTAGTGGGACGGGCCGACCAGGACCGCGACGTCGAACCGCCGCCCCTCGAGCGCGCGGTAGGCGTGGGCGGCGACCGGGCCCGAGTAGATCAAGCCCGCGTGGGGCGCCATGACCCCGAGCACCTCCCCCTGCGGCGGCGTACCGGCCGATTCGAGGTAGCGATCGACTTCCGCCCGCAGCGCGGCTTCGGTTCCCGGGTACCACGAACCGGCGACCGCGGCGCGCCTGATTGGTTGCGGCACCATGGGAGGGATGTTAGCATCAGCCATGCCCGAACGCCTGACGAAAGTCGACGTCGAGCGCATCGCGGCGCTGGCGCGGCTGGAGCTCGGCGAGGCCGAGAAAGACCTTTACACACGCCAACTTGCCGCGATCCTCGAGTTCGCCGCCCAGATCCGGGCGCTCGACACCGAGGGCGTCGAGCCGACCACACACGTGCTCACCCGGCAGGCCCCCGAGCGGACAGACGACCCGAGGTCCTCTCTCGAGCGCGCCGACGTGTTCGCCAACGCGCCGGAGGCGGCGCGCGAGGCAGGCTTCTTCACGGTACCGAAGGTCATCGGCTCATGACGCTTGCGGCGCTCACGGCGCGCGAGATTCGCGACGGCATCGGTCGCCGCGCGTTCTCGGCGGTGGAGGTCTGCCGCGCGGCGCTCGCAGAGGTTGACCGTCTCGAGCCCCGCCTGCACGCCTTCAACACCATCGTCGCCGACCGGGCGCTGGAGCGCGCGGCCGCGATCGATCGCCGCCCGCCGTCCGCGGGGCTGCCACCGCTGGCCGGCGTGCCCATCGCCGTCAAGGACAACATCTGCACGCGCGGCATCCGAACGACCGCCTCCTCCCGGATCCTCGACACGTTCGTCCCACCATACGACGCCACCGTAGCCGCCCGGCTCGAAGCGGCCGGCGCCGTCATCATCGGCAAGACGAACTGCGACGAGTTCGCGATGGGGTCCTCGACCGAGAACTCGGCCTTCGGTCCCTCCCGCAACCCCTGGGCGCTCGACCGGATACCAGGCGGCTCGAGCGGCGGATCCGCGGTGGCGGTCGCCGCGCGGATGGCTCCCATCGCGCTCGGCTCGGACACGGGCGGCTCGATCCGGCAGCCGGCGGCGCTCTGCGGCGTGGTCGGGCTGAAACCGACCTATGGCCGCGTGTCGAGATACGGACTGATCGCGTTTGCCTCGTCGCTCGACCAGGTCGGGCCGATCTCGCGCACCGTCTACGACACGGCGGCGGTGCTCGCGGCCATCGCCGGCGCCGATCCGGCCGACTCCACCTCGTCCGCGCAGCCGGTGCCCGACTTCACCGCAGCGCTGACCAACGACATCGGCGGCGTGCGCGTTGGTGTGCCACAGGCCATCCTCGATCACGGGGTGGACGAGGGCGTGACGCGCGCGTTCGAGGCGGCACTCGAACGCCTGGAAGCGCGCGGGGCCTCGCTCGTCGACATCGACCTGCCACACGCCGGCTACGGGATTCCGGTCTACTACCTGGTGGCCACCGCCGAAGCCAGCTCCAACCTCGCCCGGTACGACGGCGTGCGCTACGGCCTGCGCGTGGACGACTCGGCGGAAGGCACGGGACAACCGCTGCGCGCGCCGCGAAGCCCGGCGGAGCAGAGCATGGACGAGCCGGGGTCGAGCGGAGATCCGGGTTCCGATCTGCTGAGGATGTACGAGCGCACGCGAGAGGCGGGCTTCGGCGCCGAGGTGAAGCGGCGCATCATGCTCGGCACCTACGTCCTGAGCGCAGGCTACTACGAGGCATACTACCTGAAGGCGCAGCGCGTGCGGACGCTGATCCGAGGCGACTTCGAGCGCGCCTTCGAAGTGGCGGACGTCGTCGCCACGCCCACCAGCCCGACGGCGGCGTTCCGGCTCGGCGACCGGATCCACGACCCGCTTCAGATGTACCTGGCCGACGTGTTCACCGTCACTGCCCCGCTGGCCGGCCTGCCGGCGATCAGCGTCCCGTGCGGCTTCACTCCCGATCGCCTGCCCGTCGGCCTTCAGCTCACCGGCCGCCTCTTTGACGAGGAAACACTGCTGCGCGTCGCCGACGCGTACGAGCGCGAGACGGGTTGGTGGAAGGCCTGGCCGCCCGTGGTCGACGCCGATCGCTAGCGCGGAGTCCGGCCGACGCCACGGTGCGCTCGCGATCGCGCGGGTGGCTACCCAAGCGCCGCTGGGTGTCTCGAACCCGATTGCGAGAAAGGAAACAGAGGAAAGCCCTCTGGGATCTCTGCGAGCTCTGTGTTGAAGAACGGGCCTATGGCACGCTGGCCACGGGCCGCCGGGAGGCACGGACCAGCAGCCAGACGAGGCCGACGAGAAGCAGCAGGGGCAGCAGGGGAACCAACAGGAAGAGGCCGCCGAGAAGGAGCACCGGCACCAGCAGCACGCCAACGAGCGCCAGGGGCAGGAAGAGCAGGCCAACGAACAGCTGCAGGGGCAGCATGACGAGCCGGAACGCGAGGCGGATCGGCAGCAACACGAGGCCGATCGCCAGCTTCAGGACCAGCAGAAGAGCGCCCGCCACGAAGAACACCAGCAGGAGCAGGCTTCCGAGGATGAGTAGCTCGATCATGTGACAACCCCGCCATGGGTCGGGGTGTCCCGGCCCGTTCACCCGTACTTACGAGCAGGGGCGGGCGAAGGTTTCAGGAAGGCGAGGTCCGCCGCGCGCCCGCGAGCTGGTCCATGGTACCGCGGGGGGTATCGGGCGGGAGGTACCGGACGGGCTTTCCGACCACCTCATCCAAGTTCTTCACCGTCAAGGAGTTCCGTGTCGGCCTGAACTTGGTCAGGTCGAGCAGCAGGCAGAAGCCGATGAGCACCACGAGCAGAAACACGGCAATCCCGCCCAACCCCTGCACGGCGCCGAGGACGAGGGTCAGGATATCCGAGGCGTTCACGATTCCCCCTTGTGGAGCTGCTTCAACTCGGGCAGCTCATAGCTGACCAGACCGCGTCTGACTTCCTCCATCGCGATGCGCTCGGCCTTGTGAAGCTCCGGCGGCGGCGCCGCCGGGTCGGGCACCGGGTCGAGCCGTGGACGCGCGCCGCGGCGAAGCTGCTTCGCCCGGAGCGCGGCCACGTCGACGAACAGAAAACGGCTTTCGATGGGAGGAACCGGCGCGGGGGGAGGCGGCGGCTCCTCGGTCACGGGAGCGGCGGTTTCGTCTGCCACGACCTTTCAGCGTACTCGGGGAGGCTGCCGCGAGGCAAGCGCTCTTTCGGAAACGAAGAACGTCGAACGAGGAACGGAGAACGCCGAACGGAAAACGCAGAAGGGTGGCGCCCCCTCCTCGTTCAACGTTCATCGTTCTACATCCCGCATTCTACGTTCGACGTTCTGCGTTCTGCGTTCAACGTTCTGCGTTACAAGGGTCAGTACTCGTCCATGCCGGGCGCGTGCCCCGGCGCCGGCTTCTCCTTCTCGGGCACCTCGGAGACGAGTGCCTCGGTCGTCAGCAGCAGCGAGGCCACCGAGGCGGCGTTCTGAAGCGCCGTCCGCACCACCTTCGTGGGATCGATCACGCCCGCCTGCACCAGGTTCTCGTAGGTCTCGGTCTGGGCGTTGAAGCCGAAGTCCGGATCCGTCGCCTCCTTGACCTTCGCCGCGACGATGGAGCCTTCGACGCCCGCGTTCTGGACGATCCAGCGGATCGGCTCTTCGGCCGCCCGGCGGACGATCTCGATGCCGAGCCGCTCATCGCCGTCGAGGGAGGTGTCCTTGGCCAGCTTCTCGAGCGCGGCCCCCGCCCTGAGCAGGGCGACCCCGCCGCCCGGGACGATGCCTTCCTCGACCGCCGCTTTGGTGGCGTGCATCGCGTCCTCGACGCGCGCCTTCTTCTCCTTCATCTCGGTCTCGGTCGCGGCGCCGACCTTGATCACCGCGACGCCGCCCACCAGCTTGGCCAGCCGCTCCTGCAGCTTCTCGCGGTCGTAGTCCGAGGTCGTCTCGTCGATCTGTGTCCGGATCTGCTTGACGCGGCCCTCGATGGCCTTCGCGGTGCCGGCGCCCTCGATGATCGTGGTGTTGTCCTTGTCGATCGTGACCCGCTTGGCCCGGCCGAGGTCGTCCAGCTTGATGTTCTCGAGCTTGATGCCCAGGTCCTCGGTGATTGCGCGGCCGCCGGTGAGGATCGCAATATCCTCGAGCATCGCCTTGCGGCGATCGCCGTAGCCCGGCGCCTTGACCGCGGCGCCCTTGAGCGTGCCGCGCAGCTTGTTGACGACCAGCGTGGCGAGCGCCTCGCCCTCGACGTCCTCAGCGATGAGCAGCAGCGGCCGCCCGCCCTGCGCCACCTTCTCGAGGACGGGCAGCAGGTCCTTGACGCTGGAGATCTTCTTCTCGTGGATCAGGACGACCGGGTCCTCGAGGACGACCTCCATCCGCTCGGGGTCGGTCACGAAGTACGGCGAGAGGTAGCCCCGATCGAACTGCATCCCCTCGACGACCTCGAGCGAGGTCTCCATCGTCTTGGCTTCCTCGACCGTGATGACGCCGTCCTTGCCGACCTTCTCCATCGCCTCGGCGATGATCTTGCCGATGGTGGCGTCGTTGTTCGCCGAGATGGTGCCGACCTGAGCGATGGCCGCGCCGCTGACCGGGCGGCTGAGCTTCTTCAGCTCGGCGACCACCGCATCGACCGCCTTCTCGATGCCGCGCTTGAGTCCCATCGGGTTGGCGCCGGCGGCGACGTTCTTCATCCCCTCGCGCAGGATGGCCTGCGCCAGCACGGTCGCGGTCGTCGTCCCGTCGCCGGCGATGTCGGACGTCTTGCTCGCCACCTCGCGCACCATCTTCGCGCCGAGGTTCTCGGCCGGGTCCTTGACGTCGATCTCCTTGGCAACCGTGACGCCGTCCTTCGTGATGGTCGGCGAGCCGAACTTCTTCTCGAGCACGACGTTGCGGCCCTTGGGCCCCAGCGTGACCTTGACTGCGTCGGCCAGCTGGTTCACGCCGCGGAGCAAGGCCTGTCGCGCCTGCTCCTCGTAGATGATCTGCTTTGCCATGAGCTTGAATCCTCCTCGTTTCTCCCGCGGAGAGCGCCAGCTCTTCACGCGGCACCGGCATCACGTCTTGGAAACATCCGCCACGCGGAAAGCCGGTTCGCGCGATCGTCGCTGCCTCCGTGCGCGCCGGGCTCCGCGGCGAACCGTCGCTACACGCTCACCGTCTCTCGAACACCCTCGAGGACGCCCAGCACCTCCTCCTCGCGGATGATCAGATACTCCTCCCCCTCGATCTTGATCTCCGTGCCGGCGTACTTGCCGAAGAGGATCGTGTCGCCCGTCTTGACGTCGAGCGGGATCGTCTTCCCCTCGTCGGTCAGACGGCCGGTGCCCGCTGCCACCACCTTGCCCTGCTGGGGTTTCTCCTTGGCGGTGTCGGGGATGATGATGCCGCCGACCCGCTGCTCCGCTTCCTCAAACCGCTTGACCAGCAGACGATCGCGCAGGGGACGCACGTTCATGGGTTCTGCCTCCTGAATCGGATGTTTGGTTGGTTCAGGGTCGAAGTTCCTTGGAAGTAGCGAGCAACGAGTAACGACCGGCGGTCGCCCAGCACTCGTTGCTCGTTACCCGGAACTCGATGGCCTGGCCTAGGCCGTGACCTTGACCGGGATCTGCTTCGGCTTGGCCTCCTCGCGCACAGGGAGCTTGACGGTCAGCACGCCGTTCTTGTACTCGGCGCTGACCTTCTCGGTGTCGACCGTCTGCGGCAGCGTGAACGATCGGCTGAACACGCCGTAGGTCCGCTCGATGCGGTGGCAGTTCTCTTCCTTCACCTCGCTGTCCATCTTCTTCTCGCCGCTGATGGTCAACGTGTTGTTCTCGACGGTCAGCTGGATGTCCTCGCGCCGCATGTCGGGCAGCTCGGCCTTGATGACCAGCTCGTGGTTGCCGCCGTCGTAGATGTCGACGGGCGGAACCCACGTGCCGCGGCGCATCACATCGTCCTCGCCACGCCGGTACAACTCGCCGAACAGGCGGTTGACTCGCTCCTGCATCTCGGTGAGCTCCCTGAATGGATCCCAACGCACAATAGCCATGACTTCTCCTCCGTCTCTGCGGAAGGCCTCGCCTTCCGGTTACCAACCGGCGCAACCCAGCGCCTGCGATCCTGTCGCAGGCCCCGGCCGGCTGCGCCACAACCCCGGCTTCGGGCTTCAGGCGCCGGGCTTCGGCGTGTGCGTGCCGGAGCCCGAGATCGAAGGCCCGAGGCCAGATCTCACTTCGCCTCCGAGTACTCCCCCTCGACCACCTCGGCGTCCTTGACCCCGCCGCGTGGGGTGGCAGCCTGGCCGCCGCCGGCGCCCTGTCCCTGCGTCTGGCCGTAGAGCGCCTCGGCCACCGCGTAGGAGGCCCGCTGGAGGTCGTCCGTCGCCTTCCGGATGGCCGCGACGTCCTCGCCCTCGTTCGCCCGCCTCGCGGCGGCGATCGCCGACTCGAGCCGGCTCGCGTCGCCAGCCGGCAGCCGGTCGCGGTTCTCGTTCAGCGTCTTCTCGACCTGATAGGCCAGCGCGTCCGCCTGGTTGCGGGCGTCGACCAGCTCGCGCCGCTTCCGGTCCTCCTCAGCGTGCGAGTCGGCGTCTTTCATCATCCGGTCGACCTCGTCCTTGTTGAGGCCGCTCGACGCCGTGATCGTGATCTTCTGCTCCTTGCCCGTCCCGAGGTCCTTCGCCGAGACGT
>Ga0315282_10005440_pt1 | contig 21706 bp, 7 predicted proteins | sample YL17G07_20_MG_FD_203693 | JGI IMG/M metagenome (GOLD analysis project Ga0315282, IMG submission 203693) | Sediment microbial communities from Yellowstone Lake, YNP, Wyoming, USA - YL17G07_20 | ecosystem: Environmental > Aquatic > Freshwater > Lake > Sediment | place: USA: Wyoming | collected... | reverse complement strand
ACTGCCGCGAGTTTGCACAGTGGGTTACACATGACAACAGTTCCCCTTTCCTGTATCCCAGGACGCCCGCAGTGGCTCCCGAATTCACCATTCTGTATACAACGCCAGCGCCGGAATGCCTAGTGTGAAAGGAGCGCGAGTCTGCGGTTTACAGAGAGCCACGGTCGCATAGGATACCGTCCCGACTGCGCAGCACTTTCCTGCGCTGGAAGAGAGGGAGACCATGCGGAAACACCATGCTTTCCTGGCGATGGCGGCTGCGCTTGCGATCGTGGTTGCGGCTTTGCCTGCGCCGGCCAGAGCCAAGAAGTCCTTCCTGAAGGCCATTGCCGAACATCACAAACTCAACGACGTGCTGGCCAAGTGCACCGTCTGCCACGAAGCCGGCGGCGATGACGCCGGCGAAGAGAACCTGACCGCGTTCGGCAAGGACTTCCGCAGGGCGCTGAAGAAAGCCCCCAGCACCGGCGGAGTTGATAAGGCGGTCAGCGCGCTTGAGGCAGTCGCGGACAAGGACTGCGACGGTGACGGCGCGACCAACATCGAGGAGATCATGCTGGGCACCAATCCGGCGGACGCCAAGAGCAAGCCTGACGCGGAAAAGCTGGCGGAGTACCGGCGCACGCACGCGAAGAAGTAGGGCCTGAAACGCCTCACTTCTCAGCCTTGCCTTTCAGGTCCGGCGTCCCTGCCTTCAGCGCGTTCCCCCGCTCTTGCCCAGGCAGGCAACAGCGCCATCGGCGGTGGTGACGTAGAAGCGGCCGTACGCGGCGATGAGGCCGTCGTGGATGGCGGGCGCGGACAATGAGCACTCCTGTTCGCCGGCCTTCAGTTTGCCGTCGGCCGTGGCGGTGATGAGCGTGTCTCCTGCAAGCAGCAGTGCCGCGTCTTTGGGCGTCCCGGCATAAAGCTTCTGCTGACTGAAGACGGCCGGCGGACGCGTCTGCACCATCTTCGTCTGGCGAATGCCGTAGCTCCACAGACCCCGCGGAACGCTCAACCCCGGGAACGGCTCGTATTGCAGGTTGGCGACGTCCAGTGTGAACTCGCCATTGTCGGGCTTGAACCGCCAGCGCGACATCGCGACGCAATCGCCGTCCTTCACGAACATGTCCACCGGCTCATAGTCCACGCCAACTTTGATCTTGTTATTCGGACGTGGCAGCGTGGGTCCGTACCAGCTCTTCATGCCCGTGTCGGTGACCGTTCTCTGCCACAGCACGCGGGCGTCGCGGACCTGCAGCGCCCAGACGAACACGCCGCCGTCCGAGGCCGGATGGCGGCCGGCCGCGAAGTAGGCGACGCCGCTATCAACCAGTACACTGCCGGCCACCGGCCAGGGCGATTCCATCTGCCCATACGCCATGATGCGGCGTTCCAGCGGAGCGGCCCGGAACTTCCACACCAGGTCGCCGGCGGCGAGCGTGACGCAGTACACGCAGCCGTCGTGCGCGCCGAAGACGCAGAGGCCTTCGCATACGGACGGGGGCGTGTCAATGCGCCCGCCCGCTGTGAAGCTCCACCGCCGCGCGCCTGTCGTCCCGTCGAGCGCGACCAACAGGTGTTCATCCGGCACAGCGACGAGGACGTTGCCGCCGGCCGCGACCGGCGCCGTGACGAGCCCTTTTGCATAGGGATTGTCCTTCCAGTCCGCTGCAACCAGTCCCTGGCGCGGCGCGACAAGCGGCGTCTGCCAAAGCTGGGCGAACGCGCCCGAGGCAACTGCCGCGGACGTGGCGCCGCTGCGCACGCAATCGTGCCGGTACATCGGCCACTCGTCGGCCGCGGCCTTTCCGGGAGCTGCGGCAGCCGCGCCATACGCGGGACCCTTGCTCAGTCTGCCGGCATGGTCCGCGGCGAGGGCGGGCGTGTTGCCCCGCTTGCCGGCGGCAGTCGTCCCCCCGCTGGCAAGAGGCGGGCGGGCGCCACTCGCCACAGCGGGCGCTCCCGCTTTCTCCTCCGGTGGGTACGACAGGGACATCTGCGGCAGGGCGGCCTTGTTGTCCAGGGCGATGTAGCCGCGCAGCATGGGGAAACACTCGCACTGCACCGGGAACGTGTAGAGCAGCCCGTTGGCCGGCACGAACGCATTGCGGCAGGCGCTGCGCATCATGCGGGCGCGCGAGCGCTGGCCGGTCTCAAAGTCCGTGAACTCGATTTCCGGCGCAATCAGGAAGCGCTCGGTCGCCACGGGGGCCGCGCAGTGGCCGCCGTTGCTGGTCCATTCCTTCCGCTGCTTGCCCGACTTCGGGTCGAAGCCGCCGACTTTGCCCTTCGCAAGCTGCAGCCACAGCAGGCCGTCAGCGAAGAAGGCGCGCGGTTCCTGGTAATGCGTCATGCCGGGCTTGTAGTCCTTGGCCCAGAGCAACTCGCCGTCATCGCCCGACAGCACCACGACGCCGTCGCCGGCGCCGGCGCCGGCACCGGCGTCTTTCCAGGTCGAGCGCTCCAGCACCAGCACCTCCTCACCATACGAACAGGTCTCGGCCCGCACAGCCTTGGGTTCCTCGACATGCCAGCGTTCCTTGCCGCTGGCAAGCTCAAGCGACGTGACGCGGCTGCTGGAGACGCAGAAGACGCGATGCGAGCCGGCGACCATGCGTTTGACGCTCGCCTGCCATGCCCACAGCGGCTTGTTGCCCTCGCCGTACGCGTGCAGCGCCGTCTTATCGGAGACGAGCAGGATGCCGTCGGCGCGCAGGATTTCGCGCGGCGCCTCGACGGACGCGAGCGTCTCGCGCTGTTCGCCCGTCTCGGTGTCCAGCGCGACGAGTGCGCCACTGCCGGCTTGTCCAGCACTGCCGGCAACACAATACAGCCGCGTCGCGGTGGCCACGGGGCAGACCTTGGAGGTGCGCGGGCCGCCGACGCTCACTTCCTTGATGACCGGCGTCTTGACTGCCGCGGTCCACAGCAGCCGGCCGTTGAAGGCGTCGCGCGCCGCAATTGTTTCATCGAAGACATAGAAGTTGCGGCCACCGCTGCTCAAGCAGAGGTGATCGTAGTACCACTTCTTGCCGCCGGCGTCCTGAGCGGGGCCGGCGAGCCAGCGGATACCCGTCGGCACGCTGACGGCCGTGTCGCGGGAGGTCATGGTGCTCTCGGCCGCGTGACGGCGGTGAGTCCACTCGTCGAACTCCTTCGGCCGCGCCTTGCGCAAGACTTTCCATTGCCCGTCCCGGGACTTCAGCCACGCCTTTCCGTTCGGCGCGAGGACCCGCAGGATCTCGCTCTCGCTGACCCTTCCCGGGGCGCCGACGACGACAATGTTCACCAGGTTGTCCGCGTACGGCAGGGACGAGGACGACCACTGTTCCACCGACGCCTGGCCGTACAGTTTGCGCGCGCTTAAGCCCTCCCGGGCCTTGGCGACGAGATTCGCATCGGCTTCGAGCGCATGCACCAGCAGATTGCCGGACTCCGCGAGTTCCGCGGTCAGCGCGCCGTCGCCGCACCCAAGCTGGACGCAGACGCCGCCACAACGCTCCGCGCGGATCGCCTCCAGCGCGCTGGCGTGGTCTTCAGCCGCGCCGCAAGCAGCAACCAGGAGCCAGGAGCCAACAGCGGCGAGGCCAAGCCTCAAGAGCATAGAGCGATGCATGGGCTTTCTCCAACGGTGCCTGCCACAATCCGGGGATTGTGCCATGGTGTTGTACGAACCTATGCTGAATACACCAGCGCGATACCAGAACAACCGTGGCGCCGGCATCTGGGTGCGCTACGGCCGCGGGACGACCGGCGCCGACTTGCACAGCGGGCGCACGGGCAGGCGCTCGAAGCCGGGATAGTCGGGATCGGGCAGCGCGCGCACGTCTTCGTCGCCGCGGTACGGGCAGTTGGCGTCAATCCAACTGATGAGCAGCAGCAGGTCGTTGGGATCGAGCTTGCTCTCATGATGCTTCTCGTCCATGGCGTTCTCGATGAGCTTGCTGCGATACGACAGGTACTGCATGGGCGGCAGCGTCGTGTAGCTCGCCGGATCGCTCTGGCCGTAGTTCTCGCACAGAATCGCGCCCGCGATGTTCAGCTTGGGCCCCGGAGCCGGCGCCCAGTTCCACGGCGTGGACGGCGAGACGAACGACAGGTACGGCTCCTTGTAGATGGCCCGGTTGCCCGGCCGGAGCGTCATGTCGAGCTTGGCGCGGGCTTTGCCGTCGCCCTGGTGGCACTTGCCGCAGTTCTTGTCGAGCACCGGCTGGATCATGCGTTCGTAGCTGAGGCTGCGCGTGCCCCACGGCGGAGGTGTCAGGTTCGGCGGCGCCTTGCGCAGCGCGGCAGACGGCTGGCCGGCCGGGGCAGCGCTGTGCAGTTCGTGGCAGCCGACGCAGCCGCGGCGTTCGCCGGGCATCATGCCGGTGAAGGAGCGCATTGTCTGCAGCGCGCGGTAGTGTTCGTCCAGAATCTGGAAGTACAGCGCCTTGCCGGGCGGCACTTTGAAGGCTACCGAGCCGTCAGGTTCCACGGGCACGGTGCCCAGGATGCGTTTGACGCCTTCGGCCTGGATCACCGAAACGGCCGGGCCTTCATAGCGGCTGTCGCGCGTCCACAGCGAATAGGTCTTGGGGTCCATCTGGAAAACGCGCAGGTACTTCACTGCGCCGGGCGGAATGCCGCGCGCGCCCTGGTAGACGTTCGCGCTGAACAGTACGCCGGGCTCCGGTTCCCTGCGGTCCGCGCCCGTGCCCGGCCAGGCCACGCGGTCGGCGATCACAGGCGGGGTCACGCGCGGCTTGACCGGCATGGCGTGCCAGATGTGATGCGCGCCCTCGTAGATCAGCTCGCGGTTGCCGTGCACGTCCATCAGGTACAGGCGATACTTGCCGCCGCCGCGCGCGGACACCAGGAAGTCTTCTTCGCTGAGCGGGTACGGCGTCTTGTACGCGTCGTAGCTGCCGCTGCGGTGGTAGTCCACCGCTTCGGCGGGATCCACGGGCGGCGTGCCGCATTCGGGCCACGCCACGTCCGCCGTGACCTTCGTCAGCCCGTGCGGGAAGTTGTAGCCCTTCGTCTGATCGAGGATGCCAACGGAGCCGGCGAACCAGTCGTGGTGCGCCAGACCCGTGAACATGACGCGGCGGCTGTTGGGTATCGGCCGCGGCTCGGCCAGGTGGTCCGGCCAGACGCTCTGATTGCCCCAGAACGCCGTCACGTTGGTGCCGTCGGGGTTCACGGTCCAGAGGCTCTGGATGCGCCACAGCGCCTTGTCGGTGTACTCCCAGCGCGAGTAGATCACGCGGCCGTCGTTCAGCAGCGTGGGCAGCCAGTCCGGCTCGCTGTTCTGGCTGACGAGGTAAATGTTGCCGCCGTCCGCGTCGCAGCGCGCCAGCACGTAGCTGAACGTGTACGGCATGCAGCGCACGTACGTGTTGCAGCGCGTCGTGGTGAACATGATGTGGCCGTCGGGCAGGTAGATGGGATCGGTCTCGTCGTAGTCGCCGGACGTGAGCTGCCTGCACGTGCCCGTGCCATCGAGGTTCATCTCGTAGAGGTGGAAGCCCTTCCCGTCCCACTGCCAGCAGCAGTACAAGACCTTCTTGGCATCGAAGGAGAGATCGAAGCGCCAGAAGCTGCCGGGCTTGTCCGGCGCAAGCTTGCGAACCTTGCCGCCCGGCTCCAAGCCTTCCAGCGCCAGCAGCCGGCCGCCCGGCATGGCCATCATCGAGTCGCGGTGGCGCGCCTGGTGCGGCCATTCGCTGCCTTGCGGGTAGGGATTGTCAATGAACGCCACGGCGTCGAAGTCCACCGCGGGGTTCTTGAACATGATGCGCCGCTTGACCCGCCGCACGGCAAGGTACGCGTCGCGCGCAGGAGTGACGGGCTGCGCTTCGGGCGGCTTGTCCGTGCCGAATGCGTTCCTCAGTTCGTCGGGCGAAAGTGCCCGGCCAAAGACGCAGACCTCGTCGAGGTCGCCCGCGAAGCTGGTGCGGTGCTGCAGGCCGCGCGAACCGACCGTGACGGCGTGCTCGGCGGCCGTCTTCGCGCCGAGGAGCTTCAACGAGCCGTCCGGCTTGCCGTCCACGAAAAGCGACAGCGTGTCGCCGTCCACCACTTGCGCGAGGTGATGCCAGCGTTCATCGGCGATCTTCGTCTGGCCGTCGAGGACGTTGGCGCTCTCGGACGTCCATTGATGTGCGCGCGCGACGCCCTGGTAGGTCATCAGCAGGAAGTGCCCGCTCGTGACGCCGTTGCCGATTATGTCGGCCTCGCCGCTGGCAGTCTTGATCCACGCGCAGAGCGTGTAGCTGCCTGTGCTGATGGCGGCCAGTTTGGGGCCGGCGTCTTTGAAGTTGCCATCAGCAAGATCCCTGGAAGTCCAGCGCCCAAGCAGTCCGGCCGGCAACTCCTTCTTCTCGCCCGTAGCGCCGGCGTCTCGCCGGCTGCCCGCGGCGGAGCCGCCCGCAGATCGTTCGAGCGCGTCGAGTTCCTTCAGTTCAGCGGAAAGGTCGGGCGGTTTCGGCGCGCGCTCAAAACGCGCCGCTTTCATGCGCGCCCATTCAATCTCCTGCCGCACGCGCGCGGGCGACGGGTTGTTGCCTGCCTGAAAGAGCCAGTCGCGGACGAGCACGGCGTCAGCCTCGGCGGGGGCAAGCGTGCGCGTCTCAGGCTCCTGCGGGTCCGCGACGGCCGGAGCGATCTCGTGCGGCAGCGCGCCCCGGCGCGGCGGAGGCTGCTTCGCCTGTTTCTGAGCGGCCTCCGACAGCCCGGCGAACGGCTTCCACTGGTTGAAAGCGACGCCGCTGCATTCGCGGAGCTGGCGCTCGGACGGCCACACGCCGGAGAAGCCGTCAGCCGGCGGCGTCAGCCCGGCCATCAACACGCACATGCCCGTGGGCGGGTCCACTGTCAGCAGCCCGCCTGTCTCCTTATCGAGCGTGCTGTAGTCGTTCTCGTGTGTATGTGCGGCCTCGAGGTTGGCGTAGACCGACAGACGCACGTCGCCCACGGCCGCCTTGGACACATTCGTCACCGTGAACTGCACGGCGACGGCCGCGCCGCTGCCCATCACGGCCCGGATGGCGACGCGCAGCATGCCATCGGCAGTCTCCACCGCGCCCGCGGCCTGCGTTGCGTCCACGGCGCGCACGGGCTCGACCGTTCGCAGGTTGAGCGGGCCATCGTCCCCCGCGATCGGCACACCGGCCTGCCGCGTCTGGTCGCTGTCGTAGCGAAGGAAGTAACTGAAGCGGCTGAGCTGCCCGCCGTGGGAACACGCCAATGCCTGGCGCTGGCCCTTCTCCCAGAAGAGCGAGCCTTGCGCGTCCAGTGCGAAATCGGTGAGCGCGTTCTTGATCCAGACCGCGTCCGACTCCTTCGGCGGGGCAGCGCTGTTGGGCGCCGCCGCCAGCGGCGCCACGCGGCTTGCCTCCGCGCGCGCCTGTTTCAGTACCGGCAGGAGCTTGTCGCGCGAATCCGCAAAGGCGAAGACGACCGTCTCGCTTGCCGACTTGCCCGGCTCGAGCGCGCCAAGGCGCCAGGTGAGCAGGCCGTCGGTGTTGCCGGCGGACTCGAGGCCCTCCGCGCCCAGCGCGCCGCCCATGGCGACGAACAGAAGCGCAAGCATGAGCGCGAACCATGAAGAACACGGAGAAGGTGATGACCACAAGCGGCGCCAGCTATTGGCTATCGGCTCTTGGATATTGGCGAACGGACGTCGCGCGCGCCAACGACCAATAGCCAATAGCCAATAGCCAACAGCCACCCCCTTCGTGATCTTCGTGGCCTTCGTGGTGAAATTGCGCGCGCTCATCTACTGTACCTCCGGCATGGGGACCGCTTCGCCGCGGAGTTGCAGGGCCTGGTCTTCAAAGCGGCTGACACCGTAGAAGATGGCGTTCAGGTCAATCCACGCGGCCAGGCGCTGCAGTTCAGAGGGGCTGAGCCGCACGCCTTCGTGCTCCACCGCCAGCAGTTTCATCAACCGGCTGCCGCGCGCGCCGTATGCGCCGCCGGGCGGCGTGACTTCGATCTGGTTCCGCATCCCGAAACGGGGCACGAGGGCCTCGGCCGCGTTCTTCGCGTTGGTGCCGCCCCCGCTGAAATCACGGTCGCCGCAGAGGGCCCAATACGACACGGTGAAGCCTTTGTGCGGCGTCCCGCGCAGGTCCAGTTCCTTGTCAACGCCCCCCTTCCCCCTCTTGGCAAGAGGGGGAGCGAGGGGGAGTTGCGGCTCGCCGCCGTGGCACTTCACGCAGTGTTTGTCGAGCACCGGCTGCACGACGCGCACGAACGAGAATGGCTCGCCGCCAAGTTCGCCCCGCTCGATTGGCGATGGCGCCCGGCGCAGCGCTTGGACGTTCTTCAGCGCGGGCGTCGAGCGGCGGTTCTCGTGGCAGCCGGCACACGACACCCGCTCGCCCGGCTGGACATAGGTCGCGGTCCGCATGGTCTGGTACGCGAAGCCCGACTGGTCGAGGGCCTGGAACAGGAGGGGCTTGCAGGCCGGAACGGTGAAGTACGCCGACCCGTCGGCCTCCACCGGCACAGTGCCGAGGATCGCCCTGGCGTTCTCCTCGCCCGCCAGCCCAATCGGCGGGCTGTTCGCGGTCGGGGTCAGCTTCGGGAAGATCTGCACAATACGGAGTTCCTTGATGGTGCCGCGCGACACGTTCCCCAGTCCCTGGTAGACATCGGTCAAGGCCATCTCACCGGTGCAAGGCGCAGCGTGCGGCAGCGCGCTGTGCACCACGGGCGGGGCCGGCCGCGGGACCAGGGGGCACGGGTTGGTGCAGCCGATCTCGAGGTCGCGGTAGATAAGCTCGCGATTGCCGAAGGCATCCAGCACGTAGAGGCCCAGGGCATTGGCGGCATTGGGCTGCGGCTCCCACACCAGCGGCGCCGGACTGTAGGCAACGAGGTAATACTTCTCCGACAAGGGCCACGGTGCGGCGTAATACTCGGGAATGTTGCGCTCTTCCGCCTCGGGGAAGCGGACGGAGGGAGTGATGCGCTCCACGGCCTGCTGGCTGTTGTCGCTGACGGCCGGATCAACGATGGCTATCGAGCCGCCTGTAATCGAATGATGCGCCGACGCGGTGACGATAATCTTCTGGCTGCCGGGGATCGGCTGCGCCTGAAAGCTGCAGTGCGGCCGCGAACTGGCATTGCCCCAGACCGCCAGCGGATTGGTCCCGTCGGGCCGCGTGGCCCACAGGTTCTGGTGCGTGACGGCGTCGCGGTCAATGTAATCCCAGCGGCTGTAGAGGACGAGACCGGTGTTCGAGACCGTGGGGAACCACTCGTTGGTGTCGTGGAACGACAGCGTCCGAAGTTCCTGGCCGTCCGCCCCCATGCGATGCAACGTGTAGACGTGCCAGCGCCGGCTGAATTGGCTGCCGAAACACCGCGCATAGCCCTTGCGCCGCGTTGAGCAGAATACGATCCCGCCGTCGGGCAGGTACGTGGGCATGACGTCGTCGTAGGGACCGTTGGTCAACTGGCGCAGCCCGCTGCCGTCCACGTTGACTTCCCAGATGTGGTAGAAATCCTCGTCAACGTCGTTGGCCAGGCGGTTCGGATCGAGGGACTTGCCCGAGCACTTGACGTAGGAGAATACGATCCGCTTGGCGTCGTACGACAGCCGCGGCTCCAGAACGCTGCCGTCAGCCAGTCTGCCACCGAGAATGTCGCGGCACGCGCTGCTCCTCCCGGGTTCCTCCAGGACGAACAATCCCCCGCCCGGCCTCGCCCGCCAGCCGAAGTACTGCATGACCAGATGGCTATAGGAGGGAGGCACCTGCTTGCAGAACAACAGCGGATTGCTGCCCAGCAGCGGATTGGCCAGGACCATCCGGCGTTTCAGGCGCCGCACCTCGAGGTATAGCCCTTTCCGGTCCTGCAGCGTTGGCCCGAGCGCGCCGAGCGTGGCCGCCAGCCGGTCCAGTTCCGCGCCCTCGCGCGCCAGAAACGTCTCTGCCTGCCCGGCACGCAGGTCCGCCAGGAGCTTTCGAGCCAGCCCAAGCTGCCGCTCCGCGGCCGCCGTATACGCCTGCGGGCTTTCCGTGAGACCATCCTCGCGCCGCCAGTCGGCCTCGATCATCTCGTCGTAGTTCATCCCTTTCCGGTAGGGCCAGCCGGGCTGGGGACTCGACCGCATCTGGTAGTGCCAGCCGTTCTCGCCCTGCCGCTTCTCGGAGAAACCCTCGGAAGCCTGAAACCGCTGGCCATCGGCGTACGTGACGGTGGGGTCCCAGTGCGTCGTGTCGCAGAAGATCGTCCCGCGCTTGTGAACGACGAAGCGGATCATCTCTCCCTGGCGCACCTCCAGCGCCAGGTTCGGCGTGACGCCCTGCTGGTCCCGGCCCTCGATCTCGGCCTGCCAGACGGTCCGGTTGCCGTGTTCGATTGCCAGCCGCACGCCATCGCCATCGGCGTGCGCCTTGTAGACGCGCCCCGTGACCGCAATCCGGCCGTCGCGCGGCGCCTGGAATGACCGGACGCTCGGCGTCTGCTCGCCCGGATGCTGCCAGTCCTTGCCGACCCGTGTCCAGTCAGGCCCCGACCAGAACGTGGAACCATACCACGCCTCGTTGCGATGCTGAAGGTCGGCGTATTCCGGCGCGGAACTCTCCGTCCCCGGCTGCGCGGCCCAGGCAGGCGCGCACCAGATGAGCGCGCAGGCGGCCAGTGTCAGCGCACTTGCGGGAATGAGACGCAACGGCACCATTGCTGAAACCCTATTCCATTCGACATGCTATACAGCATAGCGGCGCCAATGGAAAGGGACAGCATTACTATTCACTATTGGCTATTGGCTATTGGCTATTGGCTATTGGCTATTGGCGAACGGCGAACGGCGCGCCGCGCGACTGCCAATAGCTGATAGCCAATAGCCGCTACTTCGTCTTCACCGATTTGGCCGCGCCGCCCTTGCCCTGCGTGGCCTTCCACTGCACCGTCGTCAGGCCGGTGAAGGTCGTCGTCCCCAGCGTGATATCCACGCGCACGGGCAGACTGATGCCTTCCTTGGGCGTGGTGATGTCGGTAAAGCCGGCGCGTCCGAGCTCCTCGCGGAATGTGCCCTTGCTGGCGAAGGAGAAGGACGTCGGTTTGCCGCCGCCCGCCGAGGTGCCCTTGAGCGAGAGGCTGAACTTGCTGACCGGCGCCGGCCCGCCGTGCGGCAGGGCGAAGTTGAAGACCGGCACCACTTTCGCGGTCTTGGCCGCCTTGGCCGCCTTGGGCATCTTGCCCTTCGCATCGAGTTGTACCTGCTGATGCAGGTCAATCACATCCACCGTGATCATGAGGTTCGCCGCGGCAATGCCGGCGGGCAAAGCGAGTTTGGCCTTGAGCGCCACAGAGTCCTTGCCCATCGCCATCTGGCCGGTCTTCTTGTCAATCGAGAAGGTCAGCTTGGCGGCGAACGAGAGCAGCTTGGGGTCAATGTCCAGTGCCGAAACGATCTTGCGGATGCGGTTGTTGTTGATGTCGGCGAAGACCACCGCCGGCCCGTAGCGGAAGCTCTTCCCCGGGGCGTTGACCAGCGCGGAAGCGGCCACATCGCCGTCGCCGCTGAAGCCGGCCGTGCCATTGCCGGCGATGGTGGTGATGACGCCGCTGGCCAGGTCCACAGCGCGGATGCGGTGGTTGCCCGTGTCGGCGATGATGAGCCGCGTACCGGAGGGGTCCAGCGTCACGCCGGTCGGCGCGTTCAACGACGCGGCAGTAGCGGCGCCGCCATCACCCACGGACGGCCACACCGGGGCGCCGCCGCCCGCAACGGTGGACGTGATTGACGCCGGCGGGGCGCTGATGAGGCGCACCAGGTTTCTGCCCGTGTCGGCGATGTACATTTCACCGGACGGCCCCACGAAGATGCCGCCGGGACGGAGCAGGCGGCAGTTGGCGGCGGGCAAGCCGTCGCCATTCGGGTTCGCGGGCGTGTTGATGGGGGCGAGGCTGACGTACGTCGTCACGGTCTTGTCGGCGGTGACGATATCCACCTGGTTGTTCCGCACCACGCAGAGGGACGTGTTGGACGTAACGCCCAGCGCCACGGGGGCGCCCAACTGCACGAACGTATTGATCAGCCCGGTGCTCAGGTCCAGCGAACGGACGCGGCCGTTCCCGTTGTCCGCGATGTACAGCGTGCTGCCGATGACCGCCACGTCCATCGGCGTGCTCAACGTGGCGAGCGTACCGGGACCGGCATCACCCAGCCCGGCGCCTGTGCCATTGCCCGCGATCGTGGTGAGGACGCCGTTGGCGGCGACTTTGCGTACCGAGTTGTCGCCCGTGTCGGCGATGTAGAGGTTGCCGCTGGCATCGAAGTCCATACCCATCGGGTCAACCAGCACACCGGACTGATTCGGGCCGCGGTCTCCGATGAAGCCCAGCAGGCCGGTGCCTATGACCGTGTCAATGAAGCCGGTCGTCTTGTCAACGCGGCGGACGCGGCCATTGCCGGGGTCATAGATGAAGATGTTGCCGGCGCCGTCCAGCGCCACGTCGCGCGGCGCGGCCAGCGAGGCTCCGGTGGCGGGGCCGAGGTCGCCGATGACCGTCCCGCCATTGCCGGCGACGGTGAGGATGATCGGCGCGGCCGAACCCACGTCCACAACACGAATACGGCCCTGCCCGACACAGCAGATCAGGAGGTTGCCGGCGGCATCGAACGCCAGGCCACCCAAGCTTCCGATCCCGGCGACCGTTGCCGAACCGCCGTCTCCGTTGAAGCCGTTGGTCCCGTCGCCGGCCACCGTGGTCACGGTGTTGGCGCTGTCGAGTTTACGGACGCGGCGGTTGCCGCTATCGGCGATGTACAGATCGCCGCCCTTGACCGCCACACCCGTCGGCGTACGGAACTGCGCGGTCAGCGCTCCACCCGCAACACCGTCGCCAGTAAAGCCGGCGGTGCCGGGCACGCCCGCGATGGTGGCAATGGTGCCGCCCACGGTGAACTTGCGGACGCAGGCGTTGCCGCTGTCCGCCACGATAATGGCGCCGCTGCCGTCAACAGTGATATCGCCCATGGTCGTGCTGAACGTGGGGCCGGCAGTGCTGAAGGGGGCCGCGGCAGCCGAGAGGCCATCGCCAAGGGGCGCCGGCGGATTGGTGCCCACAACCTGGTTGGTGAACAGGCCGCTGCCCGCGACCGTCGTTATGACGCCGCTCAACGCGTCCACGCGCCGCACGACGTAGTTGCCACGGTCAACGATGAAGAGGTTGCCCGAAGCGTCGAACGCCAGACCACCGGGGGCGTTCAAGCCCGCGCTTGGCGCCGGCAGGCCGTCGCCGAAGTAACACGCGGTGCCGTCGCCTGCCACAACGGTGATAAGACCCGTCGTGGGGTTGATCTTCAGGACCTGGTTGTGGCCGGAGTCGGAGACGAACAACTCGCCCGTCGCATTGCAGGCCACGCCTTGGGAGCCCGCCAGCAACAGGTTCGCCTCCGTCGGCTTGTAGCCTTCGAGGCTGCCGCCGCCGGCGATCGTCTGGATGATGTCCGTGGCATTGCCGGTGCAGGCGGCCGCCAGCATCAGCACTCCTGCCATCAGGCACGCTTTGCTCACAGCCCTGCCCCATAGCCATGCGCTGTTCATCGCTGCCCCTCCCATTCGAGACGTGGTTTATGAACATAGTGCATTATAGAGCCATGAAGGTTTGTGCAAAATGACAAAATACAAATAAGCCGCGGCAGGTCGAGTTGGCAACTCGACCCACATCACTGCGAGAACTTGCCGCTGGCGCCCGAGTTGTACTTACCCTTGTACACGAACAGGAACTTGTCGCCAATGACCAGCGCTCCGTTGTTCACAACGATGACCACCGGGATAAGCGCGGTCTTGCCTGGCGCAACGGTGTTCTCGTTCTTCACGCCCGCTTCGGCAAGAGCCGCGGCCAGGCTGACACCTTTGACAGCCAGCGCCACGGTCTTCTTCTTGGGGTCGGCATTAATGGTGAGCTTGACGTTCTTGCTGGTGCTCTTGACGCCCTTGCCGCCCACGGTGGCGTCAATCGAGAACGACGCGATGTAGATCTTCGCGCTCTTTCCCGCCTGAGCGCTCAGGTTGTTGACGTTCTTCATGGCGAGCGAGAACGAGTCTTTGCCGCGGGCCTTGGGACCGAACGCGACTTTGAACGCGCCCTTGCCGCTGGTGCTGGAACCGATGATCGCCTGCGCCACAAACACCGTCGTCGTGGCGCTGGACGCCTGCCCCTGCGTGTCCGTGACCGCCAGGGTCACCGTGTAAGCGCCGCCCGCTGCGTACACATGGTCCACCACCGGGCCGGTGGCGCTGGTGCCATCGCCCAGGGTCCACTCATAGCTGACGATATCGCCGTTGGCATCCACCGACTGTGTGCCGTCAAGATGCACGCTGAAAGGCGGCGCGCCAAGCGTATCGGGCGTGACAACGATCACCGCCTGCGGCGGCGTGTTCGTCGTCTCCGCCAGGTTCACCAACCGCCGCACGCGGTCGTTGCCGGTGTCGGTGAAGACCAGGCCGAGGTTCGCTTCGAACAGCACGCCGCCGGGACTGTTCAGGAGCGTCTGCAGGCCCGGCAGGCCGTCGCCGTTGAAGCCGGCGGCGTTGCCCATCCCTGCCACGGCGCGCGAGAGGCCGCTCGCCGTGCGAATGAGCGTGTGCGGCGCTCCGCCCGACACCGTGTAGGACTTGCCGCCGGTGTCAACGGTCACCGCGAGCACGTCTCCCAGAGCGGCTTCCAGCGCGGCCGTCTCCTGCTGCGAAACGTCGCGGCCGTTGCCGTTGCCCGCCACGGTCTGCACAATGCCCTTGCTGCTGAGCATGCGGAGCACGGCGTTGCCGGTGTCGGCGATATAGAAGTCGCGGTTGGCGTCAAAGGCGCAGCCGCGGGGGGAGTTGAACCGCGCCGCGGCGCCGGCAAGTTGATCGCCGGCGTAAGCGGCTTCGCCCGGCGCCCCGGCCACGTTGACGACCTTGTTGTCGGACTGCAACTTGCGAACGAGTTGGTTTCCGGTGTCGTTGATAAGCAGCGCTCCCGGCGGGCAGAAGGCCAGCCCGCCGGGGTTGTTGAGGAGCGCCACCTTGGCGTCCAGACCGTCGCCGCCGTAACCATTGCGGCCGGGGATGCCGACAGCAGTCTCGATCGTGCCGTCCGTCTTCACGCGGCGCACGACGCTCAAGCCCGCGTCGGAGAAGTAGACCGTGCCGTCCGACGCCACGGCGATGCCGCCGACCGTCCCGACGCCTCCGACGCCGATTGCGGCCGACGTGGCGGGGCCGCCATCGCCGCTCACGCCGCAGTCATTGCCGGAGCCCGCGACCACGGTGGCGGTGGCGTCCGGCGGCACAGCGCCGTAGACCACGCGGCGGTACTGGAGCACGCCATCATCGCCGACCAACTGGTCGCCATTGGCGAACGCGGCCAGCGGCGTGAGGGCCGTGAACTGGAAAGCGGTCTGAAGGTTGGGCCCGCCGGCGCCAATGAGACCCGCCGGCATGAAGAACCGGCCCGCCTTGGTCGTGATGCCGGCCGCCGCCGGCGGCGACGTGCCATTGTCGGTGAATTCGCGGATAACGCCGAAGGTGGTCGCGAAGCGCACCGTCGTCCCACTGACGAACAGCCCCGTGATGTCCTCGGGCGGAATCGCAAACCGGTCCAGCCCCGGATTCCGGGCGACGTACTTCGGCGCGCCGGTGCCGGGGTCCAACAGCGTCACGCCGGTGCTGTCCGCCACGAAGACGCCGTTCGTCCCGAGTGCAATACCTTTGACGCCGCTGAAGCCCGGGCCGAGCGGCGTGACCGCGGGTGCAGGTCCCGCCAAGTCAATCCTCCGCAACCCGCCCCCCGCGTTGATGGCAAGATTCGCGGGCGTGTTGGCTGACCCGGCGGCTGTGGTGGCCGTGAGCGTCACCACAATGTTGCCCGCCTGCGTGGGCGTGCCGCTGATGACGCCGGTGCCTGAGTTGAGCGTCAGGCCCGGGGGCAGGTTCGTGGCTCCAAAGGACAGCGGAGAGTTCGTAGCCGCGATGGTGTAGTTGTAGGCGACGCCGACGCTGCCCGCGGGCATCGGCACGGGGCTGGTGATCACCGGCAGGCCGAGTGCAGTGTCAATATCGAGCGTCAGTCTCGCGTTGCCGGTGCCCGTGGCGTTCGTGGCGCTGATGGTGATGAATATCCTGCCCGCCTCGCCGACCGCTGGCGTGCCGGTGAGCGCGCCGGTCACCGGGTTGATGAGCAGACTGCCGGGGTGGCCGGCCGCGTTGTAGGATGTCGGCACGCCCGTCGCGGTGATGTTGTAGGCGAACGGCACGCCCTCGGTGGCCGTGGCATTAAGCGCGCTGCTGATAACAGGCATGCCCGCGCCTGGCGCGATGGCCAGCGTCAGGGCCAGGCTGCCGGTGCCCGCGCCGTTCGTGGCGCTCAGTGTGACGACGAACGTGCCGTTGGTCGTCGGCGTTCCGGAAATCACGTTGCCGGCACGGCTCAAGCCCGCCGGCAGCGGCGCTGCGCCATAGCCGCTCGGCGAATCGGTGGCGAGGATCGTGTACGCAAAGGGCACGCCTTGCTGGCCCGCGGCCGTCGCCGCGCTGTACAGCACCGGCACGCCCGCGCCGCCGGTGCGGCTCGCCGCCAGGATGCTCGTGGCGCTCGCCCGCGCCAGAAAACTCGGCGCAAATCCGGGGAGGCTTATATCGTGGGAGACCGTGCCGCCCGCCACAACCAGCACGCTGCTGTTGCCGGTGTCGGCGACGACAAAATCCGCGGCGCCCGCCGCCAGCACGCCCTCCGGCGCATTGAGCATGACGGCCGTGGCCTGACGCCCCTCGCGCTTGAGCAGCGGATCGGGATTGCCGTCAGGCGCGAGCGTGCTGCGGTCGCCATCGGGGAAACTGCTGCCGGACAAGTACGGGATGCCGGCGACCGTCGTGACATTCCCCGTTGCGTCCACCCGTGCGACGGTGTGGCTGGAGAGAACGGGAGCCGAGCCGGGCACGGTATCCGCGATGAACACCGAATCGTCGGAGGCCAGGCCAGCCTGGGCGCCGAGGCCGGTCAGAGCGGCGTTCCGCGCCGGCCCGCCCTCGCCCGCCTTTGTGACCACACCGTTGACGTAGACCTGGCCCGCCACGACGGACACCGTCTTGGCCGCAGCGTCGTACTTGTAGATCTTTCTTTGGCCAAAGGCGTCGAGCGCGTCGAAGAAGATGTTGCCGGCCGAGTCTTTCGCCAGGGAACGCGGGCCTCTGATCGGCGCGCCCTTTGCGCCCACCGGCGCGTTGTCGCTCAAGCGTTGCGCAAAACCCGCGTTGCCGCCTGCCACCGGCGGCGGCGGCAGTGGGCTGATGACAATGGTCAGGATGCTGTTGGCAGTGCCGGCGGCGTTCGTGGCGCTGATGTCAATGTCCCACGTGCCTGTGGTCAACGGCGCGGTACTGGAGATCACGCCCGTGGCAGCGTTCAGGACCGCCCAGAAGGGCAATCCTATCGCGCTATACGAGGTCGGGCTGTTGCTGGCGACAATGACGTAGGCAAACGGCCTGCTCGCGTAGCCTGTCGTCAACGTGGCGCTGGTGATCACGGGAGCGCCCGGTGGAGGCGCGATGGCCAGGCGCAGGTTCCGCCGGTCCGTGCCCGCGGCGTTCTGCGCTTGGATGGTGACATTGTAGACGCCGTTCGCCAGCGGCGTGCCCGTGATTGCGCCGGTCACGTTGTTTACGCCAAGCCCCGCCGGCAGGCCGGCCGCGCCGTAGAACGTTATGGGCGGGTTGGTGGCCGCGATGTTGTAGCTGAACGCCTGGCCTTGCGTGCCGGCGGCCGTCAGCGCGCTGGTGACGAGCGGCGCCGTGGGTGCTCTGACGACGTCCAACACCAGCACCGCGTTGCCCGTGCCCGCGGCGTTGGTCGCGCTGATAGTGACCGGAAAGGCACCGGCGGCGCCGATATTCGGCGTGCCGCTGATTGCACCCGTCACGACGTTTATACCAAGGGCAGCCGGCAGGACCGCGGCAGCGTAGACTGTTGGCGTGTTGGTCGCTGTGATGGCATACGAGAAGGGCTGGCCTTCCACCGCCGTCGCCACAAGCGCGCTCGTGACAGCCGGCGCGCCCGCAACGGGGCTGATGTTCAGCGTCAGGGTCGCGACGCCGTCGCCCTGCGCGTTGCTGGCCGTAAGGTTGGCCTTGAAGACCCCGTTCGACGTCGGCGTGCCGGCGATGGTGCCGTCGGCGACGTTGATGGCCAACCCTGCGGGCGCGGCGCCGGCCCAGACGATGTTGTAGCTCGCGGGAGCGTTCGTGGCCGCAATGGAGTATGTGAACGCCACGCCCTGCTGGCCGGTGACGCTTGAGCGACTGGTGATGACCGGCGCGGCATTCCCCGTGTTCTCGAACCTGTACGGCTGGAAGCAACCGGCGACCGTGGTCACGTTGCCGCCGATGGCGAACTGCCGGACGATCCGGTTGCCCACGTCCGCGAACGTCACGACGCCGCCCGCGGCAACCAAGCCGCCTCGCGGTCCCAGGTTGGCGCGTGGATCGTCGTTGCGCCTGGTGTAATCATTGGTGCTGGTTGAGCCGGCAGCCGCGACCTGGACGTCCAGGCCGAACGCCGTCGTCTCCGCGATGCCGTTGGGACCGGATTCGATGACAAACTGCTGCAGGCCGGCGTCCCACCTGACTAAGTCGTCGCCGCCGGGGATGAAGGGCGCGAACGAAAGCGCGTCGAGGAAGCCATTCAGGCCGGGACGAACAACGATGCCGGCGCGCGGCGTGTCGGTGGCCGCGGGGCTGCTATCGCCGCGGAAACCGGTGCCCAGCGTCGGCTCACTGACTTCGCCGAACACCGTCTGTACCGCACCACCTGGAATGAACGAGCGGATTCGGCCGACCGTGTTGTCCCAGAAGACGACCGTCGTCCCGTCCACGGCGACTTGCTGCGGGTCGGGCACGCCGCCCGCCGGCGCCTGGGCCGGCGCCGCCGGGTCAACCTGCAACGCGGCCCTGGCGCCGCCATCCGGAAAGTGCGGCGGCCGGTTCTGGACCACGTTGCCCGCGGCGTCGAGCGCGCCGGCGATGACCACGTTCAGGCTGTCGGAACTGAGGTTGATGCGCCGGACCGCGCCGGTTTCCGTGTAGATCAGGTCGGTGCCCAGAGCGGCCAGACCGCGGATGCCGTTCAGGGGATTGCCGTACGCGAGGGCACCATTCAGCGACGCGCCTGTCAATCCGTTGCCCGCGGCGATGGACAGCACGCCGGCCGCGGCATCCACTCTGTAGATGACCTGGCTGCCGCCGTCGGCATAGTAGATGTTGCCGGCGCTGTCCACGGTGAGGCCGACGATGCCGGCGCCGTTGAGGCGCGCATCGGCGGCGAGCCTGCCGACATCCGAGATCGCGCCGCCGTTGGTGTTGCCGTTGCCCGCGACGGTGGCGATCTTGCCGTCGGCCGCGGTGATCTTGCGGATGCGGTTGTTGCCGCTGTCCAGCACGTACAGGTTGCCCGCGGCATCGGCAGCCAGAAGGGTCGGCGCGCTGAAGACGGCATTCACAGCCAGGCCGCCGTCACCACGGTACGCGGCAACGCCTTTGGCGCCCGCGATAACGGACAGCGCGCCCGCGCTCGTCAGCTTCAGGATGCGGCCATCTTCGGTGAGATAGATGCCCCCGGCCGTGTCGCGCGCAATGCCGCCCGTGAGATTCGGCAGCGGCGCGGTCCTCGCGTTGGCGGAGCCGTCACCGGGGTTGCCGCCCACGAGGGTCTCCACCACACTGTCCAGCAGGCCGCGGCCGGCGGCATCGCCAGCCGGCGCCCGAAAGCCTGCAAGCCCGACCGCAACACAGGCCACCGCCAGCGCCAGTGTGTGTGACCGCGGGTAACGGAACATACGCGCCTCCTCTCTGCCGGGACTGTCTGAAGTACTTGGTGCAACAGCCCCGGCATAGGTTCACATCTGTAAAGCAGTCTCCGCTGTGCGCCGGGCATTCTACATGCCGAAGAGGTCCTCCGCAATGCGCGGCGTTGTGGCCGGAGGCCACGCCACGGCGTCGGAATTCCCCGCTATCAGAGCGCGCCGTGTCGTATACATTTCAGGCATGTGGAGAGGGCACCTGTAATGCGCACAGTGGAGCTGGCGCGCCGCGGAGGCGTCTTGGGCGGCGTGTGCACGCGGCTCGCCTGCCTGGCTGCCGCAGTTGCGCTCGGCGGGACTGTCGTTGGCGGCGATGACGCGGGCAAGGCCGCGCGCCAGAAAATCCTGCAGGAACGCATCCTCGACCATTTCTGCATCGGCATCGAAGCGCCGATCGAATGGATGAACGAGACGCGCGACAAGTTCGGCGCGAAGTGGGACATCCGCACGGCGTATTTCTCCGGCGGCGCGGACAAAGAACCGCCCGCGGCGCGGTCGTGGGATTTCGTCTTCTGGGACAACAAATGGGAGAACCCCAAGAAGGAGCGCGGCGTCTGGGCGCGCAAGATGTTCATCAAGCCGACCGCCGACAACAACTACGTCGGCTGGATAACGATGTACAACCTCGCGCAGTCCAGCCCGGCCAACTACCAGCCCGGCCCCGCGCAAGCCACGCCCACCAACGCCAAAGTCCCGAAGACGATGACGTCGTATTGGGAACAAGTTCGGCTCATCATGAAGCTGTGCAAGGAGCAGGAGCCGAAGCCGTTCGTCATCCAGGTCGAGCCGGACGAGTGGGGCCACCTGCTGCTGTCGGCGCACATGGACCCGCACAAAGTGGACGTGAAAGTGGGTTCGACCGGCCTGCCTGAGCTGAAGGACCTGCCCGACAACATGGTCGGCTATGCCAAAGCGTGGAAGACGATGCGCGACCTCTACGCGCCCAACAACGTGCTGCTGGCAACGAACCCGTCGGCCTGGGATTGGAAGGGCACGCTGTCGCCGGCCGGCTGGGCGAAGGCGCTCGAACCGTGCGGCGTTTTCGAGTGGGACCTGGCCGTCTACCAGTTCCACGACGGCGACCAGGGCCGCCCCGGCAACGGCCAGAAGCCGCCACCGTACAAGGAATCGGACCTCGTCACGTTCCAGAAAAGCTGGGACGCGCTGTTCAAGTACCTCTCGGAATTCCACAAGCGCACGGGACTGTGGATCGTGATGTGGCAAGTGCCGCTGGGCAACTACTACTTCCGCACCTGCGACAACTCGCCCGGCCACGGGACCGACGGCCTCGCCCAAGCGCTGCTCGAAGACTACCCGAAGAACGACATGATCGCGCGCTTCGTGCAAGCCGGCTGCTGCGGCTGGATTTTCTTCGGCGCGAACAACGACAGCTCGCACGCCTACGACGCCAAGAAGGACGGCATCACCAATCCCGAACCGATCGCCGGGAACCTGGGCAACAAGTCCGAGTTCGCTGACGACGACGGCGGCTACATGCGCCTGCGCGTGGCGAACTACTGCAAGAACCCCTTCCCTATCCTCGGCAAAGCCGCCGCCGTGGCTGGAAGCAGCGCTGCGCCGGCGAAGGCCGATCCCGCATTCTCCGGCAAGACGACGGCGCCCGCCAAACCCGCCGAACCGCCCAAGCCCGCCGTGGTCTTGAAGCCGGTCAGCGCGGATGTCGTCACGGCATGGGAAGAGAAACTGAGAGCGGCCGTGAAGGCGCAGCTTGCCGCCGGGAAGAAGCCGCGCTGCGACTTCGCCAAGCTGAAGACGAACCTCACAATCGGTTCGCTGAACGACGCGGGCGACATGGTTGTGACGATGGAAACTGGCGGCAACATGAACATGGCGTGGAAGCAGTTCGACCCGCCG
>Ga0315282_10005439_pt1 | contig 21711 bp, 22 predicted proteins | sample YL17G07_20_MG_FD_203693 | JGI IMG/M metagenome (GOLD analysis project Ga0315282, IMG submission 203693) | Sediment microbial communities from Yellowstone Lake, YNP, Wyoming, USA - YL17G07_20 | ecosystem: Environmental > Aquatic > Freshwater > Lake > Sediment | place: USA: Wyoming | collected... | reverse complement strand
TTATGTTGCTGAACTCGGGTTCATCGGGCTTGGCAAGAGCGGCTGGGGCGGAGGAGTCCAGTTCGCAGTTCACGAGTTCGCCAGTGGGTGGGGTACCACTGGTGACGTCGTAGTTCGATACGGATATCGGCCCTTGTTTGTCCACGCTGCTATTGGATACCAATTGTATTGTTCAGAGGTGTGGCGAAACAGGAAGGATCTGCTCTCCTTCGCTATGGGCGGAGGGGTATACATCAACAAATACCTAGGGTTGTGCGCTCAGTACCGTAGGGGCGTCAATGCTACCTGCGTCACGTTTGGAGTCACCGTCTTGGCGGGAGATGAAAGTTCGGAGTGAGCGCAGCGTACCATTCCGAGGAAGAGTTCGCTCTCAACATCGGGGAACGGGAGAAGCTCGTCGGGATCGAAATCCTCGACGCGAAAGAGGTCCTTGGGGCGGGGAAGCTGCCGACGGTGGCGGTGGAGAACCTGGCGGTTGAGGGGATGTAGAGGACGACTTACGTGCCCGCCGCATGAGGCATGCGCGTAAGAACGGACACGCGGGTACGACCGGAGAGAGGCAGGAGAAGACGGCAATGGGCTCCAATGTCGACAGCACTACACTTGTCGCTTGGTGGGGCGCGGTCGTGGCAACTGGTGTGCTCATCTGGGATGTCGTGAAATGGAGAATGTCAGGCCCTAGACTGCGAGTGACGGTCTCCCCAAACATGGAATTCCTCGGACCGGAAATACGAGATTCGAGCCGATACGTGATCGTTAATGTCGTGAATACTGGCGACCGGCCGACGACGCTTACTCATCTCTGCTTGGGCTATTTTGATTCACGCTTCCAGAGGCTGAAGACGAAGTTATTACGGAAGCCGAAGCGACTGTGGTATTTTAGCGATCCCGGCGCAACCTCCCCGCTTCCACATGTGCTAAACCCCGGTATGGAGTGGAAAGGCAAGGTAAACCAAAGCGAAAAACTGAACGATCGCAAACTTGAAGAACTTGCGAAAGCTGGACACCTAGTGTGTCAGATCTCCCATTCGTGTGCGAAGAAGCCGACCGAGACCCGAATCGTCCTTCGATAATGGCACAACTCGAACCTCTGTGCAGTGGTGGGCGTGCGACACGTAGCGTCCGGTCCCGGGCTTCTGACTCCTCTCCTACCCCCTACCCTCACACTCAGCTTCCCACCCGCGAGCTTCGCGCCGTTCGGCTTGAACGGCTGTTCGAGAAGGTCCATCCGTGCGCTCATGCTCGGATGGTCGGAGGAATCGTCGAACGGGCGCACTTCCGGGTTCGGCGGTCACCGGGTGCGCGGAGGTCGGGCGCACCCTTGACCCGATACGGGGCGAACGATATTTACTCACAAGGGTCGCTCCGGTGCTGCGTCGTTGTGGTGGCCACAGCGATGGGAGCATTTCCTGTGGAGTGGGAAATTGATGAAAGTGCACATTGATGTCGTCCTGCCGGACGAAGTTGCGAACAACCTCGCAGCCGCGTGCCTCAAGTTCGGACTCGACCGCGACCTGTTCGTCCAACGTGCCATTGAAGATAGACTCGCCCGTATGGCCGATGACGGAGCGAACTGGCGCGAGACCCCCGACGAACGCGCAACCTACCTCACGCATCCGCGATCCGACGAGGAGGAATGATCCCTGCCGGGCGCACCGCACACCTCGAAGCCACCCGTTCCCGCTCGAGGACAGATGACGCTGGGATGCGAAAACGTGCCGTCCCATGCGATTTACGTTCTCGACGCGTAGTCAGTCCGGACAGGCCGCTCATGTGAACAGCTCCGACTATCACGCGAGCGTGGCACGACTGACGCCGAGCATTCTCCCCCGTAGGAGTTTCCCATGATTGACTATTCCGGCAAGAATAGACGCACGGTCAATTTCCTGAAGACGATCTACTTCGATGGGCCGGAGTGGACCCCCTGCTCCGTGTCGCTCATGATGGCGACCTGGATGAAGTATCGAGAGGAGCTTGACGCGATTGTTACCAAGCATCCCCGGCTGTTCCCCGGTTTCAGGAAGGGAGAGGTGGACTACGACTTTCCGAACGCGTCCCCGCTCTATGAGGCGGGTCGCCATACCGACGCATGGGGCGTCGTCTGGAACAACATCAGGCGAGGACTCGACAGCTACGTCGAGGTGCATCCTCTTGCGGACTGGAACGCCTTCCAGACGTGGAAGCCGCCGGACCCGCTCACGCAGGCCGATTTCGGCCCCATGCCGGACTGGGAACAGGTGCGCAAGGGGTTCGAGGCGGCTAAGGCGCGGGGCGACATCGCCTCCGGTGGATGGCTTGCGCACGGGTTCTTCTTCATGAAGCTCTACTACCTTCGCGGGTTCGAGAACCTCATGCTGGACATGGCCAACGACGACCGGCGCCTGCGGAAGCTCATCACGATCATCGAGAACTACAACGTCGCGGTCATCCAGAAGCAACTCGAACTCGGCGCCGAGTACATGAGTGTCGGCGAGGACCTCGGCATGCAGCATGCCCTGCCGATCAGCCCGCAGATGTGGCGGAGGTTCGTCAAGCCGACGTACGAACGGATGTTCGGCCCGTGCCGGGACCGGGGAATCCCGGTCTACCTTCATTCCGACGGGCACATCCTCGAGATCATTCCGGACCTGATGGATGTCGGCGTGACGATCATCAACCCGCAGATTCGCGCCAACGGGCTGAAGGGAATCCGCGACGTGATCAAGGGCCGCATGGCGATGAACGTCGACCTGGATCGGCAACTGTTCCCGTTCGCCTCCCACGCGGAAATCGAAGATCACATCAGCACGGCTTATGAGACGCTCCATCTGAGGGAGGGCGGCCTCATGCTCCACGCCGAGTGCGAGCCGGACGTCCCGCTCGACCGGATCGAGACCATCTGCACGGTCCTCGAAAAGGTCTGCAATCCGCCCGATCCCAAGACGTTGTAGCGTACGCGTCGAGGGTCAGTTTCGTTTATCCGAACCGCGAGGTGAAGCCCGGTGGCAACGACCTATCGCGCCGACGACTGGCATGAGTACCGCATGGATTACCACGACCCGCACCGCCTTCTCGAACCGCTTGAGGGTGAGATTGCGGTAGTACGTGGCGCGCTCGTCGCGCTCCGTGACGAGGGCATCCTTCCGACCCTGGAGTATGACGAGGCGAAGTTCCAGGCGTTTCGGCGCGCCGTCGCCGAGAACTTCGAGATTCCCTGGACGGCGATCACTCCCCGAATGCAGCGCCTGATCTGGGCGATCAACGCGATTGCGCAGCCGCAGGTGATGATCGCGGCGGGGGTGTTCTGCGGGAACACGTTCATCTCGAACGCGGGCGCGGCGGTCGGTCCGGGAGCGGTGTACCGGGCGAAAGAGCTCATCGGCGTCGAGATCAGGCCGGAAGAGGCGGCGCGGGCGGAGAGAAACGTCCGGCGGATTGATCCGACGGGCGTTGCCCGGATCGTCCCGGACGATGCGGTCGCCGTCGCGCATCAGCACAACGGGCCGATCAACCTGCTCTACCTCGATGCCGACGGGGCGGGTGGGAAAGGTAAGGGTGTCTATTTCGATATCCTTGAACAGGCGTACGACAAGATGCCGTCCGGGAGCATCGTCCTGGCGCACAACAGCGTGAACTCCGCTGACCGGCTTGAGCATTACCTGGGATTCGTACGCGACGCGGCGAAGATCCGGGCAAGCGTCAATGTCGTCGTGGACGGAGAGGGGCTGGAAGTGTCCATGAGATAAGTCCACTGAGGGAGGGATCGCGATGTCTCCATTTGTCGTGACGTTCTGGTGCGGCGTGCCTCCACATATGGCCACGGCGGAGCGCTACCGTGAAATCGCGGACGCTGGGTTCACCGTCGCCCAGGTATCCGGAACACCCGCCCAGATTCGGCAACAGCTCGACTGGTGCCAGGAGGTCGGTGTCGCCGGTATGGTGATCGACGGGCGCATGCCCGCGCCGGATGCGACTGCCAGACCGGGGTGGAAGGGAAACCTCGCGGGCATCGTCGCCGAGTATCATTCGCATCCAGCGCTCTGGGGTTACTACGTCTTCGACGAGTCAGGCGCGTCGCAGTTCGCCGGGCTTGCCGAGATCGTCGCCGAGCTCAAGCGACTCGATCCGGCACATCCATCGTACATCAACCTGTTCCCGAACTACGCGAACGAGCAGCAGCTCGGGACCAGGACGTACGACGAGTATGTGGTACGGTACATCGACGAGGTGAAACCGTCGCTCGTGAGCTGGGATTTCTACGGTCTCAACTATGGGGAGACCCTGCGAGACGGATACTTCGCGAATCTCCGGTGCATCCGCGATCGTTCGCTTACTGCCGGGCTCGAGTTCTGGCAGATCTACCTCGCCACGCCGTTCCACATCTGCCGCGATCCTCATGAGGCGGATTTCCGCTGGCAGGCCTGGACGACCCTCGCGTACGGTGGGAAGGGGATCAGCTATTTCACGTACTGGACCCCCGACGCTGAGAACTTCCGGGACGGGATCATCGGCCTTTTCGGCGAGCGGACCCATCACTACCCGATGGTCCAGAAGGTGAACCGCGAGATCCTTGCGATGGCCTCCGTGCTCTCCGGTCTGCGGTCGGTCGGCCTCGTTCACGGCGGGTCCTGGAAGAGCGATCCTCCGCAGTACCTCGTCGGTCTGCCGGAGCCGGGCCTCATCATCGGCGAGTTCGAGCGGTCCGATGGCGGCGCGGCGCTCATCGTCGTGAATGACGATCTTACCCAGTCGGTGGGCCGGGGAATCACCGTTCGCCCGGAGTTCACCGCGGCGTGCTTCGTCGCCCGGAGCACCGGCCGGATCAGCGGGCCGGAACAGCTTCGCGAGGTGTCGAACGGGCGACGTATTGGGCTCTGGCTCGCGCCGGGGGATGGGGCAATCGTGCTGCTCGAGAGGTGATACGTGAAGGAAAGGAAGCGACATGAAGATCACCGAGGTGCGGCACATCGTCTGTCAGGCGGGGGGACGGAACTGGGTGTTCGTGAAGGTGAGCACGGACGAAGGGCTGTACGGCATCGGCGAGGGATCGCTCTACGGGAAAGAACACACGATGCGCTCGGCGATCGAGGAATTGGCGCGCTACCTCGTCGGTCAGGACCCCCGTCGGATCGAGCATCACTGGCAGGAGATGTACCGCCATGCCTTCTGGCGCGGCGGACCGGTGCTCATGAGCGCGATCAGCGGCTGCGAGATGGCGCTTTGGGACCTCAAGGGCAAGTGGCTTAACGTGCCGGTGTACGAGCTTCTCGGCGGATACGTCCGGGACGAGGTGCGCTTCTACTGCAACCTTGGGGACGGAACGCCGGAAAGCCTCACGAAACGGGCAAAGAAGTGGCTGGCTCAGGGCGTTGACGCGTTCAAGGTCTATCCCTTCCCGGCGGTCAACTACGTGGACAACCTGAACCCGATCCGCGTGGCGGAGGAGAAGATCGCCGCCGTGAGGGACCTTGTGGGCAAGGACGTGGACATCATGATCGACTTCCACGGTCGCCTCAGCCCCTCGATGGCGATCCTGGCCGAAGAGGTGATGCGCCCGTACGAACCGTTGTTCATCGAGGAACCGTGCCTGCCGGAGAACATCGACGGGTTCAGGAAGATTGCTCGTCACGCCAAGACCCCCATCGCCACCGGCGAACGGCTCTACACGCGCTGGGGACTGCGGGAGATCATCGAGGAGCAGCTCGCCTCGGTCGTGCAGCCGGACCTTTGTCACTGCGGCGGCATCTTCGAGGGACGGAAGATCGCCGCGATGGCGGAGATGTACTACATGGCCGCAGCGCCACATAACCCGTATGGTCCCGTCGCCACGGCGGCCTGCGTGCAACTGGACTTCTGTCTGCCGAACTTCCTCATTCAGGAACACATCTTCGAGGACGTTGCCTGGCGCGACCTCGTCTACACGCCGGTGCTTAAGCTCGAAAACGGCAGGCTTAAGCGCCCAACGCTCCCCGGCCTGGGCATCGAGCTCGTCATGGAAGAGATCGAGAGACACCCGTACCAGGCCCGCGACCAGGTGCCGTACTATCACAGGGACGGGTCCGTCGCGGATTACTGATGAGGCGAGGGGTCGCGCCGTGAACAGGTCACCCGGTGGTCCGGAGCCGCAGCAGCAGCGTTCCGAACGCGTTCAGGCCGGTCTGAACCACATGATGAGGATGCTCAGGGTGATGGCGCTCAGGAGCGTCGTCACAAGGATCGCCCCGGCGACGAACCGCGGTTTCATGTCGAACTCGATGGCGAACAACCCCGCGTTCACCGCCGTCGGCATACCCGCCTCGAGGATGAGCGCCATGCGCATGTCACCGCTTATTCCGAGCAGGATCGTCAGTACGATCCCGATGAGCGGCGCGCAGATGAGCTTGAGCAGCGCAATCGTCGCCAGGTCCTTCCACGCCCCACCGATGTGCACCTTCGTCAACTGAATGCCCAGGATCACCATCGCCACCGGGATCGCCGCGTCGCCGAGAAGCATCACCGGGCGCAGGACCGGCTCGGGAAGGGTGATATCGAGCCACCGGATGAGAAACGCCGCGATGAACGCGTACGCGAGCGGAAGACGGAAGACGCTCAGGATCGATTGGAACATGGAGCGTCGCCCGGCGGCGGCGAGGTAGACACCCACGGTGCTCTGGACGATGTTCGCGGCGAGCACGAACACGGCGGCATATGAGATCGCGTGCTTGCCCACCGCGAATTCTACCACCGGCAGGCCGTAGTTCGCGGCGTTCATCGTCACCGTCGTGAGGAGGAGCGCGTACCGGTCGAGCCGGTTCAGGCGCTGCGCTCTGGCGACGATTGCCCCGATGAGGTACACACCCCCCATCATCGCGAAGGTGTACGCCGCGATTCTCCCCGCGTCGAACAGGGAGATCGGGTTGACGACGAGCCGTGAGAAGATGAGCGACGGCGTGAACAGGAACAACGCCATGTCCACGAGCGTCTTGCTCTCGGCCTCTCTCAGCCTCCCAAGCACGTAGCCGAGGCCGAACACGAAGAAGATCGGCAGGATGACCGTGATGAACGGCAGAGCAAACCTCCTTCCGCACCCGCCTTCACCATCTTGGGGCGGGGCCTCCCGGACCACTTCCGTCTCCGCAAACGCGGAACTGAAGAACGTACGCAAAGGAGCGGGAGGGTCCGAGGTGCGCTCCGAGCACACTCCCTCATGAAGGAACCGCGCGCCCTGTGCGCACCTTTGTGTTGACGACACTGGGCCTGCCCCGTACTTTCAAGTCTTCTTTGGACATGCGTCCGTTCGTGAGGTATTCATGTTCGGTCTCGGCCTCAGCAATCTGCCCTACATCCTGCTCGTCGTCATACCGGTCGGCGTCATGGCGGTCACCGTCCACGAGGTCGCTCACGGCTACGCGGCCTACCGTCTCGGCGACCCGACTGCGGCGAACGAAGGACGGCTCACCCTCAATCCGATCCGTCACATCGACCCGATTGGCGCTCTCATGATCGTGCTGATCGGGTTTGGATGGGCCAGGCCGGTTCCCGTCAATCCGTACTACTTCAGGAAACCGATGAAGGGCATGATGTGGGTTGCGTTGGCCGGGCCGGCGTCCAACCTCGTGCTTGCCATCGCGTGCGCCCTCATGCTGAGGGGCGTGCTGTTCCTGCCGGGCGATGTCGTACAGCCGCTGTTCCGATTTTTCCAGTTCGGCATCATAATCAACGTCGTGCTGGCTGCGTTCAATATGATTCCCGTTCCGCCGCTCGATGGTTCTCGCCTCGTGGCGTATCTGCTCCCGCGCGACCTCTCGGAGAAGTACCAGGAAATCGAGCGCCTTGGGTTTCTCCCCATCGTGGTCGTTATCTTCGTCCTGCCGTGGGCGACGAACGGGAGACTGGACATCGTGCGGGCGGTTTCCCGGGCGGCGTTGACACTGTTCTACGCCGTCATGTTCTGAAGGAGTGCCGGAGCAATTCCGTGTGCCACTTGCCGGGCGCTTCGCCCCAGAACATGGAGCGTTCTCCGCTCAGCGCGGTCCCTATCGGGGACGCCCTCCTGAGCCTCGGCGGGCAGTCCCGGCACGAGCGAACCCGGGCGCCCACTGCTCTTATGCCGAGAGCGACCAGATCCATGCCATTGCAGATTCTCTCCATGACATATTTCCTGCCACCGCGGTTCCTCTTGACGAGCTAACACCTTCTTTAGCAATGGCTTGGTCAGGAACGAGATCCTGACATAATTCCTGACAGCGGATGACCCACCATATGTTGTGCCACATGACACCCTTGACGATACAATACCTAGCGGCGTATCATCTCTCATAGCTAGACATTGTATATGCCTCGCGAGACACCACAATATATTGTGGTGTCGTCATCTCCCACCTCATATCCGCGTTGCTGAGGAGGCTCGGCGTCATGCCAGTGCCCGCGCAGACAAGGAGAGCCGCGTCCGGGACCGAGGGAAGCGGCGAGACGGAACACCTGCACCTGAGGCGCTATTTCACCACGCCGGGTGTCCATCCATTCGACGAGATCGAATGGGACGTCCGCTCGGCGTCGATCACGAACGAGAAGGGGGAGGTCGTATTCGAGCAGAAGGGCGTCGAGGTGCCGAAGAGGTGGAGCCAGCTTGCGACGAACGTCGTCGTCTCGAAGTACTTCCACGGTCCGAAGGCCTCTCCGGAGCGGGAGAACAGCGTGCGTCAGCTCGTCAGCCGCGTGGCGGACACGATCACCGGTTGGGGCGACAAGGACGGCTATTTCCTCGACGAGGAGGAACGGGAGACCTTTCGCGCCGACCTGATTGCGATCCTCGTGAACCAGCGGGCATCGTTCAACAGCCCGGTGTGGTTCAACCTCGGCGCGAAGGGCGCCAGGCCACAGGCCTCGGCGTGCTTCATCAATTCCGTGCAGGACACGATGGAGTCGATCCTGGACCTCGCCAAGACGGAGGGGATGCTCTTCAAATGGGGGTCGGGGACCGGCACGAACCTCTCAACGCTTCGCTCGTCACGTGAGGGTCTCTCTTCCGGTGGCACGGCCTCCGGTCCGGTCTCGTTCATGCGCGGATACGACACGTTCGCCGGATCGATCAAGTCGGGTGGCAAGACGCGGCGCGCGGCGAAGATGGTGATTCTGAACATCGATCACCCGGACATCCGGGACTTCATCACGTGCAAGGCTGAGGAAGAGAAGAAGGCATGGATCCTCATCGAACATGGATACGACCCCGGCTTCAACGTCCCAGGCGGTGCGTACGATTCGGTCCACTTCCAGAACGCCAACCATTCGGTGCGCGTTACCGACGAGTTCATGCGGGCGGTGGAGGAGGACCGCGAGTGGAACACGTACGCCGTGACGACCGGGGAGGTGATGGACACCTACCGCGCGCGTGAACTCATGGACCTCATCGCCCAGAACGCGCACCTCTGCGGGGAGCCCGGCATCCAGTTCGACACGACCGTCAACGAGTGGCACACCTGCCCGAACAGCGACCGGATTCACGCGAGCAACCCATGCAGTGAATTCATGTTCCTCAATGACACCGCCTGCAACTTAGCGTCACTGAATCTGATGAGATTCCAGGATGAGAATGGCGAGTTCGACATCCCGGCGTTCCGCCAGACGGTCAGGGTGATGATCACGGCAATGGAGATCATCGTCGGCAACGCCAGCTATCCGACCGCGGCGATCGAGCGGAACAGCCACCAGTATCGCCCCTTGGGCCTTGGCTACGCCAACCTCGGTGCGCTCCTCATGGCGCGCGGCTTGCCGTACGACAGCGACGAGGGCAGAGCCTACTCCGCCGCGATCACCGCACTGTTGACCGGCGAGGCATACAGGACGAGCGCCCTCATCGCCGAGCGGACCGGACCGTTTCCCGGCTTCGAGGCGAACCGCGAACCGTGTTTGCGCATCATCAAGAAGCACGGGGATGCGCTGCGGAACGTCGATCACCAATATGTCCCGGAGCCGCTCATGCACGCAGCGGAACAGGTGTGGAAGGACGCGCACGAACTTGGTCAGGTCCATGGCATTCGGAACCCGCAGGTGACGGTGCTTGCGCCGACCGGGACCATCGGCTTCATGATGGATTGTGACACGACGGGCGTCGAGCCGGACATCGCCCTCGTGAAGTATAAGAAGCTCGTCGGAGGCGGGATGCTCAAGATCGTGAACAACACCGTCCCGCTCGCCCTGAAGACGCTCGGCTATGGCGACGCGCAGATCAAGGGGATCGTCCAGTACATCGACGAACAGGACACGATCGAGGGTGCGCCGGAACTCAAGGAGGAGCACCTGCCCGTGTTCGACTGCGCCTTCAAGCCGACCAACGGCACGCGCTCGATCAACCACATGGGCCACGTCCGGATGATGGGCGCGGTGCAGCCGTTCATCTCCGGGGCGATCTCGAAGACGGTGAACATGCCGGAGGAGACCACCGTCGGGGAGATTCGGGACACGTACGTTGCCGCGTGGAAGCTCCGCCTCAAGGCAATTGCCATCTACCGCGACAACTGCAAGCGCACGCAGCCGGTGAGCACGAAGCGCGACCAGACGCCGGAGAAGAAAGCGGAAGCCGATTGGGAGCCTCGGCGGCAACGGTTGCCCAACGAGCGGCAGGCGATCACCCACAAGTTCAGCGTCGCCGGACACGAAGGCTACATCACCGTCGGCATCTATGAGGACGGCAGGCCGGGCGAGCTCTTCATCACCATGTCGAAGGAAGGCTCGACGATCAGCGGCGTGATGGACAGTTTCGCGACGGCGATCAGCCTCGCCCTACAGTACGGTGTGCCGTTGAAGGTGCTCTGCAACAAGTTCAGCCACATGCGCTTCGAGCCGTCCGGGTTCACGAACAACCCACAGATACCGATGGCGAAGTCCATCATGGACTACATCTTCCGCTGGCTCGGACTGAAGTTCCTCCCGTCGGAAGAGCAGCCGCAGCCGGAGAAGAGCCTTGAAGGCAACGGTCGGAACGGTGGTGAGGACGGGTCGAACGGTCCCGGCCGGGCGATCCCGGAGAGCGTCGGTGCGGCGGCGGTGGAATCGAGCCGCGAGGCGGCGATCGAGGCAGCGGAGAGGGACGTGTTCGTGAAGCAATCCGACGCGCCGCTCTGCGCGGACTGCGGCTCCCTCATGATCCGCAACGGCTCGTGCTACAAGTGCAACAACTGCGGAAGCACGAGCGGGTGTTCGTGAAGCTCTCAAATCGCGGTGGTGTCACGGTAAGGGCGAGGCATGCCTCGCCCGTGCGCGTGCTCGGACTGCGGCTCCCTCGGCTCCCTCATGATCCGCAACGGCTCCTGCTACAAGTGCGACAACTGCGGCAGCACGAACTGGTGTTCGTGAGGAGATAAGCAAGGAAAGAGGATGTCGGGGGCGGTGTCCCGGCCCCTATCTTGGAGCGAAAGGAGGTGATGAAAAATGCCCAAGGTTTATAAGCCAGGCGAGAAGGTTCCAACCTCTGGTCAGTGGGAAATCGTCGGACCACGTGGAGGCAGGACTGGCAAGGAACGCACACTGGTCAAAGGTGAGCCTTTCCCGCCAACGCCAGAGCCGGGTGAGGAGTATGTGCTCGTTGACCCGACAAAGCACGCAAGAAAATGAAGTTGCCGCGTTCTCGTCACACCGGCTCAAGCGTGCCATAAGTGCAACAACTGCGGAAGCACGAGCGGATGTTCGTAAGAGGCGGATACTGCGGGCGGTTGAGCGTGCGGTACGCATGTGCGCTGGGAGCCACCCGCGCGCTTTCCCTCTGTGGGGAGTCACATCCCCTACCATGTACCAACGAAGAACGCCAACGTATATTCCGAATTGGCCGACGGAGATGGGAGGGGATTGCCTCGATGCCTGTTACGAGAAATGCGGTTGACCGCAGCAAGTTCAACAAAGACGCGATATTGCCATTCGAACTCCGGCATGATGACTTCGAAATGGCCATGCAGGACGTTTACGACTTCTTCTTCGATGTAAACCGTGGGTTAGTAGAACGCGGCTTCAACGCCTCGACGACATGCTGCGCCCCGCTATCATGTCCGGGCTACTGTCGGATATGCTGACGTCCAGCCTCGCTAAGCACTCGCGGACCCTCACGGTGAATTGTTACCATAACGGGCATCCCGATTTAGTCGTGCGCGGTGTGTACCCTGCGAACTCCGTCAAGGCCGGTACTGACGGCGTCGAGGTCAAGACGACGCGCAAGCGCGGCGGCGCCGTCGACACCCACGGCGCGCGAGACCAATGGATGTGCGTTTTCGTCTATGACGTCGATACGACAACTGAGCCGGCAAGAGAACGTTCGCCCATGACGTTCATTGAAGTCTTCCTCGGTCAAGTTGCGATCGCCGACTTTCGAAAGAACCCTCGCGGGGAACTCGGTACGCGGACCGCGACGCTCCATCGAGACGGTATCAAAAAGCTACGCCGTAACTGGGTCTATAGGCTGAGCGACTAGGCCAAACCGTTCTTGTACGCGGCGAGACGCGGGATCGCCTGCCAGGCCAGGTCGTAGAAGTAAGGGTCTTTCTCGATGCCGATACTCATATACCCGACCGCTTCTGCCGCAGCCAGTGTAGACCCCGAGCCGGCGAACGGGTCGAGGACGATCCCCTCTCCCAGCGGCAAAACACCACGGACAAGCGCGCGCAGGAACTCCTGCGGCTTGAGGCTCGGATGTGGCGCCAAGTCCCTTTCGGTGGCGTGGGTCGGCGACGATTGGATTACGTCCCCGAACGGCTTTTCGGCGGACGGTCGTCTGAACCCCCCTGTTCTCCAGCGTCGGAGATTGTCTCGCACACGACCGTCGATAGCCTTTCGAAAGAGCAGCCACGGTTCCCACATGGAACGCGGCATCACGCTGATTCCAGGGAACTCCTCGTGAGCCGCCTTCGGACGATCACCGCCTCGCATCGTCATCACCAGACGAACGAGTTCGCCACGGCGTTCCAGGCCCGCACGTGCCAAAGCCCCGGAGACTATGTATGACAGGAGGGGATTGCTTGCCACGACGACGTTCGCACCCGGAACCAGAACAGGCAGCAGCAGGCTAGCCCACTGGAAGAAGAAACGCTCCAGGACTTCCAGGTCCTGTGCTCTAAGCACCGTGAATCGTGGCAATGGTGCGCGCGTCGCGCCATCGAACGACGGCGGAATCCTCCAGACGCCTCCCTTCCCGTTGCGAAGCTTCATCTGCTGCTCCGGCGTATACTCAAGTAGGCCGTAGGGTGGATCAGTTACCACGGAATGAACCGTGTTCGGCGGCTGGTCGCGTAGCCACTCGAAGCAATCCGCGTTTAGCAGTTTGGCCTGACCGAACGTATACGTGGGTACGATAGTTGGGGTGACAGGGGCTCCTGCAGCACGAAGATCGCTCCGACGCGGTGAGGTTTCAGGGAGGAGGGGCCCGCTACGGAGAACATAATGCCCCCGTCGGTCACGTTCGAAAGTCCCCGGAGTATTGAGCCGGAGATATGACCGGACGCTGGAAGGGGCGACTTCGCCAAGCATACGCCTCACGGTGTCTTCGATCTCGCGAAGCGACGCGCCGCCTGGCCGGGCAGCTAGGACGCCGAAGATGGCGTCCCGTACTTCGCCAGGCCGCCGGTTGGTGCGCATGTGGCCCCCCTCTTCCGCCTGTGCTGGAAATCTACGACGTCCAGACGTCATTCGTCAAGTCCTCGCGGGGCTTTCGAGACAAAAGCCTACAAGCAGGCTCAGCGGGAGGCATACGGGGGGCGCACTCGTGGACCGACATGATCCCACATCTTCCCGATCGGTGGGATCGCCGTCCAGGAGAGTCTGATCGACGCGCAAGGCGGTCTCGGGTCCAAGGCCGCGTAGAGTTCGCAGCACACCAGCACGTTCGCAGGGAACAACCCATGGCCTGCAAGAAGGGCGACACATACGGCGTCCTTATGACCATCCCATCGTCATTCCCCGGAATCCCACGACGACTGCCTGCGTGAGAAGCTGATGTGCCGGGTGAGCCAGACGCGCACCGGCCGACCTTCGTGGCGGGCCGGTAGACACCGAAATGCGCGCGCGGTGTCGAGGGCGGCCTCATGAAGAGCCGTGGGACCCTGCACGACCCACGCCACCTCGACGACGCCGGTGGTATCTATGATGATCCCGAGACTGACCTCGCCGGTGGGAGACTCGGTCCCCACGGTGGCGTGATACCTGGACGCCGGTTGCCCGAAGAAGACGGGCTTCGTGTCAACCTCCCAGTAGCCGTACAACGGGCTGTCGCCATTCCGCACGTCGAACTCGATGGCGGATTGGCGGACCCTCACGAGCGCGACGATCGCAACCCTCGTCGGCGCGTTTGCCCGCTCCGGCGGGGTGTAGCCAAGCCGGTACAGCGCAGCGCGCGCCGCCTCGAAGACGGTGAGCGATCCCATGAGGAGCGTTGCCTTGGAGACGGCGCCGCTTGGCTCGACGATCACCTCGACGAGCACGTCACCGTACGCCTCCGAAGACAGCTTCAGACGCGGTGAACGGAGTATGTCCTCGTTCATGAGGACGGGCGGCACGTCCGCCTCCCAGAGCGGAAGCGCGGGGGCAACCGCTTGCGCGGCCTGAAGCTGGAAAGTGAGTCGCTGGATGACCCGGAAGGAAACGGGCATTCCGTTCACGCGCGCCGGCGCGAATATCGACGAACGGGCGGCAGCGCGCGCCGCGTCGTGGAACAGAAGCGGTCCCCGGAGGATCTCGACCTCGCTCACCCGGCCTGTCGTATCAACGACCATTGCGACCAGGACGTCGCCTTCGATTCCCTCCTCACGCGCCGTCTCCGGATATGTGGGACTCGCCTGGCTGAGCAGTTTGGGAGGCTGGGTGACCGTCTGCACGACCGTCACGTCGGGCTTTGGGCACCCGGCACATCCGGCAAGACTGAACGCAAGCGCCACGACTGGAGGACACAACCCCGTCGCCATACGCACGATCATCCGGTGTGGCCATGCGGGTGCGGCAATCATAGTAGTACCCTCCGCCCAGGGAGGTTGCTCGGCGCTGTGAGGGTGGCACCGCGCAGCATCTGAGACCAAGGATAGCGATGCATCCCCCGACGAACACCAGCCGAGTGCGTTAGCGCCTGGTGCGCCACAGCCGCACGGGCGGCGGGTGAGGCCTGAGCGCCGCGAGGTGAGCGGAAGGTCTTGACGATCTTCTCGGAGCTTCCTCCGCGGAGAGTTCATCGCCCGGTTCTGACTTGTCTGAAGGCTGCAAGGGCACGTGCACGCGCCTCAGCGTGGTCAACCACCGGGCGCGGATAGGTCAGATCGAGTTCCACAGCGGCATGTCGGAGCGTACCGGCTGGCGCGTCCGAGGGGCGGTATATCCAGCGCGACGGCAGCCTTGCCAGCTCTGGGACCCACCGCCGCACGTAATGGCCCTCCGGGTCGAATTTCTCTCCCTGCGTTACCGGGTTGAACACCCGGACATACGGCGCGGCATCGGCCCCACATCCGGCGACCCACTGCCAGCCGAGGGTATTGTTGGCGAGGTCGGCATCGACGAGCGTATCCCAGAACCAGCGCGCCCCTTCTTGCCACGGCAGGAGCAGGTCCTTGGCGAGGAACGAACCGACAGCCATCCGCGCGCGGTTGTGCATCCAACCCGTCGCCCACAACTCGCGCATCGCCGCATCGATGAACGGATAGCCCGTGCGTCCCTGCCTCCAGGCCTTCAGGGCATCCGGATCAGCGCGCCAGGGAAGGGACGAGAAGTTTCCGCGGAGTGGCTCGTCCGGAGTCCGCGGGAAATGGACGAGCAGGTGGTGGGCGAACTCGCGCCAACCGATCTGGCGGAGGTAGGGCTGGGCGATGTCTTCTTCCACCGCCGTCGTGACGGCATGCCAGAGCGTGCGCGGGCTGATCTCTCCGAAATGGAGGTGCGGCGAGAGGCGTGAGGTCCCGGGGCGGCCCGGGCGGTCACGGTCGCGCCGGTAGAGCGCAATCGCCCAGGAAACGATCCGATCCAGTGCTCGCCGGGCGTTTCCCTCGCCCGGTTTCCACGCGGCACGCAGCCCCGCCGCGCGGTCGGTCTTCAGTTCAAGATCGAGTGAACAGAGGGGAAGCGAGTCCGGCCATTTCGGCGGGGCGGGGATACGTGCGGGGACGGGCGTGGGCATTTCCACTTCCCCCGCCGCAAGGCATGCCTTCCAGAACGGCGCGAACACCGTGTAGGGATTGCCCGCCTTCGTCCTGATAAGGCCCGGATCGAACAGGAGCGAGCCGTTGAAGGACTCGACCATCAGGCCGTCGGCTCGAAGCGCCGCCTCGACCTTGCCATCTCGATCGCTTGGCGCCGGTTCGTAACGTCGGTTCCAGAAGACCGCCTCGGCGTTCGTATCGGAGATGATACTTCTCAGGACGCCAAGACTCCCCCCCGCTGTCGGCGCACCGTGCCGCACGATGAGGTGCGAACCAAGTCTCCGCAGGTGGGCATCAAGGCTGACGAGCGATTGGTGAAGCCACCAGCAACTTGCCGCGCCGGGTCTCCAGTGATCCTCTTCCTCCGGCGACCAGATGAAGACGGGAACGACCGGTCCGCCGCGACGGATGGCCGCCGTAAGGGCAGGGTTGTCCGCGATCCGGAGATCGCAGCGAAACCAGACGAGGGAAGGGGTCATGATGAGACTACCGGCCGAGTAGTATCCGTCATTCCATCACCTTCCGCACAGCCTCGACGACGGCGTCGGCACACGCCTTCTGTCCGTCCTTATTGAGATGGAGCATGTCCTCGGCGAGACATGCCTCAACCTCGGACCACACCACGGCATGGAGGTCGTTCACCGGGATGTGCTGTTCCCGCATGAGTTCCAGAGCTGCGCCGTTGTACCGGTCGATCTCCTCATTCTTCCACGCCCATGCATCCGATCGGAATGGACGGTTCGGGTGCACCGGGGTGCTCGTCGCCCAGATGACCTTCGCCCCGGTCTTCCGCAGCATGCCGAGTACCGCTTTGAGGTTGTCGAGGTACGCCTCGAGCGGGAACTGCATGGGCGAACGATTCGGATTGTGCCCCACGTCGTGCAACCCGTTGTTCCAGTGCACCACGTCGGGTCTACCGAGCTCATCGAGCCACTTCGGAAGCCGCTCCCGCGTGTAGCCGCTGTACTGACAGTTCTCCGCCGGTCCGGTCACCACCGCCTCGTGCTTCGACTCAAGCATGAGCTTCACGTGCGGTTGGTAGCTCATGCGGATCGAGTCGCCGAGCAGAAGCACTCGTGGGGTCTCTGCCATGGCGTCGCTCCCTGCGTATGCGGTTGTCGCCAGGTCCGGTCAACAGGACTACGTGCCCATAAGATAGGAGATTTCTGAGAGCGGCTAAACCCCGAACCCGGTTCCGCCTGATCACCGATGACGCGGTACCACCGTACAGACACAGGGCGACCGATGGGTCGCCCTGTGATACGGATTCAAGACACTAACGCTTCATGATCGACGTAGGGGCGAGGTAACCTCGCCCCTACGGGAACATTAGGTCTCTCGTAGGGGCGCTGCTTGCTGCGTCCCTGCCACGCACGGGCAAAGTTCGTAAGTGGAACCCGTATGAGAGCCCCGCGCAGGAAGAACCGCGCATCCCAATTTAGAAATCGCTGCCGCCCTGTTCCTTCTCGCGGAGCTTCGCGAGCAGCCCCTCGATCCCCTCATCGCCCACGAGCTTGTTGAACGCGGAGCGGTAGTTGTCGGCGGTGCTCACGTCGTACTCGGTGATCTCGGTATCAAGACCGATCGTCGTATTCCACACCCACCAGCGTCCGTTGACGCGGTGGAGGTTGTACTGGATGGCAACCTGCTCTCCGCTCGCGGACGTGACAATGGTGGTGATGACCGCACCCGTGCTGTCGGCGTCAACGCCGGCATACTCGGTCCCGGCAGCACGATACTCCTCCAGCTTGCGCGTCGTCGACCGAAGCACGAGAGAGCGGAACAGGCGCAGGTATTCCTCGCGCTGTGGCGGCGACATGTGGTTCCAGTGATCCCCCATGGACTCGCGGGCGAGTTTATCGAAATCGAATGCCTCGCGGATGGCGCGGTCAAGCGCCTGCTTGTTCGCGCTGTCGCCCGGCGCACTCGCGAGGGCCTCTTGCGCGCGTTCGATGGAGTGTTGCCGTTCTTTCAGCGTTTCAAGTGCCGTTGGGCCGGAGGCGTACACGTTCAGCCCCACGCCGAAGAGTATGGTCACAACTGTCAAGACTGCGCACCGCATCAACGTCTCCTTACCGGGTTCGCTCGTATCAGTCGGAGTGCTGCGAGCTATTCACCGTCCCGCTTTCCCCGATCGGGCGACCGATCGTGCGATACAGTTCCGCCACCGCAAGGTACTGATCGTAGAGCGTCTGATAATAGTCGCTCTGGGACTTGAGGTACGCGCCGTAGGCTTCGAGGAGGTCGCGAGTGCTGGCGACGCCGACGTCGTAGCGCTCGACGGTCTGGACAAGCAAGGCCCTTCCAGCCCGCCGCGAGCGCTGACCGAGCTCGCTATTCCGTTCGGCCTCATCAGCTTCGAGATATGCCTTTTCCACCTCCAGAGCGATGCCTGCCCGCGCCCATTCCTGTTTCCTCAGCATCTCCCGATACGCCACGCGCGAGCGGCGGATTCTCGCCTCGCGCCCACTAAGATCGAGAGAGTACTGAAGCCCGAGCGCCGCCTTCAGGCTCAACCCGTTGTACGAATCGCCCACAAACGGGTTCTTCGTAAGCAGTTCCCGCCCCGGTGCGACGCGGTAGCTGAACTCCGCACCGATGAACGGGGTCGGCCAGCGCTCCGCCTGGGCCGCGATGACCTGTTCGCGACGCGCCTCCACGCCCGCCCTCACCTGTTGAAGCTCCGGGCGATGCCTGAAGGCGTAGGTCTTGAGCGAATCGAGCGATGGGAACCGCTCGGGCACGGGGCGAAGGCGACCCTCATCAATGCCGAACGGCCGATCGTGCCGGAGGCCGAGTGCCCGGCGCAACGCACCGAGGGCAAGACCGACGCTTTTCTCCGCCTCGATGCGCTTACGTTCCAGTTCGAACGAATAGACGTCGATCTTCAGGAGGTCCACCGTCGTCACGTTGTCCGAGCCTTCGTCGAGCATCCTGCGTACCTTGTCCCGCGCCAGATTGATCTTGCTGCTGGCGTCTCTCAGGATGTCCAGCAGTTCCCGTGCCAACAGGATACCATAGTAGTAGCGGTAGACCTCGCCTGCCACTTCCGCACGCCGCACGTCGACCCCGGCCTGCTGTGCCTGAATGCCGAAGCGCGCCGCACGGCGCTGCGCGGGGATGCGACCGAAGGTGGTGAGCGGCTGAGCTACCTGGAGTTTGATCTCGAAGTACGGACCGAAGTTATCCCACGAGGTGGTAAGCAGACTGTCCGTCACGTATCCTCGCGCATCTTTCACGACACTGGCGTAGCTTCTCACGTCGAAGACGGGCAGCCAGCGCGCCATGTCGGCCTCGAACTGGTCAACGAACGCCTGGTCCCGTTCGAGTATGCTTTCCTGGATGTCGAGGTTGCCGCTCATCGCCATTTCGAGGCACTGCTTGAGATCAAGGCGGAGCGTATCCGACTCCGCGGGTCGAGCAATCGCCGGTTGAAGGGCAACCACGAACCCGACGAGACCCCCCAGTATGCGCATCCGGTTCATAGGAGAAGCATCACCCCTGTATCGTCTGGCCCACGCCATGCGTAACCAATGCAGCAAGTCTATTTCTGTCAACGAAAAAACGCAAGACCGATCCGGGAGATTCCCGTCACCGCGCCGGAGGTTCCGAGCACATCCGGGCGGCTACGGGGAGAACACCGGGTCAACTGCGGGCGATGAGGAGCAATCCGCTGCAGATGAGCACGACTCCCGACACCCTCCAGACATTGAGCGGCTCGTGGAACAGGAACGCACCCGCGACGGTGATCAGCACGAGCATGAGCGCCGTGAACGGGTACATGTAGCTGAGGGGCAGTCGGGAGAGCGCGATGATCCAGAGAAAGGATGACCCTGCGTAGAACGTCATACCGATGTAGACAAAGGGTCGAGAGAGAATGCTCCGCAGTGCCTCGATGGGCGACGATACGGCGAGGGGAGAGCCCATCATGGCGTACTTCAGGGTGAGCTGGCCGAGGGCAGCGAAGAAAATGGATGCAAACACGGGAAGAAGTGAACGCATTCCACGCTCCGTATCACAGGTGGTGGTTCAAACGACCGGAGGGGCTTCCCTTCCGGAGAAACCCCTCCAGAGGCTGATGTTCAGGGCACAATCCGTTTGCCCACGGTTCAATGGACCGCGAAGCGCCCACAGCAGGTCTCCCCGGTCCGGTAGAAGATACACACTCTCTCAGCGAATGAGCACCATCCGCTCCAAGAGCGTCTGACGGGAACCGCCTTCCGCCGGAACCCGTTCGAGCCGGTAGATGTAAATCCCCGATCCGACCGGACGCGCCGCCGCGTCGGTCCCGTCCCAAGTTCACCTGATAGAACCCGGCTTCCTGAAGCTCTCCGTCCAGGAGCCTGCGCACCAGGCGCCCGGTCACGTCGTAGATGCTCAGGGTGACCTCGGACTTGTCCGGCAGCGCGTAGGGAATCTGCGTCACCGGGTTGAACGGATTGGGTCGGTTCTTTCCGAGCGTGAAGCGCGTCGGCGCTGCGAGCCGCCCGGAGGTCATTCCCATGAACTCGCTGCTGCCGTCTTCCCGTGCAACCTCGAGGCGGTAGTAATAGGTCGCACCCAGCCGCGCCATCCGGTCGATGAACGCCCCCTCGACCGGCAGGAGCGCGTCGCCGTACCGTTGGAACGATCCGGGATCAGGGCTCGTGCTGCGCAGGACATACACGCCGCGCACCTCACCATCGTGCCGGATCGTCCAGGTCACCCGGATGCCGGACGGGCTTCCCTCGGCGGCGAACGCCTCGAGCTTCACGGAAACGGTCTTCTCCCAGACTTGGTATGCCTCTTCTTCGGGACGAAGGACGATATCGAACTTCGCCGCGCGGCCCGGATGCAGTTCGACAACCGCCATCGAAGAGAAGCTCCGCGCTTGGCTCCATGGGCTGCTGAAGATGCCGTCGTTCGCACGGACGCGCCAGTAGTAGTCGGCGACCGGCGGCAGCGCGCGCGAGGGTATCCACGAGGTGGAGTCATTGACGTGCGTCATCAGCGTCGTGTCGAAGTCCGCGGGGTATTGCGTCCTCATGGAGCTACGCGCCCAGAACCACGAATCCTCCGTGCCGATGATCCTATCCTCCGGAGCGACGCTCGACCCGGTGGCGACGACGCTCTTGAACTGCGGGTCGGTGGCGACGACGAACGTATAGCTCATCCTCGCCCCCGGGCGGGAAACGGTGAGCACGTTGCCGATCCGGAACACGGGACGATACGGTTCGCCCCGGCCCTCGGCTTCGTCGTAGTAGAAGAACAGCGGGTAGCCGAGGCCCTCATCGGTATGCCAGCAGAAGTGGTAATCGTCAATCTGTGGCGTCTGCGGTCCCTTCCCGATGGCAGGAATCCCCTGCGTCTCCGCCGTCGTGGAAGTATATGACGATTGATTCCGGTTCCGCGAGTTATCCACGGCGGCAATGCGGTAGAAGTACGTCGCCCCGTTGCTGAGCGGCGCGTCGAGGTACGACGTGTCTGCCACGTTCGTCGCGATCGGCGTGTAGTAACTGTCTTGGGTGTCAAGGGAGCATGGAGAGTTGAGTTTTCCATGGCGAGAGTTGCTTCATCATGGCATTGAGGATGCATAGGAGCTTCCTCATGCAGG
>Ga0315282_10005438_pt1 | contig 21711 bp, 14 predicted proteins | sample YL17G07_20_MG_FD_203693 | JGI IMG/M metagenome (GOLD analysis project Ga0315282, IMG submission 203693) | Sediment microbial communities from Yellowstone Lake, YNP, Wyoming, USA - YL17G07_20 | ecosystem: Environmental > Aquatic > Freshwater > Lake > Sediment | place: USA: Wyoming | collected... | reverse complement strand
AGGAGTTGGTGAAGCGGACATGGCGAAAACCTCCTGAAAGGTAAGTATCCCCAACAGGGTATCGCCATATCCACCGCAATACTCAAGGCTTACGTCTATGCTAACTGGAGCAAGGCATAGGAATGCCTGTCGTGGCGTGATGGGCGACTCAGCGAGTCGCCCCTACGAATCGGGCGCAGCAAGCAGCGCCCCTGCGAATTGGGCGCACAGCCGTGCGCCTCTACTGTCTTCCTGACGATGTGCTATCGAGCAACACCGGACCTGTCGGGACGCTATCGACCGGCCTCACGGGCCTGGTCTCTTCCGGCGTAATGAGGTGCGTGTTGAGGCGGACGAAGTTGATCGCTTCGAACGCTTCAGGCGAGTTCTTGTCGGGCGTCGAAAGGTAGAACGCGTAGAAGTATTCGCAGGCGGCTTCGGTGTTGCCGACTTCCTGCAAGTCCTTTGCCTTCTGGTAGTAACGGACGCTCAATTCGCCCAGAGTCTGCTTTAGCCAGGCGACGGCCTTGTCGGCGGTGTCCTTGCGCGCTGCGGCGAGGAGCTCGCTTTCGGTCGGGAGGTTCTCCGCCTTGGGGGTCACGCCTTCGGAGTCGGTCGCGCTCACGCCTTCGTTGTAAGTATTCTGCGCCGTTGCGGTTCCGTCGATAAGCTGCAGCCGCCGCGTGGCGCCGGTATCGGGGTCGCCTACCTCCAGGCTGACCTCGACCTTCGCGTTCATTGTGACCGTGTAGACTTTGTAGTCGTAAGGCTGGAATATCTCCTGCTCGACCTGCTCGGGCGTTGCGGCGAGGGCCTTGCGGGCGTTGGTGACGTTGTCCTCGGCGTCATTGAGGCGGCGACGCTGGACATCGGCATCGCTTTCCGCCGCGTCCTTTTCCTCGGGTGTCTGCGCAACGCGGGCCGCCTGGAGGGCCTCCTCGTAGCGCTGGGAGACCTCAGTCAACTGCGCCTCAGCCTCGGCAAGCGCCTCTTTTGCGGTCTGATATGAGGGGTTGGGGGCGAATCTCGTGCCGAGCTTGTACCGCGAGCGGACAATCTCAGGCTTATCCTTGCCGGGGGTCTCCACGTTTTCGGAGACGAGTTGCGCGAATATCGTGAGGCGTCTTCCCGGCATGCCGCCGGCGGCGGGGACCGCGGACGCGCCGGAGCCGGTTTCATATGGCGCGGTGACGAAGACGTCGTTCATTCCCGAGGCAAGCGCGGTCTCTTTGAGTATCTGCGCGATCTGCTTGCCGAAGGAATTGGCCGCGGACGAGTGATCGACCGCCTGTATGTCTATGTAGAACGCCCGCCTGCGGTCGAATGCGTCCTTCACCTCGGCGGCCTTGCGCGCGACCTCCACCTGCGAGGGGTCGCAGTAGAGGGTCATTTTGTAGTCGATGAGCGCAAGACCGATATAGTCCTGCCCGAGTTGGCTGTATTGTTCCGCGCGGCGGAGGAATTCGCCGGCGAGTTGGGCCTTGAGCGCGGCGACGCGCTCGTCGCGGTCGGCGAAGCGCTCAGTGAGCGCGCCCGCGCGCTCATAGCACCTCAAGGCTTCCGTGAGGCTGTCGAAATCGCCCTTTTCCTCGAGGGTCTTGCCCTGGTCATAAAGTGCGCGCGCCCAGCGGCTGCCCGTCTCGATCATCGCCTCCAGGGCGGCCTTTTGGCCGGGGACGATCTTCATGGCCTCTTTGAACTTCGCGTAAGCGGCCTCATACTGGTTATTCGCGAGCAGGGCCTTGCCTTCGTCGACGAGCTTCGCCGCCGCGAGCTCGCCTTCAGCCTTTGCGCGCCCCTCGGCCGCGGGTTTGTAATTAGGGGTACGGTTGAGGGCGACGAAGAACTCTTTCCGGGCCTCCTCGAACTTCCCCTGCGCGAGGCAGGCGTTGCCCTGCTTGGTATGCATTATCGTGCTGGCGGCGAGGGCTCGCGCCTTGAGGTCGCCGATCTCCGGGAAATTGGCCGCGAACGTTTCCACCTCGGCAAGCTTCGCGAGCGCTTCGTCGGGCTTGTTGTCCGCGAGGAACTGCGGCACGTCGGTGAGGACCGTCTGGACAACGAGTTTGCGCTGCTTGACCGATTCATACGCCTGCGCCGCTTCCTTGAAGTCGGGGTTGTAGTTCTTTGCCTTCTCGAACGCGATGAGCGCCTGGTCGAGCTGGCGCCTCTCATAGAACGCCTGGCCTCGCTGATACTCCGCTCGCGCCGCTTCCTGCCTGACAGTCGAGCGCAGATCGATATATCGCTTATTGTCAGGATTGGTCGCGAGGGCCTTGTCGATCTCGGCGATGGCCTCGTCGTACTGGCGCAACTGGTAGAGGCGCTGGGCCTTATCGTAGTCCTGCTGCCCCGCGCAGCCGACAAGCACCGCGATGCACGCGAAAGCGAAAACGATGCGTGTTTTCATTACTTCCATCCTTCTTAGAAGTGATCCGGCACGAAGAGGAACGAATTCCTCTCGGGAAAGAGCACTTCGAGTAACCTGACGTCGGAACGCGCGAAGGAGACGTCGCAGTCTCCCGCGAGGTCCGCTATGCTCCTGTAGCCGTGCACCATCTGCATGAACCGTTCGGGCGTGACCCTTGAGGCGGCCTTACCCGTCGAGACCGACGTCTTGACCCTGCCCTTCGAGTAATTCATGCGGAGGACTTCACCGCCGACCGCGAGGGCGAGGCGGCCGGAACGCGACGCGAACTCCGAGCGGCCCAGAAGCGCGCTCCATTCGAGATGCATCTCCCGCGCGAGGGTCGTGAGGTTAATGAGGCGCCCCATGCAGCCGCGGCGGTTGGTGTTGCCGCGGTGGTAGATGCTGTTCATCCCGCGCAGAAGGTCGGTGACGGGGTAGCCGTGGGGCATCTGGATATTAAGGTGGTCGAGCCCCTCGCGCCAGGCAATCGCGCGGCATGCGCGCAGCAGCTCCTTCGCGGCGCACGCGTCGACCGAGATCGCCTCATTCACGAGCATCGTACCTTCCGCCGGGTGCCATATCGCATACGCGAGGATGCGGCCGCGCTTATCGGTGAGCTTGAAGAAGCCCTTGCGCGTGCCCATGCCAAAGCGTTTGCAATTGCCGTCGCGCCCGCAGGTCATGGAGTTGTAGAGCGCGCATATGGCGCGCATGTCCTTCGTCACGGCGGCTGTGCGTTTGAGCTGCGGCGGCTGTGCGGGTATCTCCTCCTGGGGCACGGTGATGAAGTGCCGCGCCATGACGACCTCGTATCCGAACTTGTGATAGTAGTTCGGTATGCCGTAGAGGATCGAGAGGTCGTAGCCGTCTTTCTTCATGAACTGAACCGTGTCGTCGAAGAGGAGCCTGCCGTACCCCTTCATCCGCACCGACGGATGCGTGCAGACGGCGGCGATTCCCGCCATTCGCAGGAGGGACTGTCCGATGTACATTTCCTTCGGCCGAATCGCGAGATACGCGACTATCCGGCCGTCCTCGACGAGGCAGCGCTCGTTTTTCCACTCGCTTTTGCCCAGCTTGCGCAGGTGATCGGCGTACCCTGTTCCGCCCCAGTCGCCGAAAGCGAGTTTCACAAGCGCGCCGATCTCGTCGGAGTCCCTCTTCGGATTAAACGACCGCATTTCAACTGGCATAATGGCTCCTTCAGGATGATGCATTGTCGTAGAGCAAAAGAATAACCATGCTGGAGGTGGAAGTCAAACGAATGCAGGCGGCGATTCGCAAGGGCCGCGTCTGCCCGGTTCGAAGACAATCGAACACAAGGCAGGCGGCGAGCGGTGGATGGGAGAACACTGGATGGGAACTCCGTGGTTTCCAAAGCTTTCGTTACTACGGCGGGGACTGCCATGGCGCAATAATGAGGGCAGGCTTTGGAGGCCATTCCATGAGGATTATAGTAATAGGCGCGACGGGAACGATCGGCAGGGAAGTCGTCAGGCTACTCGAGACCAGTCACGAGGTCGTGAAAGTCGGACACCGCGGAGGCGACCTGCGAGTCGACATGGCCGAGAAAGCTTCCATAGAAAAGCTTTACAAGGCCGTGGGCAAGTTCGACGCGGTAGTTTCGGCGGCGGGAGTGGCACCGTTTGGGCCTTTCGGCGAGCTTACTGACCGCGACTTCACGCTTGGCCTGACGAATAAGCTCATGGGCCAGGTGAACCTCGTGCGCGTGGGCCGCAAGCACATATCCGACAACGGTTCGTTCACGTTGACGGCCGGCATTCTCGCGAGGCACCCGATTCCGGGGAGTGCCCTCATTAGCCTTGTGAACGCCGGAATAGAGGCATTCGTGCGCGCCGCCGCTCTCGAAATGGACCGCGGGATCCGCGTGAACGCGGTGAGCCCGCCGTTCCTGAGAGAAACGCTCGAGGCCATGGGCATGGACAGGTCGAAGGGAATACCCGCGCCCAACGTCGCGCCAGCCTACATGGAAAGTGTCCAAGGCACCCACAACGGCAGCGTCCTCGACCCCCGCGACTTCGTTCCCGTGGCGCCCTCGTGAAATCGTGCCTCAACAGGCAATCCGGGGAGGCAATTGCGGCGAGCACATGAGTTATCTCGCCAGCAGTTCCGGGACAAGCCTTGACGGCGCGGAAGCAACCACGCCAAGTGGGTGACTGTCGTTCCGGCGAACAGCACGCATGGCCGCAACTGACTGTTCCGCGACTCAGGGCCGTTCGCGGGCAACGCATGCTTTGCCTTTACAGTTCTTCGCGAGAACAGCCGCACGACTTGCCAGAGAAGCTGATCACAGATGGATGCCCGTTGGCAGAGGGATTTGTCTTGACATGGCCGCATAGCTCACTAAAAGAATACGTGTCTGTTCATGCATGACACCCGGTGAGTCTCCTCTGGCTCTGTTTAATCCTCATCCATCTTTGACGCACCTCTTGAGCGAATCAATATGCTGCAACGCTTTGTAGTGTGCCTTCTACGGCACCGTCGGCGACACGCAGACCGATTAGTTCATTTGTGGACGATTACCAATAGGGAGAGACGCGCGGGGGTCTTCGGAGAGAGCGAAAGGAGAGGTTATGGAAACTCGAAAGCATGTATGGATCGGTGCTTTCGTGGTCCTCGTTATTCTCGTATCACAAGCTGTGGCGGTCCAACGGACGCAGCTACGTGCCGAAAGCAACTGCTCCACACCGGCGGCGTGTCGCAAGGCAATTGGGCCCCGCTGCCTGGACGAGAACCAGGGTCCTCCTCTCGCGTTGAATTGTTTTGTGGAGGTCTATGCTGGCAACCCCGGCGGCGCTGCTGTGCCAGTTGTCGCAATGAGTTCTCTCCCTATTGTCCGGCCGCCGGTCCGCCCGCCAATCCGTCCGCCAGTCGACCCGCCCATCTGGAGGCCCATCGTTCCCATCGAGCGCGATTCTGCATTCCGCATCCCACGGGACTATGGACGGGCGCCTTTCAGCACAACGCCACCGGAGATGCCGAAGGCTGAAATCGACCGCTTGGTACGTGAAGCGCTCAGGACAGACCAGCTGGAGCAACCGACGATTAGTGTAGATAGCATGGTGCGCGACGCAGTGTGGGGGAAGCCATCTAAGGTTGAGATCAACCGTGCGGCGCGCGAGTCGTTCAGACGCTGGGCTGCGGATAATTCAACGAGCAGCATGGAGTTGTTCACGGTCTATGACCAGAGCATTGGTTCGACTATCGAGTTTTCCAAGGATACCTGTAACATCTCGGCGTCCGAGCGGGCTATACTCGAGGCCGGAAAGCCGCTGACATCGAGCCACCCGCTTTCGCGTCGGTTGAGAGCGCTGCCAGATGGTGCGTTTGTGCTCTACAAAAACCCGGACATGTTGCAAGACGCCGAGTGCATGAGGCGGGCCGATAAGCTCGCCTTTTCCATGGCAAAGGCGTATCCGCGCGTCAGAATACTCCGAGAACCCTATACGCCTGACACGGGCAAGAAGGTGAAGGGGGTTATAGACACCGAGATCGACTCGGCAAACGTTGTCTGTATTACGGCGTGCGATTCCTTTTCAGTCACACAATGGAGGACGATCCAAAACATCAAGCCGGCATTGATCGAGTTGGGACTCAAGGCCGATAACTTCGTTGAAGTCAGAGACGGCGTGCGACCCAGTATGCGTCGTGAGCGCAATCAAGCCGTGATCGTGATTACCGGCCACATAAACGCGAATCTCGAGAAGTTCATTGACTCACTCGGCGAAGCAGGTGTTTTCTCGGACAACCTGGTTATCCTCAACACCTGCAATCAGGCTTTGACGCGAAAAGTGGTGGAGAAGATACTCGATGATTACGGCGCCATTGGGGTGTTCAGCTTTCAAGGTGATGCCGAGGGCGAAATACGTGCCTCCTCCATCGAGGAGTATCTTCTCGACATGGCAAATGAGCTTCGGGGCAAGAGCAAGCAGAACCTGTACGATCTTCTGAAGAAGGTGATTATGAACAAAGGTTTGAACGGGCTATGGACTGTCGAGGAGATGCGCGGTTTGGCTCTCAAGGAAGGGAGGGTTTCGTAAAGATGAAAGAGATTCCCATTGCCAAGGTTCTGTATGAAGAGGTCTGTTCCGAGGGCGCGATGGGCGGAGAGGGTGTTGTTGAAGACAGGGGCTTCTTCGCATGCGTCAACGAGCATCCGATTGGCGTTCCGCTTGATCGCATTTTCGACGAGTTCAAGGTGAACATCGGCAGCGCCCCCGATGATGTCATATCGGCCAATGCTGTCGAGATGTACAAGAGATTTCGCCTGTGGCTTATTCCACATTTCGTAAGTCTGATCCGCAAAAAAGGAAAGGCTGAACCGACTGCAGTCGGGATCGAGGTGGAGTACCTGCACGAAGGCAACACTGTGAGCACTGTTGCCTTGATCCCGTGTGCCCAGTTCATAGAGCATGGCAAGTTCGACGCCAGTATCGGGTTCTCAGGCGAGGTTGAACACAGGTTTGGGAATGACTCCGGCGCACCAAAGGCGAGGGAGTTCGCCGGACTGAAGTTTGTAGCCCACGGGGGCGCCGGCCTTTGCCTGAGGATATCCGCAGACGTGATAACGCCATACGTTGCTGCCATAGGAAAGGGCAGCGCCCTCTGTCAGTGGCGTTTCGACAAGAAGAACGAGGCTCTCTTTGGCAGAGATATTGAAACGTGGTCAATCGTTGCCCTGCACAAGACCCAGAAGAGCTTGCGGTACAGGGCGAAGTTCTACTTTGATTCAAGGGTCTTCATACTGTCACGCAGAACTGAGAGCGACTGGGTCGAAGTTGACTGTACCTTGGACTAAGGTTCTCAGTTGCTGCGGGGCGCATCCTGTTAGCCCACGGGTACCTGCGCAACGACCGGCATGACTCGCAGGACAATCTGGCAGCGCGCAGGGGCCGGCAGACCTTGGATTTGCCTTGTCCGTTCTCGAACCCGCGATAGAATCCACGCATATCGCTGAACAGTCTGCGGGAAACCAATTCTATCATCGAAAGGGGAATATCTCATGCCGACGATTCGCGACAGGAATATCGAACTCTTTGTCAGCAAGGACGCTCGAACGATCAGGCTCACCAATCGCGCGACGGGCGGAAGGTGGGTGCTTGACGGCGATACGGCGCTCGGGGACCGGTCAGGAGCGCAGTGGGTGAGGTATGACTTGGACAAGCGCTCGAAACCGGGGGCGACGGACGAGAGGGGCACGCCATACGCATATGCATTCAACAAGAAGGCCGGAAGCGTTGAGGCGCTTGGGGACAGGGCGCTTGTGGTGACGAGGAGGGGCGAGGCGGGTGAGCTGGTGATGAGGTTCGAGCTGACGGCAGACGGCTGCCGCGTATCGATTGTCGTCGGACGCACGACGGTGACGAGCTGCGCGCTGCCGGGGGCGTTCAGGCCGGAAGGCGCGGCCGCGATGGCCGTGGCATTGCCGAAGAACCAGGGCATATGGCACAAGGGGACGGGCGGACCGTTCAACCACGACCTGGATCGCGAGGGGCACGGGGGGTTTACGATGCCGTTCTTCGCAGGCATCGGGGAGCATGAGGCGCTCCTCACCATTATCGAGCAGGAGCACGACGCGAGGATGTGGTTTCAGAAGACCGCCGGCGGGCGCATGGCAGTCAGCGCGGTGGCGGACGCATCTCTCGGACGCCTGCGATACGAGCGAAGCGTTCTCCTGCGCTTCGTAGAGCCGAACCTCACGGCCATTTGCCAATCGTACCGCCAGTACGTGAAGGACGGCGGCAACCTCGTGACGTGGGAGGAGAAGATCGCGGCGCGGCCGAACCTCGAGAAGCTCTTCGGCGCGCTCATGTGCTTTATCGGGTACTGCCAGGACGCGGACCTCGACTACGCCGCATCGTTCAAACGGCTAAAGGCAATGGGCTTTGATCGCGCGTTTGTGTATCCCTTGGCCATGGGCAACATTGTCGAGGGGTATCCCATGGGCGGCAGGCCGCCAATTGATATTCGTAAGCATCTTGGCCTCCTCGCGGAGCTCGGTTACATAAGCGCGGGCTGGATGTGGACGGAGGACGTTCCGGCGGACGGTCCGGATATCGCACTCAATGCGGAGGGGAAGCCCTTCGGCGGCTGGACTATTGACGAGTACAAGTGGTGCCGCGGATGCCCGGTGCGGCAGGTGGCGCTCTCAAATCGCATCCAGGATGAGAGGATGAAGGGGTTCACGGGCCACCACTTCGACGTCACGGCGAGCAGGGGAGGGATGGAATGCTTTCACGCGGATCATCCGCTCGATCGGCGCGAAGATGCCGCCTGGCGGCGCAAGGTCCTCGAGACGGGCACAAAGAGGGGACTCGTCGTTTCATCGGAGGGCTTCTGGGGCTGGGCGTCCCCGAGCTACGACATCGGCTCGGTGAAGATCGCAACGCCGGTACACGCGGACTGGTACACGGTGCCGATGACTGCACTTGTCTATCACGACTCGCTGGTGCACGACTGGTGGGAGGTCGACAACTACAACAATCCGCACCATCGCAGCCAGCACAAGCGCGGAGAACGATACTTCCCGCTTGGCGGCGGCTGGCAGAGGCTGCAGGCGGCGCAGGACGCGCTTGCGGGCCAACCACCGAACGTGTTTCCGTTCGGCTCGCAATATGCGTTTGTCGAGGGCGTGATGTCCAAAGGGACAGAGCTGTACAGATATAACCTTGATATGGCGGAGGTGAAGGAAGCGCTCGCGCTTGCGCTTCCGGTCGCGCGGTTGCATCGGCGCGTCGGCAAGCTGGCCCTTGTCTCGCATGAGACATTAGCTGGCGACGGCTCCGTGCAGGCGAGCGTTTTCAGCGATGGGACGAGGGTGGTAGTGAATTATGCAGACGAACCACGCGAATCGGCTGCCGTGGGAGTTGTGGAGCCGACGTCGTGGAAGGCTGTGTAGCGCTGCCTGCGAGCTCGGGTGCGAAAAGTGCGCAAGGTGCGAAAGGGCGCCATGGCGAAAGCAGATGCGGTTTTCGGGGCAGGGCGACTCACCGAGTCGCCCCTACGTTTGGATTGCGCAGGCGCCATTTGCGTCGGCCCTCACCCTAACCCTCTCCCAGAGGGCGAGGGGACTGCACTGGCGGACACATAAGAGACGCAGACCGGAGACCGAAGGCAAATGTGGTTTTGCTCCGGTCTCCGGTCTACAGTCTTCAGTCTTGTTCATAAGAAACAAACGAACTTATAGGTACCGTCATCCGTGCGGCCGACCACGTAGGCGCCAGTGCTGGCCTTGCCGCCCCAGACGCTGTCGTACATGCCGCCGCCCTGGAAGTAAGCGACTGTCGCGCTTTCCTCGGCGGCTATCCTATCGCTCTCTGCCTTTGTCGCCACAGACCGTTTGCGGACCCACCTGAGGGCCGCTCCCGCTATCTCAAGCAGGCGGGCTATGGGCATTGCGATTGTACCTGTCCCCTTCATTGTTACCCCTTCTAATGAGTCTGTCTGTTTCGTCGTAGAGAACCTTGCCCAATACCGAGTGTTCAGATATTCCGTATTCATCCACAAACTCGCCTCCTTTCTCGTCCTGTGCGGACGGGCCGACGGGCCCGCCGCATGTCCTGGAACCTGCATAATCCATTCCCCCCAAGCGCGCAATCCGTCGCGCGCAAACGTACTTCGACCGCGAAAACGCCGTTGAAACGATACTACCCCAGAAGCAATTGTGAATACCGCAAGCTATTGCGATTGTGACGCCGGCTGAAAGCTGCTTAGAAGAATCGGCCGCTTTCGGATGAGCGGCCGTGATGCTTTCGCGGGACTAAGCGAGGTTTATCTGGCCGACACCGCCGGAGGCACGAGCGCCGCGGTAATATGTCGTTTCCTGGCTACCGTCTGCATCGCTCCTCCTTTCTGGTGTCTCGGGTTCAGGTGACCTTCAATAACGTGTAAAGAGCGCGCAATGATACGAAGGATACCACTATCGTCAAGGGAAAAACCGGAGCATTAGAGTTTTTTTCGCGAACTCGCATGCTCGCGTACCGGCGGTTCTGCAAACGCCGGTGAATCATACCTGACCGGAGAGCCCCTTTTCGAAGCTCCTCCCTCTTTTCATTCCCGATATCGGGGACGGCTGCGCAGCCGTTGGGGGCGACTGACCGGCCAGTTCATACACCACTATTAGTACCTCGGACGCGTTACGCTTCTGCGAGAGCAATGTTTCCGCATTGTTATGGTTGGGCTGTACCGCGCGCCCATGCGCATGTCCCCCTTGGCGCATACCCGGAACCGTTGGCGTCTGCCGTGGTCATGACTTCGGATTTGCTGCGCCAACAGGATTCAGAGACGTCACATGCACTACCTTGATGAGACGCACATTCTGATCTTCCTCGTGCAGTTGCTGCTTCTTCTCGGCATCGCGAGAGGGCTGGGTCTCCTGTTCCAGAGATACGGCCAGCCGGCCATTACGGCGGAGATACTTGTCGGCGTGCTTCTCGGGCCGACGGTTCTCGGGCGCGCGCTGCCGCGCGTCGAGGCGGCGCTATTCCCCGCCGATCCGGTTCAGACGGGCATGCTCGACGCGGTTGCGTGGCTGGGGGTGCTCTTCTTTCTCCTGGCGACGGGGCTTGAGACGGAGTTCGCGGGAGTCTGGCGGCAGAAGACCAAGGGGCTCATCATCGCGGTGAGCGACATCATAATCCCGATGGTGATCGTCTTCGTGCCGAGCTTCCTTCTGGCCTCCGTGGACGCCAGCGGGGGGGTCGGCCGGTTCAGATTCGCGCTCTTCATGGCGACGATCATGTCGATGAGCGCGCTGCCGGTAACCGCGCGCGTGCTTCAGGATCTCGGCATCTATCGGACCGACGTCGGGCTTCTCGTGGTGAGCGCGCTGACTCTGAACGACGTCTCGGGGTGGGTCATATTCGCGCTTCTTGTGGGCTTTGTAGCGCGCGGCACGATCGAGTTTTCGCACGCAGGTTTCATCCTCATCGCGACGGGGGGGTTCATAGCTCTGGCCCTGACGGCCGGACGCTACTTCGCGGACAGGACCATCAAGCGGATCCAGCGGATGCGGCTCGCCGAGCCTGGCGTATCGCTCACGCTCATCAGCCTCATAGGGGTGCTCTTCGGCGTGATAACCATGTCGATAGGCATCCACGCGTTATTCGGATTCTTCATGGCGGGCCTCGTTGCTGGCGAGTCTGAAGCGCTGTCGCAACGCGCCCGGCAGGTGATGTCGCAGATGGTGCGCGCGATACTGGTGCCGGTGTTCTTCGCCGCAGTCGGCTTGAGGATAGACTTCCTGGCGAACTTCAGCCTGCCGCTTGTTCTCTTCGTGACCCTTCTCGGCATCGCGGCGCGCTTCGGCGGCGCGTGGGTCGGCACGGTCCTCGCGCTGCAGCCCAGGGCCAACCGTCTTCTCATTTCGGTTGCCCACGTGGCCGGCGGCGAGATGCAGGTAGTCGTGGGCGTGGTCGCGTTTCAATACGGCATACTCACGGAAACAACTTTCGAGGCCATAGTGTTCGGCGCGGTGATCTCATCGATGGCGCTCGGGCCATGGATGGACTGGGCGCTTCGCCTGACGAGGAGGGGCAGCATTCTCGAGTTCCTGAATCGCGGGGGCATCGCCGCGTGCGTGAAGGCCGAGACCAAAGAGGACTGCATCCGCCAACTCGCGCCCCTTGTGGCATGGCACAAGGGGATCGGCCCCGTGGAAGAGGTAATCGACTCCGTCCTGGAGCGAGAGAGCGCAAGGACTACCGCGCTTTCGGACGGCATAGTCGTGCCGCACGCGAGGCTCGCATCGGCGCGCGGCGCGGTCGTCGTGGCGGCGACACTCTACGAGGGCGTGGAGTGGGACGCTCCCGACGGCAGGCCGGCGCGGATCGTCTTTCTCATCGTGACGCCTGCGGAGAGGGACGACCTGCAGATAATGATACTTCGCGCCATTGCGTTCGCGATGATCCGGCCCGAAAACCGCGAAGCGCTCATAGAAGCCGACAACGACGCGGAGCTGTGGTCGGCGCTGCACGTGGCGTTCGCGGCGCGGCCGGAGTGAAAGAAGAAGGCTGAAGACCGAAGGCCGAAGGCTGAAGGGGCAGACCGGGCGGCGGGCGCCGATGCTGTCACGCCACAACGCGACGGCTGTCTACGGCGGGCACTACAGAAAAGCAAGAGGCGGCGCTTGGAAGCGCCGCCTCTTTGTGTTCATTCATGAACGGATGCGGGCCGCGTTATGACTTTTTGCGTAGCCCGAAGCCGCCCAGGAGCGTCAGACCCGAGAATAGCGACAGGAGCGCAGTTGGCGCTGGCACAGTCGGGAACGGGGGTCTTCTGGTGCCCGTTACGGTACCGCTGCCGCCATTGGCACCGCTCATGAAGTCCGCGGCCGCGATGTAAGTGGGATCTCCAAGACGGTTGCCCTCGGTGAACCAGTCGGCGTCAAAACCGGCCGGCGCACTGCCGCCCGCAAAGGCCAGCGTGAAGACAAACATCACTGGACTCGCAACCGGATCGCCCGGACCGTCAGTGATATCCGGGTCATAGATTGAAGCGATCACCGGCGCGGGGCTGTGAGGCGGACCGCCGTCGGCGAACGCGTCGAAGTTGTCCATCAGGAAGCCGAACCCATGCGCCGGCACGGCATCGGGATCAAATGTAAAATCCCAACCGGTCATCGACGCCGAGACGCCGTTGACCGTGTCCAGCGTCATCCCGGTGACGTCCGTCGGGGCGCTGAACATGATATCCCTTATTACGGGCGCGTCCGCTATGGTCACAGCGTCCGTGCCGAGAACCGCCGGCGAGGTGTTGGTTACAGTAAGCGTAAGGGTCGTGACCCCTCCGCTCGTACTGATGGTGTATGCCAACTCCGCCGTCGCAACTTCGGCCCCGCTGAGCAGCCCCAAAGGGCCGTTAGGGGGGGCACTCGTGCTGATGGCGCCTGTTCCGCCGATATCAACGACGGAGCCAGCAGCTGCGAGGGGGAGCATCAGAATCCCCAACGCCGCCATCAGCAGGTATGCCATATGTTTTCCCATCCTGCCTCCTTTTCTGGCCGTACCCGAGTCCAAAATCCGTGGGCTCCCGACCAATGGGTTATGGCAGGCCACGGCACACGCGACAGCATGTGCAGGACCGTGCCTGCCAAGTTATTCCGGAGTCACCGTAGCGACCCGCCGCCGGCGCGAATCGCTACTACGAAGGAATGCCTGCAACTGCTCCCGATGTCTTCGGTGTGATGTCAGCCTGTGTGCGTGACTGATTAAGCGAGACGTATTTGTTTCATGGTTAGTTCCCTCAAAACACAGAGCCCCGTGGTCGTGGCGGCGACGCCTTCAAGTTGCGAGTCCGCCGAGGCGGACAAGGAGCGAGGGGGAAGGCGTACCAATAGATGCGTCGACGACGAGCGACGCCGCAATGCGACAGAAATCGAGGCGTCTCTTCGGATCGCGGCGGTCATGGGCCGCAGTTCTCGTCGCTTTTCCTCAACTTATCTCTGGATAGGCCATCGTCGAAAGCTCCTTGCACTCGGCCAGTGGGCGCTCGCAATCCGCCTCGGGCGGACTCGAAACGCCCACTGAAACAGGCTCTGTGAGTATGCGGAGCGTCAGTGTGATCGGCAACGGCGCATCGGGCGGGAAAAGCAAGAGGCGGCGCTTGAAGCGCCGCCTCTTTGTGTTCATTCGTGAACGGATGCGGGCCGCGTTATGACCTTTTGCGTAGCCCGAAGCCGCCCAAGAGTGCCAGACCCGAGAACACCGACAGGAGCGCAGTTGGCGCCGGTACAGTCGGGAACAGGGGTCTTCCGGTGCCCGTTACGGTTCCGCTGCCGCCGTTCGCGCCGCTCTTGAAATCCGCGGCCGCGATATAAGTGGGGTCTCCCAGGCGATTGCCTTCAACGAACCAGTCGGCGCTGAAGCCGATCGGCGCACTGCCGCCTGTGAAGGCCAGCGTGAAGACGAACATCACGGGACTCGCAACCGGATCGCCCGGCCCGTCATTGATATCCGGGTCATGAATCGAAGCGATTACCGGCGCGGGGTTGCCAGGGGGGCCGCCGTCGACAAATGCGTCGAAGTTGTTCTTCAGGAAGCCGTACCCGTGACTGGGTTCCGCGTCCGGGTCGTACGCGAAGTCCCAACCAGTCGTCGACGCCGAGACGCCGTCAACCGTGGTCAGGGTCATCCCCGTGACGTCCGTGGGGACGCTGAACATGATGTCGCTTATTACCGGCGCGTCCGCCACGCTCACAGCGTCCGTGCCGAAAACCGCCGGCGAAGTGTTGGTGACAGTAAGAGTGAGGGTCGTGACCCCTCCGCTCGTACTGATGCTATACACCAACTCCGCCGTCGCAACCTCGCCTCCGCCCAGCAGCCCCAGAGGGCCGTTGGGAGGACTGCTTGTGCTGATGGCACCTGTTCCGCCGATGTCCACGATGGAGCCGGCGGCTGCGAAGGGGAGCATCACGATCCCCAGCGCTGCCATCAGCAAGAATGCTACCTGTCTGCCCATCCTGCCTCCTTCCCTGGCCACGCCCGCATCGAACATAAGCGGGTTCCTAACCACCATTCTGCGGCAGGCCGCCACGCTGTAGCGCGTGCCGAGCCATGCCTACCCGGTTGTTCCTGTTATCATAGCGGCCCTCTGGCCCTTCGGGTCGCTACACGATACGCTGAAGACCGTCCGCGCTACCTTCGGCGCGAAGCAGGCCGACATTACATTAGTGGCATTTCCGACAGAAAAGCCTGCTTCGCGGTTCCCCGACGCGCAACGCGCAGTACTTCGATAGCTCCAACTGATGCGGCAGTATGTGCCGCGTGAACACAATGATAGAAAGAGCGCGCTAACTGCCCCTAAGTAAGCGAGATACACGCCCCCACGTGTACATACCTTTGCCGACGCGAAGGGACAGTTCAACGGGGGGAACACCTGGGGACAACTGCCGCTAATATTAAAGCATCCCAACCAGCCTGCCGTCAAGGAGTTTCCGGCATATTTTTCGGAAATTCTCTAAAGTCCGGCCCCAACACCTGATATGCGACGGAGGGCGATGCTGTAACATATGACGCATTAAGGGGTTATGGCCAGTGATGGGCGTAGCGCGTCAGCGCTGTTGAGGAGACTTCTGCCTTCTGACGGCGTGCTCGCAAGCCGTAAATGAAAAAAGGCGGCGCAGCACCGCGCGCTGCGCCGCCGGCTAATTCACTTGCCAAACACTACTTCTTGCCGCGTATGGTAATTGATAACGCTTTCTGTGCGCTGCCCTGCGGCGCTCCGTAGTCAGCCGCCCTTACTGTGAAACTTACTGTGCCGCCCGCTCTGGGAGTGCCGCTGATTACACCGGTAGAAGGATCCATGCTGAGTCCCGTAGGCATCGTTCCCGCAACGATCGACCACGCGTAAGGCGCAACACCGCCCGAAGCAGCCATCGTCTGGTAGTAATACGCTCCAGGCTTGCCTGCCGCAAGTCCTGTTGTCACGATCGACACAGGCTCAATGGCGGGGTGGATGGCGATGGAAAACGCTTTCGAAACCGAATTCGCAGGGATCTGAGAATCGGCCACCCCGATGACAAACGAATTGGTGCCTGAGGTCGTCGGCGTGCCGGCTATCGCGCCGGTCGCTGCGTCCAGCGTAAGCCCCGCAGGAAGCGCCCCTGAGATCACGGACCAACTATACGATCCGACGCCTCCAACGGCCGACAGTGCAGCAGAATAGGCAAAGGTCTCCTTGCCGTCCGGAAAAGCGGTCGTCGAGATGGCAAGATCACTTGTGATTGTGAGGCTCAGTCCTCTCGTTGCGGTGCTTGCGCGGCCGTCAGCCACTTGCACGGTGAAACCCTGCGTACCGCCGAGGGTGGGCGTGCCGCTGATTGTTCCCGTTGACGCTTCCAGTGTAAGTCCAGCGGGCAGACTGCCTGCGACAACTGACCACGAGTAGGGAGCGGCGCCGCCGGTGGCGACAAGGGCTTGAGAATAGCGGGCTCCAATCGTTCCGCCGGAGAGACCTGAAGTGGTTATGGCCAGAGGATCCGCCACCTCGCTTATCTTCATAGATGGATCGCCATAAATGTTGAAATCGCATGCGTTCATGAAGTCATAGGCGTCGCCCGCAGTCTGGCGCACCCAATAGTTCGCCTGGGCGAGAGACACCTTATCCAGAAGCATCATCTTGGGGATATAGTAACCGTACGCCATGAGGTCATAGCGGCCGGGGCACCAATCACCCCATGTCCCCCACGAGACCCTGGAAGCGCCTATGGCGGCGACAGCGCTTCGGCGCAGGAGGCTGTACTGGAGATTGTTGGTAACCTCCGGATGCCCTGTCTCGCAGGAGCAGCCTATCACTATCGGAGCGGCGCTGGTAGGAAGAGTGGCAGCTTCGCTTGAGCCGAGGAAAACCGGATAGGACAGTTCTGACGACTCGGCGGTGCCGTCGGCATTGGCGTCCGAAGACCAGACCTTCCTTGCCGCGCTGGTCGATGATCCATGGCCAAACCAGAGGACAAAGCCGAAGCCTACGTTCCACTGGCTGACTATGTTGGCCTTGACGAGTGGGAAGTCGCAGGGCTCGGGCATCGGCGCCACGCCGCTCTTCTCGTACATGCTGGTGTAGTTGCCGCTCGATGCAGCGAAGACATCCTTCTTGATGTACTCGCCCCAGCTGCCGCCGTCCACACTGGAGAACGCGCCCGACTCATTGGCATAGTAACCAACCGCGCCGGCGACAAGCCCGGACTTGCGCCAGGACAGATCCCCGGATGCCGTCTCGTAGTCGGCGATCTTGAGCAGAATAGTGTCGAGGTCAGCGGGGACGCCGTAATACGGGATCCGTCCGACGTAGACCTCAGGAGCAAGATCGATGCCCCCGATGCCGCTGTCGCGGCTGAAGTCGCCATAGTAGCCGTCGCCGTTAAGGTCCCAATTGCCCGTGAGATCGGCGTAGTAGTAATCGGTTGGCGACGATGAATAACCATCCGACGCTCCCTTGCGCGGATAGCACATCTTCATGGGCACGTCGCCGGTGGAGGGGTTCGGATTGCCGATGAGAAGCACGTACTTGATGCCAAGAGTCGCGTAGTTGGCCTTCAGCCATGAGCGGATATGCTCGGCGGCCGTGTTGCCTGTGCCGCCGCCCCAATCGGCTTCAGTTACGACAAGAGGGCTGTAGCCGAGGCTTTGCTTGGCGGCGACGAAAGCCGACAACTGCGAGCTTGCGGCCTGTATTGCAGAAGTTGTTATGATGACATAGTCGCTGGGCGTCGAGACAAGATATGGCATGAGCAGCGGCTGAGACGCCGCGCCGCCTGCTGAGGCCCTATACCACTTCGCGGCCGTCTTGCGGTTCTTCAGCATTGCCGGCAGCACGCGATCAAACGCTTTGTCATACAGGAGCGCCCGATCACGGCTCGTGGCGCGGTGCGTTCCATACAGTATCTCGAACTTGACGCAAGCCGCGGTCTGCAGGCGCCGTGTGACCGCATTGCAGCGGAACGGACAGAAGTCCACAGTCACGAACTTCCATTTCCTCGCCTGGGACAGCGGGCGCATGACGACCGGGTCTGAAGGGAACCAGCCGTCGGTGGCATAGACGTCGACATCCATACCTCTTTCGATTCTCCTGCCTTCGGGGACGCTGCTCACAGCCCCGTTTTCAGTGAGCGCAAAGCGCATCGGCACAGGGGGGATCGCGTAGTCGCCCGGCACATCCTGCCACATGATCTCCCTGACTGTGAGCTTCATGCCCTTGGCGTTGGCGTTAGGCGGTGTAGCGAGCCGCACCGAGACTGTCGGAAGGTCGGGGCACCCCGGCTCGGCTATGGTGCCCCTCTCGGGGGCGTCCGAGCTGGTCCATGTAATGAAATCCTGGCCGGACGCCGTCTTGGTGATTTCATATGGCGGCGCGACTATGGAGTCGCGGATTACGCCGGCAACGGCGGTTGTGGCGAATGCGGATACGACCGAAAAGACGATAGACATGGAAAGCAGCGATTTCAGGTACGCATTGGTACCATGTGCGGTATTGTAGCGGTTCATAGGTCACCCCTCGTAGATTCGTGATTGCTTGCCCTACGGTCAAGGATACCATTCACGTCAACCTCGCTTTGTGGCGCTTGACAGGTGTTGTATTATGCAAGATTGCGACTCATGCTGCGTGAAGCGTGAATGACCCGTGAACTGTCGTCCAAGAGGATTACACGGCCGTCCGGGAACTACCCGGGAATCGAATGAAAGGGGTGTCTGAAGAAGGTGTGTCAGATGCCTCACGGCGGCGGGCGGTCGCCGTCGGATGTGTGCCCCGCATTATGAAATGACATTCCCCGATTCATTGTCTACCTTGAAAGACGCCTCCCGGAATACTCAGCTGGAATACGTATGAGTGGAATGCCGTTTGTGGACTTCCGCTGGACAAGCCGCAGACGAAGCACTAATATCAGGTTGGAAACGGGTGGCCAGTAGAATCGAGAGACAGGCAGGCGCGGCGCCGTGTTCCCGGGAAAGATACGTTTTGTGATTTCAACATAGAGGATCCGCAAATGGACAAGTGGCTCTGGCAGGCGCGTCTTTGAATCAGATATCCGAGCAGGTGGATGATCGTTTCCGCGCCAGCCGGTGTGGTCACCCAATGGAGCAGGGTGAGTAGTGCTGGAATGTGCTTGGTTCTGCGCTTTTCGCTCGCGATCAACAGGTCTCTTGCGGCAAAGTGTAACACGGATCAGGATACCAAACGAGCCGCGCGCCATACACACCGGAGGTGCGGATCAGCGCACGTCTCGGGAATTCCAAAAGTCCTCTTCCCAGGATGGCGAGTTCGCGGCAAAGTCCATTCGCTTACCTCCTGAGCCCGACGCGTTGCCAGGCGATTTGTGGCCACCCCCCTTGGAACAACAGCCGCTCGGAGCTTCGTCCTGGCGACACTCGGCTCCCTTGAGTTCATTCTCTTCGCCCAGCGCTCTGGTGTTGTTTGTCCGGCGACGCAGTAGCTCTATGGCATCGCGCAGTCTCCCTAACGCGGCCTCATATTTCTCTCGTGCGCTTGTATGTGTGCGAGAAGCCTGTTGAAGCGCCTCGAAAGAGGGTGTCTGGGAAGGATGTGCTGCGTGCTTCCCAGAGGGGGCGGATCACAACTGTCCGGAACCCATCCCGGCCATAAAATAACCTGCGGGGACTCATTGTCTGCCGCAAGGATCGGTTCTCGGAATACTTGTTGACGTAGAGCGTTTCTCAACGGGTATCGCCGCTGCGATGGCTATCACGACTGACCCTGAGGGGTGCCGAGTGCGACATTGTTGCGAAGGCTGCTACAAGAGCAGGGGCGGCGCGATAAGCGCCGCCCCTGAGTAGTCCGACTGAAGTGCTATTTCTTGTCGTTGTGTATGGTTATCGAGAACGCCTTCTGAGCGCTGTCCGGGGAACTGCCGAAGCCATGTCCGAATATGGCATGCCCCAACGATGGCCGCGATCAGACCGACACTGACGCCCCATCTCTCTGAATCGGTGTAACGCGAACCGGATTACCCCGCTGCCTGCCGCCCGGATTCCTTTCCGCTTTGCGACGAGCCTGCGAATATGGCAGGCGCGTTGAGGAGATCCAGCGTCCGAAGAGCTCTCTCTCCATACTCCTTGAGGAAGAGAGACTCGGACATACGCCTTTCGGTGGGCACGCGCTGCGCGTCGCACCAGCGCAAGTAGCGGCCATAGAGACCGCCGCCGGCCAATCTGCCGGATGATGGCACCTGAAAGCAATCCGCGAGAAATCCGTCCAAGCATTCCCTCGCGGCTACGCTCTCGGCTTGGTTTGACGACGGGTTCGGTTCCGTGCTGCGCCAGAGCTGCAGAAGGGTCTCTTGCTCATGCTTGAGCGAGAGATCGTCCTGATTCTCGGCGCGGCGAACGCTGTAACTGCGTGCCATTTCGCTGCTCCTTTCTTGAATGCCGCATTCACTGTAACTATGTCTCCAAAAGCAATTCTCATAGCCTCGTCAAACATCGAAGCTGTAACTCCGCTCGTGCCCGGTTGCGGCGAATGCCGAGACGGCCACGGGAACGAGAAACACAGAAGCTGCAGTTTCAGGCAGCCGGTCGTACGGGTTGGGGTACTGAAGCGATTCATATGCCACCCCTAGTGGATTCGTGATTGCTTGCACTACGGTCAAGGATACCATTCACGTCAACCTCGCTTTGTGGCGCTTGACACGTGTTGTATCATGCAAGATGGCAACTCATGCTGCGTGAAGCGTGAATGACCCGTGAACTGTCGTCCAAGAAGATTACACGGCCGTCCGGGAATTACCCGGGAATCGAACGAAAGGGGTGTCTGAAGAAGGTGTGTCAGATGCCTCGCGACGGCGGGCGGCCGTCATCGGATGTGTGCCCCGCATTATGAAATGACATTCCCCGGTTCATTGTCTGCCTTGAAAGACGCCTCCCGGAATACTCAGTTGGAATACGTACGAGTGGAATGCCGTTTGTGGACTTCCGCTGGACAAGCCGCAGACGAAGCACTAATATCAGGTTGGAAACGGGTGGCCAGTAGAATCGAGAGACAGGCAAGGGCGGCGCTGTGTTCCGGGAAAAGTCTGTTTTGCGATTTCAGCGTAAAGGACGGGCGAATGGACAAGTGGCTCTGGCAGGTGCGTGACACACGGCCAAGGATCTACCTCGATGCCGGACGGCTTGCGTGGCTCAAGGGGAAGATTCAGGGCGGGAGCCCGTCCGAGATCAAAGCTCTTGCCGGCACAAGCGCCGAGGGCCGCGCGCTTGTCTACGCGCTTACGGGCGACGAGGCGAGCGGCCGGGAGGCAATTGAGCGCGCAATGAAGATTGCCGATGGAGGAGGGTACTACCAGGCTACGACCCTCGCTATCGTCTACGACTGGTGCAGACCGCTTTTCACCGCCGACGAGGCCGAACGCGCGCTCAGGTGGATGGTCAACACGATCCGCGAGCAGCTCGCGAACACAAGGGTCTGGCGGTCATTTCATAATTTCTGCTATTCACATGGGCTTGCGGTCGGCATGTGCTCGATTGCGCTCGCGCATGAGGACGCGGTGTCCGGGCAGGGGCTCGCGTTCCTCAATGCCAAGTATCGCGACATCATGAAGGTGTTCGAAATACTCTTCCCCGACGGCGAGTGGGCCGAAGGATTTGATTACAATCGAGTCTCGACATACCCGGCGTTTCGGTTCCTCTGGGCGCTCAAGACCTCGTGCGGCGTCGACCTCATGGGGGACTCGGTGCACATGAGGAACACCGCTCTCTACTGCGCGTATGGCACGAAGGCCAACGGCATCGTGTATCCCGGCGAGGACAACGACCACGGCGCGCTGGGGTACCTTGATCGCGAAATGCTTCTCA
>Ga0315282_10005437_pt1 | contig 21711 bp, 20 predicted proteins | sample YL17G07_20_MG_FD_203693 | JGI IMG/M metagenome (GOLD analysis project Ga0315282, IMG submission 203693) | Sediment microbial communities from Yellowstone Lake, YNP, Wyoming, USA - YL17G07_20 | ecosystem: Environmental > Aquatic > Freshwater > Lake > Sediment | place: USA: Wyoming | collected... | reverse complement strand
TCTACTTTAGGGGGACAGAAAAGGGATGTCAAGAGGAGATCAATGGTGAAAAAATGAGGTTTACGAAATTTCAAATTTCAGATTTAAGATCTCAGATTTTAATTCTTTTCAATCTGCAATTTGAAATCCCTGTCTGCCGGTCCCGGTCCCGACCGAGGGCGGGGCAGGCAGGTGCAATCTGAAATCTAAAGGGGAATCCCCTCAGAACTCCAACCTCGAAGGCTATAATAATCCTGGAGCATTCTCTGAAGGTCTTCTCTTCGAAGCGTTTTCCCATCTTTGCCTAAAGGTTCATCAAAAAATCTTTTTGAAAGGGTATCCTCTTTCGGGTTGAGACCCTCGAGGAGATTGAATCTCCGGGTTTCGTTCTGAATCGTGGATGAGATTTTTCTCAAACCCTTCTCATCAAATTTAAGACCGGTGGTCATTTCAACCATCATTGAGAGGTATTTCCAATCCCAGTAGATGTCTCGATAGAATCGGCATAAGATCAGGGAATCGTGGATATTAAAACGATCTTCGAATTCAAGAAAGAGTTTTGCCTTTCCCTCCATCTGATCCATAGGAATCATCCCTGCAAGTTCGGCCTTATAAAAGGTTGCTCTCAGATGGCAAGCTCCACGATCGGAGGTGGCATTGGCAAGGCCCATTCCTTTAAGGACTCTCGGGTCGTATCCCGCCGGGTCAAGTCCTTTTGTATGGATGGCAATGTCCTCCATCTCCCATACTTTGGCAGCATGCCGGATTCCTTCTGCCAAGATGGCCCCGATTCCTTTTTTGGATGAAATATCATAGAGAAGTTGAGCAACCTTATCTACTTCTCCCCAACTGATTTTTTCTTTGATTCGTCCCATCTCTGAAGCTTCCATGGCAAAGGCGCAAAGGCTCCCAGCAGAAATGGTATCCATGCCCAGACGGTCACAGATATCATTGAGATAGGCGATCTCCTCAATCTCATGAATCATGCATAGCCCACCAAAGGCATAGATCGTTTCATATTCCGGGCCTTCAATTTTTAGTCCTTTATGTCTCCCCTCTTTAACCTCGCTTAAATCTCCACAGGCCACAAAACAACGGAGACAGGCAGTCGGTTTCACCTGACACCGTTCGAGCAGGGCTTCTCCGCTGATCTTCTCCCATCCCTCAAACGTTCCGAGATGCCAATATTTTGAGGGGAATGCACCCACTGAATTAGTTATGGCGACCAATTGAGGGGTCCCTAGCCTTCGATAATTCTGAACCCCTGGATTGTCTTTTCCTCGTTCCAAAGTCTCTTTTGCGAACTGCTCAACCAACTCGGGATAGGCAATCTCCTTTTTCTTTTCGCCGTAAAAGGCAATGGCCTTCATCTTTTTGGAACCCATCACTGCGCCGACGCCAGTCCTTCCGAGGGACCGCCAGTAATCATTTTCGATGACTGCATATCGGACCAGATTTTCTCCAGCTGGACCAATGACCAGAGCGCCCGCACCTTTTTGATTAACTTTTTTTAAAACCTCATCTTCTGTGAAATAGGTATCTTTTCCCCAGAGGTCTTTTGCATCATGAAATAGGACCTTTTGATCGGAGATCTCGATCCAGACTGGTTCATCTGAGGCTTCTTCAAAAATAAAGGCATCATAACCCGTCCGACTCATCGGTTCTGCCACTTTTCCTCCTGAATAGGATTCCGAGTAGATTCCAGTCAAGGGAGACTTGGTGAAGACGCCATGCCGGCAGGAACCATAGATTCGTGTATTGGTGATCGGGCCAGTGCAGAAGATGAGTCTATTTTTTGGAGAGAGAGGATCCACGCCAGGAGGATTTTCTTTCATGAGTAAATGAGTGCCGAGTCCCTTTCCCCCCAAATAGGTTTCATAAATCGAATCAGGGAGGGCCTCCTCTTTAAAGGTTTTTGTTTTGAGATTGATCCTAAGAATTTTATTAAAGAAACCTTTCATTTGATTCCCCTTTCTAATGGAAGATTAATAGGCGGATTTGTAAATGGCGACAGCATCTTCGAGGGTGACTTTTCTCGGGTTATTCGCCAATAGTCTTGTTACTTTCATGGCCGCTTCGGCTAACCGGGGAATTGCATCCTCCGGGATTACAACATCTCTGAACCTCCTTGGGACTCGAATGTCATCGGAGAGGCGCTCTATAAATCTTACTGCTATTTCTGCTCCAATTAATTCAAAAATTCCTTCTGCCTTTTCTCCAAAGGCTTTTGCCATCTGAGCAAACTTACTCGGGCATCCCAATATATTATAACGCATCACATAGGGAAGCATCAATGTATTGGTGAGTCCATGGGCAAGATGGAATTTTCCACCCAGGGGATACGCAAAGGCATGGACAGCGCCGACGCCAGCGTTGGCGAAGGCGATTCCTGCAAGGAAACTTCCCTCCATCCTGTTCGAATCCTTTTAGATCGTTGAGATCGTTTAAATCATTAATTTTTTCAATCGATCAAAACATTCCAAACGTTCATAACGGTCTAACCGTATTAAAACTACTTCCCAACAAGCTTTAAAAGTTTTTCGTTTTCGAGAATTTCTCGGGGATGCCCCTCGAAGATAATTTCCCCTCTTTCTACAATGTAGGTCCTCTCGGTGACTTGCGATACGATTCGGACGTTCGATTCCCCTAAGAGGATGGTGACTCCCAATTTTCTGATCTGACTTAATGCCTCCATGAAATGATTCACCACAAGGGGAGCCAGTCCTTCGAAGGCTTCATCCAAAAGTAATAATGATGGATTGAGCGCTAAGGCCCGGGCAACGGAGACCATCTTCTTTTCTCCGCCGCTGAGGTTCAGCCCTTTCCTGTCTAAGAAATCTTTGATCTTTGGGAAAATAGCAAAAATATTTTCGTAACTAAATATCTCCCCCTTTCCACGAACCCAGGTCGAAAGGTTAATATTTTCTTCCACGGTGAGCTCTGTAAATATTCTCGTGTCTTCGGGGGAATACCCGATTCCTGAGAGGACTTTCTTCCGTGGAGAGAAAGAGGTAATGTCTTTTTCTTTGAAAAGGATCTTCCCTGATCTGGAGGGATAGAGACCAATGGTGCTCTTGATAATTGAACTTTTCCCTGCACCATTTCTACCTAACAAACAGACGATTTCCCCTTCGTTCACCCCCAATGAAATATTTCTTAAAATTTGGGTTGAACCGATAAAGACGTCTAAATTTTCAATCTTGAGTAGCATCTCCATTAACTCACGATACCGAATACGGTAGCTTTGACTTCTTTATTTTCCATAACTTCGTCTGGTTTGCCTTCTGCCATGACCCTGCCTTCGTGCATGACAATCACTCTATCCGAATACCCTGAAACAATGTCCATATCATGCTCAATGATGAGCGTCGAGATCCCTTCCTTTTTTATTGCCGAGACAATGGAATCCATCACTTTAAATTTATCCGAAGTGGCTACCCCGCTGGTGGGTTCATCCAGTAAGAGTAATTTCGATTTCAATGCAAAGGCAATGGCGATGTCGAGAATTTTTAAATCCCCTTCTGAAAGGCCTTTTGGAGTCAGGTTCTTTTTATCTGACATATTAAAGTTATCGAGAATCTTGATCGCCTCCTCTGTCACAGAGGAATAGCGATCCGCTGGCAATAGTCCCCTTCGTATCATCCCATATTTTGAGAAAAGGGCAGTTCTGACATTATCCAAGACCGTGCTATTTGAAAAGAGTTGAATCAGTTGGAAGCTTCGGCCCACACCCAATTTGATCCTGACATAAGGGGAAGCATAGGTGATATCTTTGTCTAAAAATAGAATACGCCCACTATCTGGTCTGATATACCCACTGATTAGGTTGACCAAAGTCGTTTTCCCGGCTCCGTTTGTGCCGATGATAGAAACAATCTCCCCCTCTGCGATATCCAAATTAACATTATCCACGGCTTTGACAAATCCAAAATGTTTCTTCAAGTTATCTATCGCTAACATGAAATTTCCTCAATTGTTTTTCTTTTTTATTTTAGGCCATAGGCTTGAAACAGCTCCTGCGACACCATTTGGGAGGAGGAGGACGAGAACAATCAGCGTTGCCCCGATGACGAACATCCAATATTGTGTATTTCCCATGGCATATAACTTTAAGTAGGTAAAAATTATTGCACCGATGATGGGTCCTTCAAAGATTCCGAAACCACCGAGTAAAGTCATGTAGACGATTTCGCCTGAGAAAACCCAATGGGATAAATCTGCTGTGACATGACCATTCACAAAAGTCCAGAGTGCGCCTCCTAATCCAACAAACAAACCGGAGATGATAAAGGAGTAAAGTCGATAGCGACGAACTCGGATGCCAATCAACTCCGCCCGCACCTCGTTATCTCTAATCGCCTGGAGGGCCTTACCAAACGGGGAGCTGACAATTCCTTTCATGAAAAGGAAGCTTACTGAGAACATCCCTAACAAGAAATAGTAATAGGTTCCTGAAAGAAACTCAGGCCTCCTAATTCCCTTGAATGACACACCAAGCAGTGTGGGAAGGGGCACACGGAGTCCGTCGGATCCTCCTGTAAGGTGATAGAGTTTAAATAACAAAGCGAAGAGAAGCATGGAGAGAGAGAGTGTGAGGATGGAAAAAAAGATCTTTGTATGCCTTACACAGACAAAACCGAAGATGATGGAAAGCACCAGTGAAAAGAAGAGAGCCGCTGGAATCAATATCTCGAGGGAATAAGCTTTTGGAAAATACTTGCCAATCATAGCGACGGTATAAGCTCCTGCTGCAAAATAGGCGCCGTGACCAAAAGATAAAAGGCCGGTATATCCTAAGAGAAGATTGAAACCAAGCCCTACAATGGCGAAGGTAATTCCATATTCGAAGAGCATGAGGTCATGTATAGAGAGAAGACGAGGGATAAATAATAAAGCGATGAAGATCAATAGATATATGATCCATCTTGGATTTTTAGACATTGCCTTTAAGCCCAACTTCTATCTCCCAAAAAGACCTTCTGGTTTAACGACCAGAATGATACCAGCAATCAAGAAGAGTAAGGGTAATTCGATTTCAGGAAATATGGCAATACCGAAAGACCTTGTAAAGCCCACGAGGAGAGATCCTACCAAGGCGCCCTTGAGGCTTCCGAGGCCCCCAACGACAACCACAATAAAGCCGAGTATGAGGGGTTCATGGCCAAACCCCAAAAGGGCTGGTGTCGTTGGGACTACTAAAGCCCCAGCCAGTCCAGCCAACCCTGATCCAAGCACAAAAGCAAAGGTGCTGAGTCTATTAATATCCAGCCCTAATCCTGTGGACATTTCTCTATCCAAAGAGATGGCTCTTAGCATAATGCCTACCTTCGTTTTTGACATAAAAAGCCAGATAAACAGTCCTGCCATTAAGGCGACGACCATCACAAATAAAAAATAAATTGGATAGACATGTCCCAAAATATCGACTTTGCCTAAGAGATCAAAAGGGGCAGAGGCATAATAGGCCTGTCCTCCCCATATCATCTTGATAACATCTTCAAGGAACATAAGCGCTCCAAAGGTGAGTAGGAGTTGATACTCAAGGGTACGTTTATACATGAATCTGATTAAGGATTTTTCCATTAAGAACCCGACGATGCCAGCCAGCACCAATCCACTCAAGAGCGATACATAGAGAAAAAATGGTGGGACCTTCATCCCGATGGCAATGATGACCCAGGCAGCTGTAAATGCGCCAATAGCATATAAAGAACCATGAGCCAGGTTGAGGATGCCCATGACTCCCAATATGATATTAAGTCCCAGGGAGATGAGAAATAAAAGGGCTGCAAAATAGAGACCATTAAGTGTATAAACCACCCACATAATTAATCACACCCCAATAAATCAAATTCCAAGCACCAAATTCCAAATAAATTCCAATTACCCAATTTCCAAATAAGCAAAACGCCCCTCACCTCGGTTGCGAGTCGAAGCGACCTTCCCCTCTCCCCTGAGGGGAGAGGGATGAGATGAGGGGATTAGAATTTACCTTTATTTCCAGCTGTTAATCCAATCCACTGTCTTTATGCCGACAGGTGGGTTGACCTGAGCGGCCGGAAATACTTCCATCTTGTCAAGGATTGGGAAAGGATATTTGGGCGTAAGTTTTGTGATCCCAACCAAACAGTCCTCAATACCGTTATGATCTTCTCTGATCGTCAGCATCCCCGAAGGAGTTGGGAAGGTTATGCCTGTCAAGGCATTCGAAATTTCTTCAATGGTTGGCCACCCACCTACTGCTTTGGCTGCCTTTTCCACAGCATATTTATAGGCGTAAATAGCCTGATAGGCATGGTAGCAGGGATAGGTCGGATATTTCCCATATCTCTTGTGATACTCTCCCACAAACCATTTCTGCAGGTCTGCAGAGGCTTTATCTTTTGGTGAAAATAGAAAATAGTGAGTTCCAGCGCAGCAGATAATCTGCCCTTCTGGATAATCCTTTCCTCCTTCTTGTGGATAGGGCTCACCGCGTGAATAGGCCATTCTTATCTTCTTAAAATAGCCCATTCCTAATGCCTGTTTCGTGAAAGTGACCGCATCTCCTCCCCAGAAGGATGAATGGACGATTTCCGGCTCCGCCCCCATCAATGCACTGATATGAGCTGTATAATCAGTGTTGCCAAGGGGGGGCCATAAAGTCTTTTCTATTTTCACCTGTGGCATCAATTTCTTCATGGCTGTTTCAAAGATGAGCCAACTGTCTCTTCCCCAGGCATAATCTGGGTTGATCCCAGCAATCTTTTTAATATTGGGATAATATTTTTTGACATACAGAGCCAAGCCAATATTATCGATGCCGAGGTGGGCTTTGCTTCTGAACCCGAGTTTGAACTTCGGAACTTGGTAAGGTGATTTAGCCCCTTCCATCAACTCATGCGTTCCGCAGTCATAAGCGATGATCAAACCACCCAATTCATCGGAGAGTGGAAGGACGGCTAGACAGGAGGCTGATGAGATGTAGCCCAATACTACATCGACTTTGTCCTCAAGAATCAATTTCCGACAGAGTTTGACCTGGGCATCCACGCCCCCTGCTTCATCTTTGCTTTGTAAGTCTATCTTCCGACCCAGGATTCCCCCTTCCTTATTAATCACATCTGCACACATTTTGTATGTGTTATCACCGGGGATGCCAAAAGGTGCCGCGGCTGCACCGCTAAGAAAACTGACCGCCGCAATTTTAATAGGCTCTTTCGGAATAGGTCTCTTGGCCTGGCCGATGGCCTTTGACGCTGTACCGAGAGTTCCGGCGGTCATGGCTGTGGCTCCCATATATTTTAAAAACTTTCTTCTCGAAATATCGTTTGACATTCTTCCTACCTCCTTCCTTTCTGATGGGAAATTCCATCAATGTAAAGTTAGAATTTTATTCATCTCACCTCCTTTTGATTGGGGATATTTTACGTTTTAGGTTGTGACATTTTTATCAAATAGAACAGGTTGATGTCAATATAATTGTTGGTAAGGAAATTGATCCAACCCTTGAATCTCGACTCGAAAATATTTTTATGATATACGAATAAATCGAATAACACCGAATATAACAAATAACGACTATTCGGGTTATTCGTTATCATTCGAAAAATTCGTTTCACCTTAAGGGGGTATCTGTATGCCTGAGAAAATGAAAGCTGCCCGATTTTATAAGGTTGGAAAGCCCTTAAAGATTGATTTAATCCCTGTCCCCGAGGTGGGGCCAGGAGATGTCTTGGTCGATATAAAGACCTGTGGCATCTGCGGTTCGGATATTCACATTGTATATGAGGGAGTGACTCCGACGGCTTACACACCCATCGCACTGGGCCACGAACCTTCTGGAGTAATCGCTGCTTTAGGGCAGGAAGTCGAAGGTTGGAAAGTTGGGGAGAGAGTCACTATCAACCCTTTTCTGACCTGCGGGAAATGTATTAATTGCCTTTCAGGGAACTCACAAATTTGTTTATCGCGGTGTGTCATCGGCATTCATACTGAAGGAGGACTTGCAGAATTCTTGAAGATTCCAGCAGAAAACCTTGTCCATTTGCCCGAAAACATCCCTTTTGATCAGGGGGGGATCGCTGTCGATGCCGTAGCCACTCCCTTTCATGCCATTACAAACAGAGGGGCCCTTAAGGTAGGTGAGAAAGTCGCTATTTTTGGTTGCGGTGGTTTGGGTATCCATGGAGTTCAAATTTCAAAAGTTTGCGGTGCATCGCTGGTCATCGCTGTGGATACCATTGATTCGGCCCTTGAAAGGGCGAAGAAAGTGGGCGCTGACGAGGTGATCAATCCTCGAAATGGATCACCGATTCAGAAGATCAAAAAGATGACTGGAGGAATGGGCGTTGATTTGGCACTGGAGTTTATCGGACTCAGGGAGACGATCGAACAGGCTATCAAATGTATTAGGACAGGAGGGAGAATGGTGGTCGTTGGCCTTGGACCTGAAAATATTTCTCTTCTTCCACCAACGACTTTTGTCCGGACAGAATTATCATTACTCGGTTCTTATGGTTCGACGACAATAGAGATTCAAAACGTGGTGGACCTTGTTGCCAACGGTAAATTGAATCTTTCAGATTCCATCACTGAAAGATTTCCACTGGAAGAAGTGAATAAGGGGCTGGATCATCTTTATAAAAAAATTGGCAACCCCATCCGCATCGTTATTAGCCTGGGCTAGTAAAAGATTTATCTGCCTAAACGGAATACAACGAGCTCTGCCTGTGGAGGCTCAATCCTCCTTGCCAGAATTTGCTCACTCGTTCTTTCCCTCTCTGTACCAAACCGACATATTATCTTATTTCTGTTGAAGTCTAGAAAAAATTAATGGTATTGCCTGAGCAAAAAATAGACAGTTTGTCACATCAGCGACCTTTTTTGTTACTTTTCTGATTTAGAGTCGAAAAAGCCCTTCATCTCCCCTAAGAAAAAAATTCGTAAATTCCAATAGATACATCTCCTATAAAATTTTTTATGTATGGCACACAACATGCAAAACGAAGGGGAAGATTTACTCTGCTTATACAGTTTACAGATCTGGCAAGCAAGGGCCACTATGTCTTTGAATAACGCCTCGCAAAAAGGATTTAAGAGTTGATGGACAAGGGCGACATTTACCTTGAGAAAAGACCACTTAGTGAAACTGATATTATTATCCTTCTGGGAAAGAAAGAAAATAAAGGGGGGAATCTACAAGGCTTTAAAGTCGTACCTGGAGGGGGAAGGCTCAAAAAAAAGACGAATGGGTGACCCTCTCATATTAAATCTCATCCTGATTATTAAAATATATTTAATAACTTTTTAAAATAATTATTAATTTAATGATTCATAAAAGAAAGTTATTAACTGTCTTAGTGCTCCTCCTCTTCCTGGTCTGGTTGCCGTCATCATGGGGCGAGTTAAGGGATAGGAATCAACGCCATCATACAGTCCGGGTTCCGATTCTTCTTTACCATCGTTTCGGGCCTGTAGCCAGTGACAGCATGACAGTGACAACAAATACTTTCGAGGCTCATTTAAAATATCTCATGACCAACGGATACAAGGTGATACCCGCCAGAGAGCTTATAGACTATTATCTCGGAAAAAGACTACCTCCTCATCCTCAGTCCGTCGTGATCACGGTTGATGATGGTCACAAATCCGTCCACACAGACATGTTCCCTCTCATTAAAAAATATCACATTCCAGTCACCCTGTTTATCTACCCTTCTGCCGTATCGAACGCATCCTACGCCATGACATGGAGCCAACTCAAAGAGATGAGAGAGACAGGGCTTTTTGACTTCCAATCTCACACCTATTGGCATCCCAATTTCAAGATAGATAAGAAGAGATTAAAACCGACCGAATATGCAAGTTTTGTAGAAATGCAATTTAAAAAATCAAGGGAGAAACTTGAGAAGGAGTTGGATGTCAGAGTGAATATGCTGGCGTGGCCCTTTGGTATCTATGATGATGAACTCATCCAGAAGGCCATGGAAACAGGATATGTGGCCACATTTACCATGGAGCGCCATCCTGCAAGTCATCTTGACAACGTCATGGCTCTTCCGCGTTATCTCATGATAAACGGAGAGAGAAACGGTCCATTGGAGACAATATTGTCGAAATCACCCAGGGGGTAGAAAGATGCTCATGAGTAAAAGAGGCAACTTATGGATGGTGTGGTTTGTGATTCTTTTCTTGTCGATTCCAGCGTGTGCTATGGCCTATACCACCGGAAGAGTAGTTGATTTTTTCACAGGGAAACCAGTAAATGGAGCTTTTGTCACTTTGAACAATAATCTGGTCCTGACAGATGGTAAAGGAAGTTTCGTGGTGAACAGTGGGTTGAATAAATTGGCAGTGAGAGCCCCTGGATACGGAAGAAGCGAGCAGGTCATCATTCCATTAGGAAGCAAGCCCCAAGGAGTAAAGCTTATCCCTCTCACACCGAAAGCCCTATACCTCTCTTTTTATGGAATAGGGGATAGAGGCATCCGAGAATCTGCAATCAAGCTCATACAGGAGACCGAACTCAATACCCTTGTCATCGATGTGAAGGGTGACAGAGGCATGATTCCTTATAAAAGCTCAATCCCCCTTGCCTCTGAAATTGGAGCTCAGCGAATCATTACAGTAAGGGAGATGAGCGATCTGATGAGAACCCTGAAGGGAAAAGGAATCTATACCATTGCACGGATCGTTGTGTTTAAAGACAATCTCCTCGCCCTGGCACGCCCTGATTGGGCAGTGAAGACACAAAGTGGAGAGATATGGCGCGACAGGGAGAACCTAGCCTGGGTGGATCCAACGAATAAGGAAGGATGGAACTATAATATTAATATTGCCATAGAAGCGGCTCAATATGGATTCGATGAGATCCAGTTCGACTATGTGCGGTTTCCCGATGCTTCGGCCCCCCGGTTTTCAATGCCTAATACAGAGGAGAATAGGGTAAAGGTCATCTCCGGATTTCTTATGGAAGCGAGAAGAAGGCTGGTCCCTTACAATGTCTTCCTCTCTGCCGATATCTTTGGCTATGTCTGCTGGAATCTTAATGACACCAATATCGGGCAAAGGCTTGAAGACCTTGCGCCCCATGTTGATTATATCTGTCCCATGCTTTACCCCTCCGGATTTCAGTATGGAATCCCCGGTTACAGAATTCCTGTTGCAAACCCCTATGAAATCGTCTATCTTTCCCTCAAACGAGCCCAGGAAAGGACCGGTCTCCCATCTCAGCGTTTCAGACCTTGGCTTCAGGCATTCAGAGATTATGCCTTCGACAGAAGATACTTCAAAGATAAAGAAATCACAGACGAGCTCAAAGCCGCTGTGGGATTCGGTTCCCATGGCTGGATGCTCTGGAATCCAAGGAACAATTATACCTCTGAGGGCCTGAGAAGAGAAAAGCCTTTGGGCTGAGATCCGTTCATTTTATCTTTGACTAAAAATAGAACATAGACTTTGAAGGAGCTAAAGATTGTGAAGTTGTGGAGGAATCTCTTCCCACTGATCCTGTCTTTTATGATGGTCGGCTCTGCCTCCTCTCAGGTGCTTCGCGAAGAGAAATTGACGCCCATTACAGAGACGGCGAAGAAGGCGATTCGCTCCGGCAAGATCCCAGGAGCCGTCATTCTGATCGGGAGCCAGGGGAAGGTTGTCTACCGAAGGTCTTTTGGATTCCGAGCGCTAAAACCGAAGAAGGAGCCCATGGCGACAGACACTATCTTCGATGTTGCCTCTCTGACTAAGGTGATTGCAACGTCCACCGCGGTGATGCAATTGGTGGAAAATGGAAAATTGAATCTCGAAGACCCGGTTGTCAAATACTGGCCGGAGTTTAAAACAAATGGGAAGGACCGGATCACGGTGCGCGATCTCCTCACACATTATTCTGGCTTCCGACCGGCTCTAGACTCGAAGCCGAAGTGGTCAGGGTACGACACAGCCCTCAGGATGATTGAAGAGGAGAAACCCGTTTTTCCTCCTGGTACGAATTTTATCTATAGCGACATCAATTTTATCATTCTGGGTGAGCTTGTCTCACGCATCTCTGGTGAGCCTCTTGATGTTTATTGCACCGAGCATTTTTTCAAGCCACTGGGGATGAAAGACACAGGCTTCAAGCCTTCCCCTGTTCTCCGGCCTCGCATTGCGCCCACTCAGCACCAGCACGGAACCACTGGGAAGATGCTCTGGGGTGAAGTCCACGACCCCTTGGCTTACAACATGGGTGGCGTAGCCGGTCATGCGGGTCTTTTCTCCACTGCCGATGACCTTGCGATCTTTGCCCAGATGGTCCTCGATGGAGGAAGCCGAATGGATGTTCAGATTCTCAGCCCCCTCACCATTGAGAAGATGATCAAACCCCAATCCCCACCTGACAAAGTACCTTTAAGGGGACTCGGCTGGAATATTGAATCGTCTCTTGTTTCCATAGGCTCCTTTGGGCACAAAGGCTTTACCGGAACCGGAATCTGGATCGATCCACTTTCCAATACTTATGTCATTATCCTGACCAACAGGGTCCATCCGAAAGGCAAAGGGAATTCGGAACCACTGCGTGCTAAAGTTCTATCGCTTGTCAGTGAGGCGATTGGAGCTTCTGGTCATCCCCTGATGAGCAACTATTATGAACAAGGGAGCCGCCAAAGCAGAAAAGTCCAAATAGGAATTGATGTTCTGGTTGCGGATAAGTTTGGCCCCCTGGCTGGACTGCGTGTGGGACTCCTCACCAACCATTCGGGCATTGATTCAACAGGAAGGCGCACGGTAGACCTTCTCCATAAAGCGCCAGGTTTAAAACTAGTGGCAATTTTCAGTCCGGAGCACGGGTTCACTGGCAAGGCAGAGGGGAAGGTTTCCTCGACCAAAGAGCCTTTGACAGGTCTTCCCATATACAGTCTTTACGGAGAGGTTACGCGCCCGAAACAAAAGATGCTTGTTGGCTTGGATGCGCTCATCTTCGACATTCAAGATGCAGGGGCTCGCTTCTACACTTATATCACCACGATGGGTTATGCGATGGAGGCGTGTGCCAAGAAAGGAATTCCTTTTTACATTCTCGACAGGCCAAATCCAATTACTGCTTCACTGGTCCAGGGACCTATCCTGGACAGAGACTTGAAATCATTTGCTGGATATTTTTCTCTACCGGTGCGGCACGGTATGACGGTTGGCGAGTTGGCTACAATGTTTAATGTTGAGATGAAGATCGGCGTAAAATTGCACGTGATCAAAATGCGCGGCTACAACCGCACTGACTGGTATGACGAGACCGGCTTGCTGTGGGTGAATCCATCGCCAAATCTGCGCACTTTGACAGAAGCGATCTTTTATCCGGGGGTGGGTATGGTCGAAGGTGCAAACGTGAGCGTGGGCCGGGGAACGGCTACACCCTTTGAGCTTCTTGGCGCTCCATGGATCAATGGAGAGGAATTCGCGTTCTATCTAAACAACCGTAAAATTCAGGGTGTCCAATTCATGCCCGTAGAATTCACACCGAACAGTAGCCAGTTTAAGAATCAATTGTGTCATGGCGTTCAGATGGTCCTTCTCGATCGACAGATCCTGGACTCTCCTGCACTTGGGGTAGAAATCGCCAGCGCCCTCCACCACCTTTATCCCAGGGAGTTTCAGCTTGATAAAACAATGGGACTGATCGGATCCCGTGAGGTTCTGCAGGCCATTAAGGATGGTCAGGACCCGGCCTCCATTGTGCAGAACTGGCAAGGTCCTCTGGAAAAGTTCTACAAACTCCGGTCTAAATATTTGCTTTATTAACCAATCGTTCCAAAGGTCTTATAATATAGGCTTTTGAATGTAATCATTACATGTGGTGAATGAGCAACATTCCTAAATTCCCCCTCGCGAGAAGGAAGATGATTTCAAAGAAATATTCTGTTTGTTCAATTCGGTAAAAGCATTCAGAGTTGAAAGAATGCTTTTTATATTCACCAAGTAAGCCCTGCATTGGATGCCATAGCCCCGATGGTATTTCCCGAAATCTTTTTCAAAAAATTTATAGACATGGCAGGTCAAAAAAATGTTGACCGATGGATCCAGGAGTTGCTGGGGCGTGTATCCGTAGTCTTTGCCCCAGTGTTCCCAATTGATCTGCCCTAGACCATAATCGCCGGTTTGTTGATTGATGCTTTGCTCCTTGAAACCGCTTTCGGCCATGATGAGCGTGATGATCTCCAGCGGATTCACCCCATATTTTTGGGAAGCCTGACAGATCAATCCGGCATACCTCAAAACTTTGCCTTCGGAAAGCTGATCATCGGTGATCAATCGGATCATATTGGCTAGATTCAAAACTTCATGGGCGTTGGAGTGATGGCTGGATTTTGTGAAGGAGAGAAATTCCCTCGCTTGATCTGGAAAGTAAATTCGCAGGCTCCTTTGAACAAAGGGGGAAATATATTCTAGTAGAAAGAAAGCAGCGATGATAATGATGAAAACTAATTTGGCTGTTTCCAAAATGGTATGGAGCATTATCCTTTTTTTCAATTTCGAGTAACAGTCACTGTTAGCACTGCATGGAATCAACATGATGTTGAAAAGTTTCATATCCTTTCCTCCTCTTGCAAAATTTCTACACCGATCAAAAGATAGGGCTAGACAGAATAGTTTAAAAAATTTTAAGGGCATTCCAACCCAAAGAAAAAGCATTTTATGATTAAATGCTTAGTTGACGGGATAAGCTGAAGTATCACATAAAATTTCGAATATGTCATGTTAAAACCAATGTCAGTTTCTTCAGGCCTTCATTTTTTGATATGGAAGGCGATGGGTTCGATTTGCCCAACAAAACTACTTTGATGAATGTGGATACGGGGATTGGGTGTTCCATCGGGGATAAGTTAATAGGTGTCTAGGAACTTTTAACGGTATGAGCGATTTCAGCTCCAACTCCATTAAGACTACAATTCTATGATCTGTCTTTATGCCTTAGCCACATTAGGATCAAGATTCGGTGAAATCGCCAGTCAAGAGTTAATATAACGAGACCTATTAATTCAAACCGTATCTATTACAATCATTCAATCCCGACAATTTTTTTGGCCCAGCGCTTCTTCTGTTCAAGATTACCTAAACGGCCATACATCACCTTCTGGGTCTGAGGCGATCCTGCGCCATGCATGGACTCGACCAGAGCTGTCCCTCCGCTCATATTTTCGATGAGCCTGAGGATCTTGATCCGGTCTTCAACAGGAATGCCTTTGGCGCCTGCCAAATATTTCTTCACGTAATGGCCCACCTTACTGCTTTCCAGATCGCCCTGGAAAGGCATAGTGGCAACAATCCCTCCTGCAATATCATGGGCAAGACGCGAGATTTCATAGATATGGCGTGTGACATTATGCTTCGTCGTATTCGCCAGGAGCGGATCCGGATAACAAGCTCCTGAAGGAGTTTTGTATCCCATGGCAGAACAGGCCACGGACCCTGCATAGATCGTCTCGGCGAGGTGAATCATCTCTGCCAGTTTTTCTTTAATGTGAGAAGCATTGGCTGTCCCTTGATACTCGGCGGCCAATGCCGTTGCACCTACCAGAACATCGGAGACTCCACCCTTGCAACCTCCATAGTTCTGTCGATGTAGAGTGGCAAACCGTTCTACCAGTATTCCGGCCATGTCATATTCTCCACAGAGGAAGACTCTTTCCCAGGGGACAAAGACATTATCGAATATAATGAGGGCCTCTCCTCCGACAAGCCCAAAAGGATTGCCGACATCAATCCCTCCCTCAAATTTTCTTTCTTCATTGGTCTGGCGACCGAAGATGAGCACCACTCCTGGTGCATTCAGGGGAATGGCGCAGGCCAGAGCATAATCTCGATCCTCTTCTCTCATTGCCTGAGTAGGCATGATGAGAATTTCGTGGGAATTGACCCCCCCTGTCATATGGGCCTTCGCCCCTCGAATGATGATCCCATCGGATCGCCTTTCGGCAACGTGGGTGAAGAGGTCAGGGTCTGCCTGCTTTCCAGGGGAAAGAGACCTGTCTCCCTTGGGATCGGTCATGCCACCTACCACCATGACATTGCTATCCTGGACATAAATCAGATATTTCTTGAGCCGTTCGAAGTAGTCGGTCTTATATTTTTGATCAACATCATAAGTGGTCATGTAAGTGGCATTCAAGGCATCGAATCCCACGCATCGTTGAAAGCATGAGCCTGTCTCATGTCCAATGAGACGGAGCATTTGGACCTTTTTGATCAAATCATCCACGCTCTGGTGAATGTGAGTGAATCGGTTGATCTTCCTGCCGGTAAGATGGGAAGTGGCTGTCATCAAGTCCTCATATTCGGGACGAAGGGCGAGTTCATAGGTGAGGGCGGCAGCGTTGATGTGGGGACGAATCCCCAGATGCTCGGTAATATCCTCCACAAGTTTTCCATTGTAATAGACGGCATGATGAAGATCTTTCAGACTCTGGATGTAATCCTCTTTGGTCACGATTCGTTTCATTTTCTTCTCCTTTTTGTTCATTCCGTCATTCCCGTGAAAACGGGAATCCAGTGTCTGGATTCCCCGTATCAAGTACGGGGCAGGCCTGCTGGAGTTTAGCCCGTTCCACAAACGGGGCAGGAATGACTAAAAATGGCATGCACGCTCGGCGTTATAAGACCTTTGAGCTTTCAACTTTGAGCATTCCTCAATGCCCTCCGGAGAAATTTCCCGGTAGCGGTCTTGGGCACCTCTTTGACAAACTCAACCTGCCTTGGATATTTGTAAGCAGCCATTCGTTCCTTGCAGTGGGCCACGATCTCTTCCTCCTTCACCTTTCCTTCGAATCCCTCCTTCAAAGCCACAAAAGCCTTGACGGTTTCTCCTCGGTATGGATCTGGAACTCCGACCACTGCGACTTCACGAACAGAAGGATGAAGATAAATAACATCTTCCACTTCTCTTGGCCAGACTTTGAATCCGGAGGCAATGATCATGTCCTTTTTTCTGTCTAAGAGATAAATCCATCCCTTACTATCCATTGTGCCTACATCTCCGGTAAAAAGCCAGCCCTGACGGATAGCATGGGCAGTTTCGTCCGGTTTGTTCCAATATCCGGGGACGATCCCCGGTCCCTTGATAGCCAACTCACCCACCTCTCCGGGAGGGAGCTCTTTTTCAGGATCACTGAGGTCCATAATCTTAGCTTCATGGCTCGGAATGGGGACTCCGATGGCAATGGCTCCGGTCGAGGGATCTACAGGTGCCCTCGATCCAAGAGGGACCAGAGTCGCAGGTGAAGTGCTTTCGGTGAGACCATAAACATTGTGGATGTAAGTACCTGTGAGTTTTTCGAATCGCTCGACAACAGCAGGAATAACAGGAGCTCCACCACTGTAAACTTTTCGAAAGGAGGAGAAATCATACTTTCCAATATCAGGATCATTCATCAAGGCAATAAAGACCGTAATGGCCGCGATCGTGCAGGTGGCCTTCCATCTCTCGATCATCTGAAATGTTGTTTTGGGATCGAAACGGTAAAATAGAATGAGGGGAGTTCCGGAGGCAATACATGTTCCAATATGGCCGACCATGCCGGTGACATGGAAGAAGGGAGCTGCCCCAAGCATAATATCTGAGGGTGTCAACTTCCAACAATGACGATAGACCTCGGAGTTAAAAACAACGTTCCCATGGGTATTCATGGCTCCTTTTGGAGGACCAGTGGTGCCGGACGTATAGGTGAGGTAGGCGACATCCTCTCGAGAAAACTTGACCCCTGAAGGATGTTTCCCTTGATACTTCTCTACGAGCTTCGTGAAGTCTAAGGTTTCCAGCCCCTTAACTTTTTCAACCCCTTTGAGGATCGAGGGGAGTGGACTTTTTGAATCGAGAAAATCGAGTTCTGAGGTAGTGATCACATGCTCAACTCCTGTTTCTTTGGCCACCTTTCGAATCATCTCTCCGTAGAGAGATTCCATGCAGACAAGAACCTTGACAGAGGCATCCCGAAAATAATAGGAGAGCTCCTTCTCCCTGTACATGGGATTCAAGGGGACAATTATTCCACCACTCTTCCAGATGCCAAACTGGCCGATGATGAATTGCGGAATATTTTGAAGGTAAAGAGATACGCGATCTCCTTTCTTCACACCGAGGTCTTTTAAGGCACAGGCAAAGGCATCGCTCATCTCATCCAGTTCTTTGTAAGAGATCACTTTATCGAAATAGTAAAGAGCGGGCTTATTGCCATGCAACCGGACTGTTTTTCCGAGGTGCTCTAAAGAATTTGTAGCTTCCGGAGTCAAATCAGGTGAGTAATCTTTGGGGTATAGAGAAAGCCATCGTCTGGATTGATTCGGTGAACTCATCAAAAATCTCCTTTTTGATCAAGTGATTTTAACCAGTTTATTAAGGTATCAAAATCATTTTCTCCTGTGACTAAACAATGGGGAATTTTTGCTGTATTCAGATCCTTGCCTGCACAGGCTCTGTGACATCCACTCATGAGAACCAATACCTCTATGTCCGGTTCGTCATGGCGGAGGAAAAGAAATCGATCGTTGAATCGGAACTGAACCCGCTGAACCATCTCGACCCTTTCATAACCGGGGTTGCATCCCCCGCAGTATTTGATTCCGATCTTTTTTTTCGTTTTCAATTTATGTAGCGCCCTCATTTATTGGGGGCGAATCAAAAACCCGTTCCTACACCTTACGCTATTCGCCATGCTCCATGCAGCATCACCACACTGTCCAGCCCCCATCCACATAAATCACCTGGCCGGTGACGAAATCTGAAGCTGGCGCCGCCAAAAAGATGACCGTCCCTTCCAGTTCGGGGAGATAACCCCATCGGCCCATTGGTGTGCGTTCATTGATAAAGTTGAATCTCGCAGGGTCATTCCGAATCTGCTTGACCATATCGGTTTCGAAATAAGTCGGGCCAATGGCATTTACTCGCACACCCAGTTTAGCCCATTCAAGAGCCATGACCTTGGTCATCTGTTCAACGCCACCCTTGGAGGAGGCATAAGCTAATTGAGTGGCGAGGCCCACTTTTCCAAAAATGGAACTCATATTAATTACCTTGCCATATCCTCGTTCGATCATCTGAGGAACGACAGCCTGAGCCACCAGAAAATATCCTTTCAGATTGGTGTTGATAATCAAATCCCATTTGTCCTCAGGATATTCAAGGACTGGAACCCGATAGTTTGTACCGGCGTTATTAACGAGTATATCGATGCGATTGAAGTGGTTCAGTATCTGTTCGACCCCTTTTTTAACTTTATCCTTGGATAGGACATCGAGCTCGAATCCTGCGGACTTTCTACCCATCGCTTGGATTTCGACCGAAACCCGTTTGAGGTCAGCCTGATTTCGGCCGCAGACTGCTACATCCGCACCAGCCTTGGCCAAGGCTTTGGCTGAAGTTTCGCCCAACCCCTTCGTGCTTCCAGTCACCATTGCAACCTTACCAGTTAAATCGAAAAGCTCCATATTAACCCCCTTTTGTAATTCCCCATGACGATTGTCTCCCACAAACTACGAAAATGGTTTTTGGGTTAAGGTTACGAAGCCAGTTTCGTATAGAGTCCAAGGGTTACGGTTAAAAGATTTTAAAACGAACAACATAACCCTTTAACGAAACGGGCATCTTTACCTTGACCTTTTGACAATTGTCTATGTCCATTTCCCTTGAAGAGGAGTATTACAAAACTTGCATTTTCCATTCACCAAATTCATTTCAATGACGTCCATATGCATTCTATGGATCACGTTCCTGTTACAGGATGGACAATAAGTTGAATTGTAAATATGGCCTGGAACATTTCCAATATAAACATATCTCAAACCATTTTTCTTTGCAATCTCGTAGGCAGATTCTAAAGTGGAGACTGGGGTAGGGGAGAGATGGGTCAATTTATAATCTGGATGGAATCTGGTGAAGTGAAGAGGGGTATCAACCTCCAAATTCTCTTTGATCCATCGACACATCTCATCAATCATTTTGGGATCATCATTTAAAGTCGGAATCACCAGATTAACAATCTCCAACCAGACGTTTCCCTTTTTGACTGTCTGTAGCGATTCGAGGACTGGTTTCAGAGAGGCCGAGCAGGTTTCCTTATAAAATTCTTCGCTGAATCCTTTAAGGTCGATCTTCACGGCATCAAGGACCGTTAAAAGTTTCAGAAGGGGTTCTCGATTGATATACCCATTGGATACGATTGAAGTCTTCATTCCAGCCTGTTTTGCAACGATAGAGATGTCGTAGAGATATTCATAGTAGACAGTGGGCTCTGTATAGGTGAAGGAGATGGAGAATAGGTTTTGATTTTTTGCCTGCTGGACAATCTCTAAAGGGGAGTAAGAATAGTAGTTCAACTCTTCAAAGGTTTTCTGGGATAAATGCCAGTTTTGACAGTGTTTGCATCTCAGATTGCAACTCGCACAGGTGACGCAGAGCCTGAAATGGCCGGGGAATAAGTGATAGAGAGGTGCCTTTTCGATGGGGCCGATATCAACAACGGCAGGCTTACCATAGACCAGAGTAAATAATGTCCCTCCCTTGTTTTCCCTGTTCCTACAAAATCCTCTTTTCCCATCGCTGATGACACATTCTCTCGGACAGAGGAGGCATTGGACAGTTTCCCCCCTCTCTTTCTTATAGAAAAATGCTTCTATGGGAGATGAAGTCGAGTCTATCATCAAGCACATCCCGAAATTGATTTCTACGAATTAATTATACGCAACATTAACATTAAATTTCAACTGCAACTGACTGAAATGACATAAATAAATAGTAATTTTGCCGCTCCTGAATCTATGAAATTTCGATTGACAAAATACAACCCCAGGCATAGAATTCCGACAAAATACAAATTGCAGTTTAGTTATCGTTGGGCCGCGAGCGTTTATACTCAAGGAGGCTATCCAAAATGATTGCTCGGATGTGGCGAGGTTCTGCAATACGTGAAAGGGCGGACGATTACATCAAGCACCTTCAGCAGTCTGTTGTTCCTGAGCTCCGCCAGATAGACGGGTTTCGGGGAATCTATTTGTTGCGACGGAACTCGTCTGACGACGTCGAGTTTGTGGTTCTGACACTCTGGGAGTCGATGGAGGCTATCCGCAAGTTTGCCGGTGAGAATCCTGAGGTTGCTGTGGTCGCTCCAGCAGCACGAGTGCTATTTCGAGAATATGATGCGAAGGTTAAGCACTTCGAAATCGTGCTGAACCTGGAGGTGTTGGGGTCAGGTCTTGAATCTTAACATAAGAAGAAGATTGCGTAATCGATTGATTCCCACCGGATGGCTAATCGCCGCCGCTGATTTCTGTTGTTGGACCTCGGATGGACTTGACAGGATGCAGGCCTTAGGCTATACTTTGTATAACTTATGGAGGTATGAATATGGTTACTAAAGTTCAGAAATGGGGTAACAGTCAGGGGCTCCGCCTCGCTAGGCAGGTTCTTGAGGAAGCTCGCATTTCGGTTGGTGATCCCGTCGATGTGTCCACGCGAGACGGCGTGATTGTCATCGCTCCCGTGAGACGCGTACGAGGCAAACAGAGCCTGCAAGAGCTGGTGTCCCGTATTCCAAAGAATTACAAGACCAGGGAAGTTGACTGGGGAAAACCTGTTGGCAGAGAGGACTGGTAAATGGCAACGTATATTCCCCAAAAAGGCGACTTCGTTGCAGTCACTTTCGACCCGCAGTCCGGCCATGAGCAGAGGGGCCGCCGGCCTGCCCTGGTTGTGAGCAACACCCTGTTTAACAAACATACAGGTCT
>Ga0315282_10005436_pt1 | contig 21713 bp, 21 predicted proteins | sample YL17G07_20_MG_FD_203693 | JGI IMG/M metagenome (GOLD analysis project Ga0315282, IMG submission 203693) | Sediment microbial communities from Yellowstone Lake, YNP, Wyoming, USA - YL17G07_20 | ecosystem: Environmental > Aquatic > Freshwater > Lake > Sediment | place: USA: Wyoming | collected... | reverse complement strand
GACCATCAGCAGCGGGTACCTTGCGTGGCTGACCGCTGAGCTGTCAACTGTCACAGGATCAGGCCCGAGGAACCAAGCGGGAGGAGCGTCGGGGCCGCGTCGGAAGAGCCGCAGACAGGAGCGGTCCAGCCTACCAAAGGCAAGGGGAAACGCGGATGAAACGGCTCTTCTCCCACGGGCCGGCGCATCACCCGTCTGGCGCCCATCGTGTACAGCACGCCCAGGCTGGCCGCGAATCTTCGCACCCACGCCAGCCTCACCTCGTTCGGCCGTCGAGGTGTCTTTTCAGAGTTTCCAGCCGGTCAGCCAACCGACATTCCGATCGCCTGACGAACCAGACCGTCAACCCGACGCAGACGATGCCGACCGCAAGCGCCACAGCGACCGCGCCAAAGAACCAGTCCAGCACGACGGACGCCAGCCGCTCGGGTGGTGCCGGCAGCAGCACGCACACGAACACGACGAACGCCATCAGGCCAATCCAGGCCACGGCCAGGATCGCCGTATCGGTTCGTGTCCACGTCATGACGTTCGCTGCTCGGCCCGACGGATTGCGTAGACCTGCCCGAAGCCCCGTCCAAGTATCAACGCCAGGACCAGCGCGCCGACTCCCACCACGGCGACGTCAGATGCCCTCCACATGGCGAACGTTGCGACGTGATACACCAGCAGGTAGCCGATGCCGAGGTTGAAGGCGCCCCACAGCACGTTGACGAGCGGCGACGAGTCGCCTTTTCCAGGAGGTGAGGCGAATGGACTCGGGAACGGCCTGCCGGAAATGCCGTTGACGATGTGCGGCACGGCGTTCGCCAGGAAGGCGCCTCCGAGGAAATGCGCAACATAGACAAACCAAGGCATGACGTCTCCTTTCGACACGCGATGGCAGGCTTGCAGATTGTCGCGCCGTCTTCGGCTGAGGTCAAAGGCGGGAGGCGCCAATGGTTTTGGGGTCTTCTCCGAAAAGTGTGGTGACGGTGTACGCCACTGAAAAGAGGACGCATCGGGATTTCGGCTGTCCTCCGCGCGTGTCTGAAGCGTGAACGGCCTTCCTCGGCCGGCGCGCAGACATGCCGCTGTTTGGGTTCTCCTGCTTCGCCTCAGCTTCTGGGGTCGACGAAATGGATGCAAATGCGTGGACGTGTCGGTGCACGGGCGGAAGGGCCGAAATGGCGCCAGAATGCATCGAAGCCGCACCGCCTCAGCATTCCGTTGATTCGCCGCGCCTGATGCCCTACGCTCGGCCCATGCGGGCGGCCGTCATCATCAACCCCGCGGCGGGCCGGCGTCCCGGCCGGGCGGCCATCCGGCGGCGGGCCGACCTGGCTAACGCCGTGCTGGCGTCGCACGATGTGGAGGCGCAGATCCTGCTGACCGAGCGTCCGCACCATGCGCGTGCGCTGGCGCACCAGGCAGTGGACTGGGGCGCGTCGCTCGTCTATGCCTGGGGCGGTGATGGCACGGTCAACGAGGTGGCGTCCGCGCTTGCCTTCGGCCCGGCGGCCCTCGCCATCATCCCTTGTGGATCCGGCGACGGGCTGGCGCGCGAGCTGAGGGTGCCAGGGCAGCCGGAACGGGCACTGGCGGCCGGCCTCGAAGGAGTCGAGCGCTCAATCGATGTCGGCGAGTTGGGCGGGCGTCTGTTTGTGAACGTGGCCGGAGTCGGCCTCGATGCGCACATCGCGGCGCGATTCAACGCGCCCGGCACGAGCCGCCATGGCCTGCTCTCCTATGGCGTGCTGACCGTCCGAGCGCTGTTCTCGTACCGGCCGTCGAGTTACACCGTCACGGCCGGCAACGAGACGCTGGAGCGCACGGTGCTGCTCGTCGCCATCGCGAACTCCGGGCAGTACGGCCACGGCGCGCGGATTGCGCCCCACGCGCGCCTCGACGACGGCACGCTCGACCTGGTCGTCGTCGGTGCGCGGTCGCCACTCGGCACCCTCGTCGCCGTACCCCGCCTGTTCAACGGCTCGGTCTCACGCGCCGGGAACGTGGCCGTGCGCGCCATCACCGAGGCTCGCATCCGAGCTGACCACCCGATTGCTTTTCACGTCGACGGTGAGCCGTGCTGTGGGGATCGCGAGCTCGAGGTCCGCGTGCATCCCCGTGCGCTCCGGCTGAAGGTGCCGGCGCCCCGAGGGTCGTCGGCCGGACGGCGTGCCGGGGCGGCCTCCGGAAACTCGTGTAGAGTACGTCCAGGCACGGACTGACGTGAGCCGCATTCTCGTCGTCGAAGACGATCGTGACATCGGCGAGCTGATTCGGCGATACCTGACGAGGGCCGGCCATCCCACCGAGCTGTTGACGACGGGCAGCGACGTGCTGCCTGCCCTCCGCGCCAGGCACCCCGATCTGCTCATCCTCGACCTGATGCTACCCGGCATGCACGGCCTCGACATCTGCCGTGCGGTGCGCGCCGACCCGGCGTTCGCCGCGCTGCCGATCATCATGGTCACCGCTCGCGCCCAGGAATCCGACCGTGTCGGCGGCCTCGAGCTGGGTGCCGACGACTACGTGACCAAGCCGTTCAGCCCGAAGGAGCTGGTGGCGCGCGTCGGCGCCTTGCTGCGACGAACGACCCGCGCGACAGCGGAGGGCGGTCTGCTGCGATACGGTCCGCTCGAAATCGATCGCGTGCGACACGTCGTCACCGATGAAGGCCGCGAGGTGTCGTTGACCGCCAAGGAGTTCCTGCTGCTCGAGTACCTCGTGGAACACAAGGACCGCGTCCTGTCGCGCGACCTCCTGCTCACCGATGTCTGGGGCTATCAGTACACCGGTGGAACGCGAACCGTCGATGTCCACGTGCGGCGCCTGCGCGAGAAGCTGCCCATCCTCGCAACCTCGCTCGTGACCGTGAAACAGTTCGGGTACCGCCTGGAGGCGCAGCCGACGACGGTGGCCAGGAAAGAGTGACTGGCACGACGCCCATGCGCGCCAGCTTCCGCACCAAGACGTTTCTCGCCGCGTTCGCCGTCGCCGCCATCGGCATCCTGGTGGTGGCGACCTTCCTGTCGGTCTCGCTCCGCCGCCAGATGTACAACCAACTGGCGGCCTCGCTCGTCGCCGAGACCCGCCTGGCCGGGGAGCTGGTCTCGCGCCAGGCGCAGGCCGAGCCCGGGCCGGACCTCGGGGAGGAGGTCCACAGCCTCAGCCGATACGTGGCCGCCCGGGTGACCCTCATCGCCGGCGATGGCCGCGTCCTCGCCGATTCGTCGGAGGACGCCGCGGGACTCGCTGCCATGGAGAACCACGGCACCCGCCCCGAGGTCATCGACGCGCGGCGGAGCGGTTTCGGTCTCGCCCGGCGCTACAGCAGCACGCTCCAGACCGACATGCTGTACGCCGCCGTCCCGGTGCGCCATCGTTCGATCACCATCGTCCGCCTGGCGCTGCCGCTCACGGCGATCGAGCAGCAGCTTCGGTTCGTGAGAAACGCCGCGCTGGTCGCGCTCGCCATCGCGCTGGCGAGCGCGCTGGCGCTTGCCTGGATCACCTCCGCCCTGCTCGGACGGCGCGTGAACGCCATTGCCGCGGCCGCGCGCCGGTACGCGACGGGCGACTTCGCCCACCCTGCGAGCGACTACGAACAGGACGAGCTGGGCACGGTGGCGCGCGCCCTCGACGACGCCGTGCGGGACATCGGCCGGCACCTTGCCGCAATGGCTGAGGATCGCGCCAGGATGGAAGCGATCCTCTCTGGCATGGCCGAAGGGGTTTTCGTGGTCAACGCCCGGCGCCGTGTGCAGCTCGTCAATCGGGCGGCGCGAGAGATGCTGAAGCTGGAGGAGGAGCCGACGGGACGGCCTTACCTCGAATCGATCCGGCATCCTGACGTCGCCACCCTGGTCACCGCGGCGCTCGAGGGCAGGAGCCCGGCGGGCCTGGAGCTGTCGCCGGCCCGCGCGCCGGAGCGTCGGCTCTTCGCGCACGCCACCCCCATCACGGGTGCGGGCAGCAGCGGCGCGGTGCTGGTCTTGCACGACATCACCGAGCTGCGCCGCGCCGACCTGGTCCGCCGTGACTTCGTCGCCAACGTCTCGCACGAGCTGCGCACGCCGCTGACCGCCATTCACGGTTACGTCGAGGCACTCCGGGACGATGTCGACCCACAATCGCGGCAGCATTTCCTGGAGATCATCGCCAGGCACGCGAGCCGGATGGAGCGGCTCGCCGGCGATCTGTTGCGGCTGGCGCTCCTCGAGGCGGGCCAGGAGCCGGTCGAGCGGGCCCCGGTCGCCCTCGAGCCGCTGCTGGCGCAGGCGGTCGCGGACCTCGGCCCGGCGATCACCGCCAGGCAGCAACACGTGGACATTCGCGTCACGCCCGAGGTGGCCACGCTCGTCACTGACGGCGGCAAGCTCCAGGACGCGGTCCGCAACCTGGTCGAGAACGCTTCGGCCTATTCCCCAGCCGGCACGCGTATCGAGATCGCCGCGGCGGCGTGCGAGGGCCGGGCGGTCGTGACCGTCGCCGACCAGGGCCCCGGCATTCCTGAGGCCGATCTCTCGCGCATCTTCGAGCGCTTCTACCGAGTCGACAAGGCCCGTTCGCGAGAATCGGCCGGCACCGGCCTTGGCTTGTCCATCGTTCGCCACTTGGTCGACCGGCTCGGCGGGCAGGTGCGGGCCGCGAACCGGCCCGAAGGCGGCGCCCTCTTCACCGTCACCCTGCCGCTCGAAGGTGCCGGCCCGAGCGGCGCCTAGCCCTCTCGCCGCAAGGCAGGACGTCAGCCCTGCTCGAGGTGGCCGGCGGATAGCGCTACCTGCGCGTGTCGCTCAAGACCCGCGTGGGCCCTGACGTGCTGATTTCGCTCATCGGGCACGAGCTTCAGCACGCCGCCGAGGTGGCGGCCGCATCCGAGGTGGTCGACGACGCCACGCTGACCGCGTTGTATCGTCGCATCGGCGACCCGAGCTCGCACGGCTGGGACACGATTGCCGCCCGGGCGATGGGCAGCGTGGTCGCCGACGAGCTGGCGGGATCCGCAAACGCCGTCGTGACCGAGGCCGGTCTCCGGTACCAGTGAGGAGGCCATCCTCGGTGATCCGTTGGACGTAATCCGGATTTAACACGCGCGTAACGGCCTCGAAACCTCGATCGCGTACGCTCGGCCGGTGTGGACCTCGACCTGCTCGCACGGGAGTCGGCGCTGATCCCCGGCCAGGCGCCCCATCCCGACGTCGCGCCTCCCCCGCCGCCACGCCTGCCATCGTTGTCCGGTGCGGTGGTACGGCTGACTGAAGAGCCGAAATCCCAGGATACGCCCGTCAAGATCTCGGTCGAGCGGTTGGACTTCTACTATGGTGAGAAGCGGGCGCTCGAGGCAATCTCCCTGGCGATTCCGGCCAACCGCGTGACCGCCTTCATCGGCCCGTCGGGCTGCGGCAAGAGCACGTTCCTGCGCACGCTCAACCGGCTGAACGACACCATTCCGGGCACGCGCGTTGAAGGCCGCGTCGAGATCGACGGCGCCGACGTCTACGCGCCCGGGACCGATGTCGTGGACCTGCGGCGGCGCGTGGGCATGGTGTTCCAGAAGTCGAACCCGTTCCCGAAATCGATCTTCGAGAACGCAGCGTACGGCATCCGGGTCAACGGCCTCGCCCGCAGCCGCTCGGAGCTGCATGCGCGCGTCGAGGAGAGCCTGAAAGCCGCGGCGCTGTGGGATGAGGTGAAGGACCGGCTGCACGAGTCGGCCCTGGCGCTTTCGGGCGGGCAGCAACAGCGCCTGTGCATCGCGCGGGCGCTGGCCGTGCAGCCCGAGATCCTGCTCATGGATGAGCCGGCCTCGGCGCTCGACCCGATCGCCACGCAGCGCATCGAGGAGCTGATCTACGAGCTGAAGCGACGGTACACCATCGTCATCGTCACGCACAACATGCAGCAGGCGGCCCGGGTCTCCGACTTCACGGCGTTCTTCTGGCTGGGCCGGCTCATCGAGTACGATCGCACCGAGCGGATCTTCACGGCCCCGGCGCAGACGCTGACGGAAGACTACGTGACGGGCAGGTTCGGATAGTGGCATCTGTCGATCTCGTGCTCTGCTGGTCTGGGGATTCGGAGAGTGACCGTGTCGTCTGAGCGCGTCGTGCGGCATTTCCAGGAGGCGCTCGGGGAGCTCAAGGAGCGGCTGCTCACCATGGGCGGCCTGGCGGAGCAGCGCGTGAGCCAGGCGATCACCGGCCTGGTGAACGGCGATGCGGACCTGATCGAGCGAGTGATCTCCGGCGACGAGCCGCTGAACCAGCTGCACATGGAGATCGACAACCGGGCGTTCACGCTCCTGGCGCTGCACCAGCCGATGGCCATCGACCTCCGGGCGATCGTCGCGGCGCTCAAGATCAACAGCGACCTCGAGCGCGTCGGCGACCTGGCCGTCAACATCGCGCAGGCCGGCCGCCGCTACCTGCGGCACCCGCCGGTGAAGCCGCTGGTGGACATCCCCCGCATGGGCGACATCGCGCAGCGGATGCTGCACAACGCGCTCGATGCGTTCGTCGGCCGCGACACGCTGCTCGCGCAGCGCGTGCTCGAAGAAGACGACGTGCTCGACGAGCTGAAGACGACCGTCTTCCGCGACCTGCTGAGCTACATGCTCGAAGACCGCGCGACCGTCGAGCCGTCACTGGACCTCATCCTGATCTCGCGCCACCTCGAGCGGATCGGCGACCACGCCACCAACATCGCCGAGGATGTCATCTTCATGGTCTCGGCCCGCGACGTGCGGCACGCGGGCGGGGCCTCCTCCGCCAGCTGATCCAGCACCTGATGCATCTCGGTGGGACTGGCCTGCAGCCTTGCGCAGAGGCAGGCTCTCGGGGTCGTGCCCGCCTTGGGCCCGGGTTTTCGGCGCTAGAATGCCCTTGATGGGTCCTTCCGCCCCGCTCTGCCCGTCCTGCCAGAAGCACCCGGCCGATCCAGCGTGGCGACCGTTCTGCAGCCGTCGCTGCAAGCTGCTCGACCTCGCGCGCTGGGCGGACGGCACCTATCGCATCCCCGGCAAGAGGGTGCCCGCGCCACCGGAGGCCGATGAAGACGAGACAGGGCGGCACAAGAAGTAGTCGTCGACAGTCAACAGTCGACAGTCATCAGTCGCCTTGCTGTCCAAATTGCGGGGGAGGGGGCGCACCTCGAGAAGCCAACCATGCGAGCAGCGCGATCACGCTCGCACGACAAACGCACCGCAGGCCCAGGTACGCGCTGAGGCTCCGGTCCCGCACGGCCGAATCGCTCAGGGATCCTCTCCAGCCGGAGGTGCGTTTGTCCGCGCTGTCGAGCGGTCGGCGGAGCGAGGTGCACCCCAGACCAGAGCGCAAGTTGGACAAGACTGCATCAGTCGACAGTCGTCGTCAGTCATCGTCGGTCGTCAATCGACTGTTGACTGTTGACTGTTGACTGTTGACTGTAGAATGAAGAGGCGCGGCGCACGGGCGACTGCAGAGCTGATCGTTCTCCGCGTCCGCTGTGTCCTGTGCGCTACGCCTTACAGGAGATCGACGTGATCCGCCTCGCCTGCCTGGCCCTCGCGCTCGCCGGGATCGTCGCCCTCGCCGCCGCCCCGGGCGCCTTCGACGGCGGCCGCGCCTACGGCGACCTGCGGCAGATCGTCGCCTTCGGCCCGCGGCCGGCGGGTTCCGCCGCCCTCAAGATGATGCGGAAGTACATCCGGCAGCAGCTCACGCCGCTCGGCGTCCAAGTGAGCGAGCAGGCGTTCGAGGCAAGCACGCCGGTCGGCCGCCTGAAGATGGTCAACGTGATGGGCGCGATCCCGGGCGCCCGCCCGGAGCGGCTCATCTTCGCCGGGCATTACGACACCAAGCTCTATCGCGAGTTCCCGTTCGTCGGCGCGAACGACGGCGGATCGAGCGCGGCATTCCTGATCGAGCTGGCGCGCGTGCTCACGGCGCGCAAGAATCCCTTCACCATGGAGCTGCTCTTCCTCGACGGCGAGGAGGCCACGCTTCCCGACTGGACCGGCAACGATCATACCTACGGCAGCCGCCACTACGTGGACGCCGCCCGCCAGGCCGGCACGCTCGGCCAGATCAAGGCGCTCATCCTCGTCGACATGATTGGCGACCGCGACCTGCGCATTCGACGGGAGGAGGCCTCGACGCGCTGGCTGACGGACCTGATCTGGGCGGCCGCCCGGCGCGACGGCCACGGCGCCGTCTTCGTGGACGAGACGACGCCAATCGAAGACGATCACGTGCCCTTCCTCCAGGCCGGCATCCCGGCGGTGGACATCATCGACCTCGAGTACGCGCCCTGGCACACCGCCGGCGACACGCTCGACAAGGTCAGCGCCCGCTCGCTGCAGACGGTCGGGGACGTGGTGCTGGCCGCGCTGCCACAGATCGAAGCCAGACTGGGCGCGAAGCGCTGACTGAGAACCCGCCATCCGGCGCCCGGGTTCCGTGTCGAGACCCGGCTGGGGAGAGGCCCGCGCGTCGAAGGGCGCCCGGCCTGAAGGCCGGGCCTACGACCTCTTGGCCGCCATGGACGGCTGGTCGCCGTCGCCGGGCGGCGAGGCGAGCGGGTGGACAAGCGGCGAGTCGGGAAGCCACGAGCGATCGCTGACTGCCTTTCCATCGATCGGCTCGCGAACCCGGAGGACGACGGCAAGGATCTCCTCCTCGGTGAGCACCTTCGGCAGCGCGAACACCTCGTCCACGATGGCCTCCGCCGCCGGGAGCGCGCGGCGCCGGAACCAGTAGATCACGTTCGATCGGCCCGACATCGGCCCGACCTCGATCTCCCGCTCGCGCCCGACCATCGCCGCCGGCACCGCCGAGTACACCATGTCGGCCAGCTCGTGCTCGCCCTTCTTGAAGGCCTTGATCACCGCCGCCGCGTGGACGCCGGTCGCCGTGCGGAACGCGTCACGGCCGACCACGGGGTAGTTGGGCGGAATCGTCACGCCGCAGGCATCGCCGACGAGCAGGCAGTACTCCAGCAATCGCGTCAGGTCCCCCTCGATGTAGCCCATCAGCACGAGGTTGACGAGCAGCAGGTCCATCGGCGTGTTGCCGACGCGCTCGCCGATGCCGAGCGCGTTGGCGTGCAGCCGGGTGGCGCCCGCCTCCATCGCCGCGACGCTGTTGATGATCTCCAGCCCCCGGTCGCGGTGGCCGTGCCAGTCGATGCCCACCTCGGCGCCCGACTCCGCGATGATGCCGGCCACGAACCGCACCACCGCCGCCGCTCCCGCCGGCGTCGCGTGCCCGACGGTGTCCGCGACGCAGACGCGCGTGGCGCCCGCCCGGATGGCCGTCAGGTAGAGCGCCCGGATGGTCTCCGGGTCGGCCCGCGTCGTGTCCTCGGTGACGTAGGTGACCGGCAGGCCCTCGCCGACCGCGAACGCGACCGCCTCCTCGGTGCACTTCTCGAGGTACTCGAGCGTCCAGCCCTCGGCGAATCGGCGGACCGGGCTCGAGCCGATGAAGGCGGCGACCTCGATCGGCATCCCCACGCGCTCGGAGATGTCGACGATCGGCCGGATGTCGGCGACCACCGTGCGCGCGGCGCAGTTCGGCCGCACGTGCAGCCGGCTGTACATCAGGGGCTACCCGGTCTGACACAGGTCACCGGGACCCGTGCAGGTCGATGCCGAATGCAGAATGCGGAATGCAGGCGGAAGCAGGCTCCGTTTCTACATTCTTCATTCGACATTCTTCATTCCGCAAGCCGCCTCCCGGCACCTGCGTGGTCCATCGCCGCAATCAAGGATGATGCCTGCCGTGCGTCGGCGATTCTCCCGGGGTGCCCCTGTTCCTATTGTCGCGCAGGCGCCTCCCGCCCGCATAGCCAATAATGACGAGCCCCACCGCGGTCACGGCCCCGCTCCAGCCGCTGGCCACCTTCAGCGCCCGGCGGACGCCGGGCCGCATCACCTCGTCAATGGTGACGGCCGGCCCTCGTGCCTGCTCGTGCAGATCCTGACGCTCGACGTATTGCTTCTCGGCGCGCTGGACCTCGCGGTCGAAGATCACGTTCCAGAGCACGAAGCAGAGGCCCAGCCAGACGGCCCCCGCGATGGCGATGCCGCGGGTGATCCGCCGTTCCCCGCCCGCCACCCGGTCCGCGCTCCTAGGGTCCATACCGCACCACGAGCGCGGTCACGTCGTCGCTCTGCACGGCCCCCTGGGTGAAGTCGTGGACGGCCTTGAGCAGCGCATCGAGCACGTCGCCGGCCGGGCACGAGCAGTTCGCCTCGATGCACTGCTGGATGCGCGGGTCGCCGAACTCGTCGCCCACCGCGCTCAGCGCCTCCGACACGCCGTCGCTGAAGATGACCAGCGTGTCTCCGGGTTCGAGCTGCAGCGTCTCCTCCTCGTAGGTGGCGTTCGGGAACAGGCCGAGGATCAGCCCGCCGGTCTCGAGGCGGCGGACGCCCGAGCGGCCAATCAGGAACGGCGGGTTGTGCCCGCCGTTCGCGTAGACGCAACGGCCGTCCTTCGCCAGCACCGCGTAGACCATGGTGGCGAACCGCGCCTGCACCGCGCGCCGGAGGAGCACCTGGTTGACGCGCCCGAGCGTCTCGGCCGGCCCGCCACCGACCTGCGCCTGCGCCGCGAGGACACCCTGCACGACCGCCGTCAGCAGCGCCGCCGACGCGCCTTTGCCGGCCACATCGGCCAGGGCAAAGACCGCCTCGCCCGTCGGCAGCTCCAGGTAATCGAAGAAGTCTCCACCGATGGATCGGCACGGCAACGTCGCGCCCACCGCCTCGAAGTGCCCGCCGACCCACCGGGGGGGCGGCAGGAGCGCCTGCTGGATCTGGGCCGCAATCCGCAGGTCCTGCTCGAGCTGCGCCCTCTCCACCGCTTCGCGATAGAGCCGGGCGTTCTCGATGGCGACGGCGGCCTCGGTGGCCAGCGTCTCGAGCGCCACCGCGGCGTCGCGCGAGAGCAGCGCGCCCTTCTCGCGGCTGTCCAGGTAGAGGACGCCAATCCGCCTGGCCTCCTCCGGCACGTCCCCCCGCTCCACGTATCGCACCAGCCGCAGCGGCAGGCAGAAGACGTGGCGGATCCCGAGCGCGATCGTGCCCGAGTGCGAGCCGATGTCGCCGTCGAGCAGGTCGGCGACGATGCGGGCGTCGCCGGTGGTGAAGACCTCCTCGGGGATCTTGCGGCTCGTCTCGAAGCTGCGGCCGGGCAGCGTCACCCGGCCCCGCGCGCGCCCGAGCTTGAACTCGAGCACGCCCGCCGCGTCGGCCAGCATGATGAAGCCGCGCTCCGCGCCGCTCACCTCGATCGCCGAGTCGAGCACGAGCGCCAGGACCTCGTCCAGCACGCGGCCCGCGCCCAGCGCCCGCAGCCCCTCGAGCAGCACCGCCACCTGGTGCAGGTCGCCGACGGCGGTTGAGGTCCGATCGGTCGGCTGACGGATGACCTCCTCGACGAGGAACACCACCTGCGCGTCGCCGCTGCGGCCCAGGCGGATGGCATCGCCGTGCCTCAGCACCCGCTCGGTGATCTGCTCGCCGTTCACGAAGGTGCCGTACCTCGATCCCCGATCGTGGATGACGTACTGGCCCTTGTCGATCTCGATCTGCGCGTGGTCGCGCGACACGTCGCTGCCGACCAGGCGCACGTCGCTCTCGCTGCGCCGCCCGAGGACCGTCGTGTCCTTGTCGATCGGGATCGTGCGGCGTCCGAGCGCATCGGTGACTTCGAGGCGCGCAGGCATATGGGGAAACAGCTGGCGTGCGATTCTAGCCAAGAACGAGCCTCCAGACCACTGCGACCAGCGCGATCCCCACCAGGATCCAGGTCACGGCCTGCGGCACCCCGCCGACGGCCGCACGCGACATGAACAACGCGGCGACCGTCAGGCCCACCAGCGCCAGGAGGCTCGCGACGAGACCTGATTGGCTCCGCCGGGGCGGCGGCGTGCGCGGCTGGGGCTCGGCCGTCGGCGTGCCGCAGCGGAAGCACACGATGGCTTTGTCGGCGATCTCGGTCCCGCAGGTGCGACAGATCATCCCTTCCCCATCTTACCCGCGTACCCGGGGGCGCTGACGACGGGCCTGGGCCGGAGCACAGGCTTGAGGAGCGCCATCAGGACGAGCACCAGGCCGAAGGTGCACACGATGGTCGCGCCGGTCGGCAGGTCGAGATCGAGCGACAGGTACACGCCCAGCGCCGACACGACCGTGCCCATCGTCCAGCCGATCGCGAGCCGCGTGCCGATGTGTTCCGAATAGAGCATGGCGGCCACCGACGGCACGATCAGATAGCAGAAGACGAGCAGCACGCCGGCGATCGACACCGAGGAGGTGACCACGAAGCCGAAGGAGGCGTAGAAGAGGAAGTCCCAGAGGCGGATCGAGACGCCCTCGGCCTCCGCCCGCTTGGGCTCGATGGAGATCATCAGGAACCGGCGCCGGAAGATGTAGTGAAACGCGCCGATGGCGCCGTACAGGATCGCGGTCTTCAGCACGTCGCCCCACGACACCGAAAGGATGTTCCCCACCAGCATGTCCTTCAGGTGCTCGCTCTCGCCGGTCGCCTTGCTCATGGCGAGGATCGCCGCGGCGGACGCGACGGCGTAGCAGATGCCGATGATCGCCTCCTGCGGGATGCGCGCCCGGTGCGTGCGGATCGTCGAGAAGATCGCGGCGCCGATGAAGGTGAACCCGAGGCTGATCCAGTAGACGGAGCCGGCGTGCGGGTCACCGCCGCTTGCCGGCAGCAGCAGCGCGATCGTCGCGCCGAGCGCGGCGATCTGGGCCAGCGACAGGTCCACGAAGATCACGCCCCGTTCCACGACATGCACGCCCAGGTAGGTGTGAATGCCGGTGAGGATCAGGCTCGCCGCGAACGGCGCGGCGAGGAACTGGAGAATCGTCAGGTCCATCGCGTACCTACTTGAGTCCGAGCCGCTTGACCGCCGACACGACCAGGTTGATATCGTAATCGAACAGCTTCACGTAGTCGGTGATCTCCTTCTCGCCGCCGACCGAGGGCGCCATCACCAGCACCTGCGCCCCGGTGTCGCGCGAGATGGCGTTCGGCGTCTTCAGGTCGAAGTACGGCTCGATGAACATCAGCTTCACGTTCTGGCGCTTCATCTCCGCCATCAGCTCGAGCGTGTGGCTGGGCGAGGGCGGGATGCCGGGCCGCGGCTCGATGTAGCCAACGACGTCGATCCCGAACCGCTCGGCGAAGTTCGGCCACGAGCGGTGGTAGGTGACGACCTTCAGGCCCTTGTAGGGCGCCATCGCGGCGTCCCAGCGCGTCTGGGCCTCCTTCAGGCGCCGGTCGAAGTCGGCGTACCGCCCGGCGAAGTAGGCGGCGTCGCCGGGGCTCTTCTCGGTCAGCTTCTTCTGGATCGCCTGCGCAATCCGCCGGCCGTTGTCCGGGTCGAGCCAGTAGTGCGGATTGCCGAGCGGGTGCACGTCGCCCATCGCACGCGTGATCTGCCCGGTCGGGATCTCGAGGATGCGGACGTTCAGCGACGCGTCCAGGTACCCGTCGGCGCCCAGCTGGATCTTCGCGTTCCGGCTCTGGGTGATGAGCGGTGGGAGCCAGCCGATTTCCAGCTCGCGGCCGACGACGATCAGCAGGTCTGCCCGGTTCAGCTTGAGGATAAAGCTCGGCTTGGGCTCGACGAAGTGCGGGTCCTGGTAGCCCTTCGCCAGCGCATCGAGGTCGATCCTATCGCCGCCCACCTCGCGCGCCAGCGACGCCAGGTCCTCGGTGGTGGCCACCACGGTGATCTTGGCCTGGGCCAGCGCGGGGGCCAGCAGGAAGACCACGCCCGCCGCCAGCAGTGCACGCACGATTCTTCGCATCACGTTATGACCCCCTTCTCCCCTTCTTCCCTTCTTCATCAGAACGGGTGGGCGCCGTGCGCGCCGATCGAGAACAGGAACTGGAACAACAGCTCGTTGGAGGTCGATCCCTCCGCGTACCTGGTGCGCCGATACTGCGCGCGCACCTGGCTGAACTCGCTCGGCCAGTAGGTGAGAACGAGCGATCCGCCCTTGTCGGTCAGCCGCGGGTCAGTGGCGCGGCCGGAATAGTCGTACCGCGCGCCCGCGAACCAGCGCCGCCCGAACTGGTAGTCGCCCGACACGTACATCCCGAACGACTGCGGCAGCGCCGACAGCTCGCTGCGGCGGCTCCAGATGAGCTCGGTCCGGCCCATGAAGCGCCGGTAGATGGCCCGCCGGAGCGGCCGGTAGCGGACGGTGGCGTCGATGCCGATGAGGCGCGTCGTGTCGCCCGGTCCAGCCTCGTTGTGGCCGTGGGCGATCGAGGTCCCGAGATCGATGTTGGCCGACTCGGTCAGATCCTGGTAGGCGCGCAGGTGGCCAACGTAAGTGAGATCGCTCGGCTGCCAGGTGCGAAACACGTTCGAGCTGCCCCGGTAGACCTCGCCCGTCGCCTCGAGGAACAGCCACGGGTTGGGGATCAGCCGCGCGAACGACACGCCCGCGTCCGAGACCCCGTCCTCGCCGCCGACGAGGTCGTTGGTCACCAGCGGCCGGTCGGTCCACGGCGAGACGTGGTTGTGCATGGTGTTCACCTTGCCGAAGGCCGAACGCATCTTGCCGACGCGCGTCAGCACGCCTCCAGGAAGCGAGGTGAAGCTGATGTAGCCCTCCTCGAGGTCGATCCCTTCGGGGGACAGCGTCAGGAAGACATCGGCACGCGCGTACGGGTCGACGATGGCCTGGTACGACAGCTCGGTCTCGTGCATCTCGAAGGCCGGCTGCGGCGCCGCCTGGTTCGTGCCGGCCGCGCCGATGAAGTCACCGATCACGGCGATGTCGGGGTTGAAGATCTTCGACAGCGCGGCGACGTTCCCGTAGACCGGCAACTGCCCGGTCGGGCCTCCCGCGCCGGCGGCGCCGGCGGGCACCTCCACCCCGGCGCCGGCCGGCTGTGGCGGCGGCGGCGCGGCGCCAGCGGGTGCTGTCGGCGCGGGCGGCTGAGTGGGCGCCGGCCGCGCGGGCGCTCCGGCCGGGGGCTGCGGTACCGCCACGCCGGGGGCGGCCTGGCTCTTCCCTTCGAGCGCCGCCAGGCGCGCTTCGAGCGCGGCCAGGCGGTCGCTGTACTGCTGGCGCAGCGCCTCGACCTCCTGCCGCAGCCGCTCGACTTCCGCGCGAATCGCCGCCTGATTGGCCTGCGGCGCCTCCTGGGCGATCGCCGCCCGCGCCCCCGCCGTGACCACCATCAGCGACAACCCCAGACCCAGAGCGAGAACCGTGCGCATTGTCTTCCCCCTGAAACAGCCTTCGTGCTTCTGCCCGCCAGCCTGCAGATCGGTGCGCCGTGTCGTGCTCGTCGCCGCGATCGGCCGCGCGGGCCGAGCGACCGCGCAACGACAAGAACGGTGCGCGATGGTGGTCAGGCCGGAGGGGCGCGCCCGCCGATGGCCGGAGCGAGCAGCGCCCCGTGGAACGTGGGCTGCACGCGGGCGGCGGCAGCAACACAGGTCAGGTCGCCAAAGTGCTGCGACGCGCCTTCGGCGACCGGCGACGGGCTGTGCGCCCAAACGCAGGCGGCGCAATGGGTGGACGATTTCTGAAGACAGGCGGCGTCGTGATGCAGGAAAGGAGCGTCAACCAGGACGAGCGCGAACACAGCAAGCGCAAGGGCTGCCGGCGCCCGCAGCGGGGAGGTGCTGCCGACTGGTGGCATGTGATCGGATTATACGATAGGAGCCTCCACGCGTCCGCTATACTGCCGTCATGATCCCCCTGCGGGACGTCATCCCGTCGCGCACGACGCCCTTCGTCACCGTCACGCTCGTCGTCCTCAACTCCCTCGCCTTTCTTCACGAGATCCTGCTGCCCGATCGCCAGCTGCGACTGCTCCTGCTGGAGTACGGGGTCGTCCCCGCAGCCTTCACGTGGCCGACCGTGCTCACGTCGATGTTCCTCCACGCGAACTGGCTGCACATCGCGGGGAACATGCTCTACCTCTGGATCTTCGGCGACAACGTCGAAGACCGCTTCGGGCACGGGCGGTTCCTGGTCTTCTACCTGCTGTGTGGCACCGTGGCCGCGCTGGCCCAGGTGGCGGTCAGCCCCGACTCCACGGTCCCGACCATCGGGGCGAGCGGCGCGATCGCGGGCGTCATGGGCGCCTATTTCGTCCTGTACCCGCACTCACGGGTCCTCGCGCTGATCCCGCTGTTCATCTTCTGGCCGATCGTCGAGATCCCGGCCGTCTTCTTCCTGGGGTTCTGGTTTCTGCTGCAGCTCGTCAGCGGGTTCGGATCGCTCGCGCTGACCCAGCAGACGCAGGGCGGGGGCGTCGCGTTCTGGGCGCACGTGGCCGGCTTCCTCGCCGGCCTGCTGGGCGTGGTCATCTTCCGACGGCGCGAGCGGGAGCGGGTCGAATGGTGGAACGATTAGCGTGACGCTTGTCAGTTCGTCGTCCTTCGTTCTTGGTTCTTCGTGCGGTACCTGGTTCTTGGTCCCTGGTGCGCTTCCTGGTCTTTCGTTGCGGGGTCACTCCATGAACCAACAACAAAGGCCCCCACGACGAACGACGGACTAGCAGCCAATCGGACGCGGCCGGACGGCGCCGAACGTGCCCCGCGCGCGATCGGGACGGGCCAGGAATCAGGTGCGGGGTGTTGCAGCTAAGCGAGGAACCGTCAGATTAGCGGACGCCAAGTAAAGAAGAGGACGGCCACCAGTCCCTGCACGGTGGCAAAGCCGATCAGCCACGCAGCCCGATACCGTTCGGGAACGACGGCGGCCAGCCACAGGAAGATCGGGAAGAGCACGGCTGTCAGCCGGCCGGCCGACAGATAGCCACCGGCAAGGAGCGGCGGCAGCACACTCAGGACAACGAGCAGCCCATAGGCGACACCCAGCCGCCGCGTCACCGGCCAGACGGCGCCAAGCGCGAACAGCGCAGCGACCGCATTGAGCCAGTCGATGGGATGCGCGCCCGCCGACTTGAGAATCCCATCTTCTATGAACAACCGGTAGGACCCGACGGCGAAGGCGACCGGACTCTCGTAGGTACGCCCCCAGGCGCTGTGCGCCTGCTGCCAGGCGAACAGGTGCCCTGTGAACGAGTACACGAACACCGAGTAGATCAGGATGCCGACAACGGGCATGACGGCCGCCGCGAGGCGGGCGGCAGTCGCCGGCCAGGCAGGGTTCGACCCGACCACTGGCGCGGCACGCCCGGCCTGCCGGCCAGCACCCAGCCAGCGCCCGGCGACCGGGATGAGGGCGAGCACGACGAGCGTGGCGCTCAGAAACAGCGCGGAAGAACGCGTGAGCCCGGCCAGCAGCCCCCATGCGCCTGCTCGCCCGGGCCTGCCGCGCTCGAGGCAGCAGCATGCGGCAACCGAGGCAAGCAGGAACAGCGCTTCGGAGTACACGGCGCTGTAGAAGACCGCGAACGGATAGGTCGCCATGAGCGCTACCGACGCCAGTGCGACGTCGTGGCCCATCCGGTCGCGCCCCCACCGGTAGAGGTAGACAAGCGCCGTCAGGAAGGACGCGAGCGACACGAGCAGGCCAGCCATCATCGGCCGATCGCCGATGAGGGCGCCGCCGTACCGCATCAGCATCGGGTAGGCGGGAAAGAACGCAACGTTGTAGTGGAGTCGCGGGTTCGGCCCCCAGTCGTAGCCAAACCTCGCGATGTTGAGGAACCATCCGGCATCCCACCGCGCCGTCAGGTTCCACAGTTCGTTATCCCAGAGGCGGAACTTCGGGCCCGCAAGCGGGTAGCCGACGGCGCCGACGGCAAGGTAGCCGACGAGCAGCACCGCAAGCCGCGAGACGACGAAGACCGGGAGCACCGCCCTGAGAGCTTCCGACCTCCAGAGCGCGCCGACGCCCGCCAGGATCCGAACGTGCAATGGGCGCCGGCGCACGAGCACGTGGCGAAGCAGTCCCGCCGCCATCGCCCAGCCAAGAAGACGGGGCGCCGACCTGAAGGAGATGCGCGCGTCCCCGAGAGACAGGCGGAAGCCACCGAACACGACGACCGAGAGTGCGATCAGCAGAGACGCCAAGCAGACGGCATCCAGGATGGTCGCCCACGCGGGGACGCGCTCGTCCGGCCCGCTCGTCACGCCCGTCGCGACGCCGGCCGCATGCTCGCTCTGGTCAGCCATCGACCTCAACTCGGCGCCGTCATTGTAACCGCGGCCCGGCGTCCCCGCACCAGTCCGTTGAAGCGCTTGACACCGAGTCGTCACGAGCTGCAGAGGATCTACCCGCCCCTCAACCAGGCCGCGACCATCATCTGGACAGTCGAGAGCCGACCGTCGACGGCCGGAGTGTTGGTATACTGCCCCCTTACGACGACCGCCCCGGGCCGGCCGGGAGGCGGACCATTATCTCTCGACTGCCTGATACAGCTGGACCCGGCAATCCCCTCGCGACAGCCACCTGGACGGCTGACTGACGCCGGGTTGCGACGGACCCGAGTTGGAGCGGCGCTTGCGCCTTCGTCAGTTCATCCGCCTGGTTGGCCCGCGCACCTGGCTCCTCGCGACCGCCTGGTACACCGTCATCACGGTCGCGATGACCTGGCCGGTCCTGCCCGGTCTCACGCGGGACATCCCGGCCGACTTCGGCGACCCGCTGCTCAACTGCTGGATCCTCGGGTGGGGAGCCGACCATCTCGTCCGTTTCTTCAGCGGCGACCTCCAGGCGCTTGTCGGCTTCTGGAACGCGAACATCTTCGCGCCGGAACCGCTGGCGCTCGCCTACTCCGAACACCTGATCGCGCAGGTGGTGCAGATTCTGCCTGTCTACGCGCTGACTCACAACCTGATCCTCTGCTACAACCTACTCTTCCTCTCCTCCTTCATCCTGTCGGCGCTCGGCACGTCCCTCCTCGTCCGGGAGCTGACCGGCAGCCGTGCCGCCGCGTTCCTCGCCGGTCTGGTGTACGGGTTCGCGCCGTTCCGCGTCCCGCAGGCGTCACACCTCCAGATCCTCTCGTCGCAGTGGATGCCGTTCGTGCTGTTCGGGCTGCGGCGGTACTTCATCACGCGGCGCCCGATTGCGCTCGCCGGCGCCACCTTCGCGCTCGTCTTGCAGAACCTGTCCTGCGGCTACTACCTGGTGTTCTTCGCACCGTTCGTCGGGGCGTACGTCCTGTACGAGGTACTGACCCGGCGCCTCACCCTCGACTGGAAGCTCTGGGCGTCGCTGGCCGTCGCCGGCCTCACCGTCGCGGCGGCGACGTGGCCGTTCCTGTATCCCTACATGGAGCTGCGCCAATCAGGGTTCCCGCGGCGAGGGCTGGGCGAGATCCTCTTCTTTTCGGCGACCTGGCACGATTACTTCGTCGTGTCGCCGCGGCTCCATTTGTGGGGTCCGGTGCTTTCCACCGGACTCAAGGCGGAACGCGAGCTGTTTCCCGGCGCCGTGTGCCTGGCATTTGCCGCGGGCATGTTCATCTGGACTGCGATTGTCGTCTGGCGACAGGCACGCAGCGTCACGTTCCTCACCTCGTGGCAGCGCTACGCCGCGCTGCCACTGGCAGCGGTGGCCCTCTTCTATGTCGGCCTGATCGCGTTCGTTCTCGCGGGCGGCCACTTCACGATCGCGCCTGCCGGCGTCACCCTCTTCAGCGCGACCCGCGTCGACAAGCTCTGGGGGGTGCTCCGCCTGGTGCTCGAGGCGCTCGGGGTGGTCCTGGCGTTCTCGCCACGCGTCCGCCGCCTGGCAGTCGCGCTGTTCACGTCGCCGGCGGGCTTCTACGCCGCCGCAGCCGTCGCCGCCATCTGGCTGTCGTTCGGCGCGTACGGTCCGTACACCCTGTTCTATAAGCACGTCCCCGGGTTCGACGGCCTTCGGGTCCCGGCGCGATACGCGGTGCTCGCGCTGCTGTTCCTCGCCACGCTCGGCGGTCTCGGCGCCGGCGCGCTCGTCAGACGCTTCCGCTTCGGACTGCCATTCGTCGCCGTGTGCAGCCTGCTCGTCCTCGTCGAGTCGACGGCGGCGCCGTTCGAGGTCAACCGCCCGGACTGGAGCGACGAGATGAACCCGCCGCCGCCTCGGGTCTATACCGGTCGCGACGTCCCTGGCGTCTACCAGTACGCGCGCAGGCTGCCTCCAAGAGCCATCCTTGCCGAGTTCCCCTTCGGCACGGGCACCTACGACGTGCGCTACATGTTCTACTCGACCGTGCACTGGCGCCGGCTGGTCAACGGGTACAGCGGAGGGTTTCCCGAGAGGTACGTAGAGCGGCAGCGCCTGCTCTTCGACCCGCTCCTGAATCCCAACGAAGCATGGCGCGCCCTTGTGGAAGCAGGCACCACGCACGTCGTCGTCCACCACGGCGCATACCTGACCCACGAAGCCCCAGGACTGCCCAACTGGCTGCTTGCCCACGGCGCCCGGCCGGTCACGATGATTGAGGAAGACGAACTCTTCGAGCTGCCGACCGCGATTCCCGGCCGCTGACCCGCCGGCCGCGGATCTGGATCTCACGAGCCGGCCGGCCGACCACCTGGGACACCCGCGTCGGCAAGGGCGCGTTCCTCGACGCGGATGCGGCGGACCATCAACCAGCCGAAGCCGACCAGCGCGACGACTCCCGTCATGGGCGCCCGGACGACCAGCGCGACGCTCAGCAATTCGCCGCAGACAGCCACGTAGTTGGGGTGCCGCAGCACGCGATACGGGCCGGCCGAGATCCTCGGCTGGCCGGCAACCACCAGCACCCGGAACGTCCAGAGCGAGCCGAGCGAGGCGATTGCCCAGTACTTGAGCGCCTTGGCGAGACCGAGGACCGCAAGGCCAACGATCAGGACACCGGGCGGGCTGGGGCCGCGGAAGGCGCCTTCGACGGCCATCGCGAGGAAGCAGGCCGGATAGGCCACGCGCATGATCGGATAGACATCGCGGGTGGCCTCCGAGGCCCCACGGCCACGGAGCCGGCGTTCGTTGTACCGCGAAAGCTGCGCCTCGACGAGCATCATCGCGAGGACAGCGGCGAAGGCGAGCGACGCGACGGCAACCGAAACAGGCACGGCCTGATTGTCTCACGCCGTCCCCGGAACGTCTCCCGCGATGGTCACGGCCAGCCGGAAGGCGGCCGGCACGACCCTGGCCACCATCGAGGCGCCGCGGACGGCGGCGGGACTGGCAACCAGGGCCCGCAGCGTCCGGTTGAAGCAGCGCTTGGGCGCAAACTCACGTCTCCTCAGCTGCGCCAGGCGACGATGGACGCCGTCAACACCATGCTCGAGCCCATCGAGGGCCGCGGCAGCCGCAAGCTCGCCGCCGCGGAAGGCGAACCGCAGGCCGTCACCCGTCATCGGGTCGATGAAGCCGGCCGCATCGCCGGCCAGCAGCAGGCCCGGACTGCCGGCCGACCCCCCATCGACGGCGAGCGGGCCGAGAGCGACCGGCGGGAATCGAAGTGCGGCGGCGCAAGAGCGTGGGCCGAGCTGCGGATCGTCCCCCAGCGTGTCCGAACAGCAGGCGAGCCGGGTCACGCAGACGGCCGCGCACAGCGTCATAGGGGGCAACCAGGCAGAGGTTGGCGACATCACCGGGCAACCGGGCGATGCCGACGTGGTGTCGCGTCCGCACGTGCATTTCGCCGCATCCCCCAAGTCCGCCGCAATCGAGCCTCCCGGCCCTGCGCCGGAAATCACCACGTCGAACATGTTGGACAGCGCACAGTCCTTACGTTTTTCTCGCCTCGCCGCCGCCTATGCGTGGCTCGGCGGCGTCGCGTTTGGGTTCTCGCTCGCCTACT
>Ga0315282_10005435_pt1 | contig 21715 bp, 20 predicted proteins | sample YL17G07_20_MG_FD_203693 | JGI IMG/M metagenome (GOLD analysis project Ga0315282, IMG submission 203693) | Sediment microbial communities from Yellowstone Lake, YNP, Wyoming, USA - YL17G07_20 | ecosystem: Environmental > Aquatic > Freshwater > Lake > Sediment | place: USA: Wyoming | collected... | reverse complement strand
ACGTTGCCACAGGTAGCGTGGAATGGTTCTACCCCGTCGCGACTATCGGAACAGCCACTGCGTCACCGATCGCCTATGAAGGAGCTATCTACGTGCCCCTATTTGGGAAGGGAATTTTCGCTCTTGACGCTCGGACTGGAGTTTTGAAATGGCAATACGCTCCTGAAGACGCGCGTGCTGGAGTTGGAGAGGGTCTGACTGCTGGCTCGGGAATGGTTTTCATCACCATAAGCGATCGATCTCAAGGCGCTGATACACGCATGGTGTACCTTGTTGCCCTTGCTGCGCAGACAGGTCACGTCGTCTGGAAGAGGCTGATTTACAATTTCACATATTCTCCTCCCGATCTTAGCGTTAGCGGTCGTCTCTATCCCGCTCTCGTGAATCGCACCCTAATCGTCACAGGGAACCTAGGAGGGACTCATGCGAATTCCACTGGCGGGGTCATCGCTCTAGATGCGGAGACCGGAGGGGTCATATGGTCGTCGCTTGCGCCTGTCATGGACAACATTGCGGTCGCAGGTTCGAGCGTGATCGGTTTTGTGTGGCAGAGTCTCATGAGGCCACCGACGCTTGTGGCCTTTGATGCAATGACGGGGCTCAAGGTGTGGGAATGGCCTCTACCCATTCTGGGCTCTGCTTATGGACCGACTGTGGCGGCAGGCTCTCTTTACGTTGCGATCTGGACTCTGGGGCTTTACAGCCTTGGGTCTGCGGCAGGTATCCCCGAATTCAACCACGCGGTCATTTGGGCTCCGTTGTTGTGTTTCGCAATAATCTCACTCTTACTCCGAAAGCCGCAACGGAACTTCCGCAATTCGCATTGATCCAAAATCCGACTATAATGAGAAAAGGGGGGGGATGGTTCGCCTGAGTCAGAGTTCTGCCTATGTCACTTGTATGTAGAACGTGTTGCTCTGAGCGTTGTATCCGTGATACCAGCTGTCAACGTAAGCTATGTTGTAGTATGTGCCAGGAGCAGCTGAGCTTGATACTGTAATGTACAGTGTCATGTAGTAGGTTCTTTGGCCGTTGGTCTAGAGCGGGTCTGGGGAGGTCCACCAAGACGATATCGGAGTGTTGTGTGAAAGAGCGTACATTGAGATTATGTCAGCACCAGCGTAGTTCTGTGTGATGGTCAAAGTGAACTGAATAGTTTCACCGGGGTCCACGTCATAGTAGTACGTGGGACTCACGCTTACCGTGAGTTGCTGAGCAAAGACTGGAACAACGAAAGCTGGGACGAGGAACAACGAGAGCAGAACAGCAGACATTAGCGCGGTTCTCTTCTGCGAAGACTTCACCTCCTCCCGCTCCGAGAGCGGTCATAGGAGGCGCTGACCCGATGTCGCGCGAAACAAAAATCGGATGCCAAACTTGGCATCGTTCAGCCGCTAGCAGTGCCATCGGACGCCGGCATCCCGCAGTGTCCCGCAGAGAATCAGGCGCTCGTTTGCTGTCTGTTTCAGAGTTGGCATCCGCTGAGAAAGTTTGAGTGTTCGCGAGTCTGCTCTAAGCTGGATAGGAGTTCGCGAGAATGGTTGTCGTCAAGACTGCTTCCATCGAGGATCTTCAAGTTCTGAGCAAGAAGCTCCTAGCTCTGATCAGGGACAAGTCTGGCCAGACCTATCAGGAGAACGTGGCGAAGTTCGGCATCCCGGAGGATTATGTAGAAAGAGCGTTCTCGGAGGAGAACATCCTCAGAACTGCGAACGAGATCAAGGCGACATTCTACTTGGCTATGGAGAATGGAGAGATTGTCGGTTTCGCTCAGATGAATCCTGAAGACCAGAAGAAGGCGGAGCTTGATCGCATCATTGTTTTTCCAGATTATGCTCGGAGAGGCATCGGAACCCTGCTATTGAATGAAGTGATGAAAGACCAGAAGCGCAGAGGCGTCAACACCCTTGTGGTCAATGCCGGTCGTGAGGAAACTCACGCGCGCAGGTTCTACGAGAAGAACCAGTTCAAACAAGTCAGGGAAGTCACGGTGGACGCGCCATGGGGAAACAAGCTGCCGCTGGTGACTTACGAGCGCAGAATGTAGCAATCCAGAAAGCTGGAACTTGGAACGGTCGCAGCATGTGGCAGGTTGGTTAAGCCTGTGGAGCCGCGCGCCGTCTTCTTTTCAGAAACGCGTAGACTGCAAATACCGCGACGGTTGCGACAACCACTGCCGCTCCCATCCAGACTGTTGAGCTTTCTCCAGGCAAAGCGGTGGGCTGTTGCTGTTCCTCTAGCTGCTTGGCTCGGTTGAGGAGGCTTACGCTTTCGTTAGCATATTTTACGGCGGTTTTGAAAGGGTCGTAAGTTTCTTTTCGAAGATCCTGTTTCGCGAGGTTGTTTTGTTCTACTGCTTGGTTAACGACTGTGATGGCGTCTTGGCTTCTGTAGTTGGTTGATTCTTTGAGTAGACTTTCAGCTTTTTGGATTAGGCCGGTAGCTTGGGCATAGCTTGCCTTCGCTGAATTGACTGAATCTGGGGTCCCAACGGTCACTAGGTATGAATCATCAAATTGGTCTAACAGGAGTGCGGCTACATTGTAGGTCTGATTCCTGAAGAGGGCATGGCCGGCTGAGGTTGTGTTGAAAGTGGGGTGAAGGAGCTGCCATCTCGGCGCGGGTCCGGGGTTTGCATCCTGAACCATAACCGGCCCTATCCCACGCCAGTATTTGCTTTCGTCCACGTAGCTGATCAAGATGCCTTTGTCAGGTAGAACGGTGTCGAACCCCATCGGTTCACGGTTTTCAATTATGAAATAAGTCGTGCTTGTCAGGTAGATCGTAATTGCCTGAATTCCCGAGCTTGAATTCTCCAGAGGTTCGACGGTTGCGGCTCCAATCTGGCCTGGGAGTATTTCGAACACACGGTCAGGCGTTAGCCAGCCCAGTTTGATCTTCCCCCACGCGCCAATTTGCGGTCTCTCGTCTGAGCGAGACATGAGGTCCCAAGGTCCCACGAAAACCGCCGCCTCTCGCCAGTCCGCAGGTCCACTGAAAGCTATGGGGTAACTGTACAGATCAGGGAGCCCAAAGATGTGACCCAGTTCGTGGGCTGCAACTTTCCAGCCTTCACGCGCTCCAAGCCTGCCCATCACGACCGCCCATGTCACGGTCAAGTTGTCGTTCGTCGAGAAGCCAAAACCAGTATCCGCATAGGACCAGGTGGCGTCTCCGGCTGTTGCTATGAAAACGTAATCGTATTGCTTGAAGTTGATTTCTTTGTCCCAGATATTGATCGCATCCTTGATGATTTCCTCGGCGCGGCCTTTGCCCCAACCTGAGGTTGTCACCGTTGCGAGGTCGTAGTAGGTGGCGGGTTGTGGTAGTATCTTCCATACTTGGGTCACCTGTCCGGTGATCCACGTGAGATTGTAAGAAACTTCAGTATAGTATCGGTTCAGTGTGTCGAACACACTATCGCGAATCTGAGCTGGTGTCATCATGTGTTTAACGTCTGGGAATTCAACAAGCAGAAGTATGATGGAATGTGGGCCATACACGTCTGGATGCAGGGTGGTCACACTGATGTCGTCGAAAGCTGAAGAAGCCCCCGCGTCCACACCAAGCCCGATCATGCCTGAAGAGATGGATTGGCCCGAGAGATCTTTGATTGTTATCTCGGGAGTTCCGTCTATGTATGCAACAATCGTCGGGGCGGCGTCGTAGATCTTGATTTTCATTTCATGCCATGCTTTCATGTTGAGTGGATAACCCCACGAGTCCTCTCGATATAGTAATACATCATTTCCGCCGCGTCTGAGCCAGAACTCCAGGTGATCTCCCGCGAGAACCATCCGATAGTAGTTCTGTGAATCAAGCCAGCGAAGTAGCAGAACGAGCGTTGAACCTGCCACGCTTCTTGCTTGCAGAGTGAGGATGTAATCGCTCCAAGAAGAGTCGCCCGCGGAAATCTGTGAAAGCGAATTGTTCGATGCGCCCACTAGGTACCCTTTTTCGGTGACCCAACTGCCCTGTACTAGGTTCCACTTTCCCAAGCCATTCGAGAAATCGTCTGAGAAGAGTGTCTGGAAGGCACTAGGATTGTCTGACAAGGTGTGTATCGCGTTGGTGTTCCAGATCAGCGAGGAGGACGCGAGTGCCAATAGGAGCACGAGAAATGCCTTTGAGCCTTTGTTCACGGACGAAACCACGAATCCTTTCCGCAGAACCCTCTTAACTATTGCCGAAATATCCTCCAGTCATTCCCGTGCCGAACGTTAGATGCTGTTCCGAGAACGAGAAAGGCGAACATTGGACGACTGCTCCGTGCTTGAGACCGAAATTGAAGCTATGGCTCCTGGGCCTGACAAGCGCCGAAACAAAGCGCTTTGCAATACAAGTGGTCTCGGATGTAATACTCAAGGGGTGTGGGGGCGTGTGTCTGTCACCCCACGGCACGCAGGCTGGGAAAGCTCCGTCCCGTGCGAGTCCAAGGGTTCGAATCTCCTGCACCAACATGCATGAAAACGGATCTTGCTGGGACGTTCGACTCCAAGGTTCTTTCCTCTTCCCAATTACTGCTCGACGATCCTCAACGGCTAAAAGCAAAGGTTGTCAAATGGCGAACAGTGAGGGTCCTCGAAAGCTAGAATAGTTCTAACCAGGCATGCACGTGAAAGGCTTGCTCAGCGATGCATCAGCAGAGAAGACGTTACGATGACAATTAAGCAACCTAGTCGGAAGGAGAGATTACTCGACGAAAGAAACAAGTGGGCATTTAGCCGGAAGACGAGAGGGAAAACCCTAGAGGTTGTTCTTTACTGGCTTCGTGAAGAGAACACGTTTATAGTGAAGACAGCTTACTTCGTGTGAAAGAGCCATGGTCTCAGGAAACGCAACCGTAACCTTCGACACAGAAGCCAACGCCATGTACTACAAGCTAAGTCGAGGAAAAGCAGTCAAGTCTAAGAAACTGAGACAGAACGGCTTCGACTATGTTATCGACTTCAACGCGAAAGGCGATGTAATAGGAGTTGAGGTGCTCAACATGAAGAAGGCCCTAGCACTGGCCGCAAGTGAATCCACGCTTCTTTTGGCGCCAGTGAGGGCAATTGTAGCGAAACACTCCTGAAAATCAGGCTCTGTCGTTTATGTTCTCCTGTTAGATCCAATAGCAAATTGCTCTGAGGTCGCCTTCCTGGCACGTCTGGCAAATCACGCGCCCCTTTCGCTATTGTTGCAATCACTGAATTGAGTTATCGTGGTGGTTTGAGATGGATAGGCGATGGCTGAAATGACTATGTGGACTTAAATCCTGTCTTTTCGGAAACGGCGTTTGTGGTGTTCTTGGGCTCGGAGCCGCGTTCCGTCAGGAAGAGCATTAGTCTTCGTGAGGGGGTTTTCATGTATGTTGGCTCCGTTCTAGGGAGTGGTATCCTAGTCGCCCCAGCCATAGCTGCCAACTTTGCCGGTCCTGCCTCACTAGTTGCTTGGATTCTGCTTTCGTTGCTGAGCTACCCGATCGAATACACTTTCGGAGTACTCGCCTCGACCTATCCGGATGCGGGTGGTTTGTTAGGAGTCGAGCGGGGGTCTTTCTTTCATGCGCCGATGTAGATTACGTCCCTTAGTTGCTTGAAGTGATGGTCGCCTGTTAGCACAGTTCCGCGCTGGAGCTTTGCTGTTGCGTAGACAAAGGAGTCTAGCATGCCCCAGTCTTTGATAGTCTTCTTTTGTGTGAAGTTTATCTCCCCTGCGAGTTCGGCTACTGTTGAGTTGATCTCTACTACCCTTGTTCTGCTCTTGATGTAGGTGAGTATTCGATCTATTATGGGCGCGCGAATGCGCTGTCTAAGCATCGATTCCTTCAGCTCTGCTAAAGCTGATGCTGGGGTGAATGCCTCCGAAGCGTTCTCGAGTAGTTCAGCCACTCTTTCGGCTTTGGGGCTGTCGAGCGCGTACTCGACCCACGCATAGGCGTCGAAGATAATTACGCTATTGGAGCGGGCCATTAGAATCTCTGTCTTCCATCCTCCTCTCGAATCTGAATCCAGAGCTCCTAAGTATCCCACGAATCTCCTTCGCAGGCCTCTCAATTCTTTTGATTATGACTGTGACTCCCTCCCCGGCCCCGATCTCTTCGAGCTTCCTCTTCGGAATTAGAATTCCATATCCTGTCCCGATCTTCCTCACCTTAGTCTCGATCACCCTTGCGACCACCTGCCAGTTAATTATAATGTATTATAATATAAGGCTTGACGCCCCTAGGATGTTCTGGAAGCCAGAAGAGACGGTTGGGTCAAATTTGATCGTCTTGCTGCCCTCGATTGGGCGTAGCTCGCAAGTGGTGGGCCGGGAGAGAATTGAACTCTCGACCACCTGTTGGCAGTTGGTTGTGCACGTGTCAGGCAGGTATCCTAACCAGACTAGACGACCGGCCCAAAGCGGCGGTGATTGCGGGTTGCACAGAAATAAATGCTACCTAAAGTTCGGGTCTCGCGCGTTGTGGTGAGGCTGGGCCGAGTTTAGCTTGACCCTGAAATCTGAACGCCCTCCAATCGGATGTAGGGTGCGACGCAACCAAACGCGTAACCTGAAACCACTTCTGGTCTATCGGATATTCCGGATATCCCTTTCATCAGTTCGAATGCTGAGCCGCTCAACGAGCCTCCGACAACTCCTTGGACCAATTCTCCGTTCTTGATCTCCTGTGCGTTTCGAATTTCGGAACCGAATCTCGTCGTAATCCTGTCAGGATTCAGCCAAGCCGCTTGATAGATTATGAGTCCATCTTTTGTGTCTTGAATGAGCTCCTCGAGGCTTTGGTCTCCCCCACTGAACGTAAGATTGGTGTTATCGTTTGCGGGAATGGTTTGGTAGCGTTCATCTACGTCGATGCCGAAACCGGTGCGGATACCATTGCCCGTTGGTTTTGCGTCCATTGCTTGGGCGTGGAGCTGGTCGTAGATGTAGTTCTTGAAGACCCCTTTCTCGATGAGTCTGGTCTTCTGTTGAGGTTGGCCTTCATCATCGAAGGAGTTTGTTCTCAAACTGTAAGGGTAGAGCCCGTCATCGACTATCGTCAATTCCTCTGATGCGACGTGCTGGTGCTTCTTGAAGGCGGACAAATTCAGGTTGAGGGCTTCGGCGCTTGAATGAAAGCCAATAGTTGGCACGAATATGTCGCAGACCACTGCGGGAGAAAGGATCATCGTGGTTTGTTTCGTTCTTGGGGGATGCCGTTTGAGGCAGCTTCTGGCGATTTTCAACCACTCCGGAATGATGTTGGTTGGTTCCAGATCGCTAACTCTGCGGGAGTAGCGAGACGGCCAGAATTCGGTCGCGCTTGTTCCTGAACCTATCTTCAGAGTCATTTCAACGTAGAGATAGGTGCCCACAGACTTGCATGCAAGTCCTCGGCTGTTAATAATCTGGTTCTCCACGATGTATGTTCTGACCTTGCCGTATGTCAATGAGATTTCTTTCTCTTCGGAAATCAACGCCTGAGCTTCGTCAGCGTAATCTTTAGCAACGCGCTCACTATCGGCCAGGATTCTCCGATCAGCAGTCTTGGTTTGAGGAAGCTTTCTTTTCGCGGGTAGCTCGAAGAGGGGAGATCGGTTGAGCTTAGCGAGATCATGGGCTCGCTTTGCTGTAGCTTCTAAGTCCGTGTCAGAATTGCAGGATGAGTAACCTACTCCAGCACCGCCAGATCGAGGAAGAATCACTCTGACTCCATAACCGGTGTTCTCCTGTCTGATGAGTGCCTCTCTCTTACTGCCCCTCAGCTGTACGTCGGTTCTCGTTGAATGCTGGATGTAGATCTCCCACTGGGCCCGGGTTGTCTTGTCCAAGACTGCGGTGATGTTCATCCTATCACCGCCTTGGTTCTCCACCAGGTTCCTCCGCTTCCGACCGGCACATAATCTTCTGAGCCCTTCCCACATGTTCCAGGATCGACGAAGAACCCATCACTGCTTACTGCATCCACATTCCCAAGAACTTCTAGGACTCGCCCTGTGAGCGTAATTGACTTGAGAGGTTTCGTGGTGACACCGTTTTCAATGATGTACCCTTTCTTTGAGACGACCTGCATTCCGCCGCCTAATGGATCTTCGATGCCGAACTGCCATCGCATCATCATAACCCCTCTTTTAGTGTCCCTAACAATATCGTCCAATTTGCGTTCCCCAGGTTTCGCGTAGGTATTACTCATTCGGATGAATCGTCTGTGGGCCGCGTTCTGCGTCCTGGAACTGCCTGTTAGCGGTGCATTCATTGCAGCGCCAGTCTCTATGTCATGTAGAAAGCTAATTAGTACGCCGTTTTCAACAAGCGTATTCTTTCGTGACTTGACTCCATCATCATCAAAATAGTAGCTGCCCTGTGCTCCTTCGAGCGATGAGTCTTCATAGATTGTAACTAGATCAGAGGCGACCTTCTTACCCAACATGTCCTTGAGGTAGGATCTTCCTCTGAGTGCTTGGTCGGCTTCGAGGCCATGCCCGAATGATTCATGGCACACGGTACCGACCGTCCCAGGATCAAGTATCACGGTCTGGACTCCCGTCGGCGGAGCCACAGCTTTCAACTGTTCCACAGCGCTCTTCACGAGTTCACTTATCTTTTCTTCCGGCAGATCGTCAACGACTTCGTACCCGACCGTTCCCCCTAGCGATAGGTTGTCTGAGTCAGTCGAGTCATTCTCCTTCACGACAATTTCCATTGAGATTCTTGTCCTGGGAATAAGCTGTCTTGCCTGCGTGCCATTGGAAGTAACGAGAGCTCTGTCTATGACGGTCTCAGCGTAGGCGACCCTCACGTCTACTATCCTAGAATCCATTTGGCGTGCGAGGTCATAGATTTCTCGTACTCTCTGCAGTTTCTCCTCGATGGGAATTTCTAGGGGGTCCTTCTTGACCGGTGTCTTGGTGTCTATTCTTACGGGGTCCGGTAAGGCTAGTTTGCTCTTCGCATTCGAGCGGCGTGTTTCTTTCTTGAGTTGATTAATGAGCTTGCGAATTGTCGATCGGCCTACCTTGTTGGAGCTGGAATATGTCCACCCTGATTCGCTGTGACTTCTTACAGAGACGCCTTTGATGGATCTGCTGCTCGTATTCTCTCGCTCTTTGTTCTTCCTGATGGCTAGTTGAGTTTGCCAGTCATATAGCCCGTCAACGTAAGGCAGGTCGACTGCCCTGAGCAATTCATGTAGATCGCCAATTACGCTGTCGGATTCCCGGTTGTTCACCACGGCCACAGCTCTTGTTTGTCGCGGTTTACAGAACACGGCTCTGTTAATTTGTCGGTGGATGCTTGTTGGAGTATTTTCGCTTATCTCTCAAGGTTTTATTTCCCGGTTCTGTCAGGTCCTATCTGCTGGGAGATAAGTGCCTATGCTGGCGTTCAAGACAGTTCAACAGAACTACCAGCCAACCGATGTAACTCTGCGTCTCCTGGACGAATTCCGCTCGATGGTTAACGACTGCCTGCGCATCGGTTTACAGGAGAACGTCACATCCCTCAAGGCACTGTCCTTACGTGCCTACAGACACCTCGCCCGCTACGATGCGCTAAGCTATTACAGGCTCTGCGCGATCAGCGGGCTTCATCGGAATAGACCGAAATCTAGACAACGTAACCACAGCCGACACAGCTGGAGAAATAACTGGCTATGATATCAGCAAGGTCGCCCAAATGAAAGAGCGATGCAGACAACGCAAACGCAATTTCACAAGAAACGATGTCAGGATCATGAAGCGGATTGCCGCTAAGTATGGTCAACTTCAGCGAAACAGGCTTCAATGGTTTCTTCACAACATGTCATCTAGAATAGTGCGCAAGGCCAAACAGAACAAGCATGGAATCGTAATGGAGAACTTGAGGGGCATTCGAAAGCTCTACAGGAAGGCCAACGGGCAAGGAGCCAATTACCGGGTGATATTGAACGGTTGGAGTTTCGCGGAGTTACAGCGACAGATTGAGTATAAGGCCCGTTGGGAAGGTTTGCCGGTTATCTACGTGTCTCCACATGGTACGTCAGCGAGGTGTTCGATATGTGGGTCGCGCCTGATGCGAATACCCGAAGAGAACCGAAAGCTGCAATGCACCAAGTGCGGGGTCACAGTGGATCGTGATGTGAATGTCGCGAGGAACATTCTCGCACGAGGCGTGAGGTTCGCGCCCGTAGGACTCTCGAGTGAAGCGATGATGGAGGAACACGGCCGACGAAATCCGTTAATCCTCAAAGTCGATGGGAGCCAGTTAGCTTGAAGGGCATCCGCCGCCAAGTTGACAGACCCCAGAACACAGATTAAAGTCAATCCTCGCATTTACCACCATCGGCGGGCGCAATGGCTCAGCAATCTTTCAGCACGAAAATTCTCGATTTGTCTGCAGGTTCTCGTATTGCCGTCCTTAACATCAAGGACGCGGAGAGCTTGGGTGTCGTAGCATGGGATAGAATTCGGATCAAGGGGAGCGACGAGAGAGGAGCCGCTGCTCTAGTTGACATTACGAAATCAATAGTGCAGGAGCATCAAATAGGGCTGCCTCGAGTCGTGGCTCAGGAACTGACTGTGGCCGACGGAGATAGCGTTAGCGTTCAACCGATTCCTCCACCAATTTCTGTCCGATATGTCCACGACAAGATGCGCGGCAAGAAGCTTGGGCGTGAGGAGTTGTATTCAATCGTGCGTGATGTTGTGGACAGAAATCTCAGCGAAGTTGAGATGGCTGCATTTGTCATGGCTGAGCAATATCACGGAATGGACGACGATGAGCTACTGTGGCTCACGCGTGCGATAGCTGAAACTGGGACGCGTATCGATTTCGAAAAGCCCGTATACGACAAACATTCGATCGGAGGAGTCCCCGGAAACAAAGTCACTCTAATAATCGTCCCAATAATCGCGGCTGCGGGCCTCCTAATTCCAAAAACTAGTAGTCGTGCCATCACGAGTCCATCTGGCACGGCAGACACTATGAGTGTCTTAGCGCCAGTAGAGTTCTCAGGGCAAGAACTTAGGAAGATCGTGTCAAAAATCAACGGGGCCATAGTCTGGGGAGGCGGATTGAACTTGGCACCTGCCGACGATGCGTTCATCACGGTGGAATATCCGCTTCAAATTGATCCCGAGCCCCAAATGATAGCAAGTATCCTAGCGAAGAAACTCGCCGTTGGGACGGACTTTATGGTCTTGGATATTCCGACCGGGGAGGGAGCGAAGATACAAGCTCCGGAGGATGCGCGTCGTCTTGGAAATCGTTTCATCGAGATTGGCGGAAAGTTAGGCATCAGGATCAGGTGTGGAGTGACATACGGCGGACAACCGGTGGGCCATGCAGTTGGACCTGCTCTCGAAGCTCGCGAGGCTCTGCAAACTCTCGAGGGCACAGGGCCGGCGAGTCTCGTGGAAAAATCCACCGCTCTAGCTGGTATGTTGCTTGAGATGGCAGGAAAGGCGTCCAAGGGAAATGGTCAGGAACTCGCCAGAGAAATTCTCCAGAGCAGGCGAGCTCTGAAGAAGATGAAGGAGATAATCGAAGCCCAGGGAGGAGATCCCAACATCAAATCAGAACAAATCGCAGTGGGAGCATACAAGCAGAGGATCACTGCTACAGCTGATGGTTATGTGACTCACGTCTCGAACACTTCCATAAATCAGATTGCTCGAGCAACCGGCGCGCCCGGCGAGAAGAAATCTGGGGTTCTGCTGTATCTTAAAAGAGGACATAAGGTCACCAAGGGTGAACCAATCCTCGACATATACGCAGAACGACAATCAAAGCTCGAACAAGCGTACTCGCTGGTCGCGAAACTTCAACCCATCACAATCGAAGGAATGCTTCTGGAAGAGATCCCAGAATTCTAAGTTGATTGTCTCCCATCGGAAAGCATTTGTGTGCAGGGATATCACATGGAAACGGCTGATCTAGTTGGCGCGACTGTACAATCAAATTATGAAGTTTGATAAGCGAATCCGTTTCGCGGCAGTGGTAGACGGAAACGGACGAATCCTCGAGGGAGGCATGAGGGAGGGCGTCGAACCGATCGAACCACTCGAAAAGACTCCACATCTCATTGCGAAACTGGTGTCCGTTCAGAAAGCTGAGGATCTTGCAGAATTCTTCGGAAAACCCGAGTACTCAATTCTGATCCATGAAGAGATCATGGCAATGATCTTCCGCGCCGGAAGAAGATTGGTGCTAATAACGGCGGACAGAAAATTCGCTTTGAACAAAGTCGCTCGACTGCGCAGTCTAGTAACTAAGAAGTAGTGTTGCTAGTGCTGCTCATCTCAAAAGGAGCAGCATTTGGGAAGAGCTTCACAATGAAGCAGGCGTGCTGAGCTTCTTCAGCGTATACTTCCGGCCTCGTCACTCGATCTGTCGGACGCGTGCAGATTTGACTATGCAGTAGGTCATAATCCAATGCATGGTGAAGCTCACCATAGCCCCGAGGAAACTGGTCTTTCTGAACTCACTGTTCAAGTGCGGCAGGGCCCGTTCGAACGTTGCACACCTTTGACTGCTTCTCAGGATGCCTAGCACACTTGGAGCAAGGAGCATTGCTGAAGGGATGAACCAGTCCAGCCCTGAGTACACTCCCAAACCGACACTGATGACGCCGAGGACGAAAACTAGGTCAAAAAACCATAGGCAGCTAATGCGTACTTCCACAAGCCCTCATTGAAAACTCGGGTGAGGGCGGATTGTCGTATCGCCCACTCGAAAAACTGAGACCGCGTGTTTTGACAGTATGTTGCCACCGTACGTTGAGGTAGGAAGACTATCCTGTATCCATTCTGTCGAAGAGCCAAGTTGAGTGCCATGTCGTCACTGACCGCGTTCGACCATGCCTTCCTGATGTTGATCTTGTCGAGGGTTTGTGTACGGACTGCAGCTGCACCGCCCCATGGGAAGTTGTACCGGTCATCAAAGAACAAGTTTGTGCCGGCCGCGTTCCAAGCTGATTGAACATGAGACCAGAAGTCCTTCGTCAATGGGAAGTACCATCGGAATCCCGTCGTTGCTCCGATGGTTTCGTCAGCAAGCGGGTCAACCAATTCAGCGAGCCAGTTTGGAGCGACTAGCGCGTCGCTGTCAATGAACGCATACACTTCCGCGCGTCCATTCGTACTGTCGAGTGCTGTTAGTAGAGCCGCCACTTTCCCGCTACACGATGGGATTTGTTTCAGACGTGAAGTTCTGCTTTCGCTTTGGGGTTCCTTTCGAGAACAGATTTGGCGATGGAGAAAGCGGGATCTTGTGCCGTGTCGGTTATTACAACGACTTCATAGCTTGGATAATCCTGCTTGAGCACGGCTTCAATGTTCTTCTCGAGTCCCCGCTCCATCCCTTTGCAGGGCATGATTAGTGCCACTCGCGGCTTGAAATCGGATCTCGGTCGAGTGATTGAAGAAATGACGTTTCGATCAAAGATTCGTCCAAGATAGAATGAACAAAACACTGAGAGAATCGCTAGGATTCCCACTATCAAAAAGAAAGCATAGGCTGCCTCAGATAATGACAGAGAAGGTCCTCACTTCAGGCTGCAGCTACGCTTCGATTACTTCACATTTGACCTGCTTGAGTACTTCCGCAGCCTTGTCAGGATCTAGACGGATAGTGTAGAGTTTTGAAGCAGTTCGAAGCTTCAGTTTCACAGTATCCTTTAGCCTTTTGACACGGCATTCGCTTGCTCGTTCCGACATTCGAACGAATTCTTCTGAATTGGCTATTTCTGAGGGCATGTTGTACCCCATTCTATCGTCGCCTAGAGAAGAACGCGCCAATATAAGTCTGGTCAAGCCGCGAAGACTAGGAGTTCTTCTTCGTACCGTCTGCCGTCAACGATAGAGCCAGGAGGTTTCCTATCCACTTGTCTGGCAGAGAGTCCTTCCCCTAGTCTCCGATTTGCCTCCTCTTGAGCTATCGTCGGGTCAGCCAGCATGGTGAGAGGAACATCGATCCTCAAGGGGCGCGACGGCATCACATGCCGTGTGACCTTGTGCGGAAGAAGTAGCGCTTGCGCTCCAAACTCTCTGATCTGTTTCTTGCTGAAGATAGGCAACGAGATAACGAAATTCACGCGACCTGACCTGAGGGTCTCGATTGCCACAGTCTCTGATAGGTAGTCAACGTGATGGCCCTTCTTGACCAATGCCTTTTCGAGCTTGACTGCTGTTCTTGCGAACTCGATCAGATCTGAGGATTGGGGGAGGAAATACTGAGTGCCCCTTCCGGTGAGGATTATGCTTTGGGAATTGTAGGTTAGATGCTCCAGGTCAATTCTCGTCTTTGTGTACTCTAGGTTGTGCTCGTTGAGAAGGTTCTCTGCAAGCGATTCAGGTTCTTGTATATTGAACAGCCTGAACCAGGACCCGACTTTTATGAGGGGGCTGTCATAGTTGACGAGGCAACATGGGGCAAAGCGGCATTTCAATGATTTCAGCGAGCTGTACCGGTGCATTCCATCGAGGATCACATGTTCATCTTTGTCCACAATGAGTGGGTCGCGGACGAAGCCTTGCACTCTAATCGCATCGGCGATGGACTCAACCAATGAGTCGATGACTTCTTCGTGGGGTTTCAGATTGTTAATGTCGATCAAGGCAATATGGAAACTGAGATTCGAAGAGCTAATCTCCAACCCTGCTGCCCCGAGGATATTGCAGTTGAATCGGGGTAGGCTCTAAGGCTTACTCACAAATATTCCGTTTGAAAAGGGAGTCATTTGTCGAAGTAAAGAGAAATGGAAACTGGGCGATTAGTGTGCGTTATGGCCCAGCGATCTACTTTGTGAACTTCGTCATCTTTGTGCCACAAGTTGGGCACGTAGCGCGCAGCATGTTACGGCCTTTCGCGGTTTTTTCCAAAGTAGTCTGGTCGTCTGGAACAGTCTTCTTCTCCTTGCATTTCACGCAAAACATTTCTGCCAATGAGTATTCCCTCCCATTTCTGAAACGAGTGCTGTTAGCGCATGGCGAGGCCATAAAAGGCTTTGCCAATGAAACCTGAAATTCGCAACAATTCTTGGCGGAATGACTGAAAATTGGTTGGTCAATATCAATCGTGCAGTTCTTTCGACAGGTATTTTCCAGAAAACGATGAGACCATAAGTATGTTGCTAATGTTAGTGGCGAAGGTGTAGATTTTGTCTTCGCGCAAGCTAATTTCAATTATCGGAACTGGGAAACTCGGAAGTGCGGTTGCACTTCAGGTCGCAAGCAGAGAGTTGGGGGACTTGCGACTCGTCGACATAATACAAGGTCTTCCTCAAGGTGAGGCGCTCGATCTTGGTCAGATGGCTGCAGAGCAGGGCGCGGACGTAGACATAGTCGGATCCAACGACTACAAAGATATTGCAGGGTCTGATCTCGTTGTTGTCGTAGGCGGGCTTGGCAGAAAGCCTGGCATGACAAGGCTGGATTTGCAGGAGAAAAATGAGGACATAATCCATGGAATTTGCGACAAGATCGTTGAGTACGCTCCTAAGACTTTGATTCTCATGGTCACTAACCCTCTTGATGTTATGACCTATCTTGCTTGGAAGGTTACGGGATTCGAGCCGTCGCGGGTCTTTGGTCAGAGTGGAATGCTCGACACAATGCGCTTCAAGTATTTCATTGCGAAGGCCCTGCGCGTCTCTACAAGCTCTGTACAAGCTGTTGTGATTGGAGAACACGGGGATTCGATGGTGCCGCTACCGCGTTTTTCAACGGTTAATGGCGTTCCTATAACTGAATTACTCTCGCCAGCGCAGGTGACAGAGGCAATCGAGCGGACGAGGAAGATCGCCGCTGAAGTGATCGCGCTCAAAGGAGCAACGATCTATGCACCAGCACACGGAATAACGAGAATGGTCGAAAGCGTGATCAAGGACAAGAAGATGGTCCTATGTCTCACCGCGCATCTCAATGGGGAGTACGGAGTCAAGGACATCTATCTTGACGCGCCCGCTGTCCTTGGTGCCCGCGGTGTGGAACGAGTTATAGAGCTAAAACTAAACGACGAGGAGAGGGCTGCCTTTCTCAAGTCAGTAGAAGTGGTAAAGGCTGCCGTCGGTCATCTAAAGACTGTCAAAGTGAGCTAGATTCAGTCAGGTCCTTAGTTCGCCGTGCTTTGGCAACGCGGTTCGCGATCTGTGCAGCGACTACTCCTGCCGCGATGCCGGAGTCAATGTTCACCACTGCCAGCCCAAGGGAGCATGCTTGAAGCATAGCCATCAAAGCGGCTTGTCCCTGACCCCCGTACCCGTAACCTGATGACGCTGGTACAGCTATGATCGGAATATCAACAAGCCCAGCAACAACCGTCGGCAGAGCACCTTCTCGGCCGGCCACTACGATAAGGCAGTCTACATCGTTCTCAATCATGCTTCGAAGTGGCTCAACTATGCGGTGTATCCCTGCAACGCCGGCGTCGGCTTCCACAAACGTCTTGCAGCCCATCTCTTCCGCAATCATGGCCGCCTCCTCAGCTACACCGAGATCGGCGGTTCCCGCCGTTAAGACTCCAACCTTGCCGCCGGTTTCGAGCCTGCTGTAGCCCTTCTTTCTGATCACCAACGATTTCGCGTGTGCAAATTGCTGTCGTTCATAGCCCCGCTCGAATTTCTCATTGAGTTTGGAGAGTTGCAGATCATCAAGTCGACTGATAATCACCCGGCCGCTCTTTTCCAGCATACGGGTGCAAATGCTTGTAAGGTCGTCCAGTGATTTTCCTTCAGCCAGTACGATCTCCGGACTGCCCCGTCGGACATCCCTTGATACATCGAGTCTCGCGATATTCGCAACTTGCTCGATAGCGTTGATCCTCAATGCCTTCTCAGCTTCTTCAATTGAGATCTTACCCTTCACCAGTTTTTCGAGAGTCTCGCGCAGGATTTTTCGCCGCCTGGAAACGCCTAAGTACAATGAGCACTGTCTTGTACAATAAAATGTTAACAGCGAAATCTCCCAAGACGCTCAGTCAGGCTCTGTCCGAGATGCCTGCTGATCTCCGTGGGAAGACCCGGAGTATTGTCGATCAGATCCAGAGTTTTGGCCGCGTCATTGTGGCGTTCTCAGGAGGGGTTGACAGTACATTGGTCGCCTATTTTGCACGACTTGCAGTAGACAACGATGCGCTTGCAGTAACGGCTGATTCCCCCAGCCTCCCATCATCAGAGCTCAAGGAAACGAAGCAGCTCGCGAATTTTATTGGGATAAGGCACATGATTGTCCGCACTGAAGAGCTCGACGACCCGAACTATGTCTCTAATCCTGGGAACCGTTGCTATTTCTGCAAGAATGAGTTGAGCGAGAAACTCATTCACCTCGCGAAGGACCTGAGTGTTCCTGTGATACTTGACGGGACCAATGCGGAGGATCTGACAGGACATCGACCTGGAGCGGCAGCTTTGTCTGAACGCGGAATCAGGAGACCATTGGCGGAGGTAGGGATGAGTAAGGCCGAGGTTAGGGAGTTAGCGAGACTATTCGGACTCCCGAACTATGACAAGCCGTCGATGCCCTGTCTGTCTTCGCGCATTCAATATGGCCAACTGATTACTCCTGAGAGGTTGCTCAGGGTTGAGAGATCCGAGAATCTCATCCGATCCATGACCGGGGTCAAGGAGCTGCGCGTCCGCGATCACGGAAACCTTGCAAGAATCGAGATCGGAAAAGACGAACGAAATCTCTTTTTCGATGAGCGTTTACTAGATAGAGTGGGCGCCGGGCTCCGGGAGTTCGGTTTCATGTACGTGACTTTTGATGTGTTCGGCTACCGGAGCGGGAGCATGAACGAACTTCTAACCGCCAAGATGCGTTCTGAGAAAGGTAACACAAGGACAACAACCGCGCAACCCTAACCGCCATGGGCCACGGGCAGCAGCGCCAACTCATCACTACTTGTCAACTTCGTATCCAATCCATTCAGCGTGTTGACTTCACGTCCCGAGACCATAATCAGAGCGTTTGGCCGGGGGTCAGATGTTTCTGTATCCAAGAGTAGATGCTTTAGATCTGCGAAGGATTCCCTGGAGACGAGATGCGCGATTGCAGATTTCACAGTAGGATTCTCTTCTGGAATCGTCAGATCCAACTCACTGGCTCTGGCAGCTGAACGAAAGACGCCGTACAACCTGACGTGGAGGTTCATCGAAATCAACTATTGCTCCAATCTCTGAGAATCTGGCTTATAGGATTCGTGAAGTCTCAAGATCGTGAGGTTGTCGTACGCCTTGCTGGCTGGAGAGTACTGTGGCTTTTGTGGGCGAGCGTTGGAAGGCCCGTTGAAGACCTGCAAGGGATGTGGCAATACTATGTGTGAAGGTTGCTTGGCAGAGCATGAGATTGAGTGTCTCAAAGAAAGTTCTTAGCCGCTTAGCCAGCATCATTTAAGCTCCCAGCCAGATTCCCCGTGTCCCGAACCATAGACGGCACAAGTGTCAAGCCAAATCTAGCCATGAACGTCTAAAACGAGCGGGGATCTCAACCCGCCGCTCAACAAGTTGAAGTCAAGCTTTAGTTCCGCGATTCTCTCTGTGCAAGAACTATCTCTCACCCTTGGAAATTTGAACCTGTAAACGAGTCACTTTCACGATAACAAATACGAAGTGACTTCTTCGTTGTTTAACATGTAATGCTTACTTAATGTTATTAATCATCGCTCGTACTTGCCTTCCTATTAATCGAGTATAGCAGTTGGTTCTAATGCGCAAGTTGAAGTTCTCGATGTTCCTTATCGCGCTTTCTCTCGTTGTGATGATGGTTTCTGCTGTTCCGGCAGGCGCCCAGATGGGCGTCTGGCGAGACATCAACCCGACCGCATATATTCAGCCTCCCGCGAACCCCGATCTAAATTCCGTCTACATGCTGTCTGCAAATGAAGGCTGGGCTGTCTCTGACTACTTCCCCACAACGAACACAACCACAGGCCTTCCAGGCATCTTCCATTATGACGGATCTACATGGAATCTCGTGCCTGTGCCCAGGTTCCCTGATTTTCCTTCCAGACCTTCTCCATACAATTTGACTTCAGTCAGCTTTGGTCCACCGAATAACCCGATCAGTAGAAACGATGGATGGGCCGTAGGCTTCAACAATACAATCAATCCAGCGACCGGAGTGTGTCCTTCGGGCGGGGCAGCATCGCCTGACTGTAGTTCCGTCGCTTTGCATTGGGATGGCATAGCATGGAGAGTTCAGACTGCAGGGCTCGCTGGCGCAAACGCTGGTCCACTTTGGTCGGTCTTTATGGTGAGTTCGACTGATATTTGGGCGGTTGGCCAGACCATTACCGGTCAAGGTATCTTTTGGCACTGGACTGGGGTGCCTGGTTTGGGTGGAGGATGGAATGCTCCTCAGGCCCCTGTCCCATCTCCACTGTACTCGGTCTTCATGGTCAGTGCCACTGAGGGTTGGGCGGTCGGTGCGGGCGGTTCGATATTCCATTACTTTGGCGGCGCTTGGACCGTATTTCCTTCCCCTGTCCCCGGTAAGAACCTCCGATCAGTCTACATGATCAGTCCCACCGAAGGCTGGGCTGTGGGAGACGACGGCACGATCATCCACTACGCGGCAGGAACTTGGACTGGACCGGTCGGTCCTGGAACTACAACTAGCAATTTGGTATCGGTGTTCATGGTGGGTTCAACCGAAGGCTGGGCGGTTGGACTTGGAGGAGCACTACTTCACTACTCAGGCGGAGTGTGGACGGCGCTCCCGATCAGCTTAGTGCCAACTTCCCCTGTCTCCCAACTTGATTTTCATTCAGCGTACTACAACACAGCGGCGGACGGTTGGGTTGTCGGAACTGCTGGCGTCATATTGCATTTCGACGGGTCAAACTTTGGAACGGTTACGAGCCCAACGCTCAACAACTTCACATCGATCTCGTTTGGGCCTCCATTAACGGGTCCAATAAACCCGAATGATGGCTGGGCCGTTGGAAACTCGTCTACCGCAATGCCTTTCGAACCGACAATCTACCATTGGAATGGTTTCATGTGGACAAAGGGGATCAGCATAGGTACCACAAATGACCTCAACTCGGTTTTCATGGTTAATTCTGGAGATGTCTGGTCAGTAGGGGGTGGTCCAAGGGCCTCTTCCACGTGCACTGCGAGTCCTGTTCCTCTTTGCCCAGTGATCCTGCATTATCAGGGTGGATCGTGGAATACAGTGACTCCGCCACCAGGCAATTACAGACTCAAGTCAGTCTTCATGGTCAGTTCGAACGAAGGATGGGCTGTGGGACAGTCTACCGGCAATGTCGGGATCATCCTACACTATACGGTGACGGGTGGAGTTGGAGCTTGGGCCACATTTCCAATTCCAGCAGCTAACGGGTACGGGGTACCACTTCCCTCGCTGAACTCTGTCTTCATGCTCAACGCGAATGAGGGCTGGGTTGTGGGCGACAATGCTACTCTGCTCCACTACACGGTGACGGGAGGTATTGGTACGTGGAATACTGTGATAGTCAGCGGTTCGCCTGGAATATCGAGACTCGTCAATCTCACGTCAGTGTTCATGTTGAGCCCGACGAGTGGCTGGGCTGTGGGTGGTGTCGTCCTCGACCCGCAGGGCTCGCCCCCGAGCATTCCCGGGTCATTCGCTACGGGCCCTGTCATACTATATTGGGACGGGACCAAGTGGGGTCCAGTTCCTGCGCCTCAGATTCCGGGCGGCGTATCCCCAGACGGAGTTCCAGGGGCACCGCCGAGTCTCAGGTTCCCGACAGCGGTTCTAAAGTCAGTATACTGTACTGGGCAGACAGATTGCTGGGCCACTGGATATCCTGGAAAACTCTTGGCGACGATCATTCATTGGGACGGAGTGGCTTGGAACCACGTCACACTATCGCCGGCACTCCTCGGGCAAGACGCCTCGTTGAAGGGAATTCCACCCATCTTGACTTCGGTCTACATGACCTCTCCGAGTAATGGTTTCATTGTAGGTTCAAGTGTCGGGTTGAGCGGCCTTGTAACGAAGCCTTTGTCAACAATCCTTCGGTTCGCGCCCTTTGGAGGCCTCTTCACCACAACCTCAACATCCACAGTGGTCTCTACTGTGACAACATCAACAAGTCTCATCACAAGCTCAGTGGTCTCCACCTTCAATTCATTCACTACCTCAACTCAAACGTTCGTTACTACATCGACATCAAGCGTGAGTGGCGGAGGAATTCCAGGTTTTCCAGTTGAATCAATCATCGCTGGGATTGTATTCGGCCTACTAACCTTGACAGTACTTCGCCGTCGACGCGCGAGGACTCATGCTACTTAGGAGCGTCTTAGATGCTTTCGAATCAGTTGGGAGGAATGGGGTTTAGCGGAAACCTCTGCATTCGTGGAGAGCGTGAACGCTTTGCCGGGTCGTAAGTCGAAGAGGATGGCAAACATAACAGCCACACTCCCCATTCAGCTGCTGGACAAAATCGACGAAATGGTTGATGACGACAAGGTCCCATCACGATCATTTGTGATACGTGAAGCTGTGAGGAAATATCTGAAGGAGTTTGAAAGGAAATGAAAGTTAGGGGTATGAAGAGTGTAGATATGTGGCACAAGACAACGCTTATATGTGATGCGTCGAGATCACGAATTGTTCCCAGAATGAATAATGATTGGAAGATGCGACTTTGACCACTCTGAGTTTGAGCGCTGTTTTTCGTTCTAAAAGGAAGATTCTCATCACCGTCGCCGTCTGCATGGTAGTTTTATTGTCATCGTTTGCTCCTGTGCAGGCACCTACCGTGGGCGTTTGGAGGCTGCTAAACC
>Ga0315282_10005434_pt1 | contig 21716 bp, 17 predicted proteins | sample YL17G07_20_MG_FD_203693 | JGI IMG/M metagenome (GOLD analysis project Ga0315282, IMG submission 203693) | Sediment microbial communities from Yellowstone Lake, YNP, Wyoming, USA - YL17G07_20 | ecosystem: Environmental > Aquatic > Freshwater > Lake > Sediment | place: USA: Wyoming | collected... | reverse complement strand
CTTCATCTACAATACCTGAACATGGATGAAGCCATCCAGCACTGCTCCAAGGGCATCGGCATCTGGGATTGGGCCAGCAACGACCAGGGGAGCGAACCTGACGTCGTGATGGCCTGTGCGGGCGACATCCCCACCACGGAAGCCCTGGCGGCGACGGCTCTGCTCCGGGAGAACTTTCCGGAGCTCAAAGTCCGTTTCATCAACATCGTCGACCTGTTCAAGCTGGAGCCGGAAACCGAGCACCTCCACGGCCTGTCAGACCGGGACTTTGACAGCCTGTTCACCATAGACAGGCCGATTATTTTCAACTTTCATGGCTACCCCTGGCTGATTCACAAACTCGCTTACCGCCGCACCAACCACAAAAACCTTCACGTACGCGGCTATAAGGAACATGGCAATATTAATACCCCACTCGAGCTCGCCATGCGGAACCAAATCGATCGCTTCAACCTGTCGATGGATGTCATCAACCGGGTTCCCAAACTCCGAGTTGCCGGGGCTCATATCAAGGACTGGTTAAAAAATCAGATTATCGAGAACACCAACTATGCCCACGAGTACGGCATCGATAAGCCTGAGTTCACCAACTGGAAGTGGCCGTATTGAATCAGCGGGACAATGACCAGTAAGCATTGCCGAAGAGGATAAACGCGGGCGAGTGATGAGTTTTTATGCAACGGCACTTCCATTATTAAGAAAAAAGTACGTCCGCTATATTTGAGAAAAGGTATCATTTTGGTAGAACCAAGAGAAGTCTGGCCACCCAACATTGACATTGACGGCGCATGATGAAGAAAAAAATTATCCATAGCCTCGGTCCCCTCATCGGCCTCCTTCTTTTCGCCGCTGCCCTCTGGATTCTCCGGAGAGAATTAAAGGAGTATTCTTATCATGATGTAATTCGAAGTTTAGGAGAACTGCCAGCCCTCCATGTTTACATCGCTCTTGGGTTGACCCTTCTAAATTATGCAGTGATGACAGGCTATGACAGCCTGGCTCTTCGCTATATCCATCACCCCCTTCCTTATCCGAAGATCGCCTTCGCTTCCTTCGTCGCTTATGCCTTTAGCGCCAGCATAGGCTTTTCCATGATCGCCGGAGGCACAATTCGATACCGACTCTACTCCACGTGGGGACTGTCTGCCGCTGAGATTACCAAAGCGATCGCTTTTTCCACGTGGGCTCTCTGGCTCGGGCTTTTTTCCCTGAGCGGCATCATCTTTCTGATGGAGCCCGTTGCCGTTCCTTCCATGCTCCATCTCCCTTTTGGTTCTCTCCGCCCCCTGGGAGCCGCCCTTCTTGTTCCAGCATGCGGATATTTGTTCTTGTGCATCTTTAGGAAAAGACCCTTGATGATCAGAGGATGGGAATTCTCCCTCCCTCCTGTCGGATTATCCATTTCTCAGATTGCCGTATCCTCACTCGACTATGCACTTGCCGGAGGCGTGCTCTTCGCTTTGCTTTCCTCCTGGGGGGACCTCTCCTACCTCGGCTTTCTCCCGATCTTCCTCCTGGCACAGATCGCGGGAAGTCTAAGTCAAATTCCGGGTGGCCTTGGAGTCTTTGAAACGCTGATTCTCACTTTGCTCAGTCCGGTTCTGCCTGCCCGTTCGCTCCTTGCCTCTCTCCTTGCCTACCGGGCGATCTATTATCTTTTGCCTCTGGGGATCGCCACGGTCTCCCTCGGCGCTCATGAGGTCTTTCTAAGAAAGGCAGAGGTGAAGAAGACCGCCCTCATCGTTGGCCATTGGATTCCCACCCTGCTTCCGACGATGGTTGCCTTCGCTGTCTTCATTGCGGGTGCCCTTCTCCTCATCTCAGGGGTAACGCCCATGGTGCAGATCGGGCATTTTATCTCCCTGCCCGTAATAGCAATCTCACACTTTTTAGGAAGTCTTGTTGGTACCGGACTCCTCTTTCTGGCCCGGGGTCTTCAGCGGAGGGTCGACGGAGCCTATCTTCTCACCCTGCTTCTCCTTGGCGCTGGGATCATTCTGTCTCTGCTCAAAGGGTTTGACTACAAAGTGGCCATCGCACTCTCCGTTATCTTCTTCGTCCTGCTCCCCTCCCGTCACCATTTTTACCGTAAGGCGTCGCTCATCAGCCAACGGTTCACCCCTGGTTGGGTCGCCGGAATCATCATTGTCCTCCTCTGTTCCTTCTGGCTGGGGATTTTCTCATATAAGCATGTTGTTTATTCAAAAGATCTCTGGTGGCGTTTCACTCTGTACGGCAATGCTCCCCAGTTTCTCCGGGCAATGGTCGGGGCCATTGGAGTCTCCCTGTTTTTTGCCTTTGCCAGCCTGCTTCGTTCGGCCTCTCCGGAGCCTTCCTTTCCAGGCCAGACCGCCCTCGAGGTCGCCCATGCCGTCATCAGAAGATCACGAAGAACCTATGCTTATCTTGCTTTACTCGGAGATAAAGCACTTCTTTTTACCGAAAACCGCACCGCCTTCATTATGTACGGCATTGAAGGCCGAAGCTGGGTAGCCTTGGGGGACCCGGTTGGCCCTGAACGAGAAATGACTGAATTGGTTTGGCGGTTTCACGAGATGTCGGACCATCACAACGGTTGGACAGTCTTTTATGCGATCCATGGGAAAAATAGGCAAATCTATCTCGACCTCGGGCTTACTATTATGAATCTGGGTGAAGAGGCCCGAATCCCTCTCGAAACTTTTTCCCTTGAAGCCCCTGACCGCAAGGTGCTCCGCCGTCTTCACGGCAAAGTGGAACGAAAGGGATGTGCTTTCAGGGTTGTTCCTCCCGCTGATGTCCCTTCGCTTCTGCCTGAGCTCAGGTTGATCTCTGACAATTGGTTGAAGGCGAAAAATACCAAAGAAAAGAAGTTTTCCTTGGGTTTTTTCAAGGAGGAATATCTAAAGCAGTTCCCTGCTGGCGTTGTGTATAAGAACGGAAAGATCATCGCCTTCACGAATATCTTCCTCGGAGCCGAGAAGAAGGAGATTTCTGCAGACCTCATGAGACATCACGCCGAGGCTCCTAACGGTGTGATGGACTATTTATTCGTTGAACTCATGCTTTGGGGAAAAAGAGAGGGATATCGTTGGTTCAATTTAGGAATGGCCCCCCTCTCGGGACTTGAGGAGCGAGGGCCCGCAACATTCTGGAATTATCTTGGGTCTCTCGTTTTCCGCCACGGCGAGCATTTCTATAACTTCCAAGGTCTGCGAGAATACAAGCAAAAGTTTAATCCCGTTTGGGAGCCGAAATATCTTGCCTCGCCCGGTGGCCTGGCCTTGCCGCGGATCCTACTTAACATCGCCTCCCTCATTTCAGGGAGTCTGAAAGGAGTTGTCTCAAAATAATGGCGGTAAAATCAAAGTCGAATAAACGAGCCTTTCGCAACCCCCCTACATGAATACTTCGGCAGATCAACCTCAAAATACAGCATTGATTACTGCGAAATACGGAATTCACCTTATTTACCTCGTGGGTTCCATCTTTTAATAATGGGGTATCTCTTTTCCCTGTTTTTCAACGGCCGCGAAGTTTCTTTTTTGATAAATATCAGAAATTTGCTTTTTCAACAACAAACCACTGGTAGGAATTGGCTTGAATAACAGAGACGCTTGCAGTAGTGACTGTTCACTTGAAAGCGATTACGGCAAGTCCGGCCCTGGCTGCTCTATTGTCGGCAGCATTCTTTTCACTCGGGCACGGCTACGAGGGTTCGGCTGGGGTTATAACCGTTGGTGTGATGGGGCTGGTTTTTGCTCTTATCTACCTGTGGCGGCAGAGCTTAATAACTCCAATGGTGATGCACTTCCTTCAGGACTTTATCGGAATCGTCCTTCTCCCTTTACTCGGGAAAGGGTGAAAAGACGGAAATGGATTTAAAGCAAAAGTGAATAGGAAGGAGAAGTATGAGTGTGAAAGTAATGAATCGCCCATCTTAATTTCTTATCCCCGATGCGGACGACGTGGTACTTGGTCCAGCTGTTGTTAGCAGGGTAGTCTGCCGGCCTACGTAGAAAAAAAGTTCAACATACTATATGGGCCCTACCAAAGATACAGAATTCACCTTATTTATTTCCGAACAATACCTGCGGGAAAATAATAGAAGGACAAGCTATTCATCACATAGTTTTGGGCGGACATGCCGAGAAGGCATTGACAGATGATGAAACTAAACCTATCTCCCTGAAGTCCAAATTTGCTGAGGTAGAAAGGAGGAAAAAAATGCCAAGACAGATAATCAATAAAGAAGCAACTTTTTCGAGAAGAAACCTTCTCACAGGAGCAGGTAAATTTGTGGCGGGAGCAGCGGGAATTGCCATGATATCAACAGGGGGACAGGGTCTCTTGTCAGACATAGCGGCAAAAGAAATAAAAAATTGGCCGTGGGGATACAAAAAGATAGACCCTGCCAAAGCCGCACAGATTGCCTATAACAAATACTACGAGGGGGCTTGCTGTTATGGCGTTGTGAACGGAATAATCGTTCCGCTTCAGAAAGAAATTGGAGAACCCTACACCTCCCTTCCTTTAAATGCATTCAGATTTGGCCACAGTGGTGTCGTGGGTTGGGGGACAACTTGTGGCACATTGATCGGAGCCGGCATTGCGACCGGCTTTATTGCTGGCAAACCTGGCGAAGAAATTCTTAACGAACTGATCAATTGGTATGTTAAAACGTCTTTGCCAACTTTCATTCCTATAACCCCAAAAGCAAACATCAAAAATACCAGCCGGAGCGATTCTCCCCTTTGTCACATATCCGCTGGCAGATGGATGAAAAAGGAAGGTGTTCCATTCGGTTCTGCTGTGAGGGCGGAAAGGTGCGCAAGACTTGCTGCGAATGTTTCTGCAAAAACAGTCATCCTTTTAAACGAATGGGCCGATGGAAAGTTGGGCAGGGTTCAAGAGTCTCAAATTAAAATGTATGGCATGCCTGCTCAAAATAATTGTACCGATTGCCACGAGATGAATGTGCCAAATGTGAAAAAATAGACAGCGATTAATGCCGAACTGTAAGGGAATTTTCAAACAAAGATGTATTCCTACACGAATCCGCCCTCAAAAATACAGGGATCCAATCTCAAAAATACATGTGTCCTCCCATTCCCTCCTTAGGGCACCAGATGTATCCTGCTACCGAGTGGGCTAAAACGCAAGGTTGGAAGCATAACAACATTTTCTTAGTAATGGAACCCGCGGGCAAGCCCGTGCTTGCGCGCCTAAGTGCGCTTCAGCACGCAGGCGTGGTTCCCAACAAACATACCGACCGACGCCAAGGCTTCAGTGGGCCTTCCGCCGGCTCGCAAAATCCGCCAAAGCACAGCAAGGTCTATCGCTGTGACGGTCGCTGCCGAAGTGACGCATTTCTCCACGGCCAAGGCCGTGGTCTCCTGCGTAGGCGGATGAAATCCTTTTCTTCGAAAGGGCAAAGGTCATGGACAAGAAAGGACCTATGCACGGCCTTTACCGAAACGCGGTTAGCTATTTCGGTGGTATTGTAATCGTTATCAGCCTCGTGCTAATCCTTCTATTTCTTCTCCTCGGTTTCAGCTTAAAAGCACCCAGTCCATATATCGGCATTTTCACATACCTTATCTTTCCTGCGTTTTTAACATGGGGAATCTTTATCTTCGTTTACGGGTTGTTTCGAGAAAGTCGACGGCGACGGCGTCTTGGAGCCGTCGAAGCATTGCCTTTTCCCATTCTCGACCTGAACAACCCTCGCCACCGAAAGAGATTCGCCCTCATTTTTATGGCTGGCTCTCTTCTCGGAATCCTCTTCGCCTTTGTCAATTATAACGCCTATCTCTTCACCGACTCCAACACTTTCTGCGGGAAATTGTGCCATTCGGTCATGAAACCGGAATACACCGCCTACTTGAACGGCCCTCATGCGAGGGTTCCCTGCGTGGACTGCCATGTGGGTACAGGGGTTTCCTGGTATGTAAAATCGAAGATCTCCGGAGTTCCGCAGGTCCTTGCTGTCTGGTTCAATACTTACTCAAGACCTATTCCTGTACCGATTAAGAATCTCCGCCCCGCAAGGGAAACCTGCGAAGAGTGCCATTGGCCCCAGAAGTTTTACGGGGCCCAGCTGATGCAATACCCGTATTTTCGATACAACGAACAGAACACGCCGGAGCAAATCAGCTTTCTGGTGAGGACTGGAGGGGGAACTCCTTATCTGGGGGAATATGCGGGAATTCACTGGCACATGGCCATCAGCGAAAAAGTCTATTTCAGGGCGATTGATCCTGGACTCCAACAAATTCCATGGATCAAAGTGATCCTTAACGACGGGTCCGAAATAGTTTTTAAGGATAAAGCCGTTAACCTTTCGGACGACGAGCTGGAAAAACTTCCCATCCATTTTATGGATTGCATGGACTGCCATAACCGGCCTTCTCATGTTTTTCTTCCACCGGAAACCGCTGTGGATCAAGCGATGGCGGCTCGGAATATCTCTCCTGAACTACCCTGGATCAAAAAGCTTGCGTTAGATGCTTTGGTCAAGAACTATGAAGAGAAGCATGACGTACGTGATCAGATTCGCCAGTTTATCGAAGAGTATTACACCAGGCGTTTCCCGGACGTGCTCAAACGGCAAAAAGCTCAGGTCGACCAGGCCGTCAACGCCATCTTTACCATTTACAACCGGAATGTCTTTCCCACCATGAAGGTAAACTGGACGTCCTATCCGAATAACATCGGTCACCGCAACTGGCCCGGCTGCTTTAGATGCCATAACGATCGACATGTCAGTCAAACCCGCAAAGTTCTGACAAGCGCATGCCCTGTTTGCCATACCTATCCTCAACGGGGGCCGCTGACATCCCTGGGTGCTACCACGCCGACCAGTTTGGGCCCCTGGCACCCATGGCCTCTAAAAGGAAAACATGAGAAGATCCTCTGCAACCTCTGCCATCGTGCGGGTTATCGGCCGCCGTTGGACTGTGTCTCCTGCCACAAAATTGATACCTCTGCCCCCATGATGTCGAAGGCCTGTAACACATGCCACCTTAAGGAAGCTGAACTCGAACCCATGGCCAGTTGCAGGTCATGCCACAAAGATATCTCCGGTCATCACAAAATAGACCAACACGCCGCCCTCCCCTGTACCAGTTGCCATGCCCCTCACATATGGAAGGTGACCAAACGTGAGACCTGCCTCATCTGTCACAAAGACAAAAAAGAGCATTACGCTCCTGACTTCTGCACGAAATGTCACTCCTTTGGTATGAAGGGAAAGGCCTCCTCCGAATCAAAAAAGGGAGCCAGGAAGGAGGAGAGTTAACGGGTAAACGGATAAGCTGAATTTATCCAATTCATTGACGGAGGTTTTACATGAGGCTCGGTACCAAGCTGACCCTTTATCTCTCACTGATCATCATCCTTGTGCTTTCAGGATATGGCTATCTCGACATTTTATCTCGCCGGGACATGCTTGTTACGAAGATGAAAACAGGAGTGAGGAGCACAGGCCGGACCCTCGAGGCGTTGCTCGAAAAAATTTCATCCCCAGAGGAAGTAAACCATATCCGGGGCTTAGCCGAGGCCATGAGCGGATATGAAAGGACATTGGGCATTATTGCTTACTACGAAGATCGGACCCTCACCATTCAATCCCCTTCCCTCGGGGAGGGGATTGAGCCCTATTTAGACCTGATCAAGAAATCGATTCGAGAGAATCGTCCCCAAGAAGCATTTGGAGCCTACAAGGAAGTCCCCGTTTTTTCATACACCTTCCCCATCAAAGACAGAACTGGGCAGAACATCGGTGGTATTTCCATCCTCCACGAGACCTCTTTTATGGAGAAAGAAATTGAGAAAGCGAAATGGAGGATTTATATTACGATTTTTGTGCTCGTCTCCGGGACAGTGGTATTGGTCCTCTTGGGGACGAGAAAATGGTTGACTCAGCCCATCTCTAAATTGATGGATGGGGTTCAGAATTTGTCAAAAGGGAATCTTGATCACCAAATCGATTTGAAAGGTGGAGATGAACTCTCAAAACTGGCGCAAGCGTTCAATCAGATGGCGCGCGATCTAAGAGAAGCCCAGGAGCGGATTATTCGAGAGGCTGAAACCAAATTGGAATTGGAAAGGAATCTTCGGCAATCTGAAAAATTGGCAACCGTTGGTCAACTGGCCTCCGGGCTGGCCCACGAGATTGGAACCCCTCTCAACATTATTTACGGAAGGGCCGATTTGATTAAAAGAAGGGTGGAAGACAGGGAGGGCATTCAAAAAAATTTGGATGTGATCCTTCAACAAACTGAGAGGATCACAAAGATCCTTCAGCAACTCCTCGGATTTGTCAGAAAAAAGAAACCGGAGCAGAAACCTCTCAATGTCTGTATGATTTTGGAGACGACCCTCGATCTTCTTGATCACCAGCTGCGGAAACAGAAGGTAGGGGTGGTGAAGGACTTAAGGGAAGATCTCCCTCCCGTGACAGGAGATCCAGATCAACTCCAGCAGGTCTTTTTAAACCTCATTATCAATGCACTTCAGTCTATGCCTAATGGTGGGACACTTCGTCTCTCTGCTTCGTCGAAGACGATTTCAAAGGAAGGACTTACGGATGGTCAACGGCAATATATGGAGATATGCGTAGAAGACACGGGTGTAGGGATGGAAAGAGAAGTCATCCAAAACATTTTCAATCCCTTCTTTACGACGAAGGATACTGGAACAGGGCTGGGATTAATGGTTACTCAAGGAATCATTCAAGACCACGAAGGATGGATCGATGTAAAGAGTGAGGTAAGAAAAGGCTCCGTCTTTAAAGTCTATTTCCCTCTTTGTGACGGGAGGTGAAAGCGGATGAGCCATAAAATTTTGGTGGTAGACGATGATCTGGAAATGTGTAATCTGCTCTCCGAGGTTCTCAAGGAAGAGGGATTCTCGGTCCTCACGACGGGCGAGAGTTTAGAGGCTTCGAAGATTCTAAAGAAAGAAGAGTTCGATGTTCTCATCACCGATTTAAAAATGAAGGGCTTGAAAGGTCTTGATCTCCTCGAGGAAGCCAAAAAAATTGCACCTCTGACGCCCGTGATCATCATCACCGCCTTCGGAACGATCGAGTCCGCCATTCAAGCGATGAAGATGGGCGCTTATGACTATGTCACGAAGCCTTTTCAGATGGATGAGATTGTCTTGACCGTCAAAAAGGCACTGGAAAACCGATTACTGAAGAAAGAGGTCGTTCGCCTGAAAAAGGAGATGGAATCAAGATATCACTTCCATCAGCTCATCGGAAAAAGTGCTTCGATGCAAAAAATCTATGATCTCATCGAAAGAATTCGCGAGAGCTCCAACAGTGTTCTGATTACAGGAGAAAGCGGAACAGGCAAAGAGTTGGTTGCGAAGGCAATCCATTATTCTGGTGCCAGAAAGGAAGGGCCTTTCATTGCCGTCAATTGTGCCGCCATTCCGGAAACACTCCTTGAGAGCGAGTTGTTCGGTTATAAAAGGGGAGCCTTCACCGACGCGAAAACGGACAAGAAAGGTCTCATTTTTGGCGCCACAGAAGGGACTCTTTTTTTGGACGAGATCACCGAGATGTCCCCCCTGCTCCAGGCGAAATTGCTTCGGGTGATTGAAGAGAAAGAGGTCCGGCCTCTGGGGGACACGAATGCTCACCCGATTGATGTGAGAATCATCTCGGCCTCAAATCGCGATATGAAAGATCATATCCATCAGGGGCGTTTTCGCGAAGACCTCTACTATCGACTGAAGGTGATCGATATCGAACTGCCGCCTCTTCGCGAAAGAAGAGAGGATATCCCTCTTCTCGTTCAACATTTCATGAGCAAACTTGGCAAAGAACCAAAGAAGATTTCAGGAATCTCAGAGGATGCTCTTAAAATTTTGATCAATTATTCATGGCCCGGAAATGTGAGGGAATTGGAAAATATCATTCAGAGGGCGATGACGTTATCTCAACGTGAAGTGATTCTTCCGGAAGATTTACCAACCTCTCTGCTCCAGGAGGTGGACGAGAACCTGGTCGAAAAAGGCCTCAGAGTGAAATATACGCTGGATCAATTAGAGAAGGAATATATTAAGAAGGTTCTAATCGAAGTCGGAGGAAATAAGTCCAAGGCCGCTGAGAGGCTGGGTCTTGATCGAAAAACACTTTACCGGAAACTCGAGGAAATGTAGATTCCTTTCCTGTTCTATTGCCCCATTCTGCCACAGACTGTTTCATTCTTCCTCCCTTTTCAGAATATCGCTTCAATCCATAAGAGCTTCAGTTAATTGAAATGTAAGAAAAATTTTTTTCACAGCCCTTGGCATCCTTGTTGCTTGGAGGATTCCTTGTCGATCAAAACATTTTAGGGAAATCGAAATGGACTTGAAGACTAATCCCCGGCATCATCGGATCCCGGAACACCACAATGAAATGGAAAGAAGTCTCCCTTTCGACATTCGGATTTATTCGCGTTGTTCTGCTGCAGAAGAGCAGAAATTCGTCGGGGAATATCCGCGGGGTAAAGAGTTTATTTTGCTGAGATCTACATCTACGAGGTGTGAGACCTCAGGCTGGATACCTTTATTATGAATTGCTTTCCAACGGCCAACGGAGGTAGGACCATGAAAAAGTATGAGATTTTGCTGGCACAGTCGGATGAAGATCCCTATCACCCTGCGTTGATTCGGTGGACTCTTAAAAACAAGGGTTATCAAGTCACGACGGCCATGGGCAGCGGGTCCGCGATTGAAATGTTGCGTAAGAATGATTTTGATCTGGTGATCACTGACCTACTGGTTGTCCTGGAAAAGACCAAGGAACTGAATCCAGAAGGGATTGCCATCCTCATGCTGAACACTAAATCTGGAATGATTCCCGTCCACGCCATTCGGTCCGTTGCAGATGATTATCTGTTCATACCATTTGAATTGGCTGAACTCGAGTTGCGGGTGGCTAATGGTCTGGAAAGATCAGAATTGAAACGAAGAAATGCTCGCACAGAATCACATGAAGCGCGATCGAACGATAGAGATCCCGATACTCTGAGGATCATATCCCACGATATCATGGGATCACTCATTTCTATGTCAGCCACCCTGAAACTGTTAAGCCGTGGCTATTGGGGGAAAATGGATGAGGGGGTAACGAATAGTTTAGAAGAACTTCTTTCACAGACGGTCGGCCTGATCCGGCTAACTCATAAGTGCCTCGGCAATTTTTCGACCTCCAATCTCAAGGTGAAAAACGGAACCGAGGGAGTGCAGCCGAGCTTCTTTAACTCACAGCAAGTTGGCACCTCGGTGTCTGTTGACCCATTTTTCCACAGATTGTCCCATTCTTCCCCTTTTCCTAAGAGCGCCTCGAGTTTTCATAAGGGTGCTAACTAATTGGAAATACATAAGGCAATTTTATTTTGCCGCGTTGGCATCCTTGTTGCTTTATATTAACGGCAGGCGGTGAAGATGAAAAACGGCGAGAAAAAAATATTGATTGTTGAGGATGACGAAGCCATGCGGTCTCTTTTGAAAGATATTCTTGATGCGGAAGGCCTTGTCACAGAAGCAGTATCGAATGGATCTGATGCGCTTCAAAAACTTATGGACCAGCCTTTCGATCTGATCATTACGGATATTCAGATGCCCGGCTTAACGGGATTGGACATTCTTCCAGGAATAAGAAAACTTCAACCTGCGGCTCCAGTTATCGTCATAACGGCCTTTGGAAGTGATGAACTTTATCGCAGATCTTTTGAAAAAGGCGCTACGGGTTACTTAGAAAAACCAATCCACATTCATAAACTGAGAGCATTGATTCATCAAATGATCTCCTCAAGAGAGAAAATGATAAGCGGCCAAACGTCGTCGGAATTTTAATCCTCTTTCTGGAAGTTTTTCTACATAGATTGAAGGATCCAATGTGTGAGACTGCAGGCTGGATGATCGCATATAAATCCGCTCAGCGAGGTGTGAACATGGAAAAGTATGAGATTTTACTTGTTCTGCCCGATGAAAATCCTCATGGTTTCATGTCCATTGTTTTGGCCCTCCAAGATGTAGGTTATCACGTCACGACAGCGATCCATAGTGAGTGTGCCAGTGAGGCGTTACAAACAAAAGATTTTGATCTGGTGATCACCGATCGGTTAGATGTCCTCAAGAAGGCAAAAGAGGTTAGTCCAGAGACGATGGTGATCATATTGTCCAGTAATTATAAATTGACTTTTGTTATTATAGCCCTTCGGTTGGGTGCTGATGATTATATCCTCAAACCCGTTAGCCTGATTGAGCTGCGGCATCTGGTGGTCCATTGTCTTGAAAAATTGGAAGTTAAACGAGGACATTCGCAATCAGAATTGCACGAAGGGACATCAACTGCAAATATTCTGAATATGTTGAAAATCATGTCGCACGATATCAGGGGATCTCTTCTCTCTATATCAGCAACCCTGAAGCTATTGACCCGTGGCTACTACGGAGAAATCAATGAAAGTGTAGGGAATAGTCTAAAAGAGCTGCTTTCGAAGACCACCTGCTCAATCGGGATAACCGAAGAGTATCTGAGCAGGACTTTTTCGATCCAGGGCGAGTTAGAGATGGAAAATGAGGCATTGGATTTGGTGCAGGATGTTATCAACCCAGTCTTCGAGGAACTTGCTTCAGAGTTAAAGGAACAAACCATCCGGATTGACCATTGCTTTGATTCGATCTCCGCTAAGGGACCTCTCATCAAAGCAAACAGGATATGTTTGAAGACGGTCTTCAGGAATCTTCTCAAAAATGCCATCAAATATGGTGACCCAAGGGGCGCGATCACCATTGGTTTTGAAGATCATGGTTCTTCCTACCGGTTGAATGTTTTTAATAGCGGAAAACCCGTCCCAGAAGAATGCCGTAACAAACTTTTCACAAAATTTATAAGTTTTGGAAACAATGGGAATGGAGGTACGGGTGGTATGGGGCTGGGTCTTTACCTCGTGAAGCAGATTATACGGAAGCATGGTGGGGATATATGGTACGAAGCTGAAGAAGGCGGCTCAAACTTTGTGTTCACCCTTCCATCGCGATTCTCATTTTCTGCAGATTCGTTATTACCCATAAAACCACCACAACTCCGATTGGCGGCAGTACGGTAGCAGAAAATAGGAGAGGAAGCGCGGGATCAAGAAGCCTGATATTTCTACCAGTCACTAACGGAGAGAGGAGGACATTGTATGCGTATGACAAAGATTTTCATATTCTTAGGTTTAAGCCTGGTCATTGCACTTTGGGGTTGTACGGGGCAGAAGAAGGTAGAGGCTCCCAAACAAGAGAGAATCGAGAAGAGTTTGGTCCCACCGAAGGCTGAGGCTAAAGGACAGAATTTTTCTGTGGAGCTTAGTGATCTTAAAGTGGCCACAACCGTTGATACAGCTTCTAAAGAAATCGTCGAGACCCCCAACCTCAGCGGTAATATCAAGATAACTAATAAATCCAAAGACATCCTGGATATCCAAGGGGTTACTCTCGAATACCTGGATGAAGCGGCGAAGCCTATTCCATTCAAATCCGGGGAGAAAATTTCTAAGGTTTCTTCATATTGGAAGCCTATTAAACCTGAAGAAACTTTCGAAGGATCCATAGACGCAACCATCCCAAGGGCAGCCGTAAAAGAAAAGGCTCTCGGCAAGATAGAAATCAACGTGGTCTACATCCCCTCTCCTCTTAAACGCGAGACTTTGACTTTACCTGAAAAGGTTGAGTAGCCCCTGATATTAATCCGCGGAGGTTACCAAAAAGGTGCTCAGGGAGAATACGTTAGACCACAAAGGAAGATGGAGATGATATTGATTCCATCAGTTTTATAACTCAAGAAGGCAGTAACTTTGGGGCAATGCCGAAATTTAACAGAAAGAAGGTGAATGAACATGAAACGAACAATACTGATGAGCATGCTCGTCCTGGCTGTTTCGGTAGCCTTTGTCTCTGGGGTGATGGCACAGCAAAAACCCACTACTGCACCAGCCACGGCACAGGAAACGAAGTTGGAGAAGTTCCATGGCGTGATTGAGAAAGTCGATGAAGCCACCAAGGATGTCGTGGTACAGCTTCATAAAGAAAAGATGACCTTTTCTATGGCGGATCACGGAAAGATCATGGAGGGCAAGAAAGAACTGCCCTTTACGGACTTGAAGAAAGGCATGTGGGCATCCGTTGGGTACAAGAAAGAAGGGGAAAAACTGATGGCTGAGTCGATCAGTGTCAGCATGCCAAAGGTTCAGGCAAAGAAAGAAACCTCTTCTGAGGTAAAGAAGGAAAATCCTTCGGAAAAAGCTCCTGAGAAGAAGTAACTGGGGAAGGTCAATGGGATATTGATAGGGCCCATTTATCATTTGAATCAAGCTTAGGCATTGCCCCAGGTTATGACATATCCGCCAATAAAACGGCGGATCACGGCTGCAGCGTAAGCAGCCAAAATTAAAACTCATCAAAAAGGAGGAACAAAAAATGAACAAGACAGTAAAAATTTTGGCGTTGGTTTCCATTCTCAGCTTAGCCCTTCTTGGGAGTAATGCTTTTGCCCAAGAGTGGGTGCGAGGTGAAGTGGGAGGCAGTTATCACCCAGCAGGTTGGAACACATTTGAGGCCAGCTGGTTGATTGGTCAAACCGTAAGGAGCCCAAATGGGGACTCCCTCGGTCAGATCAGCAACTTAGTGATCGACCAGGCAAACGAACGGATTGCTCTTGTGATCCTTTCAGATGTCCCAAATTTGGGGGCGAAGCACGTGGCCATTCCTTACAGCGCTCTCGTCAGAACGGGTGAATATACTTTCCAGCTGAGCTTTGGCGATAGAACTCCATATATAGGAATGGGTTCTGGATTCGAGGGCATATATTTGCACAAATTGACGACTCCTCCGGGTATCTCTGATTTGTACGGTATTCCATCGGTGATGGATACTAATTGGGTTTCTGAAATCTACAGACATTATGGGCAGGTACGCTATTGGAAAGAACAAGGAGAAAAACCTTTGGTGCCAATGGAGCTCTATGGAAGCTCCAAACTGATGGGCGCTGAAGTTCAGACGCCTAAAGGAATCGGCGTCGCCCAGATCAATGATTTTGTGATTGATCCTTCGAACGGACGCATTGCCTTATTAGTTCTTTCCGATGTCACGGGAAGGCCTGACACTCAAGTGGCCGTTCCTTTCAGTGCTCTGTCCAGACGTGATCAGAATGTCTTTGTTCTGAATACGACAGAGGCAAAGCTGGTATCCGCTCCCAGCTTTAACGCGTATGAAGATATGCACAATCTCAGATTCGCTGAAAATGTTTACAAATACTTCGGCCAGCAACCCTACTGGACAGAAGGAGGAGCACGGTAAGTCCCAATTGTGAGGGGATAGGAGTCCTGATTCAACAGGGCTTCCATCCCCTTTTGAGCATGATCTCCTTCCTGGGTACTCAAGAATTCCCCCCCCCATTTTCCTGGTCCGTTTTTCCGAATGAACAAAAAATTGCCGTACCTGCCTCCAAAAATGCGGGAAGAGAGATTTCAAGGAGTTAGCTCCTACACTATCAGACGGCCATAAAATACAATAATTCCCGCCCAAAATGGGGTGCTTACCCTATTTACTTCTAATTAAAAAGCAAATTCAATGAAGAGAATAATAACATCATCATTGGCTGGGCGGACATAAATTTTTGTAGGAATTAGCTGAGGGGCCTAAGAAAGCGAGATCAAAGAATGCAGAAGAAAAAATTTGCTAAAGACTATCTGGAACCGATCATCATTGCAGTCCTGATTGCACTTTTTATCAGAGCCTTTGTGGTGCAGGCTTTTAAAATTCCGTCGAGTTCGATGGAGCCCACGCTGCTGGTGGGAGATTACCTGCTGGTTAACAAATTCATCTACGGAATAAGAATTCCTTATACCGATACCAAGTTCTTTAAGTTTAAGAAACCTCAGCGAGGGGACGTCATCGTATTCATATTTCCGTTAGATCCTTCGAAGGACTTTATTAAAAGGGTGATCGGAACGGAGGGTGAAAAAGTAGAAATCATTCAGAACAAGATATATATCAATGACAGGTTGATCAACGACCCGTGGGGACATTTTGTGACGAACGATTTTCCAAGAAGTTATCTCCAAAGGATGGAGAACTTCGGCCCGGTCGTCGTCCCGAAAGATTCTCTTTTTGTTATGGGAGATAACCGCGACAACAGCGAAGACAGCCGTTTCTGGGGATTCCTGCGTGTGAATGCTGTCCTGGGAAAGGCTTTCATCATCTATTTTTCTTGGAATGGCAATGCCGAAAATCTTTTTGATATGGTCCGGTGGTCAAGAATAGGAAAACTGATTCATTAGCACAGTTCTTTAAACCCATCCCCTTACACTCATCCCGGTTATTGTGCTTCTCGCCAGATGCGCCCTTTTTTAAGCGTCAGGTTTGCTGAAAAATATGCCATTTTGCTTCTGATAAAATGGGTATGGAAAACCGCGAAAACGACAAAAGGGGGATAGAGGACAACAATGGTTTTAAATAGATAGGTGAGGGCTTGCACCTTAGGAAAATTCGAAACCAGTCCGAATATTCCGTAAAACCCAAAGAGGATAGGCATAGGCAGGTTGCTGAGGTATCCCCATGGAGCTGCGATCATTGGACTTGGGCAAAGTTGAAGTAGAAATCGTGGATTATTCGGCAGTCAATCCTTTTTTCAATGAGAAGGCCACTAAGCCAGCATTGGTAGAAATGTTTAGCTTCTTCATGAGGTTGGATCGATGGACCTCCACTGTTTTTGGGCTGATGTAGAGGTAGCTTGCGATCTCTCTGCTTTTATACCCTTCAGCAATCAGCTTTAAGATCTCCCGCTCCCGGGAAGTAAGGGTCATCCAGGGGTTGGAGGCCTTTAACGTTTTTCTTCCATCTAAGTATCCTTCTATGACCTTGTCTGAAATTCCAGGACAAATGTAAGGTTTGCCATTTAGAACGTTCTTGATAGCCACCGTCAGATCAGCATAGGTAGAATCCTTCAAGGCATATCCATCCACACCCAAGTCAAGCGTGGCCATGATAAGTTCCTCATCCTTATGAACCGTTAAGACAAGAACCTTTGTTTTTGGAAATCGTCTCTTGACTTCCTTGAGGGCATTCAACCCATCCGTTTTCGGCATGGAAAGGTCCATCAAGATCAGATGGGGTTTCAAGTTCTCAGTCAACCGGATCGCTTCTCTGCCGTCTCCCGCTTCTCCAACAACTTCAAAATTAGGATTCAGAGAGAGGAGGGATCGGAGGGCTTCTCTCACAATCGTCTGATCTTCGGCTATAAGGATCCGGTATTTTTCTTTCACGACATCACTCTTTGCTCGTTATTACCCCTTTCACCCTTCCCCACTGGGGAGAGCCTGTCTGCCGGTAGGCAGGGGAGGGGGTGAAGGGAAAATTTCAAATATTTTGGTTAGTTCTTATCTTACAGCAGATAAAGGGGGAACTCAATTTAAAAATGGAGAAGCCTGTAGAAATATCTTGCGACGTTACCTTAGTAACGGCATTAAAATAGGTCATTTTTCAGCAATACCTAGGAAAATCCCTTATTTACTTTGTACCATCCTCTTAGTAACATGTCTATGCATGACAGAGGGTTTGAGTCGCAATATCTTGGGGGGAGAAGAGATGGTCATCCCGGTCGGACGGAGCAGGTCGCTAAAGGGAAGCCACCCTGGGAACGGTAATCTGTTTTCTCAACTAAGAGGGAGAGTGTTATGAAAACTAATGATCAACTTCCGCAGGAGCCGGGGGACCTCCGGGAGCGCCTTAAAGAAATGAAGGAGGCGTTGCACGATCTTCGATACAGGGAAGAGATGGTAAGAAAATCCGATCAGGAGAAGACAGCCATTTTGAATTCCCTGTCGGAGGAAATCACATACCTGGATATGGACATGAGGGTTTTATGGACCAATAAGACTGCAATCGAGTCTGCCGGTTTGGCCCCTGAGCAAATCGTAGGATGCTATTGCTACGATGTATGGTGTCAAAACGGTGAACCCCGCGTAGACTGCCCGGCCGTGAGGACGATTAGAACAGGTCAATGGGGAGAGGGAGAAATTTCTATTCCTGATGGAAGGACTTTGTTACACCGAAGCTATCCTACCCGTGATGCAAAAGGCAATGTGACGGGCACAGTCGTGATCACATCAAACATTACTGAACGTAAGCAGGTCGAAAAGGTGCTCCGGGAGAGCGAGAACGCTTATCGTACCCTTGCTGAGAACCTCCCTGGAATGGTCTATAGGGTATTCATCAGAGAAAATAATAAGATGGAATTCTTTAACAAGATGCTGCAACCAATGACCGGCTATACGGCCGAGGAGTTAACTGCCGGAGAGGTGTGCTCCATTGAACCCTTCATCTTAAGCGAGGACCGGCCGACTGTCGTTGCCACGGTAAACCGTGCCATCCTGGACAACCAGCCATTTGAAGTTGAGTACCGTTTGAGAAATAAGGGCGGGGAAACCCGGTATTTTCTTGAGCGTGGAAGACCAATATATGGGGAAGACGGAAAAGCATTATATATTGATGGAGTCATACTGGATATCACCGCACGGAAGGTCGCTGAAGAGGCATTGAGAAAGTTGGACCATGAGAAAGCGGTGATCTTAAATGCGACGGTGGAGGCAATGGGGCTCGTGGACACAAGCTTGAGGGTCATATGGGCCAATAAAGTCTGTGGGGGCCGTGCTGGTTTGCCCTTGGATCAGCTTTCGGGGCTTTACTGCTATGAAATGTGGGCTCAGCGCAGTGAACCTTGTGTGGGCTGTCCAACCCTGAAAACCATTGAAACAGGCCGACCAGAAGAAGCGGAAATTCCCTCTTCGGATGGGGAGATATGGTTACACCGTAGCTATCCTGTTCGAGATATGGATGGAAACATTCAGAGTATTGTGGCGACAGCCCTTGACATCACTGAGCGCAAGCAATATGAAGGAAAACTGCAGGAACATGCCCAAATCTTAGATCAGATTCATGATTCAGTTATTTCCACCGACCTGGAGGGGCATGTGGTAACCTGGAACAAAGGCGCGGATAGGATCTTCGGATACTCGGCGGAAGAAGCATTCGGCAAACATATTTCATTCGTTTATCCTCAAGACCAGCATGAATTTCTCCAATACGAAGTGATCCAGCCTCTCAAGAAAAAAGGGCGTCATGAGATTGAAGTTAGGATGCGAAGGAAATCGGGTGAAGATTTCTACGCTCATCTCTCGCTCTCCACGTTGAGGAACAAAGAAGGGTTAGAGATAGGGATGATTGGTAGCTCCATGGACCTGACCGAGCGAAGGCAAATGGAGGAAGAGTTACGCAGATCGCGTGGGGAATTAGAAATACGGGTTCAGGAGCGAACGGAGGAACTGTTCAACGTCAATCAGGACCTCCGAAGGACGACTGAACTCCTGGAGAAGTTATTCTCAAGCATCGACGTCATGATTGCATACGTGGATAAAGATTTTAACTTCATTCGTGTGAACCGTGCTTTGGCCGAAGATGACGGACGTCATCCGGAATTCTTCGTTGGCAAGAATCTTTTTGATTTATTTCCTGACGTAGACAAGGAGGATTTCAGGAAAGTGGCGAAAACGGGTGAACCCATCTCTGGCTGGGAGAGGCCCTTCGTACATCCTGAGCATCCGGAACGTGGAGTAACTTATTGGGACTGGGGCCTCCAGCCTGTGAAAGAACCCGATGGCAAAGTAGCCGGGGAGGTCTTGAGTTGCGTGAATGTGACTGAGCGGAAGCGTGCGGAGGAGACTGCTAAAGATGAGCAAGCCTTTCGCAAAGCAATTGAAGAGTCTGTTCTTGTCGGCATCACCGCGGTTGATTTGGAAAGACGCAAAACCTATGTTAACCCTGCCTTTTGTAAAATGGTGGGGTGGAGTAAAGAAGAGCTCCTGGGTGCGAGGCCCCCGTATGTATTTTGGCCACCTGACGAAATAGAGACCAACACCAAAGCCCTTGAAGCGGTCATGAGTGGTATGGCTCCAGGGATCTTTGAAGTCCGCTTTCAGCGGCGAAGCGGAGAGTGTTTCGACGTAATGATTCTGGAATCGCCCCTGAAAGACAGTCAGGAGAAGGTCATTGGTTGGGTAGCATCCATTGGTGACATCACCGAGCGCAAGCGTGCCGAGGAAACCCTACGGGAGTCGGAAAAGCGGCTTCGCTTCCTCTCTTCCCAGCTCATCGCGGTGCAGGAACAGGAAAGGAAACGGATCGCCAGCGAACTGCACGAGGGCCTTGCGGCGCTTTTGAGTGGCATCAAATACAAAATAGAGGTCGCCCTTCAACAGAGGGGAAAAAACAAGCTCAGGGCAGTGGAGAAGCAACTCGAGTCTGTTATCCCGATGATTCAAGAAAGCGTGGAAGAAGTCCGAAGAATCCAGACGGGTTTACGGCCCGTCACATTAGACGGGCTGGGCGTCTTAGCCACCCTCCGGGGGTTGTGTCGTAAATTTCAAACGCTGTATCCGTCTATTTCCGTCCAACAGCAGATTGGCATAGAGGAAGGCGAGATACCTGCTTCTCTCAAGATTGTGATCTTCCGAATCTCGCAGGAAGCCCTGAACAACGTTGCAAAGCATCGCAAGGCAGATCTTATACATCTCTTCTTTGGAAAGAGAGAAGGAAAGATAGAATTGGTCATTCAGGATAATGGTCGGGGATTCCATGTGGATGAGGCGCTTTCAAGAGACGGCTCCGAACGAGGCTTGGGGCTCATCAGCATGAGAGAGCGAACCGAACTATCAGGTGGGTCGTTTACCATTGAGTCTATCGTTGGAAGAGGAACCACCATCCGTACATCATGGCCCTGTATTTGAAAAACATTAGTAACGCACAGATATTTAATTTACGTTGGCGGTTTGTATTTTGGCAAAGAAAGGGGGGATCTTATGGTTGATCAGGACTTATTTTTCTTGCTGGAGACGGTCGAAAAGATTGCAGATCAGGACTTCGATGGACATTTGACAATTATGAAGTTTACAGGCGGATGGAAAGCCACGTTCGGGACGCCGAGCTTTAGCATCCTTGGAAGAACAGAAGTAGAACCATTACACAGGTGTAATACTCTGAAAGATTGTTTGGACGATTTGTTAAACATTCATTGGAGCCACAAACTGGCAAAGTAACACCCTGGGTAATTCAACCTTCAAACAGAATCAACAAGACAAGCGGAGTATGTTATGATTAGATAGAGGGATTGATGATGTGAATTATCCCTGGTTAAAAAGGTATGACAAAAGCGTTCCTTATTCCTTAAGGCCATATCCGGAACGGACTCTCCTTGACGTTGTCAGTGAAACGGTTCGTCTTCGGCCGGACCATACGGCTCTCGTCTTTAAAGGAAGATACCTCTCCTATTCAAAATTGGAAAAGCTGAGCGATGCCTTTGCCAATGGCCTGGTTAAATTAGGGGTTAAGAAAGGCGATCGTGTGGCATTATTGCTCCCTAACTCTCCCCAATCTATCATCACCCAGCTCGGCGTGTGGAAAGCCGGAGGCATTGCGGCGCCAATCAACCCACTTTATACCGAGTACGAACTTGAACACTTATTGAATGAGTGCGGTGCCGAAGTCGTAGTGGTGCTAACCAGATTTTACAAAAAGGTCAAGTCCATCCAACCGCGAACGAGCATACGCAGGGTCATCGCTACCAATATTAAGGAATACTTTCCATCCCTGTTGAGCCTACTCTTTACTTTATTCAGAGAGAAGAAAGGGGGGTA
>Ga0315282_10005432_pt1 | contig 21719 bp, 23 predicted proteins | sample YL17G07_20_MG_FD_203693 | JGI IMG/M metagenome (GOLD analysis project Ga0315282, IMG submission 203693) | Sediment microbial communities from Yellowstone Lake, YNP, Wyoming, USA - YL17G07_20 | ecosystem: Environmental > Aquatic > Freshwater > Lake > Sediment | place: USA: Wyoming | collected... | reverse complement strand
TGGCAATTCATGTGAGCGTGATCTTCCATGCGCACTGCAGAGCTAGCTCTCGCGAGCATGCTTTCTGCACTTTCGATTGCGATTCCATTCGTGTTCAGGGGGACGCCGCTTCAGCTCTACATTCCTGCTCTACAGTATTCAGGAACAGTGGCATCGCACGTTCCTTCGATGCTTGCGATAGCTGTGGGGCCCGTCGCAGCCGTCTTGGTTGGACTTGCATCAACAATAGGTTTCGCCGCAACATTAGGCCCCGTAGTGGCTGCAAGAGCTTTCACGCATGTGATCTGGGGTCTCGCGGCCGCGATATATGTCAGTCGAGGAGGCTCCTATCTCAAAGCTCTCTTACTGGTGGCTCTTCCCATTCACGCAGTGGGGGAGGGGATGGTCGTTTTCGCGCTAGGGCCATTATTTGGTGCAATCCAAGTAGCCGCGGAGACTGCGGGCCTCCTAGTTTTTGCAGGAACGTTGGTGCATCATCTGATTGATTCCGTGATCTCCTTAGCAGTTCTGAGGGTAGTGAAACCGCTTCTGGTTCCCCTTCTGCCTCAATTGGGCCGCCTGTTCTGAAAGCGAGATCTAATACATGCAACTCACAGAACTGTTTGGGCATTCGGAAAGGAAGGCAGGCAGACGGCCTCCATTCCATTTGACGCCTTGAGATTCTGAGATGGGGCATAACAAATCTCTACTGTGTTATGCCATGTGAAGTCGGAATCCCGTACTGAAGGGTGTTCTTGCGATTGCTAGATCTTGTAGCCAGCAGATCAAAGTCGGAGCAGGAGCGCAATATAGAGCAACAAGAATGCCGCGATTGCGAAATACGAGAATGATTCAGTCTTAGCTATACGCGCGAACCAGCTCAGACGAAGTCTCTTCTTCTCACCGTCGATTGTCAATACAACTTCGTTGCCTTCGGAGAACGTCGCTCCACGTGAGATCGTCACGACCGGATCAGCCAAGTAGGTCTCCAGTTCACGAGCCGACCACAGAAAGTAGTTGTTGTACTGGGAGGCGCGCCTGTGGGCATGTAGCCACACCAATGACGCGACGATTCCCACGAGAGAGAGGCCTCGCGTGAAAAAAACAGGCAACAAACGATCGCCTCCAATTGCCAAGCTAATCGCACCCAGAACAATGCTATTGACAACAATCATCGCGTTGAACCTAGATGAGGCCAAGCGTGTTTGCGCCTTCCAAATGCCGAGGGCCGCCCGATAGCCAACTCTAGCATTCTCTAGTCGATTCTGGGTGGAATTCACACTTTGCACTGGGCGGGAGGACGCTCGTGTCTCACTAGATAGAGGCACCTGTTCTCCAGATGCGTCATGCTCCCGGACCCGTGTCCCGCATTTCGAGCAATAGCGAGCTCCTTCATGCAGGAGATCACCACAGTTGGGACATTCCATCCTGAGCCTCTCCGATGACCAACGGGTGGACGCGATCGAGATAAGAAGCTAGTGGAATGTCTTCCCATACACGCAGAAGTATCTTGTACGGTTTTGTCTGAGAGCAATACCCGCTTCATTGTAGGAGACATGAAGCCTGAGAGTTCACCCAAGATAAGCCCGCATACGGATCCATCAAGAGCAATCTATCGAGAAGCTAGCTTCTGGCAAGTCTTTCTAACATCGAAGATAGTTCAACCTGGTCGTTGAACATCGTCGTTCTTGATCTTGCTTCGCTGACGTAGTCAGGGAGTCGCCAGTCAGGTCTTTCGATGTAGGTGAGTCCCAACTTGGAGTACAATCTCTTGACGATGATTCTCACTATTGCCTTAGCGGGCGTAGCCCCAAACAATGCTTCCAAGGCTGTCGTGAACTCGTTCAATCTCTCAGGTATGCGATTCGCTGCAATGGCGTGGTTCTTCTCGAGGATATCATAGAGCGTTCTCTTGGGAATCTCGCCGAGAATCGTGGCGAAACTCTCATTTAGCGACTCAACAAGCAGCCTGTCAAACTCGGGTTTAGTGCCACGATGACACCTCGTCTGCACTCGAACACCTCCAGTCTTGTGTGACAGATCTGCCGCCACACCGAGGGAAAACTCGATGAAACGATCAGCGGTGATCTCTCTGGACTGGAGATTTCCTCATGCCTCGAAATAAGTGAATCTAGATCGAAATGATGACATGAGAAAGACCGGCAAGATGCCTAGTGATAATCGAGCGTTTTTGTCGTAACTGAGATCCTAGTAATAGGAGCCTCCTTTTCTATACTACTGCATATGAGATTTCCATCGAACTCCCTCGCTCCGTGTGGCCGTGATTTCTACAACGTCTTCGAAAACCACCAAATACTCCGCGGTGTGAACATCTTCTACGAGCTGACTTGGAAAGGTCCGACATTGTCAGGACATTGCAAGGTCTAGCTCCAAACGATCATGCTGTCCTATTCTATTCTGATATTAGTACGAAACGTGAACTGGTTTTTCCTTTCCTCCAAGAAGCGCTCGACAAAGAGGGGGTCGCGGTCTACGTGACTGAACATGAGCCCTTCGACGAGCTGAGAGAAGCCATGAAACACTGGGGGATCTACGTAGACAGGTACGAGCAGGACCGTTCGCTGATAATAACCGACTATGAAACGCTCATGACAGCAGAAGAGCTGCTTAACGATCTCAAGACCAGCCGATTACTGAGCGACCTAATAGAGCGGCTCATAAAACGAGGAGCGCCTGTCAGGATGGTAACGGATGCGACGTTGCTTGCTAAGCGCGGAATGATTGACAAGTTGATCCAGAGGGAGCGAACTCTTGGCAGACACCTGGAGCTACCCTTGACTATGCTTTGCTGTTACGAAGACACACTGGCTGGCTTGAAGGAAGGCGAGTTTCTGATCGATGCGCTGCAAGCGCATAGTCACGCAATTTTCCCAGGTATAGCTCTGCAACTGGCATGAAGACAGGGTCTCTTCCGAAATGGAGCCTGCTGGGGCCTGCTGCTCAAGAGCAGCCTTAGCAGCTCTCTTAGCATCCCCCTGAAAGTCTCGCCTCGCCTGACGCGTTTCATGTTCACGTTTTGTGTCTCACAGTGGTTGTATGAATCTTATACGTGATTCGCGTGAAGCTTGGGCTCATGAGCAAGTTGAAAGTAGGCGTGGACGTGGGCGAGAACGACGCTGAGCCAAGGCAGTTTCTTGAGTGCGCACTACTGGCTGAAGAGGAGGGCTTCGACTCATTCTGGTTTGGAGATCACTTCATGCCATGGATTCATACCGGAGGCAAATCGGTCTTTGTCTGGTCCCTTCTCGCCTCATCACTTGAACGGACAAATCGAATCAGTATGGGCCCAAACGTGACATGCCCTATCGGGGGAAGATACCACCCTGCAATAGTAGCTCAAGCAGCCGCGACTTTAGACAACATGTATCCAGGACGCGTCATGCTTGGGGTTGGATCCGGAGAAGCAGTGAACGAAGCGAGATTCATTCGTGGACACCAAAATGACTGGCCTAACTGGAAAGAAAGGATCGAACGACTGACAGAAGCGGTGACGTTGATCAGGGAACTGTGGTCTCGTGATGGCTACTTCACATTCACGGGGAAATACTTCCCCATGAGAGATGTGACGCTGTGTACGAAACCAAAGACGAGAATACCGATCTACATTGCCGCGATGGGACCGAAGGCAGCTACATTAGCCGGAAGATATGGCGACAACCTAACCACGATCAGGTCCCCGGAAACCTGCCGCAATGTCATCTTTCCCAAGTTCAATGAAGGAATCAGACTGCAGGGCAAGAAGCCAGATGAGGTAGAGAGGATGGCCCTAGTCAACATGGCGATCGGGGATCCAAAAGAAAGCATAAGGAAATTGAGGTCTGGCTGGGCAGGCATTCTTGTGAAGGGAGCTTATGATGATCCGGACCCAAGACACATAGAGACTTCAGCCGCAACCGTCGAAGAGAGCATGATCAGAGAGTATTTCCAACTTATGCCGAAAGTGGAAGATCTGGTTGCTCTCGCGAAAGAGTACCAGAAAGCCGGTGCAGACCACATAGTCTTAGAGACCGGGCCATATCCTGACCTGATCAAATCAATTGCACGTCGGGTCCTTCCTCATCTGCACTGACGACGGAGAGCGCTGAAGATGAGCAGAGGCTCGCAATCTGTGTTACGAGAGCTCGGCGTGAAGCCGATCATCAACGCCTGTGGAACACTCACGACTCTGGGTGGCAGCACGCTCGCTGATGAAGTCTCTGATGCCTGGACGGAAGCTTCCAAAGTCTACCTAGACATGAATGAACTTCACGCCAAAGCAGGCGAATTCATCGCGAAATTGACAGGAGCTGATGCCGCATACATCACTGCAGGTACCGCAGCCAGTCTAGTGATCTCAACAGCCGCATGCATGACCAATGGAGAAACCGTGAAGATGGCTCAGCTCCCCAAAACCCAAGGCATGAGAAACGAGGTGATCGTTCAGAGACTACATCATAATGAATTCGAGTTCCTCTTCGAGATAGCGGGCGCAGAGATCGTTGAGATCGGTGACGAGCGTGCGACTACACCAGAAGAGCTCGAAGATGCAATCTCTGAGAAAACGGCGGTGGTCGCCTACTTCGTTTTCGATCCGCAAGAGGGGGTTCTACCTCTCGCGACAGTTCTTGAGATATCTCACAGGCATGGCGTTCCTGTGATCGTGGATGCTGCCGCAGAGATTCCTCCAGTAGAGAACTTGACGAAGTTCATCAGAATGGGGTGCGACCTAGTGCTATACTCTGCGGGTAAGGACATCGGCGCCCCCGGCGACACGGGCATCATCTTGGGTCGTCGCGAGCTGGTCAGGACTTGCATGCGGCTCGGCCCGCACAGCCGTGAGATCATCAGCTCAGAGCCCAGAGACTACATCGGAAGGCCCATGAAAACGAGCAAAGAAGACATCCTTGCGGTCGTAGCCGCTCTACAAAGATACTTTCGCACCGACCACGCTCGCCGGTACGACGCATGGGAGAAGAAGATCCAGTACATGGTATCGGAACTGTCAAAGAAGTGCAGCGGTCTAGAGGTAAATCGTGTCCTTCCGGGGCATAATCATCCGAGGCCAGTGTCTATTCCCCGAGTTGAACTCCAGTTCCACAACGGCATAACCGCCGATGAGGTTTCCAGAAAACTCCGCGGGGGTGATCCACCGATCTTTGCCCACGTTATGGACAATAGGCTATACCTTAATCCGCAATGCTTACGCGACGGAGAGGAGGAGGTTGTAGTCCACAGAATCACTGAGATTCTGTCCGCCAGATCTTGATCAGCTGACATCTCTGACCCGTCCTTGCTCACATTCACACGTCTCCGATCGTGAAAGCCCGAGTTTGCCCAGCAAGCCAAGTCCAAGCCCACCCCAAGAACGTCGGCGTGCGAATTTGAAAACAGGAGCATGTCCTGAAATGCCAACGTGGGGGCAAAGTCTGAAATTCTCGCATCGTCGCGTTGGTTGACTAGCTTCCTGAGACAAACTGGGAAGGAGGTGAGTAGTTGACATACACTCAATCGCCTCCCATGACCATGTAGGAGGCGGAGTCTTTTCTCAGAGGCGAAGGTTGCAAGGTTCTGCAGCCTAAACAGGGACGGGACGATACACGCGGCTCCGGTCTGGTACAAGTATGAGAACGGGGAAATCATCGTAGCTACCCCGCCCACCAGCCGAAAGGCGAGGAACGTCAGACGGAACAAGAACGTCACAATGCTGATCGACATCTCCGAGGGAGGGGCGTGGCCAAAAGGCGTCATAGTCTACGGCAAGGCAGAGCTGACCCCAAACACGATGGAGATTCCGGAGGCTGTCTCTTTGCTAGAGAAGTACACGCCAAGGGACAAGGCCGAGGCCTACGCCAACGGCCTGTTCAAGCTGACGAAGTGGGTGAAGATGACCGTCAAGCCAGAACGCATGGCATCATTCGACTACAACAAAGACGAGGCATACCAGAATGCCGTCCCTGAATAGTGCAGAAGTCGTCTGTTCTGTAGAAAGGAGGTGAACCAGAAAGCCGGGTGCGTGGATGGTCCCGAATTGAATCGTCATACAAGAAGTTGCGTTCAAGAACATTTCGGCTTCCGGTTCGATGATCTCTCTTGTCTCATGAGGACATTTAGATTCCTAGGACATGATAGAAGAAATTCCGAAAAAAGTGGGGCAATTAGCGAGAGGAGATCGGCAGTCTACTTAACGTATTTTGGAACTTCGATCTTTGCAGGCTCGAACTCTTTGAGTTTTCCAGCCAAGAACATCTCATATGCTGATAGGTCCAGTAGTCCGTGACCGCTGCTGTTGAACGCTATCACCTTAGCCTCGCCGGTCTTCTTGCAAGCCAGTGCCTCGTCTATTGCGCATTTTATGGCGTGTGCCGTCTCCGGTGCTGGAATCAATCCTTCTGTCCGTGCAAGGATCTCTGCAGCCTCGAAGATCTCGCTCTGTGTGTAAGCTACTGATCTCATGTACTTCTTGTTGATGAGATAGGATATCAGCGGTGCCATCCCGTGGTATCGCAGACCGCCCGCATGGATTGGCGGGCAAGCGTATTTGTGTCCAAGGGTCAACATCTTCGCAAGCGGCGTTGTCTCAGCCGTGTCGCCGAAATCGTATGTGTAGACTCCACGCGTCGTATGCGGCACCGCCTTAGACTCGCAAGCAATGAATTCCGTGTTCTTCTTTCCTTGTAGTTTGTCCATCATGAATGGGAATGAGAAGCCTGCGAAGTTGGATCCGCCGCCGATGCATCCGATAGCCAGGTCTGGATAGGCGTCGAGCATTTCGAATTGTTTCTTCGCTTCCAATCCCACGACGGTCTGATGCATCAGTACATGATTCAGTACTGAGCCGAGGCAGTAGCGTGTGTTCTCGTTGGCGAGCGTGTCTTCAATGGCTTCACTGATCGCGATTCTTAGGTAGTGCTCGGAGTCCTCTTGGCGTACTAGTTCTTCCGCCGATATCCCGGGATGCAAGCCCGGGGTTAGGCTTGCATCAGTAAGTTAGGTTTGCTAGCCACGGGTAGAGCTCCCTTAGTTTCTTCATGGACTCCTGCACTTCCTTTGCCGGATACGCGTATGGTTTCAGTTTCCCGTGGAGGTAGTCATCGTAGGCCTGCATATCGAAGTATCCGTGGCCGCAGAGTAGGAAAAGGATCGTCTCCTCACGCCCTGTCTCCTTGCACCTTAGAGCTTCATCGATGACGGCCTTGATGGCATGTGCCGGTTCGGGGGCGGGTACTATTCCTTCAGTCTGGGCGAAGAGTTTCGCGGCCTCGAAGACCTCAATCTGGTTGTAGGCCACTGTTTCTATCATCTTCTCCGATGCCAATACACCTAGGATAGGCGCCTTGCCGTGGTAGCGTAGGCCGCCGGCATGGATAGGCGGCGGTATGAAGTCATGGCCCAAGGTATACATTTTCACTAGAGGGGTCAGTCTTGCTGTGTCGCCATGATCGTACGCGTATCCGCCCTTGGTGATGGAGGGACAAGCCGTGGGTTCAATGGCTATGAACCTGGTTTGCTTAGGTGCTTTCCCCGAGACTTTGTCACGATAGAATGGAAAGAACAGTCCGGAGAAGCTACTGCCTCCGCCGATGCATCCGAAAATCACGTCTGGGTATTCGTCCATGCTCTCAAGCTGCTTCTTGGTTTCAAGTCCGATAACGGTTTGGTGCATCAAGACATGGTTGAAGACGCTGCCGATTGCATAGTTAGCTTCGTCATGCGTAAGCGCGTCCTCGACGGCTTCGCTGATGGCTATTCCTAAGCTTCCGGGGCTGTTAGGATGTCTCTTTCGAATCTCCCGTCCAGCCTTCGTCTTCGTGCTTGGGCTAGCGTGAACTTCAGCATCCCAGAGCTCCATCAGGACTCTTCGGTAGGGTTTCTGGTCGTAGCTAGCCTTCACCATGTACACAGTACAGTCAAGGCCGAACATCATGCAGCCGAACGCCAAAGCGGAGCCCCACTGACCAGCTCCCGTCTCCGTTGCCAAACGTTTGGCTCCTTCCTTCATGTTGTAGTAGGCTTGGGGAATCGCCGTGTTGGGCTTGTGGCTTCCGGGCGGGCTGACGCCCTCATACTTGTAGTAGATCTTGGCAGGCGTCTTCAAGGCCTTCTCGAGTCTGACCGCTCGGATAAGGGGAGTGGGTCTCCAAAGCTGATAGGCTTCCCTCACTTCTTCAGGGATGTCTACTCGTCGTTCTTGGCTGAACTCTTGTGCGAGGATCTCTTTGGGAAATATCCGAGGGACGATCCCTGGGCCAGGTGCCTTTGTCGCCGGGTCTATGATTGGCGGCAGAGGCCGCGGCAGATCAGGTAGAATGTTATACCATTGCTTGGGCAGGTCACTTTCTCCTAAGAAGAACTTCTTCGAGTTGTTTGTTGACAACATTATCACAGGCGCCAGCTAGGACTCCAACGCTCTATTTAAGACTTCAGTCAGCATTTCGATACATTGAAGTCGCCAAACCGACGTTGAGGTATTCGCTGGGATCACTTAAGACCACGTTGTACGGATATGTACATCGATACCCAAATGTGGAGACAGATATCCGAACACCTCAAGGAATACCCAGGACGCCTCAAGGTAGCCAGACTCCTCGTTGAACTCGGCCTAAGCGTCAGAGAAGGAAGGATCTACTGCGGAGACGTGGAGCAGTCAGAACTCAAGGTGGCTAGGGCTGTGGGCGTGGATAGGCGCACAGTCAGGGAAACAGCACAATTCATCGAATCCGACCCGACACTCCAGCCCGTATTCAAAGGATTGAAACCCGCCGGGCCTTTCCTCCCCAATGTCGCACGATTTCTCGGCTACCGCGTAATCGAAATCTACGCCAATCCTCACGAAGTCGGAATCGTAACCGAAGTCTCATCCCTGATCTCAAGAGAAGGCATCCAGATTCGACAAGCAGTCGCCGACGACCCCGACCTAACTCCAGAACCTAAACTCACGCTCGTAGTAGAGAAAGAACCGTCCGGAGACGCGCTCCAGAAGATGCTTAAGATTCCCGGCGTGACCAAGGTGGCCACCTACTAGCCATGGGGGCCCTGCTACTGAAACTGGAAGATCTCATTTCAATGGCCCGCGAGGCAGGCGACGCACTTGCAACCAACTTCGGCAAGAAGGAACTATCCGAAGTAATCGGGATTGGTGACTCAGGAGACGAGACCGTCCGCGCTGATCGCCTCGCCGAAGAGATAGTGATCAAGAAACTGGGCGAGATCGGAAACGTCGAAGTCATCTCCGAAGAGGCAGGACGCGTTCTGTTCGGCAAGCCGAAATACAAAGTCGTCTTGGATCCACTAGATGGAAGCTCGAACTATACGCGCGGTGTTCCGGTGTTCGCGGTCTCCATGGATGCCAGGATCATTCCCTCAAACGAACCAGCAATGGCAGTCATATACGAGCCCATGTGCCGAAGAATGTTCTCTGCAGAACGAGGACGAGGTGCATTCCTGAACGGCTCAAGGATTCACACCAACCGCGAAAGATCACTTCGAGAATGCCTATTCGACATGGATCTCCACACAGCCGCAGACAAGACGAAGTTCAGCAAGTTCGTCGATTCATTCCGCAAATTCGGAGTCCCACTGAAGAGTTTCCGCAGCATAGGTTCCTGCGCCATTCCTCTTGCCTACACTTCGTGTGGAATACTCGATGGATTCCTAGATTTCTCAAGGAACAGCCGGATGATCGACATCTCCGCAGGACTAATGATACTCCAGGAAGCAGGAGGCGTCGCAACCGATATTCGCGGCAACCCGATCACCGAGGAATACGATTCACTAATCGCATGTTCCAGCGAGCAGACCAATCGCAAAGTCAGGAAACTGCTGCTCGACTAAGCACACTTGAGGCCTTGACATGCCTAGCAAGAATCCGGAACGAGTCATACGTGCCGAAACGATCGTCGACGCGAGCCTAGACAAAGTCTGGGACGCATGGACCACGGAAGAAGGCATCAAATCCTTCCTCGCTCCAGCCTGCAACATTGACGTTCGCGTCTACGGCCCATACGAGATCTTCTTTGACCCCGAAGCTGAACCTGGCCGATGGGGATCAGAGGGCTCAAAAATTCTGGCCTTTCAACCGAAGAAGATGTTGTCGTTCACTTGGAACGCTCCTCCACATTTGAGTGAGGTTCGAAGGCAGTGGACTCATGTCACCGTGAGGTTAGAGGAGACCTCGAAAGGGCAAACCAAGGTCACCTTAACGCATGATGGTTGGGGAGAAGGAGAGCAATGGGACGAGACCTTTGCATACTTCACCAAAGCGTGGGTCGATATCGTACTCTTCCGATTGAAGTACAGATTCACTGCGGGCCCGGTAGACTGGAATAATCCCCCGAAGTTGCGCTAACCAACCGGTGTACAACCGAAAGGAAGCACATCGCACGTCATTGCTCGCTGACTAACTGCCCTTAAGCCATAAGCGAAATGCCTATGAGTGATGCGTCGCGTTTTGCGCGAAAGTGCATCACATGCAGGCCGCAACCGTAGCCAAACCGAAGCTGTTCGGATCGCTCATATCCGAAGTATTGAATCGTGATCTCTGCACGTTCTGCGGCGGCTGCGTCGCGTCCTGCCCAGTCTACATTCTTCAGATGCAAGGCGAGAAACCGACGATGAAGGGCAAATGCGAACTCTGCCAAGTATGCTACTACTCATGCCCAGCGGCCGAATTCCCGAGAGACGAGGTCGAGAAGGCCATCTACGGGCGAACCAGAAACGCTGACGAACCGATCGGCATCTACGGGGCCATTGTGAACGCTCGTTCGAAGAAGGAAGAGATCCTCCAGAAGAGCCAAGACGGCGGAGTCGTCACATCGATCCTAGGCTACGCGGTTGAGAGCGGAAAGGTCGATGCGGCTGTGGTGACATGCATCGATAAGCAAGTGCCCTGGAAATCCATCCCAAGCGTGGCAGTAGATTACGCGGGTGTCCTGAATGCGGCGGGAACGAAATACACGCCCTCCCCGACATTGATCGGACTCATGTCAGCCACGCAAGAGTACGGAAAGGGAAGGGTCGCGATCGTCGGGACTCCATGCCAGATTCGATCGTACAGGCGAATGCAAACATCAATGTTCGGAGCGAGGAAACTTGCGAGCGCGGTCTCGCTTTCCATAGGACTATTCTGCATGGAAAGCTACCGTTACGATCAATTGCTCGGAGACTACCTCCGAACCAAGAACATCGACTTGAGCAAGGTCAGCCGTTTCGCGATAAAGAAAGGCAAATTCAGAGTGACCATCGAAGGCCAAGAAGTTCTGACTGTCCCGATCAAGGAGCTGGACCAGTTTGTACGATCATCCTGCAAGGTCTGCGAGGACTTCACAGCCGAATTCGCTGACATATCCGTGGGAGGCATAGGATGCGCGGAAGGTTGGTGCACCGTGATCGCACACACAAGCTGCGGACAAGAATTCCTAACCGAAGCTGAGAAGAACGGCTGGATAGAGCTGAAACCCATAGACTCAGGCAAGCACGGAATGGAACAGGTACTCAGACAGTCAGCCAGCAAGAAGGCAAGCGCCCAGCAGGTTCAGTCTACAACCGATGCGCACACGCAATCGTCTGTTCAGATTCAGTCGTCCGCACCATGAGACCACACACCCTATCACATAGAGAGCGAACGCATTTCCAAACCAGATTCTCTACGAAGAGTCACTACAGGGACGGAGGGTACCGGGTTCGTGACAGGCTCGGGGAAGCAACTATGCAACTAGGGGCTCAGCGATCTGCTTTCTGCGTCTGCGTCTCACTGAATCTACAATCGCCAAAAACTCAGCCTCGCTGAGCAACTCAATGCCTTTGTCGCAATATTGTCCTGTCCTTCGCTCGATCTCACGATCTATCTCCTCGCGTTCCTCGTGGGTCGTATCGATCCCCAGCCTTCGTAGCCACTCTCTGACCTTAATGCTCATTTTCGCCTTGCCCCAATTCCTTGCCCAACTCAACGCGGATTCAGATACGGAACAACTAGCATTGATTATTCCTCTTCTGCATATGCTTTTCGAATCTTCCTAGTAGCGAAGAAAGAGACTACGATTACAGCCAATCCGACCAGAGTTAGGTAAGGGGCTAATGTTACCAGATTGTTCACTCCCTCCACACTTGTTGTTGATGTTTCCACAACACGTGTTGGTGATAACTCCGCCGTCCACACGTCCACCTTTACATAATCTGTGTAAATCGTATGATGTTCACTAGACTCTGAATTGGACCCCTGATTACTATACTCTCTTGTGTTGTATTCCTTCAAGTATCCCACATGGTCGCTGTCGAAAGGGTAGCTTTCATTGCTGGGATACGGGTAACTTGACATTCCGTAGAAAGGCAAGGGTTCAACTGTGCTGCCCGTTGCGTAATCTCTACCCTTGTAGTAGCCCCACGAGTAGAGAAGGAAATCCCTCTCCATTCCCTCCTCGGCTGGAAGGTACTGAAAGTTCATCGAAATTTCATCACCGTGATGCAGTATCACGAACTTATCGTCCCTGTCAATCAGCAGAGGCAACACGTCCCCGAACCTTGTGAAGTTGCCCGTCGGACGCGAGTAGCCATGAGGCGGATCTTGAGCGAAACGGTAGTAATCAGGAATGCTTGGGAATCCCTCTAGTTCGGAGTATCCTCTGAAATGCAGATCCGCATTGACTAAAGGCACATTGCTAATCGCGATTTCTTGCTGAGCGCTGGTGTCGATGCCAACGTAATCGAATCTGACGTCGGGATAGAAGCCCATTCTAAGAGAGTAGTCGTTCGTCACGAACTTGCCTGTCATATCGAGCACATACGTTCTAGGCAGCCCAGCAGGAGCAATGATCTCAAAATCTCTGAAGACCGTTGCCCAGTTGTCGTTTCTATCCTTGACTTGAATGAACCTTCCAATGCGGTTCTGCTGCTCGTCGCTTTTCGACACTCTCTCGTTGTTCCAGTTCGTGTACGCGGAGATAACGAGTTTGATCTGTCTCGCGGCAGATAAGTCGCCTAGGTTCAGGTTCAGGATCTTTAGTTCGTTCTGCGTACCAGAAGTGTAGATGCCATCTTTCTCGGCGATCTGTTGTAAGATATCCTTGCCATTTTCATCTGTAGCTGAGATAGGAGGGACGAGAGTCTTGCTGACAGTGTATATCTTTCCTGTATCCGCTTTCAAGAGGGATGGGAATACCTCTATCCCAGGAGCGTGGTCGACTGCTATCAGAGCGACTTGATCTAAGTACGATATCTCATCGTACTCTTGAGCTATCTGCACCGTATACAATCCGTCCTTCGGCCGCAGTTGGTCGCTTTCTATCTTCGCGTAATCCTCGGGCTGGGGGCGGAAGCCAGGTACTGCTAGGATACCTCTGTTGTACATGTCTGCTACAAACACGTATTTTTCGCCGTCGTAGCTGTACAAGAATGGGCAAGACGCAATGTTCCCCTTGGTCTCAGCTACTAGGTTAAGGTATCCCTCGGCATCAATGTATTTCGACAGGCTCTTGCTGATCGTTGCGTTTGCTATGCCATCTCTAGCCACGTAACTGTGTTGCGCCAATAATTCCCAGTACGAAGCGTTGTAGTTCCAGATGAAGAGTCGCAGGCCGGGGTCTCTGCTCTCCCCATAACCCTCGTGCTCCACATAGATTTGAGATATTGCGGTAGGAGGCTCGAATATCTTGAACCTGAATCTCTGGTACTCAGAAAAGGGGGGTGAGCTAAACTCGGCCACATTGCCGTCCAGTCTGGAAATATTGAGGTAGCTTGCCGGGCTCATCTCGGTGCCAATTTCCAGACTTCGAGGTGGCATGCTCGGATCGGTTCCTTCATACGCCTTGTTATTGAGGCTGTCTTTGAAGTCATAAGTTCTGATGGTGCTTGCCCCAACACCAACGAACACGAATGAGAAACTGCCGAGGACAAGTACAAACGCGACAAGAACTGTCGTTAACTTTTTTCTCAAGAACAAATTCATCTGCAATCGTTCTCGAGGCTCAGGACTGTAGTTCTTGTAACGTATTTGAGCATATGGTCTGCCCTCCGGGTATCCGTAATGGTCTTTGCTTCTGCCGTGTGCGCACATCACGAAAGACACAAACGACGCCTAGACATCCAAGTTGTCTCGCGTACGTGTGGAGCGGTGATGTGGTCGTTGGATCCTCAGGTAATCCTGCTCATTGTTCTCACTGGCATGAGCACAAGCTTGGGTGCTGCGCTCGTGTTCTTCATCAAAGCAACCAGCCACAAGATGCGAGATGCGTTGATCGGGCTCTCAGCAGGGCTCATGCTGTCTGTCACAACTCTCAGTCTCATACCGGAAGCGCTGGGACCAAACAAAGAGAACTTTTTCCAAGTCATAGTTGGTATCGCACTTGGGGCCACGGCACTTCTCATCGCGGACAACTATCTTCCGCACATTCACGGGATGATCATTCCCGACAAGCCGCTTACGAGTGGAATGAGGGCGACTCTCTTGATGGTGGCTGCGATTGTCATCCACAATTTTCCCGAAGGATTCGCAACAGGGACAGCTTACTCAGGAGGTGTCACGGTCTTCGGCAGCACTGTAGCCCTAGGTATAGCGTTGCAGAACATACCTGAAGGCTTCCTTGTCTCGGTTCCTCTCAGAAGTCAGGGCTATTCGACGCGCAACAGTTTCGTTGCAGGAGTGCTATCCGGCGTGGTGGAGCCGATCTGTGCAGTCGCGGCGCTAATTCTTGTGGGCTTCTTCGGTGGGTTGCTTCCTTATGCTCTGGCTTTTGGTGGAGGAGCGATGCTCTACGTCATCTTCGACGAGATGATACCAGAAAGTCACAGTCACGGTTACGAGAGGGCAGCAACGACTAGTTTCATGATAGGCTTCCTATTCATGACAATCGTGAACTATGTCGCCACTATGATGTTCGGGGCAGCATAGGTTCCTCGTTCTGAAATTGGCGCGGCCTATTCTACTTTCACAACGTGAGTGCTGTAGTCAAACGGCTTGTTCAAAACAGAGATCCATATTGAAGGTGCTCAACTCAGCTACACACAATTGTCGAGTTCAAATTACGACGTGCGCACCATGAGATCCACATACACAAACCGAGACGACTGTGGTGAACTACGGTCGCGCCCACACGATCGCGGATGAACTGACGTGAGTGGGAAACGCAGAGCGCCTATTTGACTAGCTTCTTCCTGAGTAGATTCACTGGAATAGCAGTGAAGAGTAGAATGAAGACGATTACCCAGACTAGGTGCACCACAATTCCGTATTCGATCTGTCCTATCACGATTGGTCGTATGATCTCAACGAGATGGTAGAGTGGACTGAGAAATGCGATGGTCTTCACGATCTCAGGGAGAGCGTCTATCGGATAGAATACGCCCGAGAAGAGGAACAGGGGCGTTATGAAGAGAGTGAAGTAAAAGTTGGATTGGTCTATGCTCTTCAGAAAGGACGTGTAAGTGAGGCCTAGAATTGCAAACATCATTCCTCCCATGGCGCCAAGGAACGGAACGAAAATAGCATACCACGAGTGCGTCAGGCCAAGGGCGGTCACGACGCCAAGCATGACTGTCGCGTATATTGTGCTTCGAGTCATCGCCCACATCATTTCACCGACAACGATGTCCTCAACAGTCACAGGTGTGGCCATCATGGCCTCGTAGACGCGGTCGAAGTGGATTCTCACGAACGTGTTGATTGTGGTCTCAAAGGACGCTGCATTCATGACCGAGGACGCGATCAATCCAGGAGCAATGAACTGAATGTATGGCAGACCCTGCATTCTACTAACATACGCGCCCAAGCCAAAACCGAGCGCTACCAGGTAGATGAGCGGGTCCATCAGGTTAGAGATTATTGTTGATTTGTAGACGTACTTGTACACGCTAACCTCACGCTGCCAAACGCGAAAAGCCTGTCTGGGAGAGAAACTGAATGGCTTGAACGGGTTCATTCAGTCAACCGTCTCCCAGTCAACTTGAGAAACACATCTTCTAGACTGCTTCGGCGTACCAGAGTGTAATCGGTCTTGATTTCACTGCTCTTGATCTTCTCCAAGACTCTCTCAGCCTCATCAGTGTACAATACTAGGAGATCTCGATAGCTGTCGTAGCCCTTCACCATCGAACTGCTGAACGCTAGGATCTGGGACCCCATCGGTTCTGAAACTCTCACCTCCAGCACCTCTCGACCAATATGCTTCTGAATTAGACCTTGAGGCACTCCCTCATCGACAATTCGACCCTGGTCCATAATGGCGACTCGATCGCACAGCTCATGCGCCTCATCCATATAGTGCGTGGTCACGATCTGAGTCACACCACGTCTCTTCAACTCGAAGAGTTTGTCCCAAACCAAATGTCTGGCTTGTGGATCGAGTCCTGTGGTCGGTTCGTCCAAGATAAGCAGATCAGGTTCGTTCATCATAGCCCGGGAAATCAGCAACCGGCGTCTCATTCCGCCAGAAAGTTCAGACACTTTCGCCATCCGCTTCTCAGTCAACTCCATGAATTCAAGCTGCTCTTTGGCCCGAGTTGCTGCAACACTTGACGGCAAATTGAAAAATCTGGCATAGACTGTAAGATTCTCTTCTACCGGCAGCTCTTCGTCTAGGTTCGCTTCTTGAGGAACAACACCTAGCCGCTGCTTGATTTCTCGCATCGACTTGCTCGTATCCAAACCGAATACTTTCAACGACCCAGATGTCAGCGGAGAAACGCAACTTATCATTCGCATGGTGGTCGTCTTGCCTGCGCCATTAGGACCAAGGAAACCAAAACATTCGCCTTGAAGCACATCAAAATCTATACCACGGACTGCCTCGGTGCTTCCAAAGGTCTTCCTAAGACCGCGAGCAACAACCGGATGCTCAGCAGTGAACGAGTTTACCTCCCTTTCTCCATATGCCGAACCCGGAATCTGCTGTGAGGCACTGTTCAAATCTCTTTCCCCACATCGCTGATACCGAATTCTTACAGACTCTTCGCACAAGCTATCGTAGTGCGGGGATCAAAGTTTGAACCGCTTCTTCTAGTGCGTGTGGCTTTCTTGTTGCGAACACACAAAAGGGAGAATCCAAAGGGTAAGTGGAGCTTCACCCTAATTGCAGTGTAGGAACTGCTAGACAGCTGGAACTTTGGGCGACTGATATTTGACTAAAAGAAGACGCCGTTACAAACGTGGATATCCTCTAGCCGTTCTGGTTGGGCTTGAAGAGAGAAGAGCGGTCCTGTGGCGCGTGTTCAGCGAGGTAGTGAAGCTGGATGGCACAGTGGAACGTGGACCAGAAGCAGAAAGAGGGAAACTGTACGATTTTCACGAGTCAATTGTGAACGCGTTAAGGCCCGCTCTCAAGGAAGGCATCAAGAGCATAGTAGTTGCGGCTCCTGCAAGGACAGACTACGCCAAGAATTTCCTTGATCATGTCCGAAAACATCACGCGTGGCTTATTCACGAGGGCCCCAATGCTGCGACCTTCGGAGAGTTGGTCGGCTCTGCGGTTCAACTTCACGATGTCCACGAGTTGGTGAGGACGAAAAGGTTCCGTGATGTAATAGGTGAGACAACGTCTCGTGATGCTGAGAATATTGCCGCAGCATTGGAGAAGAGTCTTGATTTGGACGATAGCGGCACAGTTGTGTCGTACTCGCTTGAGGAGATAGAGGACTTGGTCTATGGCCGACAAGAGCAAAGCCGCCCCAGGCCAGAGCATCTTGTTCTAACCGACAAGTACCTCGCAGACACCAAGAACAGAGGAAGAATCCCAAGGCTTCTGCAGATCTCAAAGAACATGGGCATCAAGACAACGATCGTCAACGCTGAGACTGGAACAGGGCTTCGTCTCAGCCAATTTGGAGGCTTGGTGTGTTTCGCCAAGCCAAGTAGACAGAAGATGAAATGAGAAAGGAAAGCTTACTAGAAATAGAGCGCGCGCTTCAGATCGTCTCGCCTGCCGGTGGGGGCTTGGATTGTTTCAATTTGGGCGGGGTCTTCGAAACGGAGGCTTGATGCGCACAGTCTCGTGGTGCGATAAAGAAACCTCTCTCCCCGAGCCTACTGATCCTTCCCATTAGACGGTGGGCCTATTCTCAGCCGGATAAGACCCGGGCGATGTCGTCTACCAGTGGCTTCGAACCGACATAGAGGGCAGTTCGCTGATGGGGTTCCTTCGGCTGGACATCAAGGATCGGTGTGCCCGTCTCATCTACAGCCGCACCTCCAGCCTCTCGGCACATGAAGGAGACGACAGCTGCCTCGTACATGAGGCGAAGTTTTCCTTGCGGCCGGTTCTTCTTAGGATTCGGATGATTGACAATGGCAGGATACATGAACATGCCGCCATTCGAAAGGATCCGATGGAAATCTCCAGCCAAGGAACCGAGGTACCTGAAGACATATTTCTGCTGATTCCGTTCGATCCAATCCTGAACCTTTTGAGCGTAGGTATATCGGCTGGCTGCGTTGAATGACAATTCCCACTCCTTGGCATCCTCTGGAAGGATCATGCGTGTGGGTCTGACGAAGTCCATGGTTTCGTCTATATGGAACCGCCAGGTGCCCGCATCCTTGAGCGCGAGCGTAAAAGTGCCAGTCGGAATCACGAACATGCCGGCAGCGATGTAGTCCTTTCCGGCCCGCAGATGGCCGTCCTCAGGTCCTTCTAGGCTCCTTTTGGCAACCCCGAACAAGAAACCAACCGGCAGGCCGTGGGGGACGTTTGAGGAACCATCCAGAGGATCGAAATAGACGAAATAGCGCCCGTTCTCAGCGTTGATCTGGATGATCTTCTCCGACTCCTCGCTGATCGCATGAATCACTCGGCCGGAGGTCCGCAAATAGTGGACGGTGATCTCCTGGGCGATCTGATCCATGCGCAAAACATCCTCTCCTTGGACGTTCACATTGCCGGCCAATCCCAAGTTCCCTTTCAAGGCGCCGGTCAAGTAGTAGTGCTCGATATGTTTCGCCGCACTGATCAAGGCATCCATCAAGATGAGAAAGTGGTAAGAGCGGTTGTGCCTTTCTTGGTGGTAGAGTAGAAAATTCATAAAGGTCTGTTCGAGGCGGATCATCGTTTCTCCTTCATCTCGATGCCTTGCCCCTTGTGCAAAGGAGCTAGGCAATGGTGGCCTCTTCGGCCAGATAAACATCCCCGAGCCCATGGACGATCGCGCCTGTGGACATTCAAGTCACTATCCTATGACGATTAGTCTCTTAGACCGACTCGAGTCTGAGCAAATGATATGTAACATCCGAAGATGATCTCTTCTACTGTTGAGACATGTCCACACGTCCAGAAAGAAGACTTGAGTACGAACTGGAACAGCTACTCCAACACATCGAACAACATGAACCCTCCAACGTCGGCAAACGGATCTTAGTCGAGCAACTGCTTGATGATGTGAGATCTTCTGATCCAACGCGAAGAAGGAAAGCTGAAGAGTTGGCCAAAAGAGATCTGGGAATTGGGAGTTTCGGGAATTCCTAGGCAACATCAGTAGGTCGCAAGGTGTCCATTTTGGATTGTTCTGAATCGTTTCTGTTGTTTCAATGACCTGTCTTACTCTACGACTTGAGCACGGCTGAAAGCATGTCGATGAGGAGTTCGCTGAGATCGAAAATCCAGCACGAGCAATTTCGTCCTCTTTGAGATTCTCTTAGGCCACCAAGCCCTTCGTGGATTCGACCGTTTTGGTCGAGCACGTGCTGCGCGTCTCGCCGACAGATGCGGTATCTTGGTCTGTGTTGGATGCGACAGGCATGTGAGATTCAGCAGAGGAGCATGACACGCATGATTTGGTCAGTTTCTTTATCCACCCCTTTTCCTTAAACGAGAATGTTTAGACGAGATCGTTCGTCTGGAAGGCTCCAATTGTCTTGGTGTCCGGGAAACCATATGTAAAGCGCGGTTGCATGGCTTGTGAAGTAGAATACAATGAAGCCAAAAGTCTATGTCACTCGCCTAATCCCGGAAGCGCCGCTCAAGAAACTGGCAGAGAACTGTGACTACCGCATCTGGGAAGGTGAGCTTCCGGTCCCACGTGACGTACTACTTCGTGAAGCCCCTGCGGTGGATGCGCTTCTTTCGCTTCTGACAGACAAGATTGACGGTGCGGTAATGGATGCTGCACCCAAGCTTCGAGTCATCAGCAACATGGCGGTTGGATTCGACAATGTGGATGTTCGGGAAGCCACCAAACGCAAGATTATGGTATGCAACACGCCGGAAGTGCTCACAGACACAACTGCGGACTTTGCCTTCGCATTGCTGCTTGCCGCTGCGCGCCGTGTGGTTGAGGGTGAACGGGTCGTCAGGGCTGGGAAGTGGAAGACGTGGGGGCCTATGATACTGCTTGGTCAAGACGTGCATCACGCGACACTCGGCATAGTCGGACTCGGGAGGATAGGCGCGGAAGTCGCGAAACGGGCCAAGGGATTCGATATGAGGATCATCTACTACGACGCGATCATACGCCCGGATCTTGAGAAGACACTCGGTACGGAGTTCAGAGACCTAAGGACTCTACTTGCAGAATCAGATTTTGTCACGATTCACTGCCCACTCCTTCCTGAAACGTACCACCTAATAGGCGAAGAACAGTTCAAACTCATGAAGAAGACAGCGATACTAGTCAACAGTGCCCGAGGTCCGATCGTAGACCCGAAAGCACTCTACAACGCCTTGCGCAATCGACAGATTGCCTACGCTGCACTCGACGTGACCGAACCGGAACCGATACCAATGGACGATCCCTTGCTGGCTCTGGAGAATATCGTCATAGTTCCCCACATCGCGAGCGCCTCTGTTGCAACACGCACGAAGATGGCTACGATGGCGGTAGAGAACTTGCTCGCGGGTGTCAAGGGAGAAAAACCACCCTACATTGTCAACCCGGAAGTGTTGGGTTGTCAACCCGGAAGTGTTGGGTTGTCAACCCGGAAGTGTTGGGCAAGTAGGCCGACACCTGAGCCTACACGACGCTCTCAAATCGCCACAGTTGGTTCAGCAATTCAGTCGTGATAGACAGGACCCGACACAGTCCCGGAAGCGATTAGACGCGTGTTCAGAATCATGCTGATCGTGAGAAAGGGACTCGTCCACATCAATCTAACGCGAGACGTGATAAGCGTGGAAATAGATGCCGAACTACAACCTCCCAGAAAGTATGGCGGGTCCGGAGGTACTCACCAGACTTCTTGGGCGGGTCCAGCTCACGCTTCATCAGCGGACGCCACCACCAAGTAATATGGCCAAGCAAGTACTTGAGACTTACACCCCACAAGCTCGCATCGAAGCGACCTACGGCGCTAGAGAACCTCCTCATGGACTACGTCTCCGCCGCCCAGGAGAAGCATGCAGGCAGCTACATCCACAACACCATCAAGGTCATCAAGTCTTGGCTCGCCCACAACGGCATCGAGCCGAAACGTAAGGTCAAGATCACAGGCGCCCACGAGACACCAACCCTCAGAGATGAACGCGTCCCCACAAAGGACGAGCTGAGACGCGTCTTCCTATCCGCGAGCAAGCAAGCCCGCGTTGCATGGGCCCTCGTTGCCCACGGCGACCTCAGGCTGGAAACCATAGGCAACTACCGCGCCGACGATGGCCTAAGAGTACGCGACCTACCGGAACTCGAACTCAAGGCGGGCGAGGTAAGCTGCGAGAAAAGTCCTACAATGACTGTCATTCGCCCCAGTTTGAGCCAGGCCCGCCATCAATACTTCGCATTCCTAACCGGGTATCGTAGCCTGCATTGGCTCTGAAGGGGTCAACGGCGCATTG
>Ga0315282_10005431_pt1 | contig 21723 bp, 31 predicted proteins | sample YL17G07_20_MG_FD_203693 | JGI IMG/M metagenome (GOLD analysis project Ga0315282, IMG submission 203693) | Sediment microbial communities from Yellowstone Lake, YNP, Wyoming, USA - YL17G07_20 | ecosystem: Environmental > Aquatic > Freshwater > Lake > Sediment | place: USA: Wyoming | collected... | reverse complement strand
GACGTGCTGGAGCAGGTCATCCACAAGCACCCGGTGCTGCTGAACCGCGCCCCGACCCTCCACCGCATGGGGATCCAGGCTTTCGAGCCGATCCTCATCGAGGGGAACGCCATCAAGATTCACCCGCTGGTCTGCAAGGGGTTCAACGCGGACTTCGACGGCGACCAGATGGCGGTACACCTGCCGCTCTCGGTCGAGGCCCAGGCCGAGGCGCGCATGCTCATGATGTCCACCGGGAACATCTTTTCGCCCCAGAACGGCTCGCCCATCATCGGCCCCAACCAGGACATCGTCTTGGGGTGCTTCTGGCTGACCATCGAGAACGAGGGGGAGAAGGGTGAAGGGAAGATTTTCTCCAGTCGCGAGGAAGTGCTGACGGCTTACGCGAACGGGCGCCTCGGCATCCATGCCGCCATCAAGGTGCGCATGCCCGAGGGCAAGGAGGTCATCGGGCGAAGCGGTCCGCAGAAGCCGGTTTCCGGACGGGTTTTCGAGACCACGGTGGGACGCGTGCTCCTCAACGACATCCTCGACGAGAAGATGCCGTTCTACAACTACCCCCTGGCCCAGAAGGGACTCAACCAGGTCATCGCCGACTGTTTCCGCATCTGCGGACTCGACCCCACCATCCAGCTCTTGGACGACGTGAAGGACCTCGGGTTCCAGGAGGCGACCCTGGCGGGACTGTCGTTCGCCACCGAGGACCTCAAGATCCCGGCCAAGAAACAGGACATCCTGCTCAAGACCGAGAAGGAGGTGGACGGCATCCAGAAGCAGTACAACAAGGGCATCATCACGGACGGTGAGCGGTATAACCAGATCATCGACGCCTGGACGCAGGCGCGCGAGCTCGTCGGCCAGGAGATGATGCAGGGACTCAAGAACGACACCCGCGGGGGGAAGCGCTTCATCAACCCGATCTACCTGATGACGATCTCGAACGCCCGAGGCTCCATCGACCAGATCCGTCAGCTCGCCGGGATGCGCGGACTCATGGCGAAGCCTTCCGGGAAGATCATCGAGACGCCCATCCGGGCGAACTTCCGCGAGGGACTGCGGGTGCTCGAGTACTTCAGCTCGACCCACGGCGCGCGGAAGGGCCTGGCCGACACGGCGCTCAAGACCGCGGACTCCGGGTACCTCACCCGCAAGCTCGTCGACACCTGTCAGAACGTCGTCGTCGCCGAGCACGATTGCGGGACGCTGAACGGGATCTCCAAGGCCGCCGTCTACCGCGGCGACAAGGTCGAGGTCCCGCTCTGGCAGCAGATCGTCGGCCGCGTCGCCCGCGACAGCATCGTCAACCTTGTCACCGACGAAGTCGTCGTCAAGGAAAACGAGAGCATCACGGAGGAGCAGGCGAAGAGGATCGAGGAGCTGGGGTACGCGAAGGTCCGCGTCCGCTCGGCCATGACCTGTGAGAGCCCGATGGGAGTTTGTCAGCTCTGCTACGGGACGGACCTCTCGACCGGTCGGCTCGTCGAGCAGGGTCTCGCGGTCGGGATCATCGCCGCGCAGTCCATCGGGGAGCCCGGGACGCAGCTCACGATGCGCACGTTCCACATCGGCGGGACCGCGTTCCGCAGCGTCGAGCGTCCGGAGGTCCGTGCCCGTCAGGCCGGCACACTCCGCTTCCAGGGCATGAACGTCGTCACGAGCGCCCAGAACGAGCGCGTGGTCCTGAGCCGCACCGGCGAAATCGTCGTCGTGGACGACAAGGACCGTGAGCTCGAACGTCACCCGGTAGCCACCGGCGCCATCGTCACCGTCGAGGACGCTCAGAAGGTGAAGTCGGGCGACCTCATCTGCCGATGGGACCCGCACATGACGCCCATCCTCAGCGACATCGCCGGCACCGTGCGGTTCGAGGACATCGTCGAAGGCAAGACCATGCGCGAAGAGGTGGACCCCAACACCGGCGTCAAGCGCAAGGTCGTCATCGAGCACAAGGGTGACCTGCACCCGCAGCTCATCCTCGAGGACCGCTCCGGCAAGATCCTCGGACTCTACCCCGTCCCCGAAAAGGCCCACATCGAGGTGGACGAGGGACAGGAGGTGGTGCCCGGGACGCTCCTGGCCAAGACCCCGAGGGAAATCACCGGGACCCAGGACATCACGGGAGGTCTTCCGCGCGTGACCGAGCTGTTCGAGGCCCGAAAGCCCAAGGAGCCGGCCATCATCAGCGAGATCGACGGCGTCGTCGAGCTCGGCGAGAAGCGTCGCGGGAAGCGCACCATCATCCTCAAGAACGAGAGCGGCCAGGAGGTCGAACACCTCGTCCCTATCGGGAAGCACCTGCGGGTCCACCGCGGCGACAAGGTGCGCGCCGGGGAACCCCTCGTCGAGGGATCGCTCATCCTCCAGGACATCCTCCGCATCAACGGCGAGGAGTACCTCCAGGAGTACCTGCTGCGCGAGGTCCAGAACGTCTACCGCTCGCAGAACGTGAACATCAACGACAAGCACATCGAGATCGTCATCTCGCGGATGCTGCTGAAGGTGCGCGTGGAGGACCCGGGCGAGACGGACGTCCTGCCCGGAGCCACCCTGGACAAGTTCAGGTTCCGTCGCACCAACCAGCAGGCCCAGGCCGACGGGAAGAAACCCGCCACGGCGAAACCGCTGCTCCTCGGACTCACCAAGGCGTCACTCCAGTCCGACAGCTTCATCGCGGCAGCCAGTTTCCAGGAGACCACCAAGGTGCTCACGGAAGCGGCGCTTGCCGGCCGCGTCGACCACCTGCTGGGTCTCAAGGAGAACGTCATCCTCGGACACCTGATCCCGGCGGGGACGGCCTTCCGGGCCTATAACACGCTCGAGATCAAGAAGCACGGTCTCCCGGAGGAAACGGTCCTGTCGCGGATCGGAGAACCGAGTGCCGAGGACTCGACGGAGCAGCCGGCGGACACCGAGAAGGTCTCGACGTCGAAAGAGGAACGGGAATCCAGTTGAAGGAGACTCCAGCACATGCCGACGGCAAATCAATTGGTGCGGCACGGACGCCGAAGGGTGTTCCGGAAGAAGAAAAACGTGGCACTGGAGGCCTGTCCGCAGAAGCGCGGGGTGTGTCTCCAGGTGAAGACCATGACGCCGAAGAAGCCCAACTCGGCACTGCGCAAGATCGCGCGCGTCCGACTCTCCAACGGCAAGGAAATCACCGCCTACATCCCGGGTGAGGGACACAACCTCCAGGAGCACTCGATCGTGCTGGTGCGGGGCGGACGCGTGAGAGACCTGCCGGGGGTGAGGTATCACATCATCCGGGGCGTCCTGGACACGCTCGGCGTCGAGGGCCGCGAGCGCAGCCGAAGCAAGTACGGATGGAAGAGACCGAAATAGGAAAACCCGAAACCAGAAGCCCGAAATCCGAATCAAGGTCGAAACAACAAGCCCGAAATGAGAGACACGAATCGGGTTGGTTGCTTTCGGGTTTCGGATTTGAATTCTTCGGGTTTCAATCGGGTTTCGGACTTCGGGTTTCGGACTTTGCGGTTTTAGCCCTTGGGTTCACGACTTCCAAAGGAGAGAAAGTGCAGAAGCCCACTGCTTCCGAGTCGACGCTCAAGCCTGACCCGCGGTATAAGGACAAGCTAGTCAGCAAGTTCGTCAACTGTCTCATGCACTGGGGCAAGAAGAGTGTCGCCCTGAGGTCCTTCTACGACGCGATGGACCTCATCGAGCAGAAGCTGAAGGGGAAAGACCCGCTGGAGGTGTTCAAGACCGCGGTGGAGAACGTGAAGCCGATGATCGAGGTGCGGTCGAAGCGCGTCGGCGGCGCCACCTACCAGGTCCCCATGGAAGTGAACCGCAAACGTCAGCAGTCGCTCGCGATCCGGTGGATCCTGGACGCGGCACGCGCCAAGAAGGGTCGACCCATCTCCGAGAAACTGGCCGACGAGCTCATGGCGGCCTACGGCAAGGAAGGGACCGCGTACACGACACGGGAGAACGTCCACAAGATGGCCGAAGCCAACAAGGCGTTCGCCCATTTCGCCTGGTAATCGAGCACGACGGGATAGATTCACATGACGGTCGAAGACGTCCACGACATCCGGAACCGACGCAACATCGGCATCATGGCCCACATCGACGCCGGCAAGACCACCGTCACGGAGCGGATTCTCTACTACACCGGAAAGGGCTACAAGCTGGGCGAGGTGGACGAAGGCACCGCCACGATGGACTGGATGGTCGAGGAGCAGGAGCGCGGCATCACCATCACCGCCGCCGCCACCACCTGCTACTGGCGGAACTGCCAGATCAACATCATCGACACCCCCGGACACGTCGACTTCACCGCCGAGGTGGAGCGGTCTCTGCGGGTTCTGGACGGGGCCATCGCCGTCTTCTGCGGGGTTGCCGGGGTCCAGGCACAGTCGGAAACGGTCTGGCACCAGGCCGACCGGTACCACGTCCCGCGCATCTGCTTCGTCAACAAGCTCGACCGCGTGGGGAGTGATTTTCTGTCCTGCGTCCAAGAGATCGAGGAGCGACTCGGGGCTTCACCCATCCCGGTCCAGATCCCCTTCGGAAAGGAAGAGAACTTCAAGGGCTACGTGGACCTCATCCGGATGGTCGTGCGCGTCTTCGACGAAGAGAGTCTCGGGGCGAAATTCGAAGAGTTCCCCGTCCCCGAGGACCTGCTCAACGACGCGGAGCACTGGCGTGAACACCTCGTCCTGCGTCTGGCCGATCAGGTCGATTCGGTGATGGAAAGGTACGTGCACGACCACCATGTCTCGGAGGAAGACATCCGGAAAGGACTCCGCGAGGGGACGATTGCGAACCGGCTGACGCCGGTGTTCTGCGGTGCGGCGGTCAAGAACAAGGGGATACAGGGACTTCTCGACGGCGTCACGGACTACCTGCCCAGTCCGCTGGACGTGCCCCCCGTGGTGGGACACCATCCGAAAACCAACGAGGAAGTCACCCGGAAGCCCTCGAGCAGTGAGCCGCTGGCGGCACTAGCGTTCAAGTCCGCCACCGACCCCCACGGCGAGCTCATCTATCTCCGCATCTACTCGGGCAAGCTCAAGGCGGGCGACCGCGTCTTTAACCCGAACTCCGGCGAACGGGAGGTCATCGGCCGGATCTGGCGGATGCACGCCAACGACCGCGAGAAAATCGACGTCGCCGAAACCGGAGACATCGTCGCGGTCGTGGGACTCAAGACCACCGTCACCGGTCACACCCTCTGTCCGCTCCACAAGCAGATCGTCCTCGAAAAGATGGAATTCCCCCAGACCGTCATCCACATGGCGATCGAGCCGAAGTCGGCGGCCGACAAGGACAAGCTGACGGACGTGCTGAGGAAGCTCTCGCGCGAGGACCCCACGTTCGAATGGCGCCCGGACCAGGAGACGGGCCAGATCATCATTTCCGGGATGGGCGAACTCCACCTCGAGGTCCTCAAGAACCGCATGCTGAGGGATTTCAACGTCCCCGCCAACGTCGGCCGGCCACGCGTCACCTACAAGGAAACCATCCGGCAGGCCGTCGAGGGGGTCGAAGGAAGGTTCATCCGTCAGACCGGCGGTCACGGACAGTTCGGCGTCGTCGTCATCAACATTGAACCCCACAGGGGCGAAAAGCCCGTCGTGTTCGAGAACCGCATCCGAGGCGGACACGTGCCCCGTGAATACATCAACGCCGTTGAGGAAAGCATTGTCAACACCGCCGCCGGCGGGGTCGTGAGCGGTTACCCCCTCATCAACGTCAAGGTCACCCTGGTGGACGGCAAGGCCCACGAGGTGGACAGTTCCGACATCGCCTTTGCCGCCGCCGCCAGCCTCGCCCTCCACAAGGCCGTCCAGCAGGCCGGCATCAAGCTTCTCGAGCCCCTGATGAGGGTCGAGGCGGTAACCCCTGAGGAGTTCATGGGGGAAGTGATCGCCGACCTGACTGCACGCCGGGCCGACATCACGGAAATCACCCAACACGGCCCGGTGCGACTGATCCATTGTCTGGTGCCGCTTGCCGAGATGTTCGGCTACTCGACCACGCTCAGGAGTCTCTCCCAGGGACGTGCCAGCTACACCATGGAACCACATGATTTTGTGGAGGTCCCCCAGGAGATTTACGAGAGCTTGTTGATCTGAGACGAGGAGTGGCCGCTTGAGCGCGGGAGGCGGCTACGGAAGCTTAGAGAGATGTAAAAAGTGCTTGACTTTAGCCGAGTCACGCGACATACTGAATGTTCTTTGCGACATGACCGGCAAGGCTTGACTCAGGAATGAGCTGAGGTATGGCACAGGTCAAAATTCGCATCCGGATGGAGGCCTACGACCACAAGGCCCTGGACCAGTCGGCGCTCGAGATCGTCGAGACCGCCAAGCGGACCGGTGCCAAGGTCTGCGGACCCGTGCCGCTGCCGACTCGCATCGAGAGGTACACGGTGCTCCGAAGTCCGCACGTTGACAAAAAGTCCAGGGAGCAGTTCGAGATCCGCACCCACAAGCGACTCGTGGACATCCTCGAGCCGACGTCCAAGACCGTGGATGCCCTCGGAAAGCTCAACCTCCCGGCGGGGGTCTTCATCAAGATCAAGGCGTAGGGGGGTCCCGAAACGCGATTCATCGCGTTTGCCGGGCCCCGTAGGGGTTTGCTAACCATGCTCGACGAATTGCTCGGCAAAAAGATCGGCATGACACAGGTCTACGACGAGTCGGGGAGCGTGCGTCCCGTGACCGTCATACAGCTCGGTCCCTGTACCGTGATGCAGGTCAAGACTCGCGAGACGGACGGCTACACGGCACTGCAGCTCGGGTTTGGGGACAAGCGGCGGAAGAGTGCCACGCGTCCCGAGCGGGCTCGTGCGGAGAAGGCCGGCACCGAGCCCAAGCACTTCATCCGGGAGGTCCGCGTAGCGCAGCTGAGCGAGGCGCACAAGCCGGGTCTCGTGGTGACGGCGGCCGAGTTCGAAGGGGTGCGGGTGGTGAGCGTGAGGGGAACGACGAAGGGCCGGGGATTCGCGGGCGTCGTCAGGCGTCACGGGTTCCGGGGGTCGCCGCAGTCGCACGGGGCATCCAAGGTGCATCGTCGTCACGGCTCCATCGCCTCCGCCTCCCGACTGACGAAAGTCCCGAAGGGGATGCGCATGGAGGGACGCATGGGCGGGGTCTGGAGGACCGTCAAGAACCTCCGCGTCGTGAAACTGGAAGCGGAAAAAAACCTGCTCCTGGTCGGCGGAGGCATCCCCGGACCGGTCGGCGGGTTTCTTTCTGTACGGGCGGTCAAACGCGAAACCAAAGTCTGAGAAGCACCCGACATGATCGAAATATCAGTCTATAGCAGGACAGGCGAGGAAACCTCCTCCATCCAGGTGGACGAGCAGAAGCTGGGCGGCAAGGTCCACATGAAGCTGCTCAAGCAGAGCGTCATGATGTACCAGGCGAACCTCCGACAGGGAACGGCATCGAGCAAGAGCCGGAGCGAGGTCGCCGGGTCCAATCGCAAGCTCTACCCCCAGAAGCACACGGGGAACGCGCGTATGGGGATGAACCGGACGCCCTCACGTCGGGGCGGCGGGAAGGCCTTCGGTCCCAAGCCCCGCGATTACGGCTGGCAGATGCCCCGGAAGGCCCGCCGACTCGCCACGCGCTCCGCACTCCTGGCCAAGTTCAAGGACGGAGAGGTCAAAGTCGTGGAAGCGTTGGCCTTCGACGAGATCAAGACCAAGCACGCCGTCGAACTCCTGAAGGCTCTCAAACTCGACGGGTCGTGTCTGGTGGTCACCGCCGGATACAACAGGAACCTGCTCCTTTCGGCCAGGAACATTCCGGGGACGAGCGTGGCCGTGGCGGGCGATTTGAACGCCTACGAGATCCTGAAACACCGGTGGCTCGTGATCGAGAAAGAGGCCATCGAGCGACTGACGGGAGCGGCGTCGTGAAAACACTGAACGCGTATCAGGTCGTCGTCCGGCCGCTCGTGACCGAGAAAGCCGTCTCGCAGCAGGACCAGAACGCGTACTGGTTTGCGGTGCACGTCTCCGCCAACAAGACCCAGGTCCGCCACGCCGTCGAAGAGATTTACCAGGTGCACGTGAGGAAGGTGCAGACGATGCGCCAGAAGGGGAAGAGCCGACGCATGCGGTTCCACACCTACCGGACACCCGAGTGGAAGAAGGCCGTCGTCACGCTCGCCCCGGGCGAGCGGATCGACATCATCTGACAGGAGAGTGTCGTGCCGATCATCCAATACAAGCCGACCTCGCCGGGACGCCGGCAGATGAGCGTGATCCACGTCGAGGGACTGGCCAAGCGCCCGTCGGACAAAAAGCTCCTCCGGCGTCTGACCGGGACCGGCGGACGCAACTTCTCCGGGATGACGACCGTGCGCTACATGGACACGCCTTACCGTCGGATGTACCGCGTGATCGACTTCAAGCGGGACAAGGACGACATCCCGTCCAAGGTCGCGGCCATCGAATACGACCCGAACCGGAGCTGTCACATCGCACTTCTGGACTACGCCGACGGGGAGAAGCGCTACATTCTCGCACCGGAGGGACTCAAGGTCGGCGACCGGGTGATGAGCGGAGAGCGGGTGGACCCCGACCTCGGGGCGTGCATGCCGCTGCGCACCATGCCGCTGGGACTGGAGATCCACAACATCGAGCTCAACCCGGGCTCCGGGGGACAGATGGTGCGTGCGGCGGGCTGTGCCGCCACCCTCTCCGCACGAGAGGGGAAATACGCCATCATCATCCTCCCCTCGGCGGAAATGCGCAAGGTCCACGTGGACTGTCGAGCCACCGTGGGACGCGTCGGAAACCTGGACCACGCCAGCGTCTCCATCGGCAAAGCCGGACGCAAACGGTGGATGGGCATCAAGCCGCACGTGCGCGGGGTGGCCAAGAACCCCGTGTCGCACCCGATGGGGGGCGGCGAAGGACGACGCAAGGGCGGACGACATCCCTGCTCGCGGACCGGCGTGCTGTCCAAGGGCGGGAAGACTCGCAGACACAAGAAAGCATCGGAGAAATTCATTCTCAGACACCGCAAGCGCGGGAGATTCCAGCGGTAACGTCGAGGGGTCCCCAGACCCGATGAGGGGGTCCCCTGAAAGGATCGGCCGATGTCGCGATCACGGAAAAAAGGTCCCTACGTGGACGAGAAGCTTCAGAAGAAGGTGGAGGCACAGGTGCGGGCCGGGACGCGGGACCCCATCCAGACGTGGCGACGGGCCTGCACGGTCATCCCGGAATTCGTCGGACACACCTTCATGGTCCACAACGGGAACAAGTTTCTGAAGGTGTTCGTCACGGAAGACATGGTGGGACACAAGCTGGGCGAATTCAGTCCGACGCGGACGTTCCGCGGCCACTCCACCGCCGCGAAGCCCGCCGCCGAGGAATAGCACGTCGCGGGCGTTCCCCGGACGCCCGTGTCCTTCGCAGGCGAGCGACGGAGAGATTCGATGAAGTTTCGAGCCAGTCACAGATTCGCACCGGTGTCGGCCAGCAAGGCGCGACTGGTCATCGACCTCATTCGGGATAAATCCGCGAACGAGGCCCTGGAGATCTTGCAGTTCGTGAACAACCGGCCCGCGGTGATGATCGACAAGGTGCTCCGCTCGGCCATCGCGAACGCCGGACTCGACGCGGACGCCGAGACCCTGCGGGTCGAGATGGCACGGGTGGACGAGGGGCCGACGTGGCCGCTGCGCTGGCAGGCCGGTCCCCGCGGAAGGGCCATGCCCATCCGCAAGCGTACCAGTCACATCGTCATCGAACTGGACGACGGGAAAGAAGCGGAGACCTGACGAAGAGGATTCCGCAGGACGGAGGAAAGGAACCGGCACGTGGGACAGAAGGGTCATCCGACGGGACTTCGCATCGGCATCATCGAGAACTGGCGCTCCCGGTGGTACGCCGACAAGAAGAATTTCGGACGCCTCCTGGTCGAGGACCAGAACATCCGCCTCTTCATCAAGGACAACTACGCCTACGCGGCCATCGCCCTCGTGGAAATCGAGCGGACCGCCGGTCTGACCACCGTCATCCTGCACACCGCCAGACCCGGGATCATCATCGGCCGGAAGGGCCAGGAGGTGGACCGGCTGAGGTCGCGTATCGAGGACATCACCAAGAGTCCGGTGAACATCAAGATCCAGGAAATCGCACAGCCGGAGCTGAGTGCACAGTTGGTGGCCGAGTCCATCAAGGAGCAGCTGGAGAAACGGGCGAGTTATCGTCGAACGGTCAAGCGGGCCATCGAGCAGGTCATGGAAGCCGGCGCCCAGGGCGTCAAGGTGCGTGTGGCGGGACGTCTCTCCGGCGCCGAGATGGCCCGACGCGAGATCCAGAGCACGGGCAAAGTCCCGCTCCAGACCCTGCGGGCACGGATCGACTACGGGTTCGCCGAGGCCGCCACCACCTACGGAAACATCGGAATCAAGGTGTGGATCTATACCGGGGAAGTGCTGGAAGACAAGTCCGTCATGCGTGCCGGCGAGACCGTCGGGACGGAAGCGGAAAAGGACGTGAAGCATGCCGTTGATGCCAAAGCGGGTGAAGTTCCGCAAGACACAGCGCGGCAGGATTAAGGGAAAAGCGACGCGCTGCAACACCGTGGCGTTCGGGGAATACGGTCTGCAGGCGCTCGACGGCGGGTGGCTCAAGGCCGCGGCCATCGAGGCGGTCCGCGTCGCCGTCAACCACTTCCTGGCCCGTGAGGGCAAGCTGTGGATCCGGGTGTTCCCGCACAAGTCCGTGACCGCCACGCCCGAGGAAACCCGCATGGGCAAGGGGAAGGGCGAGCCGGAATACTGGTGTGCGGTGGTGAAGCCGGGCACGGTGCTTTTCGAGCTGGGAGGGATCGCGCAGGACTTGGCCCGGCAGGCGTTCACCCGTGCGGCACACAAGCTGCCGATGAGGGTTCGGTTCGTTGCCCGGAGAGTCCACACATGAAGTCCTCGGAACTGAGAGGGATGTCGCTGGACGAACTGCGAGGGGAACTCGCCGAACAGCAGAGAGGATATTACAACCTGCGGTTCCGCAGGTCCGTCGGCGAAGACATCAGTGTCAGCGAGATGAAGAGCATTCGCAGGGAAATCGCCCGTGTGAAGACCATTCTCGCTGAAAAGGAACGGAAGACGGAAGAACCGTCCGGGAAACCGTCCTGAGGAAAGCATGACCAGGAGCACACGCAGACACGTCGTGGGGATCGTGACAAGCGACCGGATGACCAAGTCGGTCGTCGTCGAGGTGAAGCGGCTGGTGAAACACCCGCTCTACGGGAAGTACATCCGCCGACGGACGAAGTACATGGCCCACGATGAGGAGAACACGGCGCACGTGGGCGACCGCGTGGAGCTGGAGGAGACGCGTCCGCTGAGCAAGCGGAAATCCTGGCGGCTCCTGCGGATCCTCCAGAAGGCTCCGGTCCAGGTCGTGCCGCCGCCCGAGGCGTTGTTCCCCGTGCCGGTCGTGCCGCCGGCGGACAAGCGTCAGGAAGTCCCCGCGCAGCCCCCGGCCGAGAGCACACAAGGTGAAGCGAAGTCATGATCCAGATGCGGACGATGCTTGACGTGGCGGACAACACCGGTGCCAAGGTGGCCCAGTGCATCAAGGTGCTGGGGGGAACGAAGCGGCGGTACGCCACGCTGGGCGACGTCATCGTCGTGACGGTGAAGAAGGCCATCCCGGGCGGCGAGGTGAAGCAGCACGAGGTGGTCCGTGGGGTGGTCGTACGGACGCGGAACAACGTCCGGCGTGAGGACGGTTCGTACGTCCGGTTCGACAGCAACGCGATCGTCATCATCGACGCGCAGCTCAACCCCCGCGGCACACGCATCTTCGGTGCCGTCCCACGGGAGCTGCGGGCCCGGAACTTCATGAAAATCATCAGTCTGGCCAGTGAGGTGGTCTGACCCATGAAGTGTCGCATCCTGAAGAACGACATCGTGCAGGTCATCTCGGGAGAGGACGCCGGGAAGAAGGAGCGCGTGCTCCAGGTGATGAGCCGTGACGAACGCGTCGTCGTCGAGCACGTGAACTTCGTCACCAAGCACGTGAGACGAAGCCGGGAGAACCCCTACGGGGCGAGACTCCAGAAGGAAGCCCCCATCGCCATCAGCAACGTGCTGCTGGTGTGTCCCGGGTGTGAACGCGGCGTGCGGGTGCGGATACAGGCGGGGGAAGAGGGCCAGAAAACGCGCGTCTGCGTCAAGTGCGGCCGGGAGATACCCAAGCCGCGATACAAGTAATGCGTACGGGCAAGTCATGAGCAGACTCTTGGAGCAATACAGGAAAGAGGTCGTCCCGAAGATGATGGAGCGCTTCGGGTACAAGAACCCCCTGGCCGTGCCGAGACTCGAGAAGATCGTGGTGAACATGGGGGTGGGCAAGGCGATCGCCGAGAAGACGCGACTCGATGCCGCCGTCACGGACCTCGCCGCCATCACCGGACAGCACCCGCTCATCACCCGGGCCAAGAAGTCCATCAGTGCCTTCCACGTGCGCGAGAAGATGCCCGTGGGCTGCTGTGTGACACTGCGCGGCCGCCGGATGTACGAGTTCCTCGACCGTCTCATCAACGTGGTGATCCCGCGCATCCGCGACTTCCGCGGACTCAGCCGCACCTTCGACGGTCACGGGAACTACGGGATGGGACTCGACGAGCAGGTCGCCTTCCCCGAGGTGTCCGTGGACAAGGTCCAGCACATCCAGGGAATGAACATCATCCTCGTCGTGAGGAACTCGAACGACGAGGAATCGTACGAGCTGCTGCGGCTGCTCGGAATGCCATTTGCCAGGGACCAGTCGCCGGAAACGGGACGTCCCGCCAAGGTCGGATGACTGATCTGGGAGAAGGAGACGCCATGGCTCGCAAGGCCCTGATCAACAAGTGCAACAAGGTGCCGAAGTACAAGGTGCGGAAGTACACGCGCTGCAAGCTCTGCGGCCGGTCACGCGCCGTCTATCGGAAGTTCCAGATCTGTCGTCTCTGCTTCCGCATGCTGGCCAGTCAGGGAAAAATCCCCGGCGTAAGGAAGGCAAGCTGGTAACTCGCGAAAGGACAACCGTTCCATGAGCATGACCGACCCGATTGCCGACCTCCTGACCCGGATCCGCAACGCCGCCTCACTCGACCGCCGGCGGGTGAGCATTCCTCACTCCCGGGTCAAGGAGAACGTCTGTCGCGTGCTCAAGGAGGAAGGGTTCATCGAGGACTACCGCATCACCGAGGACCCTCGCAAGACCCTGCACGTCTACCTGAAGTACGGGCCGAACGGGGAAAAGGTCCTCAACGAGATCACCCGGGTCAGCAAGCCCGGATGTCGCGTCTACAAGCCGACCGACAAGATGCCGAGGGTGCTCAGCGGGATGGGGATCGTGATCGTCTCCACCTCGAAAGGGATCCTGAGCGACCGGCAGTGTCGCGAGCAGAAGATCGGGGGCGAGGTGCTGGCCAGGGTCTGGTGACGAGCGGGAGTAAGCGATGTCGCGTATCGGAAAACAGCCGGTGAGCATCCCTCCGGGGGTGACCGCGGAAGTCCTCGGCCGGACCGTGAAAATCCGCGGTCCCAAGGGGGAGATGTCGCAGGAGATCCACCCGGCGATCAGCGTGAAGCTCGACAAGGAAAAGTCTCAGCTCGTGCTGGAACGCGAGAGCGATGAAAGGACGGTCCGGACGCTCCACGGAACCATGCGGGCACTCGTCAACAACATGGTCGTCGGAGTGACCAAGGGGTTCACGAAGTTCCTCGAGATCAACGGCGTCGGGTACCAGGCCCGGATGCAGGGGAGGGACGTTGCCCTGATCGTGGGGTACAGTCACCCGGTGGTCATGATTCCGCCTGCGAGCGTGACGGTTCAGCTTCCCACGCCGACGCAGATCGTCATCACGGGGCCCGACAAGCGGGCCGTGGGGGAATTCGCCGCGGAAGTCCGGAGGGTCCGACCGCCCGAGCCCTATAAGGGCAAAGGAATCAAGTACCAGCAGGAGATCATCCGTCGCAAGGCCGGGAAGGCCTTCGTCAGTGCCGAGCAATAGGACCGTCGATGAACCGCGAGAAACGGAAAGATAGACAGCGCCAGAAGCGTCACTTCCGGGTGCGTAACCGCGTCCACGGAACCGCCGGACGTCCCAGAGTCTCCGTCTTCCGCTCGCTCCGGAACATCTACGCCCAGATCATCAACGACGACGAGGGCCGGACACTGGTGGCGACGAACACGATGACCAAGGAGATTCGGGAAACGGTCAAGAAGGGCGGAGACATCGGGGCGGCCGCGGCCGTGGGAACGAAACTGGCCCAGCTCGCACTTGCCGTCGGCATCAAGAAGGTGGTTTTCGACCGCGGCTACCGTCGGTTTCATGGCCGCATCAAGGCCCTAGCGGAGGCCGCCCGCAAGGGAGGTCTCGAGTTCTAGGAGGTTGACGAGAAGGTCACCCTCCTGTCATTCTGAGGAGTTCCGTCCCGACGTTATCCGGACGGGACGACGAAGAATCCGGCCCCAACTGCGAGAAAGCGTGGTTCCGCCTCGTGGGCAAGATTCTTCGTCCCGGTACAATCGGGACTCAGCATGACACCCGGAGACTTGATTGACGCCGTGGCGGGAACCGGCTCGCCGTGAATTCGTCGGGACGTTGCGGCTTTCAGCATCTCGCGAACGGAGGTTCTATTCGTGTCCGAAGAAACATCGACCCAGGGCTTGGAAGAGATCGTCGTGCCGGGCGGAATCAACCGCTGTGCCGCCGTCATCAAGGGCGGAAGACGGTTCAGCTTCGCCGCCATCGTCGTGGTCGGCGACCGAAGCGGCTCCGTGGGCGTGGGATATGGCAAGGCGAGGGAAGTCCCGATTGCGGTGGAAAAGGCGTCCAAAAACGCCCGTCGGAACCTGACCTCCATCAAGCTCAACGGGACGACGATCCCCCATGAGGTCATGGGACGGTGTGGGGCCAGTCGGGTGTTTATGAAACCGGCCGCGCCGGGGGCCGGCATCATCGCCGGCTCGAGTGTGCGCAGTGTGCTGGAACTGGCCGGCGTGCGCGACGTCCTCACCAAGGCATACGGAAGCACCAATCCGGTGAACCTGGTCAAGGCCGCCTTCGACGGCGTCCGTCGCCTGCGCGACAAGAAGCAGGTGGCCGCACTCCGGGGAGTGGAAATCCGATGAACCTTTCCGACGTGTATGCGGTCAAGCTGGGACAGAAGCGACGGAAGCGGGTGGGACGCGGCCGCGGCTCGGGTCACGGGAAGACCTCCACGCGCGGGCACAAGGGACAGAAGGCGCGCAAGGGGTACTCGATGCGCACGAGCTTCGAGGGCGGACAGACCCCGATGTTCAAGCGCTTCCCGAAGCACGGGTTCTCCAACGTCGTTTTCGCCCGGCGCTATACCGTCATCAACGTGGGCGATCTCAACGAGATGACCGAGCTCACCGAGGTGAGTCCCGAGATCCTGCGTGAAAAGAGGATCGTCCGGAAGCTCGAGAACGGGGGACTGAAGGTCCTGGGGGACGGGGAAGTGACGCGACCGCTGACGGTGAAGGCCCACCGCTTCAGCAAGTCGGCCGTTGCGAAGATTGAAGCCGCCGGGGGGAAAGCAGAGGTTCTCTGATGTTCGACACCTTTGCCAACATGTTCCGGATTCCGGAACTCAGGAAGAAGATCCTCTTCACACTGGGGATCCTCATCATCTACCGTTTCGGGTGTCTCTTGCCGGTGCCGGGGGTGAACTCCGAGGCCCTCGCCGAGTTCTTCCGTCGACAGGGGGGCGGCACCCTGACCCAGCTCTTTGGCATGGTCACGATCCTTTCGGGCGGAGCCCTGCAGCAGGCCACCGTCTTTGCCCTGGGCATCATGCCCTACATCTCGGCGACCATCATCTTCCAGCTCCTGACCGGGGTCATCCCGACCCTCGAAAAACTCCGCAAGGAGGGAGAAAGCGGACTCAAGAAGATCCGTCAGTACGAGCGATACACCACCGTGGTCCTCTGCCTCATCCAGGGAATCTTCCTGGTCAGCTGGCTCAAGAGGGTCAGTCTCACGGAGGGGAACCCGGTGTTCGGAGGCGGCCGGATCACCGTGATGACGGCCATCATCACCATGACCACCGGGACGATGCTGCTGATGTGGCTGGGCGACCAGATCACCCAGTATGGCGTCGGGAACGGAATCAGTCTCATCATCATGGCCGGCATCATCGACCGTCTGCCCTTCGCCGTCATGCAGATGTACAACGAAAGACCGGAGGCGGGGACCATCGTGTTCCTGGTCGCCGCGTTCATCTTCGTCGTCGCGGGGGTCGTGCTGATCACGCAGGGACAGCGTCGCATCCCGGTGCAGCAGGCGAAGCACACGCGCGGTCGGCGGGTCTACGGGGGGCAGCGGCAGTACCTCCCGTTCCGCGTGAACCACGCCGGCGTGATGCCCGTGATTTTCGCCTCGACGCTGCTCATCTTCCCGGGCGCCATCGCACGCGGTCTCAGCCAGTACGCCGCCGCCGCCTGGATCTACGAGAACTTCTTCACCCGTGGAACCTGGGTCTACGTGTCGTTCTACGTCCTGCTCATCTACTTCTTCAGTTATTTCTGGACGAGTCTGATGTTCAAGCCGAAGGACCTCTCGGAGAACCTTCAGGACTACGGCTCGTTTCTTCCGGGCATCCGGCCGGGACCCCGCACGGCCGATTACCTCGAAAACGTCATGACGCACATCACGCTCGCCGGGGCGACGTTCCTGGCCGTCGTCGCGATTATGCCCCAGATCCTCCAGGAAGCGATGGGAATCGGGTGGACGATGGCGGGATTCTACGGCGGCACGAGCCTCCTGATCGTGGTGGGTGTGGCCCTGGACCTCGTGGAAAAGATCGAATCCCACCTGATGATGCGGCACTATGAAGGCTTCATGCGCAAGGGAAAGATTCGAGGACGACGATGAGAGTGGTGTTTCTGGGGCCACCGGGTGCGGGGAAGGGGACCCAGGCGGAACGGTTGTGTCGTGACACGCGTTGGGCCCACATCTCCACCGGGGACCTGCTGCGCGAGGCCGTCGTGCGGAAGACCGGCCTGGGCCTGAAAGCCGCCGAGTTCATGGAGACGGGCAGACTCGTCCCCGATGACCTGGTGGTGTCGTTCGTCGCCGAGCGCATCCGGAAGGACGACGCCAAGAACGGCTTCGTCCTCGACGGGTTTCCCCGCACCGTCGTCCAGGCCGAGATGCTCGAAAAGACCCTGGACGAACTGGGGATGAAGCTGGATTCGGTGCTGTACTTCGCGACCGACCGCGCGGTGGTGCTGAAACGGCTCAGCGGACGTCGAATCTGTCGGAAGTGCGGCGCCAACTACCACGTCACCAACATCCCTCCGAAGGTCGAGGGGGTGTGTGACCGGTGCGGGGGCGAACTGTATCAGCGGGACGACGACAGGCCCGCGACCGTGAGCAAGCGGCTGGAGGTGTACGAGACGGAGACCGCTCCCCTGATTCGCTTCTACGAGAAGTGCGGCTTGCTCCGGGAGATGTCCGGGAACCTGGAAGTCGACGCGGGCCAGCGGGCGCTCCGCGACGCACTCGGAGTCACGTCGCAGCCGGGTGTGCGGGAACACGGGGAACGGTGATGGTTCGACTGAAATCCCGGCGGGAAATCGACATCATCCGCAGGGGCGGACGTATAGTCGCGGAGGCACTCCAGCTCGTTGAAAACCTGATCCGTGCCGGCTTGACCACCGCGGAACTCGACCGCAGCGTCGAGGAACTCATCCTCCAGAAGGGTGCTCGACCGGCCTTCAAGGGACACCGCGGGTTCCCGAACTGCTGCTGCATCTCCATCAACGAGGAGCTGGTGCACGGCATCCCGGGCGACCGTGTGATCCGGGAAGGCGACATCGTCAGCGTGGACGTCGGCGTGGAGCTGGAGAACTACTATTCGGACGCGGCCGTCACCGTGCCCGTCGGCAAGGTGAGCGAGGAAGCCAGGAAGCTCCTCCGGGTGACGCGTGAGTCGCTGGATGAGGCCATGGCGATTCTCAGGCCCAAGGTCCGGCTGAGCGAGATCGGCCGGACGATCCAGCAGCACGTGGAATCCCACGGGTTCTCGGTGGTCCGGCAGTTTGTGGGACACGGGATCGGTCGTCAGCTCTGGGAGGAGCCGCAGGTCCCGAACTTCTGGGAGAACGACTCGTCCGTCCCGGCGGACAGGACCCTCGAAAAGGGTACCGTCATCGCCATCGAGCCGATGGTCACCGTCGGGCATCACAGCGTCAGGACGCTGCCCAACAACTGGACGGTGGTGACCTGTGACGGAAAGCTGTGTGCTCATTTCGAACACACGGTCGCCATCGCCGACGCCGGGGCCGAGGTCCTGACCGTCATGTAGAGTCGTGAGAGTGGAGAGCAACTCGCGTGGGCAAGGAAGAGCCAATCCGGGTCGAGGCCGTCGTCAAGGAGGCGCTCCCCAACGCCACCTTCCGGGTGGAGCTCGAGAACGGTCACCAGCTGCTGGCCCACGTCAGCGGGAAAATCAGGATGAACTTCATTCGGATCCTCCCCGGTGACAAGGTCACCGTGGAGGTGTCGCCGTATGACCTGTCCAAGGGGCGGATCGTCTACCGGAGCCGGTAGGCCGGCGGGGGCGATCCCGGGACACCCTTCGGGTCCGAGCGCGTTTTGACCGCCGGCACGGAACCGGCTTGAGGAAGCAGCCAATGAAGGTTCGGTCGTCCGTCAAGCGAATCTGCGAGAACTGCAAGATCGTGCGTCGCAAAGGCGTCGTGCGCGTCATCTGTACGAATCCCCGACACAAGCAGCGACAGGGGACATAGAAGCCAGAGACCGGAAACCAGAGACCAGAGAAGGGCGGAGGAAATGATAACTGCCGATTCTGGTATCTGGTCAGTCCCGACGCAGTCGGGACGATCCGGCTCCTGGTCAACTCCGAAGGAGTGATCCGATATGCCTCGTGTCATCGGTGTGGACATTCCGAACGACAAGCCGACGTTCATTTCGCTGGGCTACCTCTACGGCATCGGGCGGACGCTGGCGCTCAGGATCTGCGAGGCGTGCTCGATCGACCCGTCGGTCCGGGCGAAGAACCTGACGGAGGATGAGTTGAGCCGCATCGGCACGTACATCGAGCGGAACTACGTCGTCGAGGGTCAGCTCCGGCGTCAGGAGATGCAGAACATCGCACGTCTCAAGGAGATCCGCTGCTACCGGGGTCTGCGGCACATCCGCGGGCTCCCGGTCCGGGGGCAGCGCACGCGGACCAACGCCCGCACTCGGAAGGGCAAGAAGAAGACCGTCGCCGGGAAGAAGTCGGTCAAAGAACTTCGGTAACACGATCGGGGACAACTCGTGGCAAAAGGACAGAAGCGAAAAATCAAGAGGAACGTGGTCAAGGCCATTGCCAACATCAAGGCCACCTTCAACAACACCATCATCACGATGACCACGGCGACGGGGGAGACCCTGTGCTGGGACTCGGCCGGAACCATCGGCTTCAAGGGTTCACGCAAGAGCACGCCGTTTGCCGCCCAGCGGGCCGCCGAGACCGTCGCCGACAAGGCCAAGAAGATGGGTGTCCGTGAGGTGGAAATCCGGGTCAAGGGGCCGGGGTCGGGTCGTGAGTCGGCCATCACCGCACTCCAGGCCGCCGGACTCACCATCAAGTCCATCGAGGACGTCACCCCGCTGCCTCACAACGGCTGTCGTCCCCGGAAAAGACGACGGGTGTGAGTCCCGACGACCCCCAGGTGGGAGAGTTTCATGGCGAGATATGTCGGTCCGAAATGTCGTCTCTGTCGACGGGAAGGAACCAAGCTCTTCCTGAAGGGGGAGCGCTGCTTCACCCCCAAGTGTGCCGTCACGAAGCGCGAGACCCTGCCGGGGATGCACACCTGGCGACACGGGAAGCCCTCCCAGTACGCGGCCCAGCTCCGGGAAAAGCAGAAGGTCAAGCGGTATTACGGGATGCGGGAGCGTCCGTTCCGGCGTCTCTTCCACGAGGCGGAACGCATGCCCGGTCACACCGGGGAAGCACTGGTCGTGATGCTCGAGCGTCGGCTGGACAACGTCCTCTACCTCGCCGGGTTCGCCAACTCCAGGGCGAGTGCCCGACAGATGGTCTGTCACGGACTCGTGTCCGTCGGCGGTCACCGGGTGGACGTGCCCTCGTACCTCGTCGCCCAGGACGACGTCATCCGGCCGAAGAACAACGAGAAGACGCTGAAGCTGGTCAAGAGCAACCTGGAGCTGACGAAAGGACGGGAAGTGCCGGCATGGATCCAGGTGACCGAAGAGCCGCCCGCGATCGTCATACGGGCCCTCCCCGGACGGGACGAGATCTCCGTGGAGACCCGCGAGCAGATGATCGTCGAGCTCCTGAGCAAGTAGGAGACGGGACCGCCGGGCTCTCCGCCGGGTCGCACGTGCGAGAAGCCGAGAGCGGAAGAACACCGTCACCATGCCCCGTGCACGCGGGGCCGAACCGTCGGGGTTCCCGGACGCGATGGTTCGCGTCGGGGAGCCCCTGCACCCTTTGGAGGTAGACCTCATGCGCGTACGCTGGAGAGGTATGGAGCTTCCCTCGAGGGTCGTTCCCGTGTCCGAGACCTTGACCGACACCTACGGGATGTTCCTCGTCGAGCCGTTCGAGCGCGGATACGGTCGGACCATCGGCAACAGTCTTCGTCGCATCCTCCTGTCCAGTCTCGAAGGCAGTGCCGTCACGACCGTGCGCATCCAGGGCGCCGATCACGAGTTCACCACCATAGCGGGCGTGGTCGAGGACGTGACGGACATCATCCTGAACATCAAGCAGCTCATCGTGAAGAGTCACACCGACGAGGAGAAGACGATCCGCATCCACACGAACAAGAAGGGACCGGTCACCGCCCGGGACATCGAGACCGATCCGACGGTGGAGGTGGCCAACCCGGACCTCCACATCGCGACCCTGAGCGACAACGTGGATTTCGAGCTCGAGATGACGGTGCGTCGCGGACGCGGCTACGTCACGGCGGAGGAGAACACCTCCGACGAGCGCGTCGTCGGCATCATCCCGGTGGACTCCACCTTCTCTCCGGTCTTGCGGGTGAACTTCCGGATCGAGAACACCCGTGTCGGCCAGCGCACCAACTACGACCGGCTCATCCTCGAAATCTGGACCAACGGGACCATTTCACCCGAGATGGCACTCGTGGAAGCCTCGAAGATCATGCGCAAGCACCTCAACCCCTTCGTCCAATACTTCGAGATCGGACGCGAGATGCAGGAGGAGCAGTTCCCCGAGAAGGTCGAAGTCCCCGGCGTGGACGACGTGCTGGCCGGAAAGCTCAACATGGAGATCAGTCAGCTCCACCTCTCGGTGCGCGCCAACAACTGTCTGGAATCCGAGAACATCCTGACCGTCGGTCAGCTCGTGGTGCTCCCCGACAGCGAACTCCTGAAGATCAGGAACTTCGGCAAGACGTCGCTCAAGGAGGTCAAGACCAAGCTGGCCGAGATCGGGCTTTCCCTCGGCATGGACCCCGAACTGGTCAAGAGCAAGATGAAGGAAGAGGGATGAGACATCGTGTCGGTGGATATAAGCTCGGACGGAACACGGGACACCGGAGAGCACTGCTCAGGAGCGTGGTGACGGCGCTCTTCAAGCACGGGCGGGTGATCACGACGCCGGCCAAGGCCAAGGCGGTCAGGCCCCTAGCGGAGAAGCTCATCACCGCCGCCCGCACCGGGACCCTTGCCGCCCGGAGGAACGCCCTCAAGGTCGTCTGGG
>Ga0315282_10005430_pt1 | contig 21725 bp, 23 predicted proteins | sample YL17G07_20_MG_FD_203693 | JGI IMG/M metagenome (GOLD analysis project Ga0315282, IMG submission 203693) | Sediment microbial communities from Yellowstone Lake, YNP, Wyoming, USA - YL17G07_20 | ecosystem: Environmental > Aquatic > Freshwater > Lake > Sediment | place: USA: Wyoming | collected... | reverse complement strand
ATGGAAACGACCTTGTAGCGCAATCCGTACGCCTGTTGCAGGTACTGCTCATTCCTCACAAGATGTCCCGCACAGCCCTGAGCTACTGCACCGAACCCCACAAAAGCCAGTTTCAGTTCTTCCACAGTCACCTTCCTCGTGACGGCTGCGTATCCTCAATAGGTGGCGATTTTGACCTTGGGTACAATAGGCAAAACTGAAAATAAGACAACCAGAACATACGGGCGAGTGAGAGGAGATCTGGAGGGTTTGGCGACGAAAGCAAGAAGCATCCTGTTCACGATTGCGGGTGGAGCATTGCTCGCTCTGGCTACAGGCCTTTTCTCGAACACGCCTTTCATGCTGGTTGGAGCGGTGCACTATGGGTATCCGCTTCCATGGCTTATTCGAATGATAGTCGCTCCAGAATACTTTCCATGGGTAGTCAACTACGTCAACTTGATCGGTGACATCATTATCTGGGCAATCGTCGTCGGAGTAGTACTGCTAGTCTTGGCGAGGACAAGGAAATCAGGTCGCTAGGGGCGCGACCTATTTCAGCCTGAGCTCTGCGACTACATTATCTTGATCTCTGCGCGTGCTGAAGCCCAGTTTTTCACATAGAGTTATCATCTTCACATTCTCTGACATTATTATCCCATAAATGACCTCAACGCCTTTCTCTCTGGCTACTTCGATCAGCATGTCAACCAGCTTGATGCCTAGACCCTTCCCCTGGTACTTGTCGGCAATGACTACTGCAAACTCCCCTCGCTTCTTGTTGGATTCAAGTATCAACCTGCTGACTCCGATCTCTACCTTATGATCGCCTTCTCGAGTTTCGGCTATGAACGCCATCTCTCTGTCGTAGTCAATGTTGCAGAAGCGCACCAGGGCTTCATGAGGGAGGTCTTTGATGATTTGGAAGAACCTGAATCGGCTTGTCTCGGTGGACAGGCCTCGAATGAGCTCCAGTTCCATGGGTTCATCCTCTGGTCTGATCGGTCTAAGGGTGACTTCTGTTCCATCTTTCAATTTCCATGGCGTAACATACTTGGAAGGGTAAGGCATGATCACGAGATGAGGGTGTGTCTCGGCGTGCTCGACTGCTTTTGTGTCAACAATCACCCTAGCATCCAGCACAGAGAGCTTTCCATCTGCAACCACTAGAGGATTGATGTCCATCTCCGCTATCTCGGGAAAGTCCACAATCATGTTCGAGAAGCGCACCATAATCTCCTCCAAGAGTTTCAAATCAACTGGAAGTCTATTCCTCCAGCCCTTCGATAGGGCTTGGTAGATCTTGGTCTCCTCCATGACCCGCCTGGCAAGAACTTGATTCAGTGGAGGAAGACCGATTGAGACATCTTTCATAAGTTCGACTCCTATTCCCCCCATACCAAATAGTATCACAGCACCGAAGTCTCTGTCTTTCTTGGATCCGAGGATCAGTTCATAGTCGACATTCTTCACCATCTTCTGAACATAGACCCCTTCGATTCTTGCTTCAGGTCTGGTCTTCCGCATTCTATCCATGAGTGACTTGTAGCCATCCTTCAGGGCCTGTGATGTTTCGATTCCTGCTATGACCCCACCGATGTCTGTTTTATGCAGGATATCTCGAGACGCTATTTTCAGCACAACGGGATAACCCATTTCCAAAGCGATCATAGACGCGTGTTCAACAGTCTTTGCCAACGAGCCTTCTGCTCGTGGAATGTTGTACGCGTCGAGAAACCTGTCCGTTTCCTCCTGCGTCAACGCTCTTCTTTCGGTCGCGGCTTTGCGTATCATGACCTTAAGATGGCTCTTTGGCGGTGAGAAGTCTACAGAGAGTTCCTCGGGTGTTTCATAGAGGAGGTCTAGGTTTCGCCTGTATCGGTACATGTACATGTAGGTCTTGACGGCTTCTTCTGGTGTCGCGTAAGTTGGGATGTCATTCTGGTGGAATGTGTCCCTGGCCTCTCTGACGCTACCTTCACCCATCCAGACTGTTATCAGTGGCTTGCGTCTATTAGCTGCCACCTTGCATACAGTTTCTGCGATCTCGGTTGGTTGTGTGGCGCCCTGAGGCGTGTAGATGACAAGAAGTGCGTCCACATTCGGGTCAGCCATACATGTTCTCACGGCCAGCTCGAATCGCTTGACATCTGCATCTCCCAGTATGTCGAGAGGATTTCCATGGCTCCAGAAAGGAGGGAGATCCGCATCCATTGTCCGTACTGTTTCATCAGAAAGTTTTGCAAGCTCGCCTCCGTGACTAATGATAGAATCCGCGGCTAGGACGGCTGGTCCACCGGCATTCGTTACGATTGCGAGCTTGGGGCCTGCTGGGAGAAGTCTTGAATCGAGAACGGTGGCGCAGTTGAAGAGATCTCCGATTTCATCAACCCTCACCACACCTGCGCGTTTGAATGCTGCGTCGTAGACCTCGTAGTCACCTGCGAGCGCGCCCGTGTGTGAGGACGCAGCTTTGGCGCCTGCAGCGTATTTTCCTGCTTTTATTATGATGATGGGTTTTGTGCGGGCGAAGCCTCTTGCCGCACTCATGAACTTCTTGGCGTTGCCAACGCCTTCCATGTAGATTATGATGCTTCTTGTATGCGGGTCCTCTCCGAGATAGTCAATCATGTCGCCGTAGTCGATGTCAAGGGTCGAACCCAACGAAGCAAACATGCTGAATCCGATTCGAGCACTGATAGCCCAGTTGAGTATAGCTGAACCAAGTGCGCCGCTTTGTGATATGAAAGCAATCTGACCTATCGCAGGATTATCTCTTAGAAATGTTGCGTTCAAGTCTATCTGAGGTCTAACGAGACCCACACAGTTGGGTCCGAGAATTCGAATGTCATATTTCGATTGAATACGCTTGATCTCCTCTTCTAGCTTTGCGCCCTCCTGTCCTATCTCTCGGAATCCCGCCGAGATTATGATGACTCCGTCCACTCCTGCCTGGGCGCATTCCTCAACGATTCTCGGAACGGTCTTGGCAGGAGTTGCTATTACGGCGAGATTAACGTGCTCAGGAACCTTGGCAATGTCTGGGTAGCACTTCAGTCCCATGACCGTGTCCCTGTTCGGGTTTACAGGGAAGACTTTTCTCCGATTCTTGCCGAGCACAAGGTTCTCCATGAGCGCCTCCCCGACAGAGTCTTCGCTGTCAGAGGCACCGATCGCGGCCACAGCTTTCGGATTCAGCATCCTATCGATGGTGGCCATGATCTTTTCGACTCCTCACATCTTCGCCTGAGTGATGCGCGACCATACCTACAGATAATTGCCACGCACAGCTTCCTGCTGAGGGAATCGCATACAAGGTTGCAGAAAAGGTCACAGTCTGGCTCGAATAAGTTCGGGTGACGGCATGCTCGTCAGCGTTAAATTATGACGGCTGGCATATTTTCAACTGTGAAACCTGCAACAGGATGGGAATAGACTGCCTTCTATTAGGGGACTTCCCTCTTCTTCAGTCTGTAGCAACAGAATGCGCGTTCCGATTCTCCGACTTATTGCTGGCTTAGGAACAGCGGCTGTCTGATCAGCGGGTAGGTGTGATCGAGCCGTTTCTGGGCAACTTCAGCTGGAGTATGCCCGAGTAGTTCACCGCTTGGCCGTTGTCTATTTTCACGTAGTCGCCTTTCTGAACTGGTTTGGCTAGGTTCCTATAGTTATATCTCACAAAAGTGCGACCCGTCTCATCATCAAGAACCAGCATAAACTGGTTCATGTCGACAATCTTACCCTCAATGTGAATGTTCCGCATACCGTTCCGTATTTCATCTATTCTCATCCAAATTCACTCCCCACAAGGTTCCGGTCCGGACCAGTCACTGGACACCATTGCGTCCAGCTAGGCCTTCCGCCGCTTATCTTCCTCCTTCTTCTCCGGATTGCCCTCACGACGCCAGTACCAGAAAACGCTCTTCAAATATGGTCACCACCGCGAACCCTGTTTTTTCTCTCTTGTTCCACAGAAAGGCGCATCGCTTATGTAATCTTCTCGGTTTTGGCGTAGAAATCGTCCCGTTTTGGCAATAGTGGAATTCTTGGCATTTGCTTGAGAAAAAACGGCCCTTGTTGGGCTGAATCGAGCCGTTGAACGACTAGTATAGCTTTATTTATGGTCAGTAGCCTCTAATCGCCCAGTACGCCTCGGATGCTACTTTTGGGTAATATCTGGTGCGTAACTAATCGGTAAAGTGGTGTTAGTGGAGTATGAGCGAAGAAGGAAGATACGGCGGCCGAACCATGTACAAGATCACCTGTTCGGACTGTGGCGCTGAAGCCGAAGTTCCGTTCAAGCCAACTCAAGGCCGTCCAGTATATTGCAGAAGCTGCTTCGAGAAACACAGGCGATATTAGGCTCGAGCAGAAGCCATCGTCCCTATCCTTTTCCTTTTGGTTTTTTATTCTCGTGCTGATCCCCATTTGGTCCTTAGACCGAGCTGGGCTCTGAGTTGGAGTTTGAGAAAGTAGTTGTAAAACGGAGAATGGTTCGCAACTTTCAGCGCGAGCCTGTGCCGACGCAGGTGGTGGAGAGGATTCTGATGCTCGCTCAGCACGCGCCCAGTGCCGGATTCAGCCAGGGTTGGGCCTACGTTGTGGTCACCGATGAGCAGATGAGAAAGAAGATCGGGCAGATCCAAGGTGAAGAGGATTACTTCTCAAAACGTTTTCATAAGTTCGTTTCAGAAGCGCCAGTATTGATCGTAGCTTGCACGAGCGAGCAACTCTACCATGAACGATACCGAGAGCCAGACAAAATCCAAGAAGACGGAACTGAAATCCACTGGCCAGCTCCCTACTGGCATTTCGACATAGGGTGTGCTTGTATGCTGATCTTTCTCGCGGCAGTCAACGAAGGTTTGGCCACTGCATTTACAGGTGTGGAGCGGGTTGCGGCCATGCGGGAACTGCTCGGTATTCCAGAGCATTTCCAGCCTGTCGGTGTAATATCAATCGGCTACCCAGCCAAGGATGTGAAATCGCCTTCACTCAAACGAGGTCGAAAACCATTCGAACAAGTTGTGCACTACGAACACTGGTAGAGCTTTCTGCTTTGTTGCTCGCATTGACTAGAGCAATTTGTAGACTGGTGATGAGATGCAGGTCACACCCCCATCGCCTTTGTGGAATTCAGACATTCTAACTTCGATTGGTTCGTAGCCTGCTCCTCTCAGTTTCGTCGTTGCTTTCGGGAAGCCCGACGGTATTATGACTCTTCTTTCTCCAACGTACAAAGCGTCGCAGGCGTAGGCTTCCTCCTCTGGTATTGTGATGAATCGAAAGCCAAGAAAACACCTAGGGTCGACCAGCTCGGGTGCTATGATCATGTCTCTGTTGGTGAGGTAGGAGCAACCGCAGAGGAGATGGAAAAGGTCTGTTTTGACCGGCACAACCATAACTCCTGATAGGTGCGAGGTCATTTGCATGATACCGGCTGAGTTGGTCCGACCAGATTCTCCGACAAAGATGCCATGATCCGTGACAACAATATCGCCTCCTTCTAGAGTGCCGGGAGGTACCACGAAGTGCATCTCGCCTAGGTCATACCTGCGTTTGCTCAGCTCATCGACCAATGTCTTCTCCTCTCCTCTACGCTTCTGCTCACCAAACCTACCGACAACGGTGCGGCGCAATCCTAGAAGAGCTGGGTCTTGCATGAAGACTGAATCTGGAAAAGCTTCTAGTGGTCGCAATTCGACTACTTTCACACCGCACTCCTTCAGAATCGACACGTACTCCCGATGCTGCTGTCTCGCCAGATTCACATCGATCTTGCTCTTGTCTGGGTTGGTTGAGACGCAGTCGACGTAGTGGTCTGCGGGAGGCCGGACGAATGCCAGGTCAAACAACCTATCCATCTCCGCAATCACCTCCACTTTTCTGAGATGCAACAGCAGGCAGAATTATGGGTACAGTGCTAAGATAACAACATTGATTCCCGGCCGAGATGAACTAGATTGGTTATTGTGAGAGAGCTCCTAGAATACAATGAGGAAGTGCGAGGCAGATATCTCGCGGTTCTCACCAAACTTCCATGGGACGAGCTTGTCAAGAACCGAGAAGCAAGTTGGCACTCGCTCCGAAACATCTTCATTCACACCATGGGCGCCATAGATCACTGGCTTGCCTTCCTACAAGGCCAACAACACGGCTCACAAAGGAAATTTGATGACTACAAAAACATCAGCGAGATTCAAGACTATACCGATCAGGTGCAGGAGTGCATGCGAAAGTATCTCGATTCGCTAACCCAAGATGAACTCGTGAAGAGATGCAAGGTGACAAATGATGCCGGAGAAAGTGTTGAAATCACTACTGAGGATGTGCTCATTCACGTGTTCGAGGAGGAAGTGCATCACAGAGGCGAAATGATAGCCCTCCTCTGGCAGATGGACGTCGAACCTCCTTTGATGGGATGGAAATACCTCTAGCTGAAGGTGTGTTGAAGGTTCAATGCAGCACATATTGGGTTTCTATAGATACAACAGCAATGTCCGAAAGAAGTACTTGGACGCGATCGAGAGGCTACCGTGGGAAGAGATCACTAGGGACAGAGGCGCGTCGTTCCCGTCCATACGAGATGTCTTCTTGCATGTTCTGGAAGCCTATCGTTACTGGTTCGAGGAAGTGATTGGGGGTGCGCTCGTAACCGAGCATCCCCCCGAGAATTTTGAGGATCTTGCAAGCATGAGAGAACTCGAGCAGGAGGTCGACGCGATGGCTATGAAAGTGGTTGAGAACCTGCGTGAAGAAGACCTGTCTAAGGTGTACACCGTCCAAAGCACCGACATCGATGACGTCGAAAACGTTCAGATCTCCATGGAGTCTATCCTGATGCACATGATCGAAGAAGAACTGCAGCACAGAGGAGAATTGAACTGCCTATTCTGGCAACAGAATATCGATCCCCCTGTCACAGGGTACGGGCGGTGGCTGCGGGAAACCAGAAGGCGGTCGTGATCTCCGCTATTCTTGGATCCTAGGGAAGTTCGACAGATATTCTGCGCCTTTGTCAGTATCTAAGATGTCATCTTCTATTCTGATTCCGCCAATCCTGGGACCGTAGATTCCAGGTTCGACGCTGTGGACCATCCCGGGCATCAGGATGTCCTTCGATTCTATGTGCAGGGCTGGAATCGGTTCATGTACTCCAACGCCGATTCCGTGCCCGAGCCGATGCACCAAGTAGGCTGAGAGATCATGGCGGCCAATGGTCTCTATGGAGATTCGAGCGATTTCGGCTGCACTGACCTCAGGCTCTATTGATGCAATCGCAGTCGTCTCCGCATCAAGCACGGCTTCCAAGAGTACCTTCTGCTTCTTAGCGGGTTTTCCCACAACAAAAGTCCTGGTTGTGTCCGAGCTATAGCCGTCGGCGACAACATCAAGTTCAAGCAGCGCGAGATCGCCGCGACGCATCTTGCGCCGCGTATTTCCAACGACGTACTTGTAGGCTTCTGACGTTGCCGGGCCGGAGGTCACGAAGGCGCAGGCCACGACTCGACTAGCCTGGTGCTTCATTACGCCCTTGTCTACGATGCTATGCTCTATCTCCGTTGACAGTTCTATTTCAGACAGGCCAGCTCTCAAATGTTCCTGAAAGGTTTCGAGACCAATCCGCGCAATGCGGTTCGCTTTCCTGAGCGCTCTCACTTCTTCCTGAGTCTTAATTGCTCTAGCTTTGACCAGTAGGTTTGATGCGTCTTTCAGGTTGTATCCGGCTAGTTTCTGCTTCAAGACTGTGAGCGTTCTTTCACCGAGAACGTTCATTTCATATCGCAAAGGCGTCCCAAGAACAAATTCCCAATTCTGCTCAACACCAATCGTTCCGGAACTCATGCCAAGATCCAATAGCGCTTTTCGTACCATGTCTGTTCCAACTTCGAGACTGCTACCCAAGTGCTCGAAGTTTTCCCATCCGTAGAGTCTTACATCCGAAACCCATGTTGGCGGAACAGTTTCCCCGGCGGGATGAATGAGAACCGGGTCCTTCTCTATTGGGAATATCAGATACGTCAAACCTCGACCGCACCACGCATTTGAAAGATAGGAGACGTTTTCTGGGATACGTAGCACCATGACGTCGAGCCTTTCTTCTCGCATTGCTTCTCGAACGCGGTAGAGCTTTGTTCCGTCACGAATCAATTTTCTTGCGCTCGATGCTGCTTGTGTTTTCATTCAGGTTAAGAGCTTTCGCAGGCAGAAGCCCGAATTGGGACAATGTTGCAGAAGAGTAAAGGGAAAGTTACTTCATACTTCATGAGCCGGTAGCCTGTGAGAGGAAGAGGCATGGAGGAAGAACGTACTGTTGAGATGCCAAAAGAGTGGGGCGGTATCGTCCCCACGGAAGTATTCATTGAGGAAGGAAAGAGAATCGTTGAGGAAGCGGCGAAACGAGGAATCCCACTTAGATTGCTTGGAGGCGTGGCAATACGACTCCATTGCGCTGAGTTCCAGGAGTTTGCCACGAAACTTGTTCGCCTAGGCGAAGGTCAACAGGAATACACCGACCTAGATTTCATGTCGTATTCGAAATTCAGAAAGAAAATGAAAGATTTCTTTCAAGAGTTGGGCTATCCGAGGAGACGCCCAACAATGTCAAGCGCGGCAACTCAGCGCCAAATTTACTTTCATCCGAAGGGGTGGTTCTCTGTGGATGTCTTCTACGACAAACTGCTCGCGGCGAATCATCCACTCGATTTCAGAGGTCGCCTAGACCTTGATTCGCCAACGATAACTCCAACGGATATGTTGCTTGAGAAAGTGCAGATAGTGTTCCCTGACCAAAAGGACGTGAAGGATGCCATGCTGCTTCTTCGAGCTCACGAAATCTCATCGCAAGAGGAAAAAAACAAGATAGATGCAAAATTCATCGCAACCAGACTTGCTTCGGACTGGGGTTTCTGTTACACCGTCACGACCAACCTGAAAGGTCTAAAGCAGTACGTGGCAGACGATGAGAAATTGAGCGTTGAAGAGAAGCAGGATCTAGGTTCGAAGATAGACGTGCTCCTTGCGGTGATCGAGAACGAACCCAAGAGCACGGGGTGGAAAATGCGCTCAGTGATAGGTACAAAGAGAAAGTGGTACAATCCAGTGGAGACGACCGAAACGGTAGGCGAATTCGGTATCTGGAAGCTTCGAGAGGATAAGTAGAGGACTCGGGTCTTCACACTTGAAAGCAAGCGATTCAGTCCGCGCCACAGCAGCGTTGTCTCTTGACAGCTTACGTCTTCGTTAACGTGGCACCTCTTGACACAAGTCAAGATTCCCCTGATCCTAGGGAATAGCATCGAGATCCTAGGCATAGCGGGGGCTATCTGGCTAATCGTCGTGGCTCCGGACATCAATAGCGTTCTTCTCAGATTCTCGACCTATCTGTTGTCGTGGGCCTGTCTAGTGTTCTTCCCGCATTGCCTTGCTCATTTCGTGACGGGTCGTCTTGCGGGAGTACGATTCACTCACTATTTGCTCAGCAAGTCTCCTATGGCCAGACTAGAAGTCCCGATCATCAGTGTAGTCGCCTCTAAGATTCCGGTGCTCGGATTGAAGATCGATCAGAGTTCGCTCGGGTCGGTAAGTCGTGGCGCACGGGCGGTCATGTTCGTGTCAGGCGCAGCTGCCTCAATGATTTTTCCCTTCATGGTCGTTGTGGCTTCCTTTGGACGATTGCCTGCAATTTTGAACGGTGGTCTTCTTTTTCTCTCAACGGCTAACGTTGCCTTCGACTTGTACTATAGCCCTAGGGCCGGAGATATCTCTAGAATCTAACGCGTCGAATTGTTATTGGCACCGTTTTAATATCTGGATGTTTTTCTGGGAAGGGCCGTGATGGGATCATGAACTATCGTCGGCTGGGTAGCGCCGGTCTCAAGATTAGTGAGCTGTCCTTGGGCGCGTGGATTACGTATGGAGGACAAGTGGGTGAAGATGTTGCTCTCAAATGCATGGCTGCCGCGTATGATGCGGGCGTGAATTTCTTCGACAATGCAGAGGCGTACGCCCGTGGAAATGCCGAGACTGTTATGGGCAATGTAATCAAGAAGCTGGGCTGGCGCAGGGAGAGCATTATTGTCTCCAGCAAAGTCTTCTGGGGCGGAGATGGACCAAACGATCAAGGTCTGTCTCGCAAACACATCTACGAGGCTTGTCGCAATTCGCTGAGACGCCTCCAACTCGACTATCTGGACCTGTTCTTCTGTCACCGCCCAGACCCTAACACTCCAATTGAGGAGACGGTTCGTGCTATGGATGACCTGATCCATCAAGGCAAGGTTCTCTACTGGGGGACGTCTGAGTGGAGCGCCGCCGGCATCATGCGCGCTCACGCCATTGCGCGGGAGTACGGACTCACCCCTCCGCAAATGGAGCAACCACAGTACAACATGTTTCACCGCGAGCGAGTTGAGAAAGAATACCTACCGCTCTACAGAGAGATCGGACTTGGGGCAACGATCTGGAGTCCTCTCGCTTCTGGGGTACTTTCAGGCAAGTACAACGATGGAATCCCCCCAAATACGCGCGCCACACTCAAAGGATACGAATGGTTGCGCGAATATGTGATCACACCTCAGAACATTGAGAAGGTAAAGAAGCTGCAAGCCATTGCCAAGGAATTGGATTGCACAACAGCACAACTAGCGTTGGCTTGGTGTTTGAAGAATCCCAACGTTAGCACAGTGATCACAGGCGCAACTCGCGCAGAGCAAGTGGTGGAGAACATGAAGGGGGCTGAAGTTGTCTCGAAGCTGACCTCAGACGTCTTGGAGAGGATCGAGGCAGTCCTATGTAACAGACCTCAGTTTGAAGAGGATTGAGTGCCTACAGGAATCAGACGGGCTCAGTCGGCCATAGAATCCAAGAGTGTACGAAGTTTTCTGAAGTCCTCTTCCATCACTTTCCGCAAGCTGAACGTGTACAAGGCAGCCGCAGGATGATACATTGGAAAGTATGTTATTGACCGGATTTCGAACGGGATTCCGTGGAGTGCGGTCACTGATTCATCAGAATCCATGAATGCATGAATCGCAGAATTCCCCATCGGGCAGATTACTTTTGGGCTGATAAGAGCGATCTGGCGATCTAGGAACGGCCTGCAGGCGACGGACTCGTCTTTTCTGGGAGGTCTATTGTTCGGTGGTCTGCACTTCACCGTGTTTGTGATGTAGACGTCTTCTCTCCGTAGGTTTATGGACTGAAGGAGTTCTGTGAGGAGTTTTCCTGCGGCGCCCACGAAAGGTCGACCTTGAATGTCCTCCTGCTCACCAGGCGCCTCCCCAACAAACATTACTCTTGCGGATTCTGCTCCCTCTCCTGGTACAGCGTGCTTCCTAGTTTCACAGAGACGACACTTGGTGCAGACTATGACTTCGCCAGAGACTTTCCGGAGTGAGTCTTGAGGTTCCGTTGGCACCAATTCCCCGTTGTCAATTGGACTCGCAGGGCACTAGTGTGATTTCGGAAGCGCACGATATATATGCCCGTTCCCGCTTCACGTAGCGAACTCCTAAGACAGGAATCACCTATGCCGATCACTGATGTCGTCAAGAAACAGCTCGCCCAGAAGGTCAGGTTGCACTACAAAGTCTGTCGTGACTGCGGCGCGCGTAATCCGGGAGCATCTGATCGCTGCAGAAAGTGCCATAGCGGCAATCTGCGCTGGAAGAAGCGCGAGCTAGGCGCCAAGTAGAACCTGCCGCTGAATTGTTCAAAAGTTGGTGGACAGAGGAATCTGAGCTCGTCGGGACAAAACGAAATCAGTCTAAATGCAAGAAAAGAAAGCAGAATCGGGAATCTGCACGCCTACGCGATTCCCATCTGCGCTTTTGCTTCTGGGCTCATCTTGTCTGGAGTCCACGGGGGATCCCAAACAAGTTCGACCTTGGCGTCCTTCACGCCTGCCATCGCCTTGATTTTCGCCTTGACTTCTTCAGCGATCATTCCGCCCATCATGCAGCCGGGAGCTGTGAGGGTCATTTTGATACCTACATTTTCGTTTTCAATGTTGATGTCGTAGACTAATCCTAGATCCCAGATATTGATGGGGATCTCCGGGTCATAGCAGTCCTTCAGTACAGTTACGATCTCATCCTTCGAAACCAATATCCAACTCACCTCCGCGCTCGGGCGCGTCTGGTTTGCTTGAAGAAAAGCGCATTTTGGTCACCTATTAATCTTAGCCCATTGTGTTTGAAATATGATCGCATAGGCATGGCTATCATTTTGTTTTCTCGTCAGACCACGCGATCGGCATCGCGCCCGGCATGGGCTCAAGCAATTTCGTTGCATTTACTCTCACAGCTCTGGTTACATCCTCAAAGAGTGGATTAGCATATTCCTCGATCTTGCCTGTGTCGGATAGTCTTGCGATTTCGGGATCTATCGGAACAGCACCGAGAAATAGTATGCCGGCTTTCTTCGCTGCATCCTGCGCTTTACTCTTCCCAAATATCTCGATCGTCTCACCACAATGCGGACAGACAGCATGACTCATGTTTTCAATCAAGCCTAGGATTTTGACTGGAGCTATCTGTTCACTCAAGGTCTTGGCCATGTTGATCGCCTTACCGACCACCATGAGGGCCAAATCCTGAGGAGTAGTAACGACAACGACCCCGTGCAGAGGGAGAGATTGAAACACGGTTAGCGGGGCATCCGAAGTCCCGGGAGGCAAATCAACAAGTAAGAAGTGTAGGTCTCCCCATTCAACGTCCTGAAACATCTGTCGGATAACGCTGTTGATTATAGGGCCTCGGACGATTGCGGGAGTTTGTGGTTCATCAAGAATAAGGTTCATGGAGACGACCTTGATTCCTGAGCGAGTCATTGCGGGCAGAAACTGTCTGTTCGGTGTGACGAATAGTGGACTCTTGAGTCCGAACATTTTTGCTATGCTCGGCCCTGTAACGTCTGCATCTAGTATCCCGACTTTGTAACCAAGCCTTGCAAGTTGAACGGCTAGGAATCCCGTTACAAATGACTTGCCGACACCACCCTTTCCAGACATTATCGCGACGACATTTCGAATTCCCTTTTGCTCGAGTCGGTTAATGCCTGGCGGCATTGCGGAGTTTGCTCCTTGAGCCTCTGTTGACGTGCTCATTCCGGACTTTATTTGGGCACGCAGCTCGTCGAGTTCGTGTTTCGTCATAACGGTCGTTTCCACATCAACATGCTTGATACCGGGGAGCTTCGTCAGCGCCTTCTTTATGTCGCTTGAGATCGTCTCTGAGAGCGGACAACCGCCCACGGTGAGAGCAACGAGAACATTGACCTTGTCATTTTCAATGTCAACTTTCTTTACCATCCTCAGGTTGACGATGGGGATGTGAAGTTCAGGGTCGATGACCTCTTTCAGGGCGCTCATGACCTCGTCCTTGGAAACCACTCTTATCTTCCTCTAATCTTGGTGGCGGTATCAGCGAATGCCGTCCATTATAACCATTGTCATAATTTTCGCTCGGAGAGAATCTGTCTGTCGGACAGCGAACCCCACACGCGAAACGCCAACTGAACTTTGTCCGACGCCAATTCTCGCTAGGGCAGCAGTCGCTCAGGCGTTCGTGGGAACAATGTGGTCTCTCTGATGTTCTCCCTGCGCAGAAAGGACATGGTGAATCTCTCAATCCCCAAGCAAAAGCCGCCATGAGGTGGGACACCGAATTTGAAGGGTTCTGTGAACCATTTCATTCCCTCCAGATCCGTCTGCTTCTCTTTCAGTTGTTGAATGATCTTCTCATATCGGTGCTCTCGTTGGCCTCCAGAGGACTGTTCCAAATCTCGGTAGACGAAATCGACGCTTCTCGCCCATTGGGGTTCGTCGTCGACGCGCATGACGTAGAAGGGCTTGATTTTGGATGGAAACCGATTGATGAAGAAAGCGTCGCTCTTGTGTTTCTCCTTGACGTACTTGCATAGAAGTGTCTCTGCTTCCTTATCGAGCTCGCTGCCAAGTGGCAGATTCTTCCCGTATTGTTCCAAAATCTCATAGATCTGCGGGAACCGCATTTCTGGGAATGGGGTTCTCGGGATTTCAACCTCGACACTCAGCAACTCCAGTTCCCGTGTGCAATCCTTTCTGACTTTTTGCATTGCTGCTATGACTAGTTCTTCTTCAACTCTCATCATGTCAGTCTCGTCATTCATGAATCCAAATTCAACAGCCATGCCTCGATGCTCGCACAGATGGCGCGGAGTATGCGAGAGCTCAGCTCGCCAGTTTGGTCCAAGGTCGTAGATCTTGTCGAAGCCAGCTGCTATGCACAGTTGCCTATGGAGTTGCGGGTCCTGCCGTAGGAATGCCTCCTTGCCAAAGTAGTCTGTCTTGAAGACCTCGGCGCCGCCCTCCGAAGTTCCGCCGAGCAGACATGGGGTGAAGACTTGGAGGTAGTCATTCCTGCTCAAGTATTCGATCATGCCATCAACGAGCTTGGATTGTATCTGGAAGATTGCCAGATTTTCCCGTCTCCTCAAGTCGATGACCCGCCAATCAAGTCGTGCATCTAGATTTGACTCAATCTTTCCAGAAACGTCGAGAGGTGTGGGAGCGAGTGTCTTAGCGACCAGTTCGATGTTGAGAGGAGTGATTTCGGAACCCACTTTGGCGATTCTTTCTTTCACAGCTATGCCTTCGACTGCGATAACATCCTCCTTGCCGAGAATCTCAGAGGCCTTCAGAATCTCTGGGGTAGCACTGGATTTTACGATCGTGATTTGTGCGATGCCGTGTCTATCGCGGAGCCAGATGAATCGCGTGCGCGCTAGGTCCTTTAGTTCATGAACCCAACCCGCGAGGACTACCTTCTCGCCTTTTGCCGTCTCGATTTGGTCGGTGTAGTGCGTTCGCTTGAGCAAGTGGAACAGCCTTTCAAGGCTACCACTCAGGCGTAGGCTATTAATTCCATGTGTCAAAGTGCGAGAGATTGGATTCTGGAGTGTTCACTTGGATTTCAGCAGTCTCGCAATTTCACCTGGCTTGAGCGCAACTCTGACGCCTGCATCTCTCAATGCCTCGATTTTCGTCTCTGCTGTACCGCTCCTTCCCATGATGATGGCGCCCGCATGGCCCATACGTTTTCCGGGTGGTGCAGCTCGTCCGGCTACATACGCAGCTATGGGCTTCGGATAATTCGTTTTCTTGATGTATTCTGCAGCCATTTCCTCAGCGTTCCCGCCAATCTCACCTATCATCGCAATCGCTTCAGTACTAGGATCCTTTCTGAACATCTCCAAAACGTCAACGAAGCTCAATCCCACCACAGGATCTCCCCCAACGCCGAGGCAAGTTGACTGTCCCAATCCGGCGGCGGTCAGGCTCGCTGCTATCTCGTAAGTCAGCGTGCCACTCCTTGAGACCAAGCCCACTTTCCCCTGTTTGAAGATGTGGGCCGGCATGATCCCGAGCTTGCATTCATTTGGAGTTATGATTCCCGGGGTGTTGGGGCCGATTACGGTTATTCCTTTGAGTCTGGCGACTTCCATTATCTGAATCTCGTCTTTGACGGGAATTCCCTCCGTAATGACAACAACAGGACTGAGGCCAGAGGATATGGCTTCAAGCACAGCGTCCTTAGCGAAGGGAGCTGGCACAAAAATGATCGAGGCGCTGACATCAAACCGACTCGCAGCCTCTTCAACTGCGTCATAGACAGGTATGCCGTTGACCTCGCCGCCTCCGCGCCCCGGCGTCACGCCAGCAACAATCTTTGTCCCGTATTGAAGCATCAGCTGCGAGTGGAAGGTTCCTTGTGTTCCTGTTATGTTTTGAACGATAGCCTTTGTCTCTCTACCAATCAAGATCGCCATCTTATTTCACCTTTGACACAAGCTCCGCAGCTTTCGCGGCCGCTTCTTCCATGGTGTTCAAAGATGGGATGTTTGCCGCCGCGAGGATCTTTCGTCCCTCTTCCTCATTGGTGCCAACTAATCGGATGACCATCGGTTTCGAGATGCCCATTCTTTTCTGAATGTCCAAGATGGCATTGGCGACATCGTCGCAGCGTGTAATGCCTCCCATGATGTTGATCAGCAATACCTTGACCTTCGGGTTTGCCAGAACTATCTCTAGAGCCGAAGCGATCCTTTCTTCGCTTGCTCCGCCACCCACATCACAGAAGTTAGCCGGTTTCCCTTTGTAGTCCAAGATCATGTCAAGAGTGGCCATAACCAACCCCGCGCCGTTGCCAATGATTCCAACTTCACCGTCAAGCTCCACGAATGCTAAGCCCTTCTCTCTCGCTTTCACTTCGAGAGGTGTCATGTCCGGTTCAAATGTCTTCATACGCTCCAAGAATTTCGGATGTCTGAAGAGCGAGTTATCGTCGACTAGTATTCTCAGGTCTGCAGCGATCAGTTCTCCGTTTTCTGTTTCAATGAGTGGGTTGGACTCTATTAGCTCGGCGTCGTAATCGAGCGTGATCTGATAGAGCTTGGTGATAATGGATGAGACTTGGTTCATTTGCTTTCCAGAATAGCCTAATTTCTTGGCCACGAACCTGCTCTCAAACTCTTGAAGTCCTATGAGCGGGTCGATTTTGTGGCGGATTATCTTCTCAGGGTTGTTTGCGGCGACTTGTTCTATGTCTACGCCTCCCTCGGATGAGCAGAGGAGTGTGAAGCACTTTGAGGAACGATCAACAACAATGCTGATGTATCTTTCATGCCTACTGGCTAGTTTCTGTTCGACCAGAACCTTTGCAACTCTCTCTCCCTTGATCGTCATGGAGAGAAGTGATTCTGCAACCTTGGAAGCTTCCTCGTCGCTAGAAGCCGGCCTAATTCCTCCTGCCTTGCCGCGACCAGCCACAAGAACCTGAGCCTTAATCATGCATGGTTGATTCAGCTTCAGAAAAGCTTCTTTCGCTTCTTGCGCATTTGAAGCGACCAGCCCTTTGGGCACGGGTAGGTCGTATTGTTGGGCAATTTCTTTGGCTTCGTATTCGAAGAGTTTCAATCGTGATCATCGTCCGTTAATTCCCAGCGGACCGAGGCAGTACGCTAGTCTACTTGCGTATAAAACAGTCTCACAGATGTGTTGCATGCAATTGCTAGGAGCGCATGCTGAATTCAAGGGCAAGCTTAGCTAGGGAGACTGAACCGTACTTTAGCACGTCCTCGTCTACTTTGAACTTCGAGCTGTGATTCGTATAGATGCATCCCTTTTTGGGATTGCGGGTTCCGAGAAAGTAGAATGCGCCAGGAGCCTTTTGCAGAAACCTAGAGAAGTCCTCTCCGCCGAGGAGCGGCTTCCTTTCTATCGTTCTTGTTCCTTTTATTGTTCGCAATATTGAGAAAACTCTCCTTGCGATCTCCGGATCGTTGATTGTTACAGGATATGCGTCCTGCATGAACTCAATCTGGCAGGATGCTCTGAAAGCGCTGCACACGGATCTTGTCACGTTCTGAACGTACTTCTTCGCTTTGGTTCGTATCTTTTCGTTTAGAGTGCGAATTGTGCCTTCGAGCACTGCGTCGTCTGGAATTATGTTGTCTTTGGATCCTGAGTGCATGCTGCAGACTGAGACTACGAATGGTTCCATCTGATCTATCATTCGACTTGAGACGCCCTGCAATGCGGTTATTACTTGAGCGGAAACGAAGATTGGGTCTATCGTTTTGTGCGGCTCAGACCCGTGACCTCCTTTTCCCTTGATGATGATCTTGAATGCGTCAGGGGCTGCCATTATTGGTCCTCCTCTTAGCGAAAACACCTTGGCTGGGGTATCGCCGTCGATGTGCAGACCGAACACAAAATCAACCTTCGGATCCTCCATAGCGCGTTCCTCGATCATCGGCTTTGCCCCGCCCCTTCCGCCATGTTCCTCAGCAGGTTGGAAGAGAAATTTCACCGCACCATGAAGTTCGCTCGCGTGTTTTGTGAGCAGCATTGCAGCGCCCAGCAGCATTGCAACATGTGTGTCGTGCCCACATGCGTGCATTACGCCTTCTTTCTTTGACTTGAACGGGACGGCCACATTTTCCGTTACTGGAAGCGCATCCATGTCCGCCCTTAGCGCAACGACATTTCCATCCTTGGCACCTTTAAGCAATCCAACAACTCCAGTGCCACCTACTCCTGTCTTGACTTTGATGCCTAGAGATCTGAGCTTCATCGCAACCAAGTTTGCAGTCTCGAATTCTTTGTATGTTAGTTCCGGGTTTGCGTGTATCTGCCGCCTGATTCTAATTATCTCATCTTCGTATTGTTTCATCTCAGACAGTAAGGATGACATGGCCTGTGCTATCGTGGACCGAGGTTAGAAAACGATTGCGGAATGCGAAAGGCTTCAAGCCAAGGCGTAGCTGATTCGGCTGTGAGAATGACACTCTGAGAAAAATTCGCTCGAAATCTATCGAAGTCTTCAAATAGCCAGTTTGACCTCGTCCAACGCGATGACGTGGGCTTCGCGAACGCGGAGCCTGCTGACGTTGTCCCGGATCCAGGTAAAGATGACAGTGAATGGTGAAGACGATCCTAGACGCATTTTGCGTAAAGTCGGGCATCCTCTGCAGACGATGTGAGGAGAAGCTGGAGAAGGGACTTGTCAGCGAGTTGGACCTTAAGGTTATTCAGAGAATGGTGGAACTGGAAAAAGAAAATCCTGTGCTTGAGGAAGTGACCTATCACAGGGCCGTGGAAGCGGACGACTTGATGGCGGTCCTAGTTGATAGGAAGGATCTTCCGAGGTTGCTTGGGGGTGGGGCTAAGATCGTTAAGGATCTTGGTGAGACATTCGGCAAACGGGTCAAGCTCATCAGTTACGGAGGCGACGACAGAGAGTTCCTCGAAGACCTCTTCAGCCCACTCTCCATTCTGACGATAAACACAGTCTGGATTCCTGACGGAAGCACGGAGACGAAGGCCATTCTCACTGGCCGCCAACCGCGTAAGATGCCCGTAGACCTAGAGAAAGTTCGGAAGATAGCTCATGAGCTCAAAGGAATGACTCTACGGATCGAGTTCGAGCGAACATAGCCTAGTGAGCATTTGTTGATTCGGGTCGTCCTTATCGACCTCGGCGATACTCTCGTGTACCTTAGCCGACCTTGGAACGACGTATTCCAAGACAACTTGAAATCCGTATACACCTTCCTAAGGAGTAGAGGACTGAAAACAGATTTTCAAGACTTCGCCAAGCCATTCATTCGCGAATTCGAACATGCCTCAACCGTATCGCAGTTCTACAAGGTCGAGGTTCCTATACAAGATATCATTTCAAGAGTACTTCGTAAAATCAAGCTGAAGGACCTGCAAGGGACTCTGGTGCAAAGCGCGATCAAGGAGTTCTACAAGCCGGAAGTTGAAGCTTGGCAGCTCTACCCTGACGCCCTGGAGACTCTGACAGCATTTCGCGAGAGAAGATTCAAGATGGGGCTCATCTCAAACGCGAAAAGTGACTGGGCTGTCCGCGAGATTCTCCAAGAACATGACCTTTCCAAGCTCTTTGATGTGATCCTGACCTCAGCTGCGATGCGAATGAGGAAACCAAAGCTCGATATTTTCTCGCGAGCGCTTGTGGCATTGGACGCCAAAGCGTGCGAAGCGGTTTTCGTGGGCGATTCGCTTCAGACAGACATAATCGGTGCGAAAACTGCTGGCATGCGAACAGTACACGTTCGTCGGAAACCTGTGGATCATCCACAATTCGTAGTGCCAGACGTTACGGTGACCAGCCTCACCGAAGCGCTTGACCAAATAATCAGTTGGAGCAATGCCTCAGCCGAAAAAGTCACCTCTGGCGCATAGGCAAATTCGGAGCGCGTCGCTCCTTTGCGATCTCCCACTGGGCTCAAACCATCTTGACAAAAGGGTTGCGCACGGTTCCTTAAGATTGCGAACGTGCCTAAACTGTCGTTCAACGACGAGTTTCACGTTTCTTGTGTTGTTTCGCCTTCTTGGTTCAAGGATTGGATGGAATCCCAGTCTGTCATGTCGCCATATCCCAAAACCTTCGGCTCTGAAGTGACCGAAGTATGGGCTTGATGTTACCCGATGTCGGTCCGCGACCAGTACAACGTAGTTGAATCCCCTCGCGTACGAACGACATTGATCGAAGCCGCGTCGCATGGAATCGGCTCGCGATTTGTATTCGAACCCCCAGTAGTCCTGTCCCTTGAGGGCGGCCACATCTACCCAACAGTGTTCTCCGCCGGGGCAGAACACCTCGCCTGGATGCGGTCTGTAGCCTAGAGTTTTCAGATATGCGATTAACTGTTCTCTGGCTGCAGCGTAGTTTCGATGGTCGTCTGACATGGTGTTGCGCTCGCCAGGGATGGTGGCTGTAGGAATTTTTCGATACCTTCAAGTTCTCTTGAGCCGCCTGGGTTCTTGAGTTTTTCAATCTCCGCAACTAATTCTAAGAGCCGCTTGTGATGGTCTAGGAGAATCGACATGTACATCGCTTCGAGCACGACTGGTCTCACTGCCATACCGCCCGCTGAAGCGTAGAGCTTAGATCGCAAGAGCATGTTCTCGAATATGTCCCTCTCCGGCTTTCGCAAGGCATCTCGGAAAGGTTTCCATTTAGCAATCTCGATATCAATCGCCATTCGATAGGAAGGAATAGTGCGTCCCATAATGATCACGAAATCTCGGATGTGCATGGATTTAACTCGAAGAGAGAAGTGAAAGTGACAGAGTCCAACGACTGGAAGCAATCGGGTTCATAAAATGCCATCCATCACGATCATAGCCTCAGCCATATTCATAGTGGCTCTGATTGCGGCCCTCGTGAACTTTCGCTTCCTAATGTATCCGCTCATTCCAACCATGAACCCTGTTGCTCACGCGAGGCGGCTTACTCTGAGAGGAAGCACGTTGTTCATTTCGGACCTGCATTTGAAGGCGAACGAACCTTTCGACCATGCTAAGGCTCTGCGCAACTTCATTGTAACTAACAATGTATCAAATCTAATCATTGATGGAGACTTCTTCGACTCTCCGAGAGACGCGGAAGAAATTCTCGGCACTTCTGCGTGGCAGGAGGGCGCATTGAATGCGCTTGGTTTGGAGAATCTGTCCGTGGACTTGTTCTGGGTGTTGGGCTCTCCTGTGCATGACCCTGTTGGCTTTGCCAAGAGGCAGACTGATGCGGAGGGTCTTGAGGTTCTTGGGCGGTGTGCATTGATAGATTGTGGCCATCTTGAGGTGTTGGCATATCACGGCCACGACATGAGTCACATCGGGGCTTTCGGTCATGCATGGGATAGGTTCGCGTCTGGGCTCAGTCTGGAGAGGCTGTGGAAACGCCTCGCAAAGGTCGACGTAACGGTTTGGGTCATTTTCGGCCACACTCACATTCCTGGCGTTGATGTGCGAAGTCGTGTCGCAAACTGCGGAGGGTGGCAAAAAGTGCCTTTCGTGAGGCCTGCGAAGACTGGGGTTCTCGTCTCTGATAGGCAGACCGTGCCTGAATTGGTTAGGATCGCGTAGTGAGTCAGAGAACTTCAAGTTACCAGCGCCTTTTTTCATGTTTCAACATGCATGTTGAGTATGCCCACCATCGAGAACTGAACTTTACAGAGAGGCGCTACTTTCATTTTCGAGCTTTTTAGTGACCTCAACCGCACTGATTGCGAGCACTTATGCCGTCAATCGTCACTGTCAGCAAACACGAGTGGGAAGCATTTCTGGCTGATCATTCGAAACTGATCCAGAACTATGAACTACTGCTCACGCAACTGCGCATTGTCAGGACAAAGATAGAAGGGATCCGCGAGAAGACGGAGCAGCAGATGGTGAA
>Ga0315282_10005428_pt1 | contig 21732 bp, 22 predicted proteins | sample YL17G07_20_MG_FD_203693 | JGI IMG/M metagenome (GOLD analysis project Ga0315282, IMG submission 203693) | Sediment microbial communities from Yellowstone Lake, YNP, Wyoming, USA - YL17G07_20 | ecosystem: Environmental > Aquatic > Freshwater > Lake > Sediment | place: USA: Wyoming | collected... | reverse complement strand
GCCCCCCGGCCCCCCCCCCCCCCCCGCCCCCCGCCCCGCCGCCCGACCAAAGCAGCGGCGCCGCCTCGGGCCAGCCCTCCGGCCAGCCCTCCAGCTAGGTCTCTGCCACCACCACGCCCTCGCGCAGCTCCCTCTTCTCGCGCTCCTCGGCGCGCAGCTTCTGCAGCTCGGCGATCGAGATGTACACGGTCGCCGCGGCGGGGATCGCCAGCAGCACGCCGATGATGCCGCCGATGGCGGCCCCGGCGAGCGTCGCCAGCAACACGGCCAGCGGCGACAGGGCGACGGTCTTCGAGTAGACGACCGGCTGGATGACGTTGTTCTCGATCTGCTGATAGACGATGAAGTAGACGAGCACCACCAGAGCCGGCACCCAGCCCTGGGTGAGCGCCACCAGCGCGCAGATGATCATGCCGATGGTCGCGCCGACCAGCGGGATCAGGTCGAGGAGGGCGACGATCACGGCCAGCGTGAGGGCGAACGGCACGCCCATGACACGCATCACGATCCAGGCGCCGACGCCGGCGATGACGCTGATCATCAGGTTGCCGCGCACGTAGCCGCCGACCGAGTAGATGACGCTGTGGCCGAACTCGCCGGCGTCGTCGCGCAGGTCGGGCCGCATCATGGACAGGATCCAGGCCCAGACGCGCGGCCCCTCTATCAGCAGCAGCACCATCATCGTGAAGATCGAGACGACCGCGGCGACCAGCGAGAAGGTCGTCTTTACGGCGCTGACCACCGGCGCCCGCGCGCCCAGGACGAGGTCGAGCGCCTTGGGCGAGAGCGCGCCCACCCGCTGCTGGACGTGGTACTTCGACTCCACCCAGGCCAGGCGACCGCCGGGGGCGGTCAGGTCGTCGACGTAGTTGGGGACGTCCTGCACGAACTGCGTCGCCTGCTTCACGAGCGGCACGGCCAGCAGGGTGGCGAAGCCGAGCACGACGACCACGGTCGACAGCGTGACCAGCACCGCCGCCGGACCGCGCTTGACCTTGTGACGCGTGAGCCAGGCGACGGCCGGCTCGAGGGCCATGGCGAAGATGGACCCGATCACCAGCCAGAGGAGGATCTGGCGGACCATCCAGAGGAACTCCAGGCCGAAGGCGATCCCCACGACGACGAGCACGATGAGGGCGGTGCGCTTGGCCAGCGTCCCGGCGGAGTGCGTCATCAGCGGCGCGTAGTGGGCGTCGGTGGGGCTTCCCTTGAAGTCCATGGCACACCTCCACGAGCCCCGGCGCTTACCGTAGAATGGGGCGGGGCCTATAGCTCAGCTGGTTAGAGCAGCCGACTCATAATCGGCCGGTCGCAGGTTCGAGTCCTGCTGGGCCCACCACGATGTCACCATTACAGCGTTCCGGCTGCACAGCGGCCGGTTTCCGATTCCGATCGCTACAGTCCCTTCGGCGGGGACCATCGCTATCCCTTGTGCGAAGCAGCCGCCGCCCCTGCGCGGACGGTCTCGCACGGCGCCTGCGGTAGCGGTCTCGCGCGGCGCCTGCGGTAGTATCGCCGCAGAACGGTGCGGCGGGGACGCCATCGGCCCAACGAGGCGGAGTCGCGTGATGCTGTCAAGGCGGCGCAGGGGACACATGGAGACAGGCAGTCAGGGCGGCACGGCGGCCCTCGGTCGAGTCGTCGCCATCGTCGAGGCGCCGGACTGCGCGCTGCCGTGGCTCGATCGCTTCTACGAGGAAGCCGACGCCGTCTTGCTCGAGGCGCTTGCCGACGGCCCGCTGCCGGCGAGCGATCTCATCGCCGCGATCGAGGGGCTCGACGTGGCTTCACTCCGTCGTGCTCACCGTCGAGCCGTCGTGACCATCGACGACGAGCCCGACCTTTCGTCGAGCGTCGCCGTGGCGCCCTTCTGGGAGCACTTCACCTTCTGGATCACGTTCGCGGGCTGGCGCGACATCCCACCCGAGGCACAGGGTCCGCTCGGCGAGGGCTACCTGCAGTATTACGTCGACAACATCAGGATGGGCGTCGCCGACGTGAAGGCAGGACGCCCGATCTCCGACGACACCGACTACTACCACTACGTGCTGTTCTCAGAGGCCGAGGCGCTCGTCCGCGGCGCCGGCCGGGCCTTCGTGCGGCCCTGCGTCTGCCGGCGCACCTACCAGCGCTGCGGCGCACCCACCGACGTCTGCATCTATCTCGACGAGGACGAGCGCGAGGTGGGCTGGGAGATCTCCCTCGAGCGGGCGCTCGAGCTGCTGCGCGAAGCCGAGCGCGCCGGCCTGACTTTCACCAGCGATACCGACGAGCCGGGCAACGCCAGCTGGATCTGCTGCTGCTGCTCGGACTGCTGCCTGCCGATCCTGTCGGCCGCGAAGCTCGACGCGAGGGCGATCTGGCCCGGGCGCCGTCACCTCGTAGTCATCGACCACGACCTCTGCACGCGCTGTCGCGCCTGCGTGAAGCGCTGTCCGTTCGGCGCCCTCACGATGGAGGGCAAGGGCAAGGACGGCGTCCTGCACCTTGACGAGGTCGAGTGTCGCGGCTGCGGCGTCTGTGCCACGGGCTGCAACGACGGCGCGCTCGCGATGATGCTGCGCGAAGACCCGGGTCGCGCCGCACGCGCCACATCGCGCGATAGCGACTGAAGGGACAGCCCGTGACCGCGGCCCTCGACCGCGGGCGACGCGCGGCGTCAGCCGATCGCGTCGCAGACCGCGAGCGCCGCGGCGTCGGACAGGGCGAGCTTCTTCGTGTCGTCGGCTGTCGGCCACGTCGAGAACCGTGCCACGACACTGGTGGACGGATGGTGGATCAGCACCGCTTGCCCGTAGATGCCGTAGCCGCAGTAGATGCCGGCCTCAGCGTCCCGGATCCACCACTGGTCGTGGTAGAAGCTCCTGTCGTACGCGTCGGTGCCTGCGTCTGCGTCCGGCGGGTACACCGCCGCGAACAGCGTCACCAGCCCCGGGTCGGTCGTGCGCAGCCGCCGCACCCTGTCGCGCGGCAGCACCCGGCGCCCGTCGATCTCGCCCTCCTGCAGGAAGAGCAGGCCGAACAGCGCCAGGTCGTGCAGCGTGACGCAGAAGCCCCCGTCGGCGAGGGGGAATCCGCCCGGCCCGACGATGAAGTCGCCCTCGTGTGCGGCACCGAGCGGTCTCCAGATGTGCTCCGAGAACAGCTCGGCCAGCGGCTTCCCGGTGGCACGCTCGAGACACCAGCCGAGCACCTCGGTGCAGATCGAGCGGTACTCGAACTCGGCGCCGTGTTCGGCCTGCCGGCGCAGCCCGGCGATGTAGTCGGCGGGCATTGGATCGTCGGGAAGGCGCTCGAGCCAGCCGCACACCCGGAACCCCCGCCACGCCTCGGACTCCATGTCGTCGTAGTCGCTCTCGTCGAACGAGACCCCGGCGGTCATGTCGAGGACGTGCTGGAGGGTGCATCCGTCCCACACGGTCGCGGCCAGCTCGCCGACGTAGTCGGTGACGAGCGCATCGATACTGAAGCGACCCGCCTCGACCAGCGCTCCGGCAAGGGCGGAGGTCATCGACTTGGAGACCGACTGACAGAGGTGGCGCGTCTCTGCCGTCATGGCCCCGGCGTAGTGCTCGAAGACGATCGCGCCGTCGTGGAGCACCATCCAGCCGTCGACGTCGGTCTCTGCCATCGCCGCGGCCAGGGTCCACTCGCGCCCGGCGTGCTCGAAGCGCAGGCCAGCGAGGTCTCGTGGACGTCGCGGCAACGCCGTCGCGGTCTCACCCCGCGACACCCTGGCCGACGGCAGCAGCTCCCGGGTGTGCATCTGCGCCCAGCGGATGTGGGATGCCTCCCACATGGTGCGCGGCGTGGTCGGTGTGCGGGGATCGGGCGTCATGGCATCGGCCTCGCTTCTTCGGGACCCTCGTTCGTGCTCGGGGCTGTGGGCGCGCGCCGCGGTTGCCCCTGCGCCGGTTCGACGTCGAGCAGAGGCGCCGCGGTCGTCCGACATCGTAGTGGAAGTGCTCGTGCCGGCACCAGCGCCGGTGCTGGAGTCAGACGATCGCCGGGCCGCGCGCGGTGCGCGCGGTGCCGTCCTGTCTCGCACGTCGTGTGTGTGCCGGGGGCTGTCATCTGCCGAACGCGTAGAATGGCCCGTGGCCGTCGTCGTCAGCGGCGGCCGGCCGTCGAGCGCCGCGATCGCTGCGGCCCGCAGGAGTACGCGAAGGGGTGAAGAGGTTGGTGTACGAGAGGTCGGTCGAGGTCTGCTTCTCTCCGGCGCTGTTCGACCACATACTGACGACGGGCGACTTCGTCGTCGTGCTGGTGGACATCCTGCGCGCCACAACGACCATCTGCACCGCGGTCGGGAATGGGGTGGAGGCGATCATCCCCGTCGCCTCTCATGAAGAGGCGAGACAGCTCAAGTCGCAAGGATTCCTGGTCGCATCCGAAAAGGATGGCGTCCAACTCGATTTCGCGGACTTCGGGAACTCGGCGTTCAGCTTCACCAGAGATGCGATCGGTGGGAAGACACTCGTCTACTGCACGACCAACGGTACGCGGGCGCTCGAGATGGCGAAGAGCGCAAGCAGCATCGCGATCGGCGCTTTCATCAACATCTCGGCACTGACGGAGTGGCTGGCAAGACAGCGGAGGAGCGTTGTCGTCCTGTGCTCGGGCTGGAAGAACAAGTTCTGCCTCGAGGACACGCTCTTCGCCGGGGCACTGATGGAACGATTGCTGGACACAGGCTTGTTCCAGTCCGATTGTGATTCGGCCAGAGCGTCGATGGACCTTTGGAGCCTGGCCGAAGGCAACGTTCTCGGTTACGTCGAGAAGGCTGCTGCGCGTCACCGCTTGGAGAGCCTGGGGCTGGACGACGTGATCCCGTATTCGTTTGAGTGCGACCGGGTGAAGGTCGTGCCGGTGTTCGACGGGAAGGTGATCAAGGGGCAAGTTGCTCATCCACCGACCGCTTGACCTGCGGGCGCAAGTTCGAAAGCAGTCCGGTCAGGTCCACCACTCGCCGCCTGCGGCGAGACTCCTCACCGAAGCGCCCGCCGCCCTCTGGGTCGCAAGGCCCTCGACGCGCCGGGCGTCGCCGGCCTCTGCGAAGTCGGCACCGCTGGTATCCCTGGGACGATCTCTCCCGTCTCCCGACGGACTACCACACGCCTCATATGCGCCGTTCCTGCACCTCCTGGACAATATGGTACAATCGCCGGCGTTCCCACCTGGCGCGACTGGTCCAACGAGATCGGCGCCGACGGCTATGCCGAAGACGCCGGTGACCAGAGCACCGTCGACAAGGAGGCCAGGATCGGCGCCGACAAGACCACCGCCCTCGATACACGAGCCGTCTGGGCGCACGCGGGTCTCTCGGTCGCCGGCGGCCGGCTGACGATCGCCGGACGCGATGCCGAGGCTGTCGCTCGCGAACACGGCACGCCCCTGTACGTGTTCGATCTCTGCCGCATCACCGAGCGGGTCGCCGCTGTGCAGCAGGCTCTGGCGGAGGCGGGTCTGCGGTACATGACCAGGTTCTCGATGAAGGCGCAGCGAGAGCCCGAGGTGCTGGCCCACCTGCGCCGTCTCGGTCCGCCCCTGACTCCGCAGACGATCGGTGCCGACGTCTGCTCGCCGGTCGAACTGGCCAGCGCGCTGGACGCCGGTTGGCAGGGCGACGAGATCAGCTACACGGGGACCAACGTCTCCGACCGCGACTTCGGGGCCATCCGCGCCCAGCCGATCCGCCTCAACGTCGACTGCCTGTCGCAACTGCGGCGCTTCGCCCGTCACGGACCGGGCCGAAACGTCGGCCTGCGTGTCAACGTGCGCTGCGGCGCGGGGCACAGCGGCCGGGCGGGAGGCAGCCTCTACAGCAGCGACAAGCCGTCGAAGTTCGGCTTCTACGAGGAGCAGCTTCCCGAGGCCATCGAGATCGCGCGTGAGAGTGGGCTGACCATCACCAGCCTGCATTTCCACGCCAGCAGCGGTCTTCTCGCCGAAGACCTCGCCGCCTTCGCCGAGACGGTGCGACGGGCTGCGTTGATAGCCTCGTACCTGCTCGAGGCCGGCTGCCCGATCGATGAGATCAACGCCGGTGGCGGCCTCGACATGCCTGTGTCTGCCGACCAGACGGCTCTCGATCTGGACGCTTACGCGGCGGTGCTGGCCGAGCATCTCGGGCCCCTGGGCCCGGTCATCTCGGTCGAGCCGGGCGAGTTCCTCTTCGGGGACAGCGCGGTGCTGCTGGCCGAGGTCGTCACGGTCGAGGACCGGCTCGGGGTGCCGTTCGTCGGGCTCGACGCGGGCTGGAACCTCGCCCAGGACCGCTTCATCTACGAGGTGCCGATCACCTGCGTCCTCTGCCGCCACGCGCTGCCCGAAAGCGTGCGAGCGACGACGATCACCGGCAACATCAATGAGGGCGACGATGTCTTCGCCGAGGACTACCCGTTCGCCCAGCCGCGCGAAGGCGACATCGTCGCCCTCCTGTTCGCGGGAGGCTACTGGCAGAACATGGTCGCGCCTCACTGCGGGCGCCTCAAGCCGCCGGCCGTGTATTTCGCCGACCGTCTCGAGGTCGACTAGCGACAAACGAGAAGCTGGAGGGTACCCCGTGGAACGGATGATCCTGAGGGCATGGGACGACGAGGACTGCGCGCGCGGGCACGCGGCGGCTCTGGAGATTCTTGCGCGCGTCGGCGTCGAGGTGCGCCACGAGGCGGGCCTGGCGCTGTTCCGCAAGGCTGGGGCGCACGTCGAGCACACGCGCGTCCGCGTACCCGCGGAACTCGTCGAGCAGGCTCTGGCGACAGCGCCACGCACGTTCCCGCTGCGGGGGAGAGACAGTGACGGAGCACTCGACCTCGACGTCCGCGACGGTCCCGTCTACTTCGGGTCCGGATCGGACTGCCTCTACATCCTCGACCCTCAGACGGGTGAGCGCCGGCGGGCGGTGGTCGCCGACATCGAGGCCGGCTCGGGCCTGGTCGAAAGGCTGCCCAACATCGACTTCGTCATGTCGATGTGGCTGCCGGAGAACGCGCCCCAAGAGGTGGTCGAACTGGTGCAGCTCGCGGCCATGCTCACCTACACGCGCAAGCCCATCGTCGTGTCCAGCCCGCGCGGCGGCGACGCGATGCGCGAGCAGGTCGAGATGGCTGCCGTCTGCGACGGCGCCGGCAGCCTCGCGTGTCTCAACATGTCGTCGCCGTCGCTCATCCTCGACGAGACCTGCGTCGAGAAGACCCTGTCGTGCGCCGAGCTTGGCGTGCCCATGGTCCTGGAGACGGGTGTCTCGCTCGGCTCCACCGGGCCGGTCTCGATGCAGACGTCCGCCGCCGTGGCGCACGCCGAAGTCATGGCCGCCCTGGTGCTGCACCAATACGTCGTCCCGGGGGCGTCCTTCATCTACGGGACGGGGCTCAGCCAGCTCAACATGAGCACGTTCGTCGATCTCTATGTGGCGCCCGAGAGCGGACTTGCGGGCGTTCTGCAGCTCAACCTGGCCCAATCCCTCTCGCTGCCCACGTTCGATTACGCCGGATACTCCGATGCGAAGAGCCACGACGAGCAATGCGTCGCCGAGATCATGGCGACCACCATCAGCGGGGCTGCGAGTGGGGGAACGCTGCTGCACGACGTCGGCTACCTCGAGTCGGGGCTGCTGAGCTCCTACGAGGCGCTTGTCATGGGCGACGAATTCGCCGGCTACGCGCGCGCAAGCATGCACGAAGTGCCTTCAGACGACACGGCGTTCCTCATCGACGAGGTCGCCGAGGTCGGACCCGGGGGCAGCTACCTCGGCAAGTCGTCGACGCGCAAGGAGACCCGCGAATGGTGGCGCTCGAAGCTGCTCGACGGGTCGAACGCCCGCCAGTGGCAGGCGAGCGGGGCACCTTCATTTGGTGACTGTCTTCGGGCCCGGACCGCAGAGCTCATGGCGGAGGCGCCCGAGCCCGTGGTCGATTCGCAAGCTGCATCCGACCTCGCCGCTCTCGTCGAGCAGGCACGCAAGCGGATGGCGGCCGGGGAGTGAGGCTGTCGTGACGGCGAGGAGAAGCGTGACGGCACGGAGGAGAGAGTGAAGACGAGGATCGAGGTTCTTACGCCCGACGAACGGGCGCAGGTGCACGAGCGTTCGCTGCACGTGCTCGAGACGGTGGGCGTGCGCGTCGACAGCGACGAGGGGCGCCGCATCCTGGCGGATGCGGGAGCTCTCGTCGACGACGCGACGCGCATCGTGCGCTATCCCCCCGCGCTGGTCGACGAGCTCCTGGCGCTGGCGCCGCGACGATTCTCGCTGGGCGGCTGGCGACCCGGCTGGGAGTTCCCCCTCAACGCCGGCGAGGCGACGCTCTGCCTCGACGGCGGCCCGACGCTGGTCCTCGACCGGCACACGGGCGAGCGTCGGTTGAGCACCCGGGCCGACTGGCTCGAGGCGATCCGGCTCAGTGACGCCATCGACGAGATCGGCATGCTCTGGTCGCCGGTCTCGGGCTGGCTCACCGACGAGAGCAAGACCGCCTTCGTCGACTACGCGGCCGGCATGCAGCGGGCCTTCTCCAAACATGTGCAGGATTCGTTCGGCGATCCCGCCGAGGCGCGCTGGCAGCTCGAGGTCCTGGAGATCGTCTTCGGCGGACGCGATGAGGTCCGCCGCCTGCACCCGTACTCGTTCCTGATCACGCCGGTCTCGCCGCTCGTCCTCGAGGCAGCCGGCACCGACGCCTGGCTGGCGCTGGCCGGCTACGACATCCCGCTGGCGATCATGCCGATGCCGCTGATGGGTGCCACCGCCCCGGGCAGCATGCTGGCCACGACGCTGCTGGCCAACTGCGACGTCCTGGGCGTCATCTGTCTGGCGCAGGCGGCAGAGCCCGGCACGCCGATCATCCACGCGCCGACTCTGGCGACCATAGACCCGCGCAGCGGACGCCTGGCCGACAACGCGCCCCAGGCCGCGCTCAACATCGCCGGCGTCGAGATGGCACGCTACTACGGCCTGCCGGCCATGGGGTCGGGAGGCGGCACCGATGCCTTCGTGCCCGGTGTCCAGTCGGGGTACGAGAGCACGTTCGGCACGGTGCTCGGGGCGCTGGCCTGGCCCGACGTCCTGGTCGGCCCCGGCGGGCTGGCCGGATCGACGGTCTTCAGCTTCGAGCACATGATGGTGGAGATCGAGGTCTGGCGCCTGTGCCGCAAGGCTCACGACGGTATCGAGGTCGCCGACGAAGGCTGGCTCACCGACGCGCTGGAGCGGGTGGGCCCCGGCGGGCAGTTCCTCTCAGAGAAGTCGACGCGGGTCAGCGCCCGCTCCGGCGAATGGTACTTCTCTCAGCTGGGCTGGCACGATTCCCACGACGCCTGGACGGCGGCCGGCTGCCCCGACGCGCTCGATGAGGCGCGCGAGAAGGTCGCCGCGATCCTGGCGAGCCACGAGCCGCCGCCGCTCGGCGACGACATCGAAGGCGCGCTGGCCGAACTTCGCGGTCGCGCCCTTCGTCACGACGGGGGTTCGCCCTGAGCCCGGCCGGCCTCAGATCGACCGAAAGGCAGGTGAGTCCGTGAACCAGACGCGACCAGACGCGAGTCCCAGTGTCGCCCTCAGACTGCGCGACGCCATGCCGTCATTGACACCGAGCGAACGCAAGGTCGCCCGCGCGCTGCTGGCCAACTACCCGGTCGCCGGACTTGGCACGGTCGCGGAACTGGCCAGGCTCGCGAACGTGAGTCACCCGACCGTGCTGCGCCTCCTGGGGCGCATCGGGTTCCCGAGCTACGGCGACTTTCAGCGTGCCCTGCGAGACGAACTCGACGAGCGCCTCGCCTCGGTCTCGGCGGACTTCCTTCCCGACGCCGGCAGGGCCGGCGACGGCGTCGGCGCCACCCTGCAGGCGGCGATCGCCGATCTCACCGCGGACGCCGAGTCGGTCACGGCAGGCGAGATCGAGGCCGTCGCTCACGCCCTTGCCCAGGCCCGGCGGGTCTTCTTCACCGGCGGTGTCACCTCGCACGCCGTCGCCTACTACCTCTGCCTGCAGCTCGACCTCGTCCGGCCGGGGTGCCGCTTCGTCGGGCCCGCGGCATCACCGGCGTGGACAGACCTCGCCGACCTTGGGAAGCGCGATGTGATGGTCCTCTTCGACTACCGTGGCTACGAAGCCAACACGCTCGAGATCGCGCGCTGGGCCAGGTCCTGCGGCACACGGCTCGTTCTGTTCACCGACCCCTGGCTCTCGCCGATCACCGGCCTGGCGACGCACCTCCTCGTCACACGCTGTGAGTCGCCGACGCCGTTCGACACGCTCGTCTCGGCGGTGGCGCTGGCCGAGGCGGTCGCGTCTGACGTCGCCCGGCAACTGGGCGACAAGGTACAGGCGCGTCTGGCGGTGATGGAGCGTCTGCTCGCCGCTCCCACCTGTCGCCTCGTCGAGGGGGCACAAGAAGACTAGCGATGCGGCGCGCGGAGGACTACGGTGGCGCGTCAGACCTCTGGCTGCGCACGCTCGAGAAGTTCAAACCCGGCTTCGACGCGTAGAGGGCAGCGAAGAGCAGTCGCCGTCCTCTCGAAGGCCCGTTGTGCCGGCGTATACTCGCCCTGCGAAGCGGCCTCTGGGACCGCCGATACGCAGTGGGGGTGTCGTGATGAGTACCTTCGGTAACGTCTCGGGGCGGTCGGCGCGGGCCGCCCGCGCATGCGTGCTCGTCGCGTGCGCCGTCCTTCTCTGGCTCGCCGTACCGGCGACGGCAAGCGCCGCCCCTACGTGGGCCCGGACATGGAAGCCGCGCAGCGGCAGCTACACGATCTACCAGGTGCGGCTCGCCCCTGCGCCGGCCGGCGGCGTGTACGTCGGCACGACGCCCTGCTCGGCTTCGCACGTGGCCAGCGGTATGGCGGTGGCGCGCTACACGCCCGGCGGCAAGCGTCTGTGGGGCAAGCTCCTCACCAAGGCGAGCCGCTCCGCCGTGGCCGCGGTCGCAGCCGATCCGTCGGGCCGCCTCGTCGTAGCTGGGGCGGCGCCCACCGCCGCGGGCGGGACGAAATGGCGGCTGCTCAAGCTGAGTCGTGCCGGCAAGGTGCTCTGGCACACCGGTCTCATGGGAGTCGCCAAAGCGGGCAGCGGTCCGAGCGGCCTGTCCGTCGACGGAGCCGGCCACATCTACGTGTGCGGCGCGGTAGGGCGCAGCGGCAGGGGCAGCGACGCGAGTCTCGCCAAGTTCAGCGCGGGCGGCAAGCTGCTCTGGATACGCTATCTGGGCGGCAGCGCTCACGGCGACGACTTCGCCACGGGGCTGGCACGTGATTCGCAGGGGCACATCTACGTCGCCGGCCACGTCAGCAACGTCGGCACCGGCTACGATGCCTTCGTGGCGCGCTATTCGCCGACCGGTCACCGTGCCTGGCGGCGGTTCTGGGACAACCTCTCCACCCACGGCGACGACGATGCCTGGGCGGTCGCCGCCAGCAGCGCCGGGGTGGCCGTGGCCGGCAGCACGGACGGCGCCTGGGACACGGGATACAACGTTTACGACAGGGACGGGCTGGTGGTGTCCTATACGCCGAGCGGGGGCGGCCGCTACGAGTACACGGTGGCCGGCACCTCGCCCTCGGGCGAGTTCGCTGCGGCGTACATCGACGGCGCCGGCAACGTGGTCGCCGCGGGCAGGATCTCGACGGGCGCCTCCGGCTCGGGCAACACGAAAGCCGTGCTCCTCATGTTGTCGCCCGCCGGGACGGAGTGGTACAGCTCGTGGCTGCCGATCGGCCCGGGCGATGGCGGCTTCGAGGCCATCACGTCCCGCGGAGGGACGCTGGTGGCGGTGGGATTCGAGAGTGCGGGGAGTGGGTCGGACATGCTCCTCCACACGGTGACCCCCAGCCTCGTCACGACCGTGGACTCGTACAGCAGCGGCGCCGGCACCACGAACGACGCGACCGACGTGCTCTGCCGCGGCAGCGCCATCTACCTGGCCGGCGGGGCCGGCGTCAAGATGGGGCTGGTGCGCTTCTGACGAGACGCTTCGGCGTCCCCGTCCAGCCTTTCTTGCCCCTCAGGAGCTGTCGGCCGGCGCCTCGCCGTCGTCCTCGAGCCGCGCGCCCTTCCAGCTCGGAGCCGGTCGAAGTAGGATTTCGTCGATGGGCACCGAGGAACAGATCCTGCAGGAGATCGTCGCCCGCATCGCCGCCGCGGCGCGGCCCACGCGCGTGATCCTCTATGGGTCGGCAGCCGGCGGCACCACCACTCCCGACAGCGACATCGACCTGCTGGTGCTCGAAGACCAGGTGGAGGACACGCGGCGCGAGAGCGTGCGGCTGCGCGCGGTGCTGCGCGGGATCGAGATGCCGCTCGACATCGCCGTCATGCGCACCGAGCGTTTCGAAGAGACTAAGCACGTGGTCGGCGGCATCGCCTACCCCGCGCACAAGTACGGTAAGGTCATCTATGACGCTGCCTGACGAGGTCGCGCAGCGGCTGTCGCGCGGCTGGTTGAGCAAGGCTGCGGCCGACCTTCGCGTGTGCGATCTGCTGTCGACGGCCGGCGGCGACCAGCTCGAAGCCATCGCCTTCCATGCCCAGCAGGCCGCCGAGAAAGCGCTGAAGGCCTACCTGGTCTGGCACCAGGTGGAGTTCCCAAAGACACATGACATCCAGCGCCTCCTCGAGCTCGTTGCCGGGTACGACCAGCAGCTGGCGCATCTTCTTGCGCGGGCGGCAGATCTGACGCCGTACGGTGTCGAGTACAGGTATCCGGGCGAATACCCGCCGATCACGCGCGACGACGCGGCGTCTGCGGTCGTCATGTCGCGAGAAGTGCACGGCGAGGTGATCAAGCGCCTTCCCGGCGGCCCGCGCGCCCAAGAGGCGTAGACCAAGCCGCCGCTGTGGGGAACGGCTGGCGGAAGCCCTCGGCCCTCCTCATTAAAGAAGCGCCGCTATGGCCGGGGCGTACCCGCCACCCGCTCGAGCGTGTAGCCATCCTCGCCGCCGAAGTTGGAGTGGACGGTGTCGGTGTCGGCGTCATAGGTGAAGACGTAGTTCCTCACCTCGTCCTCGCTGCCGCGGAGGTGCCCGTCTTCGAGAACGGCGCCGAACGGATAGAAGCCGATGCGGTCGTAGGTGATCTTGAAGGCCCAGTCGTGCTTCTTGCTCTGGACGATGCGCATCGAGCACGGCTTCGAGACGCCGACCTCACGCCACGAGCCGACCATCCTGGCGCCCCCGTCTGTCTCATCGCGCCGCGACGCCACGATGAGGCCGGTCGCCACGACGAGGACGATGACGACGACGGCGATGGGGAAGAGAAGCGGTGGCGGCCGCCTCACGACGAGGGTGCCTCGGCCTGAGGTGCCGCATCGTCTTCCTCGGGCGCCGCGCCCTCCCCGAGCCGCCGCCCCAGCAGCAGCCCCGGTGGCACCGCCAGCAGGGCGAAGATGGCGGCCGTGCGGAACGGCCACTTGAAGCCCTCGGCCATGACGGCGCGGTAGATGATCTTGATCTGGGTCACCGTCCAGTCGAGGGCGTAGGCGGCGGGGGTGCCCGCCGGAGGCGCAGCCACCCCCGCCGCCGGATTGCTCAGAATGCGGATCGCGTCGATGCCGTGCGACACCTGGACCTTCGAGGCCTCATCGAGGCTCTTGTAGATGGCGTCCTTGGTCTCCTGCGAGAGCAGGCGCGCCGGCAGGCCGTTGTCGACCACCTGGCGGCCGGCCAGGGCGGCGTCGTCCATGCGCACGCCGATCTGGTGTGTGAAGACGGCCGTGAGGATCGCCACGCCGAGCACGAAGCCGAGCTGGCGGGCCGTGTTCAGGGAGCCCGAGCCGACGCCTTGGCGGTCGCGCGGCAGCGCCGTCATGCCGGCCGCCATGAGGGCCGGCAGCGAGAGGCCGACGCCGATGCCGACGAGGCTCGTGCGCCAGGCGGTGTCGGCCACGGTCGCCGAGATGTTGAGGTCGCCGATCATCCACAGGCCGACCGCCGACACGATCGAGCCGACCACGACGATGATGCGCGGACCGATGCGGTCGACGAGGCGGCCGGAGATCGGCGCCAGGATCAGGCCGGCGAGCGGCATCGGCGTGACGGCCCAGGCCGCCTTGGTCTCGCCGAAGCCCTGCACGCCGACCATGTAGATGACGAGCAGGAACATGGTGCCCATCATCGCCACGTCGATCGTTATCACGGCGGCGTTGGCGGCCGCGAAGGCGCGGATGCGGAAGAGCCGCAGATCGAACATGGGGCTGTCGTAGTGCAGCTCCCACCAGACGTAGGCCGACAGCAGCGCCACGGCGGCGACCAGCAGGCCGAGCACGGCGGGCGAGAGCCAGCCCCAGTCGTTCACCTGGATGATGGCCAGCGTGAGGCAGAACAGGCCGGCGGCGACCAGCGCCATGCCGAGCAGGTCGATGCGGGCGTCCTTCGACACGCGCCCGCGATGCGGCACGAGAAGGAGTGCGGCGACGAGGGCGAGCGCGCCGACCGGCACGTTCAGGTAGTAGATCCAACGCCAGGTCTGCATCATCCAGAACCAGTCGGCGAAGCGCAGCAGGGGGTCGTGCAGGTGGAGGGTCCCGACGATGCCCCAGTCGGCCATGGCCTGAAGCTTGGGGTAGGCCCAGTCCTGGAACTTGCCCTCGACGATGAAGCCGCCGATGGTCGGACCGAGGGCCGCCGCCAGACTGGTGGTGGCGCCGTAGAGGCCGGCGGCGAAGCCGCGCTTCTGGCGCGGGAAGGCGCTCAGCAGGATGACCAGCGAGATGGGGATGATCGCCGCCGCGCCGACCGCCTGGCCGACGCGATACAGGTCGAGGCGGATGATCGTCCCGGCGCGCGCACACATGAGGGAGAAGCCGGCGAAGATCGCCAGGCCGAGCAGGTAGATGAGCTTGTGGCCGAAGCGGTCGGCGACGCGGCCCATGCTGAGGAAGAGCACGCAGAGGCCGAGGTTGTAGGCGTTCATGACCCAGGTGACCTGGGTGATGGTGGTGTTCAGGTCCCAGACGATGGACGGCGTGGCGATGCTCATGACGGTCGCGTCGACCATCGCCATGAGGATGCCGGGGACCAGGGCGGCGAAGACGAGCCAGCGGCGCAGGGCGCTGAGTTCGGTCGTTGCGGCGGCTGAGGACATGGCCGCCGCGATTGTACCTTCTGGGCGGCGGGCGGGCGCGGGGAGCAGGGGTGGGGGGCGGGGGGCGGGGGGCGGGAGCTGTCTTCCTTGACCGGCTCTTCAGGGGGCTACCGGCATGCTGTCGCTGTTTGCACGGACAAGGGGTGCTCGCGTGGCGGGTACCCGACACGAGTCACACAGGAGGAAGCATGAGATTGAAAGTCCTGACAGCCCTGGCCGTGGCGGTCATCGCCACGGCCTACGCAGTCGCCGCTGCCGGACCGGCACGAGCCGGCGTCACGAACGACTTCAGGCGCAGCGCGATGACCTCACTCACGGCGGGCGCTTCATGTCACGACCCGTGCGACGACCCGTTCTGGCTGAAGGCGTGGGTCAGGCATCCCTCGGGAGCCGGCGTCGCGAAGCCGGCGGCGTAGCCCTCGAGCTCGAGGGCTCGCTGCAAGTTGGCGGCTAGCCTGCGGTTGTCTTCGACGACCAGGATGCGCATAGGCGACACCACACTCTGCGGCATACACGTTAAGAGCTGGTCAGCACCAACACGCCCATTGTCATCTTGCCTCGCTTGGGGGCTGCGGCAGTACAATCGATGTGCTCAGTCCAATCGCTGCGAGGTGTGACGCGATGACCGTTGACGAACTCAGGCGCGAGGCACTCCGGCTCGACCATGCCGCCCGTGCGAAGCTGGCCCACGACTTGCTCGACAGTCTCGATGACCTGTCCGAGAGCGAGATCGAGCAGTTGTGGCTGGAAGAGGCCGTTCGCCGTCACGATGCCGTCGTCGCCGGTGAGGTCGAGACCATCCCTGCCGACGAGGTGCTGAGGCAGGCTCGCGCGGCGCGAGGATGACCCGACCGATACGGTTTCACCCCGCCGCGAAGCGCGAACTCGGCGCGGCGGCCGAGCACTACGACTCAGAAGACCCCGGACTTGGCGGCGCGTTCCTTGACGCCGCGAAGCGCGCCTTCTAGCAGATCAAGACCTTTCCAGAGTCGTCGCCGATCTCTCTTGGTCCTGTTCGCACCAAGGTTCTCACCGCGTTTCCGTTCTCCGTCATCTACTGGGTGGCCGACGATGTCATCATCGTTCTCGCTTTGGCGCATCATCGCCGTCGCCCCGGCTACTGGCGCGGCCGTCAGTAGGCACAGGTGTGGTGCTAGCAGGGCGTTCGAGCAGGCGCCCCCGCCCCCCGGCAGTGGCCCCGCCCGACCGTTCCCCCCGGTGGTACACTCGGGCCATGCTGGTCAGCGACCTCCTTGCCACCGTCGACCGCCTGGCGCCCTTCGAGCTCGCCGAGCCCTGGGACCGCGTCGGGCTGCTGGTTGGCTCGCGCGCAGCGACCGTCACCTCCGTCGTCGTGGCGCTCGACCCCAACGAGGCGGCGCTCGACGAGGCGGCGCGCCTCAACGCCGAGGTCGTCCTGTGCCACCATCCGCTCTTCTTCGACCCGCTGCCGCAGGTGACCGACGACGCCTTCGCCGGTCGCCTGGCGCTGCGCGCCGTGCGCGAGGGGCGCGCCCTCATCGCCGCCCACACGAACCTCGACAAGGCGCGCGGCGGGCTGGGCGACATCATCTGCGCGGCGCTCGACCTGGAAGGAGTCACGCCGCTTCTGCCGGCGCGCATGGACTGGTGCAAGCTGGTCGGCTTCGTGCCCGAGGGGGAGGCCGACGACGTGCGCCAGGCGATCTTCGCCGCCGGCGCCGGGGTGATCGGCGACTACATCCACTGCTCGTTCTCGCTCCCCGGTGAGGGCACGTTCCTGGGCACCGAGGGGACGAGACCGGCCGTCGGCAAGGCCGGCGCCGAGCACCGCACCGGCGAGCTGCGGCTCGAGGCGGTGTTCCCGCGGGCGGCGCGGCGACGCGTCACCGACGCGTTCGTCGCCGCGCACTCCTACGAGGAGCCGGCCTTCGACGTGTATCCGGTCGAGAACGAGGTGCGCTCGCAGGGTCTGGGCCGCCTCGGCTACCTCAAGGCGCCGCAGGCGCTGGAGGACTTCGCGCGCTCCGCTGCCGGCCTCTTCGGACTGCCGGCGGTACGTTTCGTCGGCGACGCGGCGCACCTGGTGCGCCGCGTCGCCGTCATGCCCGGCTCGGGCGCCTCGGCCATCGATCCCGCCGTCGGCCTGGCCGACGTCCTTCTCACCGGCGACGTCAAGTACCACGACGCCGACCGCGCCGGCCGCGAGGGCCTGGCGCTGGTCGAGGTCCCGCACGAGATCAGCGAGGGTTTCGCCCTCGAGCGCTGGACGCAGGTGCTGGCCGACGCCCTGCGAACAGAGGGAGTCGAGGTGACCTTCTGCGAGCAGCGCCGGCCGCTCTGGCAGCGGCTCACCGTCGAGGCGGCCGGCGACGAGACGGCGGCCGAACGGGAGGGCCTGGTGGGCAACCACGCGGACGACTACGTGCACCTGTACGTCGACGGCGGGGCGCGCGGCAACCCCGGTCCGGCGGCCATCGGCGGGCGTCTGGTGAGCGCCGAGGGCGGCCTGCTCGAGGAGTTCGCCGACCGCATCGGCGAGGCGACCAACAACGTGGCTGAGTACCAGGCCCTCATCACCGGCCTCGAGCTGGCCCTCGACCGCGGCGTGCGCAAGCTCACCGTCTTCTCCGACAGCGAGCTGGTGGTCAAGCAGGTCAGCGGCGACTACAAGGTCAAGGACCAGAACATGAAGACCTTCCACGAGCAGGCGCGCATTTTGGTGATGCAGTTCCAGGAGTTCGAGATCAAGGCCATCCGCCGCGAGGACAACACCGCCGCCGACCGCCTGGTCAACCAGGCGCTCGACGAAGGTCTGCGCTAGCTTCCCGCAGCCTCGCCTTCCGCGCACTGACGACCGCACAATCTACCCACCAAGTGGGTAATTATTACCCACGAAGTGGTTGATTTGCACGACCGCAACGCGTATCCTCGCGGCATGATTGAACGTCGTCTCACGCTGCGCCTGCTCGAGGCGCTCAACGATCGGCCGGTGACGCTGCTCGTCGGACCGCGGCAGAGCGGCAAGAGCACGCTGGCGCTCGCCGTGGCCGGCGGTCCACATCCGGCCCGCTACCTCACCTTCGACGATCCCCCCACCCTGGCGGCCGCCAGCGGCGACCCGGTCGGCTTCCTGGCGGGTCTTTCCGGTGACGTCGTGCTCGACGAGGTCCAGCTCGTGCCGTCGTTGTTCCGTCCACTCAAGGCGGCGGTCGACCGCGACCGTCGGCCCGGGCGCTTCCTGCTGACCGGGTCGGCGCAGGTCCTGCTGCTGCCGCGCCTGTCGGAGTCGCTGGCCGGACGCATGGAGATCCTCACGCTCTGGCCGCTGGGACAGGGGGAGGTCGACAACGGCGCAGGATCGTTCGTCGATCTCGCGTTCTCGTCCGAGCCGCTCGCCGGCGCGGCGATCCGCCCTGCGGCGACCGACGACATCCGCAAACGGATCGTCCTCGGCGGCTTTCCCGAAGTCCGCACGCTGGCGGGCGCACGACGGCGCGCAGCGTGGTTCGCGTCCTATGTGCAGACGATGTTGCAGCGCGACGTGCGCGACCTCGCCAACGTGAACGGTCTCGTGACCATGCCCGCATTGCTCGCGTTGCTGGCGGCGCGCAGCGCCTCGCTGCTCAACGTGAGTGAGCTGTCTCGCAGCGCCGGCGTCAAGCTGACGACGCTGAACCGGTATCTCGCCCTGCTCGAGACGGTCTACCTGGTGCAGCGCCTGCCGGCCTGGTCGGCCAACCTCGGCAAGCGACTGGTGAAGACTCCCAAGCTGCACCTCGTCGATACCGGCGTGGCCGCGCATCTCCTGGGTCTCGACGAGCGTGGCCTATCGGACGCTCCTCAGGTGTTCGGCGCGCTGCTCGAGACGTTCGTGCTGAACGAGCTTCAGAAGACCCTCGGCTGGTCGGAAACGCGGGCGCGGCTGTTCCACTTCCGCAGCGTCGATCGGAAGGAGGTCGACATCGTGATCGAAGACGCTTCCGGTCGCATCGTGGGCATCGAGGTCCGCGCCGGCGCCACGCCCGGCCAGGCCGACTTCGATGGGCTGCGCGCGCTGCAGGATCTGGTAGGAAAGCGGTTCGTGCGCGGCGTCGTGCTGCACCTGGGTGACGCCGCGTTGGCGTTCGGCGACAAGCTCGAGGCTGCCCCGATCGCCAATCTCTGGCTGACGTAGGCCGGCCGTCGTCGTCGACGGTCGGGCCTCCGCGGCTTGGTTGAGGGTGGGTGAGCCTCGTGTATACTGGCCGTCTACGAGCGGGTGTAGCTCAGTTGGCTAGAGCGTCTGCTTGCCATGCAGAAGGTCGAGGGTTCGAATCCCTTCACCCGCTCCAGGACCCTTCAGCGCCACGGCAGAGGGCAGAGTGACCGCATCTCTGCCGTCTGCCTTTCGCGTTGAGGGGCGCCTCCTTCGAGGCGGCGTAGCCAAGTGGTAAGGCAGAGGTCTGCAAAACCTCCATCACCGGTTCGACTCCGGTCGCCGCCTCCAGCAAGACTCCCTGCACCTTTGCGTTGTCGCGCCGTTCGCCAGCGTGCGCCCTTGCCTGAATGCCGACATGTTGCCGACAGGAATCGGGGTGGTCGCGTGAAGCGGTTCCGGCGGCGCAAATAGTCGGGTGACATGTGATCGCTCCAGAGGTCGCCTTCCTCGTGCATGCGACTCTCAAGCCATGGCACAGACATGCCGATGCCTTCTAGTAAGTGAAACAGCATGTAGTTTGCATGTGATTTGGAGTGGTATAGTCTACCCGTCTTGGCTGGTGCAGATGCGCTGGTGAGCAGGAAGGAGGTTAGAGGATGAGCATTCAGCTTCCCCGTCCTGAATTGAAGTGTTTCGATGACGCGATGCGTTTGCCATTCCCTGAAGTGGCGAGGCAACTAGGTGAGCTGCTCGGTGCCAGACTCGTGGCCTACATCGCTTCAGTAAGGGAAACGCGAGCCGTAAGACAGTGGGCAGAAGGCCGAGGCACCAGCGAAGACGTCGAGACACGCCTCAGGCACGCCTATGCCATTGCCCGCTGCATTGCGGACTCTGACGGCTGTGAAACGGCACAGGCGTGGTTCCAGGGTATGAACCCGATGCTCGATGATGTGTCGCCTGCTCGTCTGTTGAGAGAGGGCGACCTTGCGGTTGTCGTTCCGGCGGTTCGTACTGCGGAGCGCTACTTCCTCGCCAACGGGTGAGTCGGCTCTTCGACACTCGAGCCGCGCCCGACCATCTTCTCCGGGTTGGACGTGGTCCCGACGTCTGGGCGTGGATCGACTGGGCTTTTGCGGGTGAAGACGGGAAGTTTGACAACCGCTGGGATGATCCACTTGGCACCTATCGGGTCCTCTACGCGAGCTGCAGCCGTCTCGGCGCCTTTCTCGAGGCGTTGGGGGAGTACCGTCCGGACCTACACCTAGTTGCGGCGTACGGCGAGATCGAGGAGAACGACCCGACGGCGCCTGAGACCTCGGTGCCTGGGAGGCTTCCCGAGCACTGGCGTGCGCAGCGGATCATTGGGAGAGGCGTGTCCGACGGCGTACACGCGCCCCTGGTTGACATCGGCGCGGCGGCATCGTTGGCAACCGTGCGGGAGAGGCTTGCCGGCGAGATTCTCCGCCTCAGAATTCGCGATGTGGACGCTGCGACGATACGCGACACTGATCGGAAGCTCACTCAGGCAATCTCGCGCTTCATCTACGAGCAGCCACCGTTGTTCGCTGGCTTGTACTACTTTTCGCGATTTGGCAATGACGTGGGGAACGTTGCCATCTTCGAGCGTAGCGACGGCTCGGAATTCCCAGTGACGCACATCGAACGGTCGCCCATCGATCTCGACGACGAGGACTTTCTTGAAGCGTGTCGATTGCACGGAGTCCAGCCGTCCTAGGATCAAGTGCGGCCAGTCGACCGGGGGTTCACATGACTCCCGAAGGGTGGGCAACCCCTAAGACTGATGGCCATCGGGTCGCGCATTCGTGCCACTCGATGCATACCGTCGAAGCTCAGTTGGCCGGCTCGACGTGGCTCGCCTCCCGGGCCACTTAGAACTGCGGCGTCGGCCTTGCGGCTGCAAGATGCTCATGTGCAGCGCTTTCTGAGACGGAACACGTTTGGAAGACCTGTGCCGTCAGGCTCAGCCGTTGCTGGCGCCTTGGATCTCGGCGACGGTCTCCTCGCTCGGCAGGCCGCTCGACAGCGTCACGACCATCACGGTCGGCCCGAACGACTTCGCCGCATCAAATGCGGCCCGCACGGCGGAGAAGATTGAGTCCTCCTCTCCCGGCGCGAAGGTACTCAGGCGACCGACCGTGACGTCCACACCCTCCTGGGCGGCGGCCTGCACGGCGGCCTCGATCGCCGGGAGAAGGTGCTCTTGGCGTAGCGGGTAGACGGAGAACTGCAGGCCGACCTGGCTCTCGCCTCCCGACTCGTCGGGGCTCATCCTTCGGCTCCCTCGATGGTCACCGTGATCGCCTCCGGGTCCTCGAGGTGGTGGACGGCCCACTTCTGCACGTAGAGCGTGCTGATCACCATGGGCTGGTCGCTCTCGGGCTCCTCGTAGCGCACCGTGTTCTTGGTCTCCCTGGCGCGGCGCAAGCTGACCTTCACTGGTTCCATACCTGCTCCCTCAAGAGGTGGCTAGGGCGAGGCTATCACCGAGACCTAGGTAGCAGGAGCGTCAA
>Ga0315282_10005427_pt1 | contig 21735 bp, 16 predicted proteins | sample YL17G07_20_MG_FD_203693 | JGI IMG/M metagenome (GOLD analysis project Ga0315282, IMG submission 203693) | Sediment microbial communities from Yellowstone Lake, YNP, Wyoming, USA - YL17G07_20 | ecosystem: Environmental > Aquatic > Freshwater > Lake > Sediment | place: USA: Wyoming | collected... | reverse complement strand
CGTTGGCGTCCCTTCGGGTTGCGGCGGCCATGGGCCGCCTGCTGTGTCGCTCCTCCTCGACTTATTTCTCAATAAGCCATCGTCGTCGCTCCTTGCATTCGGCCCATGGGCGCTCGCAACGCCGCTCACGACGGTTATTAGGATAGGCTCTGAGTCTGCCGGCGTCATCCTCCTGTGAAAGAGCTTCCCCGGCTTGGGGGAGTGTCCATTCAACAGTACCGACCGGGGGGCCGTGCAGCGTGTTCCACGCACGGCGTGATGGCGATACGGGAGTTCTCAGTGGTGACAGAAATACCGTGAAAGGAGCAGAATGTAGGCGCGGAAATGGGAAATGTGGTATCTGTCCCCACTTTCCGGGTTGCGACGCGGAAAACGCGGGCTAATCGACGAAGCGGAACTTAACGATGTTCCAGATCGCGGAGAAGCCGTCCTTCCAGCCGATCTTCTTGCCTTCGGTGTAGTCGCGGCCGGCGTACGAGATGGGAACTTCGTAGATGCGCGCGTGCTTCTTGGCGAACTTGGCCGTGAGCTCGGGCTCGACGCCGAAGCGCTTGGACTTGATGTCTATGCCCTTGAACGCGTCGCGCGTGAAGACCTTGTAGCAGGTTTCCATATCGGTGATGTTGAGGTTGGTGAACATATTTGAGAGAAGCGTCAGGAACTGGTTGCCGAGGTAGTGCCAGAAGAGAAGCACCCTGTGCTCGTCGCCCGAAAATCGCGAGCCGTAGACGACGTCGGCCTTGCCCTCGAGGATCGGATGGATGAGGCGGAAGTACTCCCAGGGGTTGTACTCCAGGTCCGCGTCCTGGATTATGATTATGTCGCCGGTAACCTGGCTGAAACCGGTCTTGAGAGCGGCGCCCTTGCCCTTGTTGACCTCGTGGTAGAAGATGCGGATGTCGCCGTCCTTGATCTCCTTGAGCATGTCGCGCGTGCCGTCTTTGGAGCAATCGTCGACGACAACGATTTCCTTCGGAAGCGGGATCGACTTGACGGTGTCGAGTATCTGGTGAATCGTCTTGCGCTCGTTGTAGACGGGGATCACGACGGAGATCTTCATTCCCGCCGGCAGCGCCGGATGCATCATCTGCGCGTGGCGCAGGACGTCGGGATCGATCGGCTGGCCGCAGAACTGGCACTTCGGCAACGGATTCTGGCCGCAAGAGGGGCATGTGCCGGCGTTATCGCTTTTTGTCTCTTCCACGTTATCTCCCGGATTACCCGATTGGTCAAGAGCCTACTGAAATAGGCTCTAAAGCGCTACAGGTTTCCCGCAGGCAAGCGACTCCTCGACCGCGAGTGTCGCCGCCGTAACGGCGTAAAGCTCGGCGAACGCGACCGGCTCAGCTCCAGCCTTGACCGCCTCGATGAAGGTCTTCATCTCGGTCGCATGCCCCTTGTTCTGGGCGGTCTTCATCGAGCGGCTGCGGCCGTCGGCGTAGAGCGTTGTACGGCGAAAGTCTTCTATTACGGCGGTCCTACCCGCGCCGGCGATCTCGATACGCTCCTTCGAGAAGGACGCCTCCCCGGCGGAGACATATACGATAGAGGCCGCAGAGCCATTGGCAAAAGCCACGCTTACCACGACGGTATCGGCGTCTTCCGCGAGGGCGCCTTCCCCCCCGGCGCGTATCGCATACACCGTTTTCGGCATAGAACCGGCGAAAAACGCGGCGAGATCGATGAAATGGCAGACTTCACCGAGGACCCTGCCGCCGCCTTCCGCGCCGTCCTGCACCCAGCTCGATTGCGGGACAACACCGGCATTCACGCGGTAGTTTATCGAAATCGGGCGTTTCGTGCCAGAAAAAAGTGCCTTCGCCGCGGCGGCGTGGGGGCTCCAGCGGCGGTTGAAACCGGCCATGAGGACCTTGCCTGAAGTGGTATATGCCTGGCGCACCTCCTCAAGCCCCGCGGAGTCTACCGCGAGGGGCTTCTCGACGTAGACGTGCTTACCCGCGCGAAGCGCCTGGGCGACCTGAGAGGCGTGCAGGTTGTGCCGCGTGGCGATGGCCACGGCGTTGACCGCGCCGTCCGCCAACACTTCTTCAAAACTGCTCGCCGCGTAGCGGAAGTTGAACTTGCGGCCCGCGTAGGCGGCCGAGAGGCCGCCGGCGGAGACGATTGCCACAGGCTCAGCGCCGCCGGCCTTCGCAATGGCAGGCAGGAGAACCGCCTGCGCGAACGCGCCCGCGCCGATTAGTGCCACGCCGACGTGACTTTCGGGCTTTGCTGAGAATGCGGGCTTGAGGTTGACGCGCTGAGAAGACACGGCGTCACCCGTGTATTGCAGGATAATGCCGATGAACGGCTCCTTTGTCTTGCCGAGAACAAGGTCGTAGGCGGCGAGGGCGTTGTGAATGGGGAAGGTGTGGGTAGTGAGCGCGGCGACGTTCACCTTGCGGTCCGCGATGAGCGAGAGGAACTCCTGGAGGTTTCGTTTCTCGCCCCACCGCACGTAGGCGATGGGATACTCGACGCCGCGCTCCTCATACGAAGGGTCATAGCGGCCCGGGCCATAGGAGCGGGACATAATGAGGGTGAGCTCCTTTTCGTAGAAGGGGCGGCGGCGAAGGCTCATGCCGACGTCGCCCACGACCACCACCTTGCCGCGGTCGCGCGAGATCGCTTCCGCGAGGCGCATCGGCGCGTCGGACTTTGCGGCGGCGGTAACGAGCACGGCGTCGAACCCGACGCCCCGGGTGAACTCCTGCGCCGCGCCGTAGACGCCGTCGCCGGAGGATCCCGAGAGCGACGTAGCCGCAGCGCCGAGCGTCGCGGCGAGCAAGAGGCGCTTCTCGCTCAGGTCGGTTGCGAGGACGCGGACCCCGGCGGCGGAGAGTATCTGCACGGTGATAAGGCCGAGGAGGCCGCAGCCGACGACGGCGGCCGTCTCGCCGAGGGCCAGGTTCGCCTGGCGAACGCCGTGCATGGCGATGGCGCCGAGCGTCACATAGGCCGCTTCCTCGAACGCGACGCTGTCGGGGATGCGGACACAGAGGTTCTTCGGCACGCTTACGACGTCGGAGTGAGTGGCGTACTTCGCGCCGGCGCAGGCAACGCGGTCTCCGGGGCGCAGCTCGTCAACGCCGCGGCCGACCTCAATGACCACGCCGGCCGAGGAATACCCCAGCGGCAGGGGAGCGTCGAGTTTGGAGCGGACCGTGGCGATCGTGGCGGAGAGGCCGTCACGGCGAAGCTTGGAGAGCACCTGGCGAACGAGGTCGGGGCGCGCAATCGCCTTGCCGGCGAGGGTCTTTTGCGCGAGGTCGAGCCCCGCTCGCTCGGTGCCGGCCGAGATGAGCGAAGCGCGGTTGGCGACGACGACAAAGCCGGGCCGCCCAACAGGCAAGGGAAGCTCAAGAAGCTCAAGCTTTCCGGTCTTGAAGCTCTCGACCACCGACAGCATTGGCGTTCCTTTCCGTCTGGGGGAGCGCGCCGGCGAGGCCGGGCGTCCTCTCGCATCTGAGCTCGTATATCTTCACGCAGATGAAAAACTCGTAGCACAATTTGAAGAACGAGTAGATGAAGCCCTCAAGGCCGTCCAGGAAGCCGAGATTGACAAAGTACATGTAGGTGAAACGGGCGGGAGGCCGTGCGAAAAGGGGCAGCCGCTCGAAGAGGAGTTTCTTCTTCTTGATGGCCGAGTCGTCCTTGAGGGTCGACGCGCGCTCGGCGTCCGTGAGGTACTCGGGATAGAGCCGCCTGAGCGACTCGACAGCCTCGTACGACGAGTAGGAGTTGTGCCTCGCGACAAGGGCGGAAAAACCTTTCCTGTCGTCGTGGATGAGGTCGTTTACGAAGTACGCGTCGCCGCCTTCGTAGACGGGCACGGGGTTGACGAGTCGCTGGAACCGAAGACGCTTGTGGCGGAACATCCGCAGGATCCACGACTTGTAGAGGGCGCTGTAGCGAAGCCACTTGCCGAGGAAGATGAACCGCCGCCGCAGCCACCACGCGGTGACGCTGTCGGGCGAAGTCTCCGCGGCGTTCACGATCTCGGCGGCAAGCGTATCGGAGACGATTTCGTCAGCGTCGACGTTAAAGACCCATTCGTTGCGGAAGGGGAGGTTGCTTAACGCCCAGTTGAGCTGCGAAGACCAGTTGTCGAACCTGCGCGAATACAGGTTCGACGTGTACTCGCGGCATATCGCGAGCGTGTTGTCGGTCGAGCCGGAATCGAGGACGAATATCTCGTCGGCCCACTTGACGCCTTCGAGACAGGCGCGGATATTGACCTCTTCATTCATTGTGAGTATCAGGACGCTGACCCTGTTGGGACGCTTATCCATTGCGGCCCTCCGCGAGCGTCTTGAACAGGCCGACAAACTGCTCCACGTGTCTGCGCCAGGAGAACTCCGCCATGCGGCGCTGCCCCTCTTCGACAAGCCACGCGGCCACGCCGGGCCTGAGGGCCTCCTCGACCTTGTCCGCGAAGCTCTCCGGGCTGAAGGTCTCGAAGTAGAGGGCCGCCGAGCGGGCCATCTCGCGGTTGACCGCAAGCGACGACGAGACAATAGGACGCATGGACGCCATGGCCTCCAGCAGCGGATGCCCGAATGACTCGGCGAAGGTCGGCCAGACGACAACGTCCGCAGCCTTGTAGATCCGCGGCATGCAGGAGTAAGGCACCGGTCCGAGGAGGGTCACGTGCTTCTCCACAGCACCGCGCGACATGAAGGCGCGGGTGCGGCGCTGGTAGGGGTCGGCGGCAGGATCGATGTTGCAGGTGAGGATGAGCCGGACATTCCCGCCACGGTCAAGAACGCGCGCGAGGCCCTGCATGAGCGTGTCGAAGTTCTTGTGCTTGCCGTAAAGGCTCGGGTAGAAGAGGAGTTTCTCGTTTCCTTTCTTCTCCAAGGCGGCCTCGATGCGCGCGTCGACGTCCGGCCGCATGGCGAGAAACCTTTCCGCATCGAAGCCGTGGTTGATCACGACGCACCTCGCCTCGTTGACCGCTTTCCAGTCGAGAAGCATGTCGCGCATCGCCGTCGTAGGGGTCACGACCACGCTTGACGACTTGCAGGTAAGCGCAACGAGCCGACGGCGGGCGGCGACCCTCCACGTGGCGGCGCGCCCTTCGACGGCGCGCACATGCGCGTAATAATCCCGGCAGAAATAAACGGGGTTTCGCACCGACGTGACCTGCGGAACGCCCGGCCGGAGGATGCCGAAATTCGCGGTTGAGAAGATGACGTCGGCGCCGACTTCTCTTGCGATGCGCCTGAGCGTCCACTGGTCGAACACTGTGCGGCTTCCCGTGCCGCGCTCGGCGGCGGAGGAAGTACGGATGAAGACATTGGGTCCGAGCGCTTCAAACTCGTCGGCGAAAGAGGAGTGGACGAAGACCGAGTATTCGTTCCCGGCGTCAACCGACGCAAGCATGGGGAGGAAATTGCGCAGATAGGCCAGCGCCCCTCCCATCTTCGCGGACACGGCGTTAATGAGCACCTTCACTCAAGGACTCTCCTGGTACACTATCCGATAGACGGCCACCCTTACAGTGTCGCGCGCCGCGAGAGGGTTTCGTGTGCCGCGGGCGCCCGTGGCCGAGTAGAGCTTCTGCAGGCGTCTCTGGACCGCCAGCGTGCGAAGTATCCGGCTGGCGGAGTTGCTGCCGTCAGTGAAGAGCCTCTCGGGGAGAAACAGATGGGTCAACCCGCGGGACTTGAGGGCACGGAGTGCTTCCTCCGCATTGCCTGTTGGCCCGAGCCCATAGAGGTCCCTTGTATCCACGAGGGTGTAAGCGCTTGACATTCCCAGCCTCATCGACGGCAGCGAAAGGTAGTAAATGTTGTTGGTCGCGCCGTTAAGCACTTTGGAGCCAGGTGGAAGATGGGCGTCCATCCATCTGTAATCGTTGTAGAAGTCGGTCGTCGCCGCAAGGAACGCATCCGTAGACGTGGTCCCTAATACTGCTCTGATAAACAGGACGGAATAGAGGGACGTGATCGCTAATCCGGACAGGACGCTCACAAGTACGACGGCCTGCGCAAGGTGCATGGCGGGGCGGCTGTAGCGGCGAAGGAACGAGAAGCCGACGCCGGCATACGCCGCCACTATCGGCATCGCGGAGAGAAAGTAGCGGCTCCTCGGCCGCGGAGACAGCCAGTATGTCAGGACGAATATCGTGAGGCCGTAGAGCGCCATATATCGAACCAGGTGGCTGCGGCTCCGCACGAAAAGCGCCAGTGGCAGGAGCACGAGGAATGCGGGGCCGACCGCTTCCGATATGCCTCCGGAGGCGTTCTCGGCATCCGTGGTGACAAGCCATGGAGCAAACAGCATGTTGGCCGCGCTATGATGCAGGAGCGGATACCGCGGGTCCCCAAGAGCGGCCGTCTGCCAAGCGGCCTTGTCCCAGCCGGGACCGCCGAATACCTCCTTCATGGTGGGAAAGAAGGGGTTATGCGTCCACACGTAGTTGCGAACGAAGTACGGAGACGACACGAGCGCCGCGACCGCCGCGGCTGCAGCGCACGCGCCCGCGGCGCGAAGCCTGTTGGGCCCCCTCAGCGCGGAAAGCCCTGCCGCGACAACGACCGCCGCCATGACCACGAGCCCCGTGTACTTGACGTTAGCCGAGAAAGCTGCGCACGCCCCGGCGAGCGCCAGAGACGCGACGCGCCGCTTCATGAAGTAATCAAGCAGCCACACGAAGGCGGCGAACGTGTAGAGCGCGAAGAACATGTCGATCATGGGAGCGATCGTCACATGCGAAATCATGGGCGTGTTGTAAAGGACCGAGGCTCCCACGTAAGCGGCGCGCCTCCCGAACCTCAGCCGTATGAACTGCCATACCCAGAGAATGAATATGCAGCCCACAAGGAAATGAAGCTGTGCGGTCACTATCACGCTGTTCGCCAGCAGAATTCCAAGCGTGTAAAGCATATGCGGGCCGAAGGCCATGGCGCTGTCCCAGTTGTCCGGCGAGAAGACCATGGCATGTGCCCTGATGTAATCGCGCGGGATCACAAGATGAAGCGTCAATGAATCGCTTTCGCTCGGAGGGGCAAGAGAAGATACGAAATTCAGAAGCATGGCCGCCAGGAGCGCGGCGAGGAGCGCCCCTTCAAAGGCCCCGTGCCATCCTGTGACGAGTCGCGCAGCGATCTTGAATAGCCGTCTGCATTGCGCAAGTATGTCTTTGCGAAAGGCGGCAAACAGGAAAATCACCAGCCCCCACGCGACGCCCCTGTAGAAGGCGTGTATGGCGCCGACGGCGAATACCACGAGAGAGAGCGTGCCGAGCCCCAGTGCGGCGGCGAGCAAAGGCTCTTCGTAACCCGGCGTGCGCAAATGAAGCGATCTCATGGCGGAGGAGCCGACGCCGACCGCGGTTGCGACTATGAGAGCGGCTATAGCGCAGGCGGCGATCATAGCCGGAGCCTCCTAATGCCTTCCGCGAGACGCATGAACTGCGCGAAGTAGAAGATGGTCACAAGGGCGGCCCATGCCGCGAAGAGCAGCGCAATCGCCCAGGGGCCTCGTCGTCCGCACACAGCCATCAGTTCCCTTCGCACATGGTTGATGCTTCCGACACCGCCTTCATCCCCGCGGCGAAACATATCCACGCGAGGAGCGAAGCGACGTTGCCTACCGAGAACAGCCAGGACTCAAAGAAGGAATCCACCGCTCCGGCGAACCACGCCGCCGCAAGGCCCGCCGCGACGGCCCTGACCCGAGCGCTCTTCACGTCAGCCAGATGGTACGTGGCCATTTTCACGCCCGAATAGACCATTGGCGCGAAGTAGAAGAACAGCCCTATGATTCCCAGTTCAACCGCAGTCTGTGTAAACGAGGAGTGCCACCTGAAGGGTTCGCCGTTGGGCATGAAGCAGTCGCCCGCGGTACCAAGACCGTATCCCGCGAACGGGCGTTCCTTGAATCGCTGGAAGGCCATGTCCCAGAGCCCGAGCCTCCCTGAGCCGTACTGGTCTACATTGCTTTCGCCCCGCAGGAAGCTCTGCTCAACGGGATCGAGCACCGTTCCCGTATCCCGCATCACGACCATCGGGGCGAGCACCATCAGGGCAAGAACAATGGCGATCCACAGCTTCTGGCCGTAGTACTGGGCGTAGAACGCGCCCACGCCGACAAAGGCGCCAAGAATGCCCGCCCGTGACTGGCTTGCCAAGAGAAGCACAAAGACGACGGCCGGCAGAGCCGCGCTTGTCAGGCGCGGCCTGTAGTGGAACCGCGCCACCGCCATCGGCAGGAGGATCGCATACAGCATCCCGAGTTCGTTTGGATTGCCGAAGACGCCCTGGAACGCGTGCGTGTAAGGCCGGATGGCCCAGGCCGGCCTGACTACGAGGGCAAGCAGGTTGGCGGCGATGGTCAGCCATGCCGCCGCGGCAAGCACCGAGGTCAGCGCGTAATAGTCCGCAAGCTTCTGCAGCCTTGGCCAGAGGGCTAAAAAGATGAAGATCGCAAGAAATGCCACACTCACGCCGCGCTGGAACGTGCGCAGGCTGGCTATATGGGACCACAGGCTTGAGAGCAGTGCGACTGCTACAAAGAGAAACACGAATGCCTTCAGGCCCCCCGCTCGAAACGCTGTTGGGGAGGAACGGGGAGCGCTGAGGGCGAATACGCACAGGAAGGCCAGAAGTATCCACCGCAGCGGATCCATAAGCCCCTGGCCGTAAGGAAGATAGCTCGTAGTATAGGCGAATATGGCTATAGTGAAGAGAAGCAGCGTGCGGATTCCCTTACCCACGGTTGAAGCCCCTTTCTTCGGACAGCGGTTTCAATGGCTCCGCGAAAGCCCTCAACGCTCGCTTCGTAATTCCAGGCCGATACGACCTCCTCGCTCCGACGCCCCATTGCCGCGCGGCGCCCTTCGTCCGAAAGCACGTCGGACAAGCATGCTGCAAGCGCTGCGGAATCCCCCGCCGGCACCACAAACCCGTTGGCGCCGTCGATCACAAGATCCGCTGCAGCGCCGACCTGGTCGGACAATACGACCGGCAGGCCCGAGGCCATGGCCTCGTTGACAACCACTCCCCACGGCTCGACAAGCGAAGGCAGGACAAATACGTCCGCGGCAGCGTACAGCTCCACAAGCTGCGCCTGGCTCTCGAACCCGAGGAACCGGACACCCGGCAGTCCGCTCGCGGCGGCGAGGGCCTCAAACTCCTTGCGCCTCGGACCGTCGCCCGCAAGAAGCAGCACAAGATCGGCCTGAGACAGCGTCATGCGCGCAAAGGCGTCCAGGAGGACACGAACGCCCTTCTCCTCGAGCAGGCGTCCGACGAACAGGATCACTCGTCTTCCATCAACTCCCATAAGCTGCCGGATAGCAACGCGCCGCGGCGCAAGCCTGCGGCGTTCCAGCCGCAGGAACTCGATGTCCGGGGTGTTGGCCACGATATAGACCGCGTCGCGGGGCACGCCGAAGGACTCGACGTACCTGCGCGCGAGCGTCCCCGTCACCATTGCCGCGCCCATGGTCCTGAGCACCGGCGTGAGGAGCGCCTTCTTCAGAAGGCGCTTCGCGGCCGACCGCGGCTTGGCGAGATGACTCTCAGACATCATGCACCAAGGGGTGCCGGAGCCTGCGCAGTACAGAATCGCGGCTTGGGTTGTGAGGTGGTTATACCCCGAGACGACAACGACGTCGAACCTGCCGGCTGCCAGCCGAGCGATAATCGAGGGGTTAACCCGGTAACGAGCCATGTCCTTGCCGCCGATGGGTATTCCGAAGCCGCCAAGAAACTCATGGTCGAAACCGGACACGTCGACGTTCCACGCGCGCGTCGCGCTGCCGCGCGTAAGGTAGAAGACCTTCAGGGCGAGGTCGTCCCGCGCGGCCAGTGACCGGAAAAAGGGGGCGCGGTAGGGGGTGGGACTCGGCGTTACCACGGCGACCCTGGCTTTCATTCTACGGTCTCCTTGACCTCGCCGGGCGTCTCAGCGCCGGCCGCGGCTGAGCGTCCTATGAGACTCCTGATCCACCTGTGCTTGCCTGAAAGCTCCACGGGCATGTCGTCGACGCGCACAAGCGTGACGTTTACGTCGGCTCCGAGATGACGCTTGAGAGTTCCGGTGATGAAATCTCTGTCGGCGCTATCCAGAGGCCGGCTCTCCATGTACTTCACTTCAATGTCGTTGAGGGATCGCTGAAGGATCTGATACTTCCTCACCTTTGCGACGGATTTCATGACGTGCGTTAGAAGCGCGCCGGCTACGACCTCCCCGCTGCATGAGTAAACTGTGTCATATGCGCGCCCCTCCACTCGTGAGATCCTCGAAAGCCCCCGGCCGCAGGAGCATCGGCCATCCATGCGCCGGGCCATGTCCTTTGTGTTGTACCGGATGAGAGGGGCCGCGAGGTTGTCGAGCTCCGTGACGACGATGTCGCCGGATTCACAGCCGGCGATGGGAAGGATTTCGATGAGGCATGACTCGTCCATGCAGTGCATGGAGCCTTCGGGGCACTGGTAGGCGAGTATCCCCGCCTCGCACATGCCGTACTCGTTGACCACAGGTGCGCCGAAGGCCGCCGATATCACCTCTTCCTGCCAGTCGTAGAGCACCTCCGCGGTCGATATGACGGCCTTGAGCCCGAGCGCGCCGCCGTCCAGACGACGGCGCGCGATGAAGTCCGCGAACGTGTACAGGCTCGTGGCATAGCCTATGACGAATGCCGGACGGAAAACCATGATGCGCTCCCAATAGCGCGACATGCTCCCGTCAGAAAGATCGTATGCGCTCAGGACTATACGGTTGAGAAGCCTTGCCTTCGCCGTCGAAGCGGCCTTGCGAACGCCGTCGCCCCGCCGGCGCCTGATGTACCTGCTGTGGCCCCAGATATTGGCGCTCCTGTCGCCGGCTTCTATGCCCCACCACCGCCTGCAGCGGACCATGTTTGCCACCGCTCCGGCGCGCAGCGTGTTGCCGACAGGGAAGGCAAGAGGTTCCCCAGTGGACCCGCCCGTCCTTGCGATGAACATCCGCTCGAAGACCCCTTCCGCTATGAAGTCCCTCGCGCGTTCCCTCAGCACGGTCTTGTCCAGAATGGGCAGAGCGGCCAGGTCATCTACAGACGTCACGTTCTCGGGGACAAACCCTGTCCGGCGGAACGTCTCCCTGTAGAAAGGGACGCGCAAGCCTGCATGGATGAGCATCCGCCGCAGCTTGCCCAACTGAAGCGCGCGCAATTCGGCCGGCGAGAGCCATTGCGTGCGCTCCCACTCCTGGATAAGAGAAAGAGTCCCCCCGCCGATAAGCGCCTGAGCGGCGGGGAAGACTACGTGCCTGACTATTCCGTCATATATCATCACGCTGCTCCCGTGAGGCGGCGTTTTGACAGTTTGATAAAGCCAACCTCGCCCGGCGCCTCGCGCAACGCGCGCATCCGGGCGAGCGTCATGGCGGGCGAGATGGTAAGAGCGTCAATCAGAAGAGCGGTTCCGCGCGACACCGGACGACGATTGCGCAGCGCAAAAGCCGCGTTTCCAACTATGCCGAAGGATCTCGCGAAGGCGCCGGCGTCCAGATGAACCAATCGGGAAAAGACGTAGTGCGGCACCCGCCACAACGTAAGCGCTGCGGCGCGCGAAAGGGGCAGGAACTTCCAGGCGACGGCGAGGTTGTTGCGCACTGTCAGGTAAGCGATCTCGTCCGTATCGCGCGCGAGCGCCGAGAGCTTGTGGCGGGCGACCGCCGCGGGCATATAGAGGATGTTATACCCCGCATCAAGTACCCGTACAGCGAGGTCGTTTTCCTCGGCCGCGCGGAAAAACTCCTCCGGAAGATAGTACCCGGCTTCCTCTATCGCGCGCCGGCGTATCATCGCCGCGCACCCGTGGAAGCGCCACGTGTAAAACTCGTCGTCCACGTGCGCATTGCCGTACCCCGGCCTGTACGACCGGCCGGTGCCGGGATCAACGATGCGGGCGAACGCTATGCCGAGGTCTTTCTCTTCTGACAGACGGCGCGCCATGAGACGCATACAGTTGGCCGACAGGACGGCGTCGTTGTCCACCTGCAGGACAAACCTGCCGTGACACGCTTCCAACGCAAGGTTTCTGCCTGCGCATGCTCCCACGTTCTCGTCAAGCTCGATAAGTCTGGTGTGTGGAAAGTCCCGCTTTATCATCGCCGGCGAGCCGTCAACGGAGCCGTTGTCGAGAACGACGACTTCAAAGGGCCTGTAGTCCTGCTCGAAGACGGAACGCAGGCACTCCGCCGTCTCATTCACGCGATTGAAGCTCAGTACTATAACGCTGACAAGCGGTCTCACTCGCGACGGCCTCCGGAAACCTCATCGAGGATTGCCGCCAGCCGGGCGGCCAGGCGCCGCCGGCTGAAGGCGGTTATGAACGCTTCGCGCGGCGCGAAACGCGTGCTGCCGGATTTCCAGGCGTCAAAGAGCCCCTCTATTGCCGCCGCTATCGCCCCTATGTCCCTCGGAGGCGCGGCCAATCCAAGTCCGCTGCCAAGAGCAAGGTCTTTGGCATCGCCCTCCTGCGTGAGGGCGAGGATAGGCCGGCGTGCGGCCATGTACTCATAGATCTTGCCGGATGCATACGGGCATCGCTCCCCGGGGTCACCGGTGGAGAACATGGGCAGAAGCAGGGCATCGGCGGACTTCGTAAGCGACACCGAGCGCGCGTGAGACACGTAGCCGAGGCACTCGACCACGTCGCCGAGGCCCAGATGGCCGATGAGGGCCTTGTTACCCTCACCTATCGTGCCGGCGAAGAGCACTCGCGTGAGCGCGCGCCTCTCAGGGAACCTGTCGAGAAATGCCTTGAGGGCCTGCAGGAAGTAAATCGGCGAGTGCGTATCGAGCATAACGTCGCGCCTGCCGCAAGTGCCGAGCATGCGGACGCGGTCCGCGATGGTTCGCTTGACGCCGTTGGAATGATGGTCGTACTGGAACTTGCCCGTGAACACCACGGTGAACTTGCCGTCATCTTCGAGCGGCCCGGTTGCCACGTCCTCCTCATCGAACCCGTTGAGGAGAATGCTTACTCTCTCAGGGTCGACGCGCGGGTGGTCCGCGAGAAGGTAGTCGCGCATGGTCGGCGTCACCACGAGCGTCCTGTCGGCCCGCTCCACGAACCTCCGTTCCAGCCTGAAGTCCAGCTTCCAGTGCAGGCGCGTCGGCCACAGGAGATGAAAACTCCTCGTCCAGGGGTCGCGGAAGTCCGACACCCACGGAAGACCAGGGTCTTCCTTGAGCCACATGCCGAGAAGGGCGCTGCTCCACGGCTGCACCGACGTGTAGACCGCGTCAAACGGCTCCTCGGCGTGGAGCCTGCGCGCCTCCGCCAGCGCTCTGTTGGCCCAGATGACCGCCGTGTCCGGCCTGACGACAAACCCGGCGAGCCTGCCGAGACCCCGCTTGCTGAGCGCTACGAACCGGCGTTCGTCGGACGCAAGAGCGACTATTCGCGTGCCCTGGGGCACCTCACAGAGGAGCGTTTCATCGTACGCGCCCTCGCGGGCTGTGTATTCAGCCGTGAGAACCGTAGGTTCCCAGCCGAAACTCCTCAAGTACTTGACGAACTTGAGGCTTCGCTGCACTCCGGCGCCGCCGCGCGGGGGAAAGTAGTAGGCGACAAAAAGAACCCGCTTCAGGTCAGACTTGATCACTCGGAACCTCCAGGGATCGGCAGTACCTGCGCCATTGCTCGACGCAGCCATAATTGGTCGACGCCCACGCGGGCATGGTCTTGAGTGCCCCTGCTATGCGCTCGTATGCCTGGGACGGCCCGGGATGGTCGACCGGGTCGACGGTGGTGTTATGCCACAGAAGCGTGAAGACCCCGCCCGACCGCCGCACAGTCTCCACGAGAGATAGAACGCTCGAAACCGTCTGGTCCGCCGAAAGCCCCTGGTATTGGAAGAATGTTCCATCCATGGCCACAAGCGGGACCTCGAATATGTCGAGGGGCTTGTTTGTGTCGAAATCGAACGGGCAGTAGGGGTAAGAAGTCGCACCGCGGAACCCCGGTTGGTCGGCAAAGCCCAATGACGCATCGTACTTAAGGCCGGCTTTCGCACATGCTTTGGACGCGTCCGGGAACATGCACCTGAGGTAGTGGTAGCGTGCTCCCCGCACCTCGGCGCCGAGGGCGTTCTCAACCGTTTCCTTCTGGGACGCGATTCTTGCCGCATCGAGGCCGGTTTCGTAGCCTAAATGGACGCCGACCTCGCAACCCCCGCCGTACAAAGACCTTAGCACAGTGCTGATTTCTGACGAGGCCGCGTCGTACTGGCCGTCCCTCGGCGAGGTGGCGCCGCCGAAGAAGTAGAAGGTGTCCGGCAGGGGGTCGATGGCAAAGCGCAGCCGGTCAAAGGACCATGACGGATTGTGCCCGGTAATGCCCCTCACCACGCCTGCCCCTACGCTCCTCACCGCGTCGGACACCGCGCCCTTCATCAGGTGGCGGATGGCCACGCGCTGCTTGTGGCGCATGTACCCGAGTCTTGTCGGGCAGGCGAGGGTTTCGATATCGTGGGATACGCAAATCGCGAGCTGGTCTTGATGCGGCCATGGGCGCTCCTGCTTCATGTCGGGCCAGAGGCGGTGAACCTGGTTGGCCAGAGCTATCGCATATTCATCCACAAGCGGCCTGCCGAGGAGGCCGTTTCTGCCAAGAAACGAGGCCGTTGCAGGCATTCGCGCGTGGCCGTCCCTATCGCGTATTGCGCGCTCCTCGACGCGGGAAGCGAGGTAGAACGCAGACGCCAAAACATCGGCAGTGGTGACAGAGGCCACCTGATCGAGGCGCCAGCCTCCTTCGCCGAAGAGTACGGGCGAGCCGTCCAATTCGCCAGACGGCCGCAGGGGTACCAGCGAAGGCATGGAAGGGTCTGCGCTGAAATACCCACTGGGACGTATGACGATGGCATCGGGCGTGAACAGGCTTCCGTAATAGACCGCGGGGCCGCGGCCGGGTGCCACATCGTAGGGGATAACCCTTACAATGAATGGAAAACCCGCGATCCGCGCGAGGATGCGCGCGGCCCAGACCTTCGCGGAGACGTTTGGTCCGTCTTCTATCCAGAATGTGAGCGGTTCGGCCATTTCGCCCGTCCAGATGGGTCGCGAAGTACCAAGTCCAAGGGGGAAGCCCGGATATGCCCGGAGAGAAACTACGAAGGAGTCTTCTCGAGGACGACCTTGCGGCGTCCGCTTAACTTCCGATACGTCATGTCCTTAAGAAGTTCCCAATCTTTGCCTTTGAGGGCTCCAAAGGCATGCAGCAGAAGGCCGTATGACGGAAGAAAGATCGCCGCGCCCAGCGCCAGTTGCACAAGGGCGACAAAAGACGGCTTTCCAGCGAAGTGACTGGATATCCTTCCCAGAACTGCCACGATGACGGGGTGGGGGATCAGCAGTACAGCGGACGCCGCAAGCCCCGCTATGGTAGCGGCAGAGAGGGTCTTCAGGTAGCTGCTTAAGGGCCACAAGTGCTTCAACTTCACCCCGAGACTTTTCTTTATGAACCACACAAAGTACGCCGACGACAAAAGACCGGCAAGGACTGTGCCTATGGGCGGTCCGACCGGACCCATACCCGGCGAAATGGCTTCGAAAAGCTTGAAAAGGGCAATGTTGGTGAAGGGCTTAACGCACACGATTGTCAGAAACACGTAGAATATCTGCCTTGTCTGCCCGAGGGCCTGCAAGACCGCTCCGTACATTGTTACCTTGAAAAGCAGGCCGACCTGGCTTATGCGGAAATAGAGTGCGCTTTCAGCGTAAGCCGGGCCATACAGGAGCACCATGCACGGCAGTGCGAAGAACTCGACAAAACCAAAGATGGCAAGGATGAAAATGGCCGTCTTCCTTATCGACTCCTGCCAGATGGCCGCGAACTGGCGGCAGTTCTTCTCGACGTAAAGGCCTGCGAGTACCGGAATAAGGACGGTCATGACTGACTCGGCGATCTCCGGCACTATGGGGATGGGGATTGTTCCGAGGGAGAAGACAGCGAAGAATTCCGTGCTCATGAACCGCCCGATCACAAGGCGGTCTATCTGCTGGGAGATCTGGCCTATCCCGGAGGAAAGGCCCAGCGGTATGGAGTAGTACAGTATCCGGCCCGCGAGGCCCTTCGTCCACTCGAACCTGTTTATCGGCACCACATAGAGGGTGTAAGCCGTTGTTATGGCGAACTTTACGCCCGCGATTACCACGGCGACCCTGACGGTGGTGGCGAGACTATAACCGAGGAGCGCGGGGACTGCGAAGGAGAGGAGCATGAGCAGGCGATCGAAGGGCAGCCAGAACATAAGGAACACGTACCGATTCGTAACTACAGACAGGCGCCTGAGATACGAACCGCCCATCGTGAAAGCGTAGAACAGGAAGAAGTCCCTCACCAGCGACGTAAGGCGCACGTTCTTGAAGTAGTTGGCTACCAGCGGTGCTGCGGCATAGGTCGCGAGGCCAAGGACGAGGCCCATGAGAAACAGAAGCCCGGTGACAAAGTAGACGGTTGCCGGGCGATGGCGCTCTTCGACCACGGCATAGAAGTAGGTGAGGCTCTGGGGCAGGCCCATGATGAGGACGCCCGAAAAGAGCGCATAGAGCATCATCAGTTGCTGGTAGTCGCCCATCTGCCCCTTGGTAAAGGCGCGGGCGAGGACGCTGGCAGTGATGAAGCCGACGGCATTAGCGCTCATCTGCGCGGTCATATAGTAGAGCGCGCGAGCGGAGAGATTCTTCCCGGCCATAGCGCTGCGCCACAAAGCCTAAACGGAACAGGCTCTTTCTGGCCCCTCAGGACAGACGAGACAGGAACTCCGTGAGAATTCCAGCGATTGTCGTCCCGGCGCGGCCATCGCCGAAGAGGTCGGTTCTTCCATCGGGGGGCCGCGATTCCAGGCGCTGCGCCGCCGCGGAGATTTTGGCGGCATCGGCGCCGGCAAGGATATTCCATCCCTCTTGTACCGTCTCCACCCACTCCGTTTCGTCGCGAAGGGTGACGCACGGGGTGCGGTAGAAATATGCCTCTTTCTGAATGCCTCCTGAATCGGTGAATATGATGCGGGCGGCGCGCTCGAGGGCCGCCATCTCCAGGTATCCTACTGGCTCGACAAGGCGCAGCGACCCCGAGGAGGCTACCGCTGTTTCATCGAGGACTTTGCGTGTTCTCGGGTGGAGCGGCATGACCACCGGACGCGGCAGGGAGGAGAGCGCGTCGATAATCGCAGTCAACCGCTTCGGATCGTCGGTATTCTCCGCGCGATGAACCGTCGCGAGGTAGAACTCCCGGTCCCCAAGGCCGCGCGCCGTCGTTTCGGACAAAGCCGGCGCGCGGTCGGCGTAGTAAAGCGCGGCGTCATACATGACGTCGCCGACAAAGTAAACACCGGAAAGGACCCCCTCCCGTGCAAGGTTGCTGACGGCGGTCGTGGTGGGGCAGAAGAGGAGCGTCGAGATCTTGTCGGCAAGCGTGCGGTTGATCTCTTCCGGCATGCGCATGTTGAAGCTGCGAAGGCCCGCCTCCACGTGCGCTACGGGGATCCCGAGCTTGACGGCCGCAAGGGCGGCCGCGAGAGTTGAATTGGTGTCGCCGTATATCAGGACGATGGCAGGCTTGCGCGAGACAAACTCGGCCTCAAGCGCCTCGAGCATGAGCCCCGTTTGCCGCCCGTGAGGCGCGGAGCCGACGCCGAGGTTGGTGGCTGGTTCCGGCACGCTCAACTCATCGAAAAAGACCTGCGACATGCCGTAATCGTAATGCTGCCCGGTGTGGATGATTTGCTCTTCGAGTCCGAGCGCCGCGAGGGCGCGGCTCACGACCGCGGCCTTGATGAACTGAGGACGGGCGCCTACGACCGTTACAATGTCGCGCGTTGAGGCCATCTACGCCTTGCCTTCCTTTGTCCGCTGCAGTTCTCCGCCTACGAGTTCGTATTCGCTGCCGCAGCGCGCGCAAACCGCCTTGAATTCCTGGCCGAAATCCAGCTTTTCGCCGCAGGCGCAGGCCCAGCCGTGGTGGTGGGCGGGATTGCCGTAAACGAGGGCATTGTCGGGCACATCATGCGTGACTACGGCGCCCGCCCCGACGAACGCGTACTGTCCGATGGTGACGCCGCAGACTATCGTGGCATTGGCGCCTATGGTCGCGCCCTTCTTAACGCGAGTGGTGAGATACTCGTTCTTCCGGGAAACGTGGGACCGCGGGTGCATGACGTTGGTGAAAACCATCGAGGGGCCGCAGAAGACGTCGTCCTCCAGGACGACCCCTTCGTAGATCGAAACGTTGTTCTGGATCTTTACGTTGCGGCCGATCTGGACGCCCTTGGCGACAAAGACGTTCTGGCCGAGGCTGCAGTCGGGGCCGATGCTCGAAGGGCCGGATATGTGGCAGAAATGCCAGATTTTCGTGTTCGCGCCAATCTTGACGCCCTCGTCGACCACGGATGTCGGGTGGACAAAGTAATCCGGCACGCTACACCTCCTGCGGCTTGCCGCCCTCTTTAATGGATCGCTGTCCGGCCTCGAGCACCCTTACGACGGCGAGGCCGTCAAGCACGTCGCTTCGCGGCTCTCGGCCGCTGGTTATGCTGTCGATAAAGTGCTGGCATTCCAGTTTCAGTGGCTCCGCGGAGTCCACGTACGGAATCGAGATATCCCCCTCGCGCAGCGTGATGGCGTCGGCGTAAGAATTGACGGCGCGGTTGGCGGTCGCCCCCTTGTCATAAACCCTTATTTTCTCAGCAGGCTCCATATCGTCAAAGGTAACCATCTTCTGGGAGCCTACTATGGTCATTCTCCGCATCTTGTGGGGGTCGAGCCAGGACGTGTGGATTTGCGCGAGGCGACCGTCGGCGAAGTAAAGTGTCGCGAAAACGACGTCTTCGATGCCGGGCTGGAGGTAGCAGTTGCCCTGCGCGGAAACCCTTTCGGGCGCGGCGCCATAGAGGTGGTTGATGACGCTTATGTCATGCGGAGCAAGCGACCACCAGGCGTTTTCATTCGAGCGCACTACGCCGAGGTTGAGTCGCTGGGTGTACATATAGTAAATCGTGCCGAGCTCTCCGGAGTCGATAAGCTTCTTGAGCTTCATGACCGCCGGGTGGTAGAGGAGGAGATGCCCCACCATGAACTTAAGACCCGACGACCGGACCTGCTCGGCGATCGCCTGTGCCTGCGCCGCCGACTGGCACATGGGCTTCTCGACGTATACGTGTTTTCCCGCGGCAAGCGCCGCACAAGCATGCTCGTAGTGAAGGGGCGCGTCGGTGGCGATAACAACGGCGTGGACCGAAGCGTCGGAGACGATTTCCCGGATGTCGCAGGTGGTCCTGGCCTTGGGGTAGAGCGCGCGCATGGCAGCGAGGCGCTTCTCGTCCCGGTCGCAGACTGCATAGAGCGTTGCGCCATTGACACCTGCGAAGTTGCGGACGAGGTTCTTGCCCCAGGCTCCCGCTCCAACCACGGCGACGTTGATCATATCTCCTCCGCTATCTCTTGGCGATCTCGGCCCGCAGGGAGAGGGCCTGTTTCATTGTTCTTTCGGCCGTATTGGCCGACAGCACCAGCGCCGCCTGGGACATCGCGTCGTCTTTCCGGCCCAGAGCTGCAAGGTACCTGGCGTAATCCAGCCTGAGCGCCGTCCAATCAGGGTAGCGCTGGAGGACTGTCTCGTACAATTTACGCGCTTCGTCGGCCTTTCCAAAGCTACTAAGCGACTCCGCAAGCGCCGCCGCGGAGCGTTCGGTAAGGCCGGCGTCTCTTGACGCGTCGAGCGCACATCGCGCCGCCATGAGCATCTCCGCGGCGCCGGCTTCCCTGTCGCCGGCCGCGACAAGGCCAACGCCGAATGCGGCATGAGCGGCGAACGTATCGGGCACGACCGCGGCGACGGCCTGGTAAGTTCCAAAACGCGCCAGAAGATCCGCTACGACGGCGTTCACGCTCTCAGCCGAGTCCGACGGATCGGTTACGGCTATTTCAATCGCCGTCCTCATCTCGGCGAGTCCCTCTTCAGCGCGTGCGTTCTTGAAATCCGTCTCGGCGAGGGCGCGGCGGAAGCCGGCTTCCTGCATCGGCCAGAGCCTGGCGACCTCATTAGTCGTCGCTCCCATTTGGGCCGCCGTCAGGGCGTAAAAAGTATACGCGGGGGCGAGGCCCATGGCCGAACGGATGTCGGCGGCGCTTTCCACGCGCAACCGATCAGCTTCGGCGGCGTCGGTTTCGTAATGCGCCTGGATCCACTCCAACGCCGCCTTTCTGTAGTGCAGCCCGGCATCAAGAGGGGCAAGCTTCGTTGCGCGCGACAGACCGCGCACAGCCGCGGAAAGTCCGTCGGGCGGGTCAGGCGGCAGATCGGTCTCAAACCGCCCCAGCAGCACTCGCGCGCCCGCTCCGGCGAACTCGGCTCTCGCCGTCACCGCAAGTATGGCCCCCGTTGCAGCCATGATCACAAGCGTTCCCGCCGCGGCGAGCGCCGCCGTGACGCGCCCCGAGAAAAGGATCTTCTCCCTGAACTCCACGGTCTCAACGTCCCTGCGGACTGCGCCGGCCGCTACACTGCCGGCCGAAACGAAAACCGCGAGCACAAGGGCGTTGGCCGGCACATGAAGGTTGAAATCGAACGCGCTGTGAAAAGCGATTCCCGCCATTGAGCCAAAGGCGCCTATTGATATCGCGCCGCACCAAGGCAGCTCCCGCGCGAATGCTCCTCGCGCCAGTCGAGCAAACTGCCACAGGGCAAGCGTCACACTCACGCTGGCGACGATTATACCAGTTTCAAACGCCAGTTGCAGATAATCGTTGTGGGCAAACAGAAACTTGAACTCAGTCGTATCATAGTGGGGGGCGACAAGGGAGTACGCCCCAAGCCCTGTTCCGAGCCACGTGAAGTCCGTTATGCCGTCCAGTGCCGAATGCCAGATGACTGCCCGCTCCGCCAGCTTAACGGAGATATCGCGGACAATGGCGCCACCGAAGAAGACCACGGTAGCCGGCCCCGCCGCGAAAAGAGCGGAGACGGCGACTACAACCGGCCATCTGAGACGGCCCGACGCGAGGGCAAGGACGAAGACGCACAGGAGACCCAGTGTGAGACCGCCCGCGGCGGCAAAGGAACCGCAGTAGATAGTCGCGCCCATGCAGATCGCCAGCGAGAAAAAGACCAGGAGGGTCAAGTTGCCTTCGGTGGTGCCTGTAAATCCTCCCTCCTCGCCCCAGCCGGCGCGCCTTGCGCCGATAAGCGCCAGGAAGAGCGCGAAGAGCATGGGAACCACGATCTCCATGAGGCCGCCGAAGTGATTGCTGTTGGCGTATGGCCCGAAGACGTCGCCGATGGTCACGCTGCGGCGGAAGAAGACCGGGCCTTCGCCCAGCGACACGGCCGTGACGCGCTCCACCCCGCTGGAAAGCGCCGGGTCGAGGGAGGCGCTTCGCCAATAGCGGACGTCGGCCCCACGACTCAGATCACGAACGCCGTATATCTTCGCCGAGCCGCCGCGCTCCTGTGTTATGCCGATAGCCGCGGACGCCAAAGCAGCCAGCCCGGCAGCCGCCACGAGAGCAAAGAGCATCTCCTTTGACCGCGCAAGGGCAAGGGTGGCGAAGGCAGCCATAACCACGAGGCTGATCTTCAGGAAAGCTGTCAGTGTCTCTCCCGGGGCGAGGCTTGCAGGATGGTCGCGAAGGCCGTAGAAGAGGCCATAGACGGCTTCCGCCTTCGCGCCGGCCGCGGCAAACGTCTTCGCGGGCAGGGACATCATCTGGACCACCGCGACAGCCGCCAG